>Ga0209541_10005193_pt1 | contig 22768 bp, 27 predicted proteins | sample RifCSPlowO2_01_FD_184027 | JGI IMG/M metagenome (GOLD analysis project Ga0209541, IMG submission 184027) | Groundwater microbial communities from Rifle, Colorado - Rifle CSP2_plank lowO2_0.1 (SPAdes) (version 2) | ecosystem: Environmental > Aquatic > Deep subsurface > Groundwater | place...
CATCTTTGTTTGCATTTCTTATTTCATCAATATCCTTAGAAATGGCCGCAATGCCATTTATTATTGTTATTATTTTTTCACTTGATTCAGAAGAACCTAATTTTTCCAGCTCTAATTTGCTTCCTTCAGGAACATAAATTTTTATGCCATCGCTGGGAACCTCTTCACCCCGGGCATAAGTCCTTATTTTCATTAAGAAATATTAGCAAAAATTTATTAAAGCGTTTTAGCCAATTACGGAAGAATTACGGATAAATTACGCTATTACAATATCTCCACAAATTTTGCTTTTTTGGCTGATTCCATGATTTTTACTATGTCTCCGGGCTGCAGAGAAATCATATCAGGATTGTTGTCAGCAATGAGCAAGCCCTGCTCGCGCAGGACAGTAACTTTTGCAATGCCTTTAAGGCGCACGGCATTGGGCTTCGGGTTTGAATTATTGAAACCTATGCGCATCCCTTCATTGAACGGCTCGTAGCCGAGCTTATTGTAATATGCTGTTGAGCCATAAGGCGTTGAAAAAACAGCGCCGTCGCCGACAATTTTCTCAAAATTCCTGTCAGCTGTTTTTATTGCAAACCGAAGAGCCATATATGGCTTTTTGTTGCGCACCTGTATTTCGTTAAGCGCCGTCAGCGTGCTGCCTTTAAAATTCGCTTCTGTTTTTTCATAGGATGTGATATCATAATCCTTTTTTTCTATCTTGTCCAATATTTTGTCCAAAGAATTCAAGTCATAATTCATGCATTTGCTGCATATGATACTTTTCTTTATAGGTATCTTCGGCACCGAAGGAAAATCCCTTTCTGCTTTTAGTATTGTGCCGTCGCCGCCGTATGTTATTACGAAGTCCGGCCTCTTGTGTGTGACAATAAATCCCCTTTCATCGAGCCTGTCAAATATCTTTGCCGCACCTGAGCCCACAACCCAGAATTTCATGCTTTTAGTATATCGCTAAATTATAAAAGCGTGAAAGGTGTATAAAAAGATTTCTTCTCATTTGTTATGAATGTTTGGATGGATTAAAAAATTATTCTCGAGGAAGAAGACTTCTTTGCCTGGGCCAGAGCCGCACAGCGAGGATTTGCTGAAGAATGGAAAAGAGGAATATGAAATCGTAGGGGAAGAAGAACCAAGAATTACAAAAACAATAAAAGAAGAACCAAAAAAAGACGTGGAGAGGCCGCAGAAATCATGCCTGCACTGCGGGGCAGAGAATGACGAATTCTCGCATATCTGCTGGCTGTGCAAGAAGGAAATATAAAATTCCCTTCAGATATTTTTTTCTTCCTTTTTATTCATACGTTTCTGCATTGATATGGGGTGCTCGTTCCCTAACCAAAGAATTAATATATTTCAGCATTCCATCCAAATCGCTCATTTATTTTTTGTAATAGCGAAAATTAACATGGTAGGGAATAAGATTTGAGTTTAGCTGTTGTACAGTCCATTCTGCCTTTACATCTGTCCTTTTCAGCATTTCATCCCTTTTTTCAAGGATTTCCCTCATTTTCGGCTCGTAATCAGGAAATTCCGGGTCAGCCATGTGATAATCAGGCGAGTTATAAAATTCTACAGCTATAGACGCAAATTCTTCTTCCAGCTCAAAAATTTTTTCTTTTCTTTTTTTGTCAAGCCTGTTGAAAAGGCAGTCTCTGTATGTAGTTACTACGATATCTTCATGTGTATTTTCATGTTCATATTCAGTCTCACGGCGATCAAACTAGTCGCATCCAGATAAACTCAAAGCTGCCCCTGCCAAAGAATATGTACCTATTTTAAAGAATTCTCTCCTGTCCATTTTTTTAAGTTATCCGAAAAATATTTAAATTACAGATTCTGCTATTTCGTCTTCGCCGTATAAACGCCGTCCCATTTCTCAGGCGGCTTTTTCTTTAATTGATTGCATCTTTCAATGAAGACAACAGAAGGCTTGTCATTGGCTTTCCTGAACTCTTTCATGGCTTCGCCCCATTTGCTTTTCCTGTACAAAGAAAGACCCTTCTCAAAATGACTTATTGATTCGCTTTTTTCGTCCAGCAATTCATAAATTCGCACAGGCTTTTCTTTTCCTTTTACCTTGATTAAATCCAGCTCGCGGAAAGCAAAGCCTTTTGCCTGCTTTGCTGTTTCTTCACCTATAATTATTGTTGTGCCGTATTCCTTGTTCAAGCCTTCAAAGCGAGAGGCAATATTCACAGAATCGCCTATTACTGTGTAGTTTATCCTTTTCGCCGAGCCCATGTTACCCACGACTGCCTCGCCTGTGTTGATGCCTATGCCAATTTTTATTTCTAATTTCATTTCATCCAGTTTCTTTTTCATCGCCAAAGCCGCTTCGCATGCGAGCGCTGCATGGCTTTTTTCCTCAATCGGCGCGCCCCAGAAAGCCATGATGGCATCGCCTATGTATTTGTCCACGACACCTTTTTTCTCAAGAATTATGTCTGTCATCGCTGTCAGGTATGTATTGAGCAGTTCTACAATCTGCTCAGGCTTTAATTTTTCTGACAAAGAAGTGAAGCCCCTTATGTCAGAAAACAATATCGTAATTTCTTTCTTCTCGCCTTTTAATTCTATTTTTTCCATTTTCAATATCTCATCCACGACTTCTTTGGAAACATACTTGCCGAATATGTTTGTTATGTGCTTTTTCTGCTTTTTTTCCGTGGAATAAAAAACAGCCACGTTTGCTATGTAAGCTAAAAATAGCATGGCCAGCGCATTCAGGACATTGAGAATTATTCCTGCATCAAACAAAACAGCGGCGATAATCATATATAAAATAGCCAAAACCACGACAATGACTGCGGAATAAATCATCTTTGTTTTGTGCATCAAAGCCCATACAAGCAATGAAACAAGCAACATAATAAGAATCGTGCTTGCCATATCTTGTTTTGCCAAGCCTTTGCCGAAAAGCATTGTCTGAAACGCGCTTGCATGAACATTCACACCAGGCAAAATGCCTATGGGAGTTGCTAATTCATCATGCAGGTCTTTTGCCGTGGCTCCTACAAAAATAATTTTTCCGTCAAAAAATGACTCATTCTTTTCTAATATATCAGAAAAGGAAATGCTTTCTGCAGAGAAAAAATTTATCAGCATTTTCTCGTCGCTGCTTTTGTTTGCGTATTTTTCCAGAATATTTGCAGCAAACGCCTTTTCATCGCCTTTTTTCGTGATAATTGAACGAGCCACGCCATCATTATCCAAAAAAATGTTCGTAAAGCCGTGCTGCGCATTGAATATTGGCTTAAGCAGAGCGCCATCAGAAAACTCGCTCGCAAGCACGATGTTTTCTTTTTCTATGATTTTTTTCAATGCATCATCCTTGTCGGATTTCTCAAAAAATGAAACATCTATAGCAATAACCTTTGCCTTTTGCATTTTTTCAAGATATGGAACATAAGCGTCACGATTCCAAGGCCAGCGGCCGATGCTCTGTATGCTCTTGTCGTCTATCTCTGCTATGACAATATCCTTCATGCCCTGTTTTTCTGAGTAAAGCTTGTCTGTAAGAATATTATTGTAAGAAGAAAGGAAGCCCAGCGAAAAAAGAGCGGACAAAATAATGAATACTGCAAGCGTCACAGCAAGGCTCGGCAGGTATTTTTTCTTGAGGAGCTTCATCAGATAAAATTGAACGGGAAATATAAAAGCTTTGGCTTTATATGATATTTATGATTAACCTGAGTCAATTCGCAAGGGAATCGCCAGAATATTCGATATGGAAAAAAATGCGTTCTCTGAGGCGCCCTGACATCTATCTGGCTGAGAATATCAAAGATTATAGGGAAAATGCGCCAAATATAGATTTTCCATGGTACAAAAAATCTTCGCCTCATCTTGATTTCATGGAAGAAGCATACATATCGATATTGAATGTAGGAATAAATAAATTGCTCCTTGAGGGTTTGGAAATTCCAGACTGGTTTGTGATTCATGACGAATCAGGGTCGGATGTCGTGTACTGGAACAAAAAAAATTATCTGACTCCTGCATTATTATCATTTGAAGATGCGCAAGAAAATCAGGGCTTGCGGGACGGCGACCATGTGTATGACATCTTTTTGAGATATATGATAAAGAAAGACTTCACAAGTATAGTGGAAGTAAATAAATACAAATTTTCAAACAAGAAAAGAAACAGGGAGTCTGCAATTGAAAGAGTTAAGGTTTTTTCCCCTCTGTTGGACCCTTCTTTTTAATCTCACACGCTCAGCTCAATGCCTGCTTTCTTGAGCGCGTCATTTATCTGCTCGGAGCTGATTTTCCCAGCCATATACTCATCGAAGTATTTGTCCAAGTCAGCATCTGTCAGCCCGTACTGCGCCTTGGCAATGCTTATGTATGTAGCATACTTGCTCCTGAGTTTTTGCTTTATGTCTTCAAGGAATTTGCTGTCTTTCTGCTTGTTGCCTTTTATCCAGTCGTCTTCAACTGCAGCTGACTTCTGTATCTTGTCAAGGGCTTTTTCCTCTACTTTCGCAGCCTCGTTTTCGTTCAACTCTATGCTGCTGACAATTGTTTTCTTTCCATCCTCTTTCTTTATTGAATCTACTGCCAGCTTTCCTTCAATGAGCGTTATATCACTGTCCTTGCCAGTTACCTTTGAGTCAAAGCCCGTTCCCCGCACAGTCGCGACAGCCGTGGGCGTTTCTATGCTGTAATCCTCGAAGCCGCTTAATTTTGTTACTTTGTTCCAGATTCTGCCAGATTCCTGATTAAGCGAAACTTTTGTGTTTTCTTTGTCTGCCAAAAGCTCGGAAATTTTTACTTCTGTATTCTGGTCTAAACGCACAGCGCTGCTGCCAAAGAATATTATAGATGCCTGCGAATCGGTAAGAGTTCGCACAGCGTCATTTGCCCGCAGGGCAATGCCGCTTGCCGCAGGCGACCATCCTGAGCCGTGGTTTATTTCCACACTTCCTTTGTCAATTATAAGCACAGCCGGCTCGCTTTTTGATATAAGAGGAAGAACAAACATAACAAGCAGAACAATAACAATAATGGCAACAATTCCCAATGCTATGTATAATTTTTTATGGCTTTTTTTCTTTTTTTCTATCTTTGGCTGCGCATCTGCCTTTTTCATAAGAAAAATTGGACAATAATCTTTAAAAGCGCAAAAAAATCATATAATCTTCCCTATATTCTCAATAATCTTCCTGCCTTCTGGCGTTAAAATGGATTCGGGATGGAACTGCACGCCCTCAACAGGGTAATCATTCATGCGCACGCCCATGACAATGTCGCTTTCGGTCCTTGCTGACACTTCAAAACAATCTGGGATTTTTGTGCCTGTCAGCGAATGGTACCTGCCTGCTTTGAAGGGGCTCGGCAATTTTTCATAAATTGTCTTGCCATCGTGATAGATATCAGATGCTTTTCCATGCACTATTTCTTTGCATCTCTCCACATAACCGCCAAATGCCTCTATCATTGCCTGATGCCCTAAACAAACGCCGAATATGGGGATTTTTTTATAATATTCTTTAATGACATCAATGCTTATCCCTGCGTCCCTTGGGTGAGAAGGGCCTGGCGAAACAATAATCAGCTTTGGATTGTATTCACTTACCGCTTTTTCTATTGCTTTCATATTGACATTATTCCTGTAAGTATGACAAGAAAAGCCGATTTTCTCAAACTCATCAACAAGGTTGTATATGAACGAGTCGAAGTTGTCTATGACAAGAATGTTATTTTTCATAGGAAATGCCTCCTGCCAATTCCAGAGCATGAATACAAGAAGCTGCCTTTCTTTCCGTTTCTTCGTATTCTTTTTCAGGCACTGAGTCATAGACTATGCCCGCGCCGACGCGTATATATGCTTTTTTTCCTTTCAGCCTCATTGTTCTAATCACGATAGCGCTGTCCATATCTCCGCTAGGCGTTATATAACATACAGAACCGCCATAGAAACCGCGCCTCGTTTTCTCGTAGCGGCGCAGCAACTTCATGGCTTCAACCTTCGGCGCGCCTGTCAGTGTTCCCATGTTCATGGAAGCAAGGTAGGCGTGCAAAGGATCCAAATCTTTTTTTAGTTTTCCTCGAACAGTTGAAACCATGTGCTGCACGTGGGAATATTTTTCCGCGACATAAGGATTCAGCACATAGCGTGTGCCTGGCTCAGAAATCCTTGCGACATCGTTCCTTGCGAGGTCAACAAGCATGGTATGTTCTGCCAATTCTTTGAAATCTGTCTTTAATTCTGTCTCGTATCTGCTGTCTAGGTCGGCGTCAATTTTTCCATCAACTGTGCCTCTTGGCTTTGTGCCTGCTATGGGCTTTATTTCTACTATACCGTCAGAAACGCTGATGTATTTCTCAGGGCTCGCACCAATCAGGAAATCGCCTGTATTGAAGAAATACATGTATGGTGAGGGGTTTATTTCTCTTAATGTTTTGTAGATATCCAGCTCTTCGCAATTATAATCGGCAATTATTGTTCTTGATGGAACTGCTTGAAAGACATCACCATTTTCTATATGCCCCTTCATTTTTCTTACTATATCTTCGTATTCTTGTTGGCTTGTATCGGAAATAATTTTTCCTGACTGCTTCTCGAATTTTCTTGGCTTGACATCAAAAGAAATAGCTTTCTTGTATTTCTCTATATTTTTCTCGCATCTTTTTCTTATTGAGCCAATGCCATCATGCGCTATAAGCATATTGGATATCAAATAAAGCTCGCTGTTCTTGTGGTCAAAATAAAACAGATTATCGGCAAAATACATGTCATAGTCATAATCTTTTAAAATGTCTTCTTTGTATTCAGGCAGGTCTTCAAACTGGTCAATGAAATCATAGGATATCGTGCCGAATAAGCCTGCGTACTGCGGAACAGGGCTTTTCGCAGGAGAAAAGGCGAAAGCAACAGAGCGGATAATATCTGCATGCGTTTTTAATTTTAATCTTTCTTCTTCGCTTACTGCCCTTCTTTGCGGTTTCATCTCTCCTTCTATTTTTTCCTTGCCGTATTTTATCCTGTCACAGAAATCCAGCTTGTTTTTTAAAAACTTCAAAAAATCCTCGCCGCTTTCGCTCAAAGCCTCTATAGAAAAGTCTTTTTTATAGCCGCACAAACGCAGGCACGGGTCAGCTGAGCCAAAGCTGCGCTCGCCGTAAACAGGCAAAATCTCAGCTGACTCGAGAAGAAATGAATTGCTTTTCCTGCCGTAATCGGAAATTTTTGCAAAATAATCAACGGGAGAAATATCTGTTTTTATTTTTGTGTAAACAGGCACTATGCTGCCCAGCTTTGCACTCTTCAGCATCTCAGAATCCATTGGAAGACCATAACACCACTTTATTGCTCTTTATTTTTTTCCCAATTTATTTAAGCCTAACCAAAAGTGCAAAAGCATTATAAGCTTTTGGCAAATCAATATATAATGAAAAAACTGGAAAAACTGAGAGAAAAGATTGCAGACATCGATATTGAGATGGTAGACCTTCTAAAGGAACTTTACGAATCTTCTGACACCAAAGACAAAAAAAGAATTTATAAAGAAGTTGTCTATAAAGTTTCTGAAAGGTCATCATATGCTGTCCATATAGGTTTTCAAAAATATCTGGAAGGGCTTCCTGTTTACAACGGTGAGATAGAAAAAGAAAAGCTTCATAGAATAGGGGATTATTCGAAAAAAATAGGGCTTGACCCTGAAGAACCTAAAAAATTACTCGAATACCTCATGGAAGTATCAAGAACAATTCAGATATTTATTCATGATTATTTGAATTGCTGTTTGGAAGATGTAAATAACCCACGTTCTCAAAAAATTAAAATAAAGAGCTAGCTTGAGCAAGCTTTAACAAACCCCAAAAACAAAGGCGCGGGGCTGCCAAGCCTTGACTTGAATTCCGGGTGAGCCTGCGTGGCTGCGAAGAATTTATGCTTCGGAAGCTCCATAAATTCCATCAGTTTTGTGCCATCCTCGCGCAAATGAAAGCCTGAAAAAACAAGCCCGTTTTTTTCTATATGTTCGACGAAGTCGGGGTTGACCTCATAGCGGTGGCGGTGCCGCTCCAGCACGATGTTATTGCCTTTCAATAACCCCAACCGGAATTTCTGCTCAACGTTATTTTTCAATTCCTCTAGGCGCTTTCTGTCTTCTTCAAGCCTGCCTGTCTTTTTGTATAAGTCAAGGATTTTAGATTCTTTCATTATAGCTGCATAAGCGCCAAGCCTCATTGTTGCTCCATATCGGCTTTCTTCTATAATCTTTTTTTGCGAAGACAAGATATCTATAACAGGATACGCGCAATTAGGGCTCACCTCTGTCGTGTGCGCGTCCATATTGCATACATTTCTCGCGTATTCCACGACAGCCAGCTGCATGCCATAGCATAAGCCAAGAAAAGGAATATTATTTTCCCTACAGAATTTTATCGCATTTATCTTGCCTTCAACGCCTGAAGAGCCGAAACCGCCCGGCACTATTATGCCATCGTATTCATTCAGTTTTTCTAAATTATTTCCTTCGTCAAAAATTTTAGAATCAACCCAGCTTATTCGCACCCTCTTGTTTAGCTCAGCTCCGGTATGCTCAAGCGCATGATTTATCGATATGTATGAATCAGCAAGACTGAAATCGCCTATATCAATATATTTTCCTACCATCGCGATTTTTATTTCACTTTCCGGTTTTTCTATCCTTTGCACAAGGCTGCTCCACTTAGACCAGTCAGGCACTTTTTTCGGCCATAGGTCAAAGCGCCTGAGTATTTTTTCGCCGAGATGCTCTTTCTCGAAATTAAGCGGCGCCTGGTATATTGTTTTTATATCAGGCGCTGATATTACATTCTCTGCATCTATGTTAGCATAGACCTCTATCTTGTTTTTTCTCACTCCATCCAGCGGCTGCTTGGAGCGGCACAAAATAAAGTCAGGTATTATGCCTGATTCTGCCAGCAAACGAATTGCCTGCTGCGTGGGCTTTGTCTTCATCTCGCCTATGTTATCCGGCACAGGCAGGTAGGTGACAAGCACATGGACAACATTGCTTCGCCCCAATTCCACCTCAAGGCTTTTTGTGGCGAACAAAAAAGGCATGTTTTCATAGTCGCCTATTGTGCCGCCTATTTCAACAAGGACAAAATCAAAGCCGCTCCCTGCCTCCTTTATCCTTCTTTTTATTTCGTTTGGCACATGTGGTATGAACTGGACTGTCTTTCCCAGGAATTCGCCGCGGCGCTCTTTGTCAATGATTTCCTTGTATATCTGGCCAGTTGTGATGTTATTTTTTTTTGGTATGTCTATGCCAAGAAATCGCTCGTAATTGCCGAGGTCCTGGTCAATCTCGCCGCCGTCGTCTGTCACCCATACTTCGCCATGCTCTGTTGGCCGAAGCGTCCCAGCATCATAATTTATGTACGGGTCAATTTTTACTGCTGTCACAGAATAGCCGTATTCCTGAAGTATTTTGCCTATAGACGATGTGACCACGCCCTTGCCCACGCCTGAAATAACGCCGCCTGAAACGACAATGACTCTCATCACTGAAATTTATCAAACAAAAATATATAAAAACAAAAATAGAAAAAACTTAGAGGATTTTAACCATGTTATTCTCTGAGCATATGGGACATTTCATTGTCCTGTACGACCACTCAAAATCGCAGTCGCCGCATTTCCATGTCTCTAGATATTGTTTTTTGTATTTGCTTTTCTTCTTGGGCAATTAACCACCAATTACAAATAAATTACGGTTAAGGACTAACTCATATATATAGTCAAACCTATATTTAAAGCAGGATAGTTATTGCGAAGTAATGAAAAATCTGATAGATTTTATGTCTTTAAAAAAATTTGCGGCATAGAAATTTCATGAAAATAATAAATAATGATTATGACGAAAATAGCAGGCAATATACTTTAACTCAGATTGTCAAAGATTTCTCTTCAATCAAACATCATTTCGATGAAATTCAACAAAAGTTACAAGAAAACTTTTTAGAAAGGATTTATAAAAAGATTTATTTCAGAATTCCATTTACTATAAAAGAATTCTCTTCAATCAAACATCATTTCGATGAAATTCAACAAAAGTTACAAGAAAACTTTTTAGAAAGGATTTATAAAAAGATTTATTTCAGAATTCCATTTACTATAAAAGAATTCTTGCCAAAACCCGAAGAAAAGGATTATAAAAAAATTTACAGCAAGCTTCTTCTATTGGTTGATGATACCCAAGGAAATGAAGGAAAACTATGGCATTATAAAGCCATGTGCCACGATATTTTCAATCCCGATGACGATGGATTTATGTCTGATAACCATAAACTATTGGAATACCTGAAACATTCGGGAGAAGAATTATTTTTTGATGAGGAGATAAGGTCCATTTATCATGGTCTTTTCAGAATAAAGGATTATGCCTATGAAATTTCCTTGTATAAGCCTCTGATACTTCTACCGAAAGGCACAATAGAATACTATGAATTAAATATTCTTCATGAGCTTATTGAAACCATTTATGAGAATAAAAATGAAATATCATACAAAATTCCGAGAATAGCAAAAAATTTTGAAAATGCAAAAAATGAGCTAAGAAAGATAATAATAAAAAATAAAGATAATCATCTTCTTGTAAAATTCATCCTAGAAAGCGATGAAAAAACTTTAGAGCATATCTACGATGGATTGCCTAAAAAAGAAATAATTCTGAATATGTTCGCTTCTGTTGATGATGCCTATAAACTGGTGAATGAATACTGCAAGAAATCTGGATGGCCAACTTTATCTTATGAAAAAACAAACCTTTAAGAATATTTACTTTAAAGTAATTATTATGAAGATACCACAATATGTTGCAAAACCACTTATCGGGCTATATGCGCTCTGGAATTTGGCGGATTTAACAGGCTGTGCTGCCGGCAATATGCCAAAAAAGGTTGGAAGATATTGGTTTACCGAGCAATATAAAGGAAATACAGCAGAAGTAGAAAACTTTCTGAAAAAACATCCGACATTAGACGTATGGAAAATAGTTGACAAAGAAGGCAAAAAAATAGGCGTTTATGCAGAAGGGAAAACCTATGGCATGCACTTTGTCGAAGTCACTGATATGAAAGAAGACGTTTTTGATGGAAGCAACCTTGGCGGACCATCAAAATCAAAGCTGCCAGAAGGTTACAAAACAGTGAAAGCGAGATAAATTATTTCTTCAAAGCCTTCTTTCCATAATCGCAATAACTGTTCACAGGGCATTTCGGGCATTTTGGCCCAACAGGACGACAAACATTCTGACCAAAAGTAACGAAGTTGTCATTCAGGTCATGCCAGTATCGCTTCGGCACGAGCTTTTTCAAAGCAGCTTCTGTCTCTTCAGGCTTATTTGTTTTTACCCAGCCAAGGCGATTGGGAATCCTATGAACATGTGTGTCAACGGCAATATGATTTTTGCTGCCAAACCCATATGTCATCACGATGTTTGCTGTCTTGCGGCCGACGCCTTTTAGTTTCATTAATTCATCAAAATTGTCAGGCACCTTGCCTTTGTACTGCTTCAGAAGAACTTTGCTGATATCCCTGATTCGCTTTGCCTTTGTCCTATAATAATTGGCCGGGAGAATTAATTTGCCGATTTGCTTTTCTGTCATCTTTATCATTTTATTTGGATTATCTGCTTTTTTGAACAAACGCTGCGATGCTTTCTCAGTCACTTCGTCCTTTGTGCGCAGGCTGATTAAGCAGGAAACCAAAACCTTATAGGGCGTTGATGTGTTTTGAGAAATGGCCGTGACTCTGTATTTCTTTGCTTCCTTTGCTATTAGCCTTATGACGAGAGGGATATTCATAAGAAAAAATGTCGTGAAGGATTTAAGAAATTATATATTTTATTTCAGATAGATTAACCAATTCTGTCTGGTATGTCCTCTCTTTCAAATCCTTTAATGTCAGCTCATGCATTCTCTTGTGGCTTACTCCCTTGATAAAGCTCGTTGCACCGCAGCAGTCAGAAACTACAAGCAATTTATAGCCGCGGTAAATCGCACCTTCAACTGTTGCCCTTATGCAGTTGTTTGTCAAAACGCCGCATATAATCAGCGTATTCACTTTTAATTTTTTTAGCACTTTTTCCAGATTTGTTTTGTAAAATGCATCATACCTGTCTTTTCTGATTATTTTGTCATCTTTTCTTGGCTTTATTTCATCTATTATTTTCCAGCCCTTTGTGTCTATAATGCAGGCTCTTACATCCTTCGGCTCACCTTTTTCTGCATTGCTCTTGTCTTTTTTGATTGAATGCTGCGTATATACAATCGGTATTTTTTCTGCTCTGCAAAAATCAATCAGCTTCTTTATGTTTTTTATCAGTTTGTTGTCCAGCATCTGGCATGAATAAGCAGACAAATCCTTGAAAAAATCATTCTGGCAATCGATTACGAGCAATGCTTTCACAGCTTCTTCACCATTATAATATCATCATAATACTTTCCGTCTTTTGTCCTGCAGCCTTTGGGTATTTTTCCGGCAGCGACAAAACCCGTTTTTTTGTAAAGCCCCTGCGCAATCTTGTTGTAGCTGTAGACATCAAGCCTTATTATCTTTGCCTTGAACTGCTTTCTCGCGTGTTCTATTAACAGCTCCATCAACCTTGTGCCAATGCCGAGACCTCTTACTTCTTTACTTAAACTAATACCAAGACTTGAGACATGCGCAGTGGCGTCCATATTGCTTTTATCTATGTCACCGCTTCCGCAGAATTTTCCATCAACAATGACACAGATTTTCACTGATGAGCCGCTTTTTAGTTTTTTTATGCAGCCTTTCAGGTATTTTTCTTCTTCCTTCTTACTGACACGCATTTGCATTGCTATGGGCGCGCCCTCTTTTGTGAGTCTATTAATATATTTCAGCATGCCATCAACATCGCTCATCTTTGGGTAGCGGAATATGACTTCTTTGCCATTGATGACCGCTTTGTCAATCACTTTGCCGGGAGCGAATTTCATCTATATCTCCTCCATAGGTAAGGAAGGCCTATTATCAATGATGCTGAACCAAGAATTAATAGCATTGTGTTTATGCCGTAGATATCGAGCATATAGCCTGTCGCAAAGTTTAGAAAAGCCATAAAAAGCGATGTTATCATGCTCCATATAGAAATTAATGTTGCCCTTACGCTTGATTTTGTGTGATGATTTATGTAGTTGTCTATGACAATATACCCATAATTCCTGCTTAGATAAAGAAGAACCACGACTATTAATATCGTCGGTGTGTTGATTGCTGACATCAACAGAAATGAAATTCCCTGTACAAGAATAACAAGAAAAAACGATGACTTTTCACCGAAAATTTTTTCAATTTTATATGCAAATGCGCTTGCCAGACCGCCAAGACCATAGATAATCGGAAATATAATACTGAAGCTTATTATGTCAAATCCCGAATTCATTAGAAATGGTTGCAGCATTAATGAATTTACCACAACTATCGGAGAAAGAAGTATAACTGAAAATACAATCAGCCATTTTATTTCTTTATGGCTTAAAGTATATTTCATGCCTTCTTTCATCTTGTTGTAATGGTTTTTCAGTGTAATCTTTTTCTTCTTTAGCTTGGGTTCTTTCATGGATAAGAAAACAAATCCTGAGACCGAAAAAAATACAGCAAGCATAATATAAGGAAGCCTGACATTCATTGCAAATAATATCGGACCTACAAATAGTCCTATAATCAGAGTTATTGTTGAGTATAGATGTAATTTACCCATTATTTTCAGATATTCCTTTTCTCTTTTAAGATCTTTCAAAGTATCAAAAATTAGTGCTTCTACTGCACCAGAAACAAAAGTATATCCAAGACCCCATATTATATAACCAACAAGAAATATAACAAAAACACTTCCGAAACCTGTTACAATAATACCTAATGACGTAACAAAAATTCCCAATACAACACTATTTCTTCTGCCAAATATATCAGCAAACGCTCCTGTAGGAATTTCAAATATAACCATTATCAATAAGCTCAAAAATTCAAGAACCCCTATTTCAAAATATGATATTCCGAAGTTTTGTAAAAACAGAATTGTAACAGGAAGTATAAACCAAAAACTAATTAACATCCACGATAAATATAGTTTCCAGATATTCCCTTCAAGCCCGCTTTTCATGGATATTTTTTATCCTTTTCACAATTTATACTTGTTATGCTTCGCTTATCCTATGGTTATCAGAATGGCAACATCTGTAAGAAAAAAACAATCAATTATTTTTCGTAATAGCGAAAATTAACATGAAAAGGGATAAGTTTTGAGTTTAGCTGTTGTACAGTCCATTCAGCCTTTATATCGGTTGCTTCCAGCACTTCATCCCTTTTTTCAAGGATTTCCTTCATTGTCGGCTCGTAATCAGGGAACTTCGGGTCAGCCATGTGATAATCTGGCGAGTTATAAAATCCTACAGATATAGATGCAAACTCTTCTTCAAGCTCAAAAAGCCTTTTTTTCGTTTTTTTTGTCAAGCCTGTTGAAAAGATAATCTCTATACGTATTTATTACAGGTTCTTTGTTTGTGTTTTCATGCTCATATTCTGTCTCACGGCGATCAAACCAGTCGCATCCGGGTAAAACCAGAGCTGCTGAGGAATATGCAACGCCTTCAATAAATTTTCTTCTGTTCATTTTTTCATGTTACACAAAAAATATTTAAAGATATATCTTAACGGCGATAGAATATACCTATGCGTCTCACCTATATGCTGATAATGAAGCTTCCGAAAACAGAAAAAATAAAAATAGGCAGATTAGGCATAATCAAATTCAATCGTGGGCATTACATCTATGTCGGCTCGGCGCCATCATATAAGGGATATTACACGCCTCGCATAGAGCGGCACTTCAGAAAAAAGAAAAAATTATTCTGGCATATTGATTATTTTCTTAAAAAGTCAAAAATAATTGATGTAAAATACAGCTGCCTTTCCGAATGCAAAACAGCACAAAAACTCTTCAAGAAATACGAATCAATAAAAGGCTTTGGCTGCTCGGACTGCTCTTGCAGAAGTCATTTGTTTTATGTCAGGCGGCTTTCTTCAAAGACATGGAATTAAGCAGCGCACCCGCTTTTTCAATGCCTTCTCTTATTTCTTTCTCAAACAGATAAGCAGATTTTGCGTCCTTCATGCCTTCTTCAAAAAGCTTGTCATAAATTTTCAATGCACGGTCAAGACTTTTAATTGCATCTGCTTTTTTTCCCGACAAAAGAAGCCTGTAGCCTTCGGAAAGATTGTTTTCCGCCACAGGAAGCTCTGCGCCGACTTCGTAGACATTCATGAATATATATTGCACTCAGGTGTTTATAAAATTTAATGAAATACATCTCTCATGAAATTCGCGCATTTAGCAGATGTCCATCTGGGTTCATGGTCGAGCCATCCGGATCTCAAAGACTATCCGCAGCTCGCTTTTGAGAAAGCAGCAGATATATGCATTGCCGAAGGCGTGGATTTTGTGCTTATATGCGGCGACTTCTTTGACACCTCGCTGCCGTCTGTCGACACGCTGAAATTCGCGGCTGAAATTTTGAGAAAAATAAAAGACAATAACATAAGCATCTATGCGATAGCAGGCTCACATGACTTCTCGCCCACGGGAAAAACAATGTTATCGGTGCTGGAATCGGCCGGGCTGCTGAAATTGGTTTCAAAAGGCGAGATTATTGACGGCAAAATAAAACTGAAATTTACTGTTGACGAAAAGACGGGTGCTGCGATTACGGGCATAATAGGCAGAAGGCTTGGGCTGGAAAAATCATATTATGAAAACATGATATGCGATCTGCCTGACGGATTTAAAATTTTTCTTTTTCACTCAGCTCTGGAGGAATACAAACCGCAATACCTGAAGGATATGCATGCACTGCCAATATCTTTGCTGCCAAAAGGCTTTGACTACTACGCCGCGGGGCATGTGCATAAAAAATTTTCCGACGAAAATATTCATTATCCCGGCTCGCTGTTTCCCACAAGCTTTGACGAATTTTTGGGCGACAACGGCTTCTATATTTTTGACAGCGAAAGAGGGTTAATATATAAAAACGTAAAGATACACGATGCTGTCTGCATAGAAATTTCTGCTGACGATATCACGGCAAAACAATTAGAAAATAAAATATTTGAAAATCTTGAAAACAATGACATAAATGAAAAAATATTGTTGCTAAGGATAGAAGGCATTCTAAACGGCAGCGCTTCAGACATAGATTTTACGGCAATCGAAAAAAAGGCAAAAGCCCTCGGAGCCTGCATCGTGAAAAGAAATACGGGAAAGCTGAAAAGCAAAGAGTTCGAGGAGATAAAACTCAGTAGATTGAGCGCAAAAGAAATAGAAGAATCACTGATCGAAGAGCATCTGGGAAAAATAAATTTTGCCGGAGATGAGCATAAAACTATTTTGGATTTGATGAATGTTTTAAATGACCAAAAACAAGAGGGCGAAACAGCAGCAACATTCAAAGAAAGAGTGATGAAAAATGCAAAAATAATTCTTGCTCTGTAGGGTGAATAAATGTTTTTGAAATCGCTAAAAATGACAAACATCAGGAGCTATGTCAATGAAGAGATATCGTTTCCTTCCGGCTCCATGCTGCTTGCCGGGGATATTGGCTCAGGAAAATCCACGATACTGCTCGCCATAGAATTTGCGCTTTTCGGCACAGACCGGTCAAGCCTGAGCGGCTCTGACCTACTCAGGCACGGCAAAAACAACGGCTCGGTAGAATTAGAATTCGAAATGAACGGCAAAAATATTATAATACGGCGGGCTCTCAAAAGAAAGGCAAACATAGCGCAGGATTCCGGAAAACTAATAATAAACGGCTCTGTTTCTGATTATTCACCAATCGAATTGAAAGAAAGAATTATGGACATGTTCGGTTATTCGAGAGAACTGCAGAAAAAAAATGCGCCCATATTCCGCTATACTGTCTATACGCCGCAGGAAGAAATGAAGCATATCATGTTCGAGCCTGAAAGCAGGCTTAATATACTGAGAAAAGTATTCGGCATAGACAGATATGGAACAATAAAATCAAACAATGATATGCTTCTTGCAGAGATGCGCGCGATGAGGCGCGAATATGAAGCTTATGCAAAAGGCCTTGATGAAAAAATTATGGAAAAAGAAAGCAGGGGAAACCTGTTTAGAGACATGGAAAAAATTCTCGAGAAACAGTCAATAATAGCCGAGTCGGAACGCGAAAACTACAATAAAAAAAGCGCCGGGTTTGGCAAAATAAAAGAAAAAATGAATGAAATAAGGCTGGCTAAGGATATGGCAAAAAAACTGTCTATTGACATAGAAAAAAGAAAAAACATTGTATCTGCCATCGAAAAAAGCATAGAAGAAGCAAAAAAAAATATTAAAGAATATGAAAAAATTTCCTTGCCGGAAAAGCCCGAAAGGAATGAAAAGGAAATATTAAACAATTTGTTTGCATTAGAAACAGCAAAAACCGGTGCAGCAAAAGAACAAACAATTCTGCAGAAAGATAAAACAAGCATGGAAAAAATATTAAACAGAGGTGTATGTGACGTCTGTTTCCAGCCCGTGGCAAACAGGGAAAGATTTGAAGGCATTATAAGGAAAAAATCATCTAGATTAGAAGAAATAGATAATGACATTTTTTTGATAGAAAGGCAGATAGCAGAATCAAAGGCATCTCAGGAAAAATGGAGGGCTTACAGCATTGCCCTGGAAAAATACAGCTTTGCGAAAAAGAATATAGAAAATTCATCAAGAATGATTGAAAAATATGAAGAAGACAAAAAAAGCGCCGAAACAGAAATAGAAAATGCAGAAAAAGAAGCGAATAAATTGAAATTTTTGATTGATTCTGCCCAGGAAATCGAAGCTGAATACAAAATGCTCGAAAGGGAAGCAAACGAAACGCTCCAAAAAATGCTCGCAGAAGAAAAAGAAAAATCAAGGCTTGAGCAGCAAAGAAATGATGTAAAAAGCGAAATAAAAAGAATGGAAGAAGAGATAGGGAAAAAAATAGATTTCAGGAAAAAGTCTGAAAGAATAGGCATTCTGACAAACTGGATTGACTCGCTTTTCATACCTTTAATGGACAGCATGGAAAGGCATGTTTTATTGTCTGTCCAGCAGGAATTTGATTCGCTGTTAAGAAAGTGGCTTGAAATCATCATAGGCGATGCCCTGAATGTACGAATAGATGAAGGATTCTCGCCATTGATAGAACAGAACGGATTTGCCACAAGCTATGAAAATCTCTCAGGCGGCGAAAAGACTGCGGTTGCTCTCGCATACAGGCTGGCGCTCAATAAAGTCATAAACTCCATGATAGATACGATAAAAACAAACGATTTGCTCATTCTTGACGAGCCCACGGATGGCTTCAGCACAGACCAATTGGACAGGCTGAGGGATGTAATAAATGAATTAAACCTCAGACAAATAATTATCGTTTCTCACGAACAGAAGATAGACACCTTTGTGGATAATGTGATAAGGATATACAAGGAAAACCATGTGAGCAGGATTTGCGCCTAATTTCTTACTCCAGTTTTTCTAATTCCATTTTAAGATATTCATTCTTCTTCTTTAGTTCCTGCATTTTTTTTGCATCTTCAAGCTTTTTCTGGAGATACTTATTCTCCTGAAGTAATATATCATACTCAGAGCCTTCAGAATTATAGCCAGACTTTTTGCTTTTCGTTTCTTCAAGCTCTTTCTGAAGGTATTCAATCTGCGCTTCCATTTTTCCCTGCTTTTTTGCCTCTTCCAGCTTATAGAGAATGTCCTGCTGGCTATAACCCATGTTTCTATAATCGCTGACTGTGTTCATATAAAAAGAGCCATAATTACCCCCAAACCACGGCTGAAAAGGACTGAAGAACGGGTCAGAAATTATAACATTGTTTCTGTAAGGATAATATGTCCAATAAGAGCTGTGAGGAAGCGGGACAGCAAATCTACCGCCATAAGGATAATAGCCATTGCCATAACCAAAACTCATGCCAAAAGCATAATTTCCCGCTTCTGCGTCGCCAGCAAAAAGCTCATTAATAAAATCGCTTGCAGCTGCGGGTTCTTTATTTTCCTGCTTTGTTTCAGGTATTGTGACAGGCATGGCTGTCTCAAAAAACATTAAAGCACCTAGTGCAATCGGCCCTGCCTTTCTTTTTGCCCAATCTCTTATTTTTTGCATTCAATCGCCTTTAATAATTATTATTAAGTGGCAAAAATTTAAAAGGGTTTCGATGCGGCAGAATCAGCTCTTTTTCTTTACGTGCTGCTTGCATGCGAAGCATATGTTTTTCCCGCTTCCCTTGTCTACAAGCCTTACCTTATTGCAGCTTGAGCAGCGAGAAATGGAAATTTTCATGAATAAATATGTATTTTGTTAGATATAAAGATTTTTTGCAAAAAATTTTTGAAAAATTATCTCCTATATTGCACTTGTTTTTGCTGCTGCGGCACATAATCCTTTTTTAGCATTAGTTTTGCCTCTTCCATGCTTGATTTTATGTATTTTTTCATCCTCTGTTTTTCTACCATAGTCATGTTGTGCTCTTCCATTGCTATTATCGTGGGTTCTATCTGGTCTAAAATGCGAAAAGTCTGCATCTTTTTTTGTCTATCCCTTTCCCTGTCAGCCCTCTCCCTTATCCTGTCATACTTTTTCCTGAGAGAATAAACCGTGTCCCGCCTTAGAATAAAGTCAACTATGCCCATGCATTTATTCTGTTTTGAATGCTAATAAATCTTCCATTACATTGATATTTATGGCAAAAAGCAGGATAGGCACAGACGAGTCAGGCAAAGGCGATTATTTCGGCTACCTTGTAGTGGCTGCTGTTTTTGTTGATGATAAAACAGAGGAAAAATTAAAAGAAATGAAAGTAAAGGACTCAAAGATGATGCTTGACAGCGTTATTCTAAAAATTGCCACAGAGATAAAGAAAATATGCAAATATGAAATCGTCAAAATATCGCCAGAAAAGTATAATTCACTGCAAAAAAAGTTCAAGAACCTCAACAAAATACTTGCATGGGCACATTCAAGGGCTATAGAAAACCTTCTGGAGAAAATAAAAGAAACGCCGGAAGAAATAATAATAGACAAATTCGGCGACGAAAAATATATGAAAAACGCCATGATGGAAAACGGAAAGAAAATAAAGCTTGTGCAGAAGATAAGGGCAGAAAGCGATATGGCTGTTGCTGCTGCTTCTATTTTGGCGAGAGCTGAATTCCTGAAGACATTAAGACAGCTTTCTCTTATGGTTGGATATAAGCTGCCGAAAGGCGCAACGCACACAGAAGAAGCAGCAAAAGAGCTTGTGAAAAAATACGGGCCTGAGGTCTTGGAAGGAATAGCAAAGCTGCACTTCAAGACGACAAAAAAAGTGCTGAAAAAATAAGCAGCATTTGCGTGAAGACTACCGCATTTCTGCGGTAGTCTTAGCTGCTGAGGGTATCATTAATTGATGTTACCCTCCACGCAAATGCTGCTAAATAAAGTGATTAAAATGGAATTTTTTGATGTCATAAAAAACAGGCATTCAATAAGAGCTTTCAAAAACAAAGAAATAGAAGAAGAAAAGCTGAAAAAAATGCTTGAAGTGATGAATAGCGCGCCTTCTGCTGGCAACCTGCAGGCATATGAGACTGTTGTTGTGAGAAATGAAGAAACAAAGAAAATGCTCGCCAAAGCGGCTGACCAGTCTTTCGTAGGAAAAGCTCCTGTTGTGATTGTTGTCTGCGCAAATGAAAAGCGCTCTGAAAGACTTTATGGAGAAAGAGGAAAAAATCTTTATTCAATGAACGATGCAAGCATTGCCGCAGCTTACATAGAATTAGCTGCGGCTGCTTTAGGTTTGGGTTCTGTCTGGGTCGGTGCTTTTGATGATGAAAGTGTTAAAAAAATCATAAAGATGAGTGAAGGCATTAATCCCATAGCAATAATACCAATAGGCTATCCGGATGAAAAACTGCATGCAACAAGAAGAAGAAAAATAGAAGATATCGTGCACAAAGAAACATTATAAAGTTTTCTTTTCATCTGTATTCATGAAATTAGTTTCAACCCAGATTACTGGAATTATTTTGATAATATCAGCCATTGCTATGCTTTTTGTAATTTTTTCCTTTAATGATTCAAAGCTGCAGCTGAACAGCTTTCTGCATCAGGACTGCAATTTACCGGAAAACGTATGCCCGTTCACAAAATCAATACCAGATGAGACTGCTGTTGCCTATGCGCTTGACTCTATAATAGCTATCTGCGGCATCTATCTTTTATTTAAAAAACAGAAATACGATGAAAAGAAGGTAGAAAAAGACAAGAAAAAAGAAGAGTTTGTGAAAAAATTAGAGCCAGACGATAAAAAAATTTATGAAATGATATCCTCAAGCGGCGGGATATTCCAGAGTGAGCTTGTCGAAAAAACCGGATTCGGCAAGGCAAAAATAACGAGGATTTTAGACCGGCTGGAATCAAAAGGTCTGGCCGAAAGGCGCAGGCGCGGCATGACGAATATTGTTGTTGCAAAAAATTAGCCAATAAGCCCGTCCCTGATTTCTTTTTTTAGCCTGAGCATTTTTGTCTTGCCATAAAGCTCTGTTTCTATAATTCCACGCTCAATAAGTTTTTTTATAACCCTGTGAGCCCTGACCTTGGAGCCTGAAACTCTCGTTATCTCTGCCTGCAAAACCTTTCCATTATTTTCCAGAAGCCTCTCTATCACTATTTTCTCGTCTTTGTTCAGCAATTTCAGTATCGTATCAATATTTTTCTTTATGCATTCTTCCTTTTTTTCGACTTTTTCAGACATCAGATAATATGTCAGCGCGCCGACAACAATGCCAAGCGTAACAAGAAATGGAATTAAATCAACAAGAGAAATTGGCCCTGCGCAAAAAGGCTCGGCAATGCATACATTGATTGTATTATTTAAGCGAAGATAGGAACATAAGGCAAAAACTATGAAAAGAAAGCCAGAAACAATGCCTATGCCAAGCACTATTTTCCTGTTATGGCGCATACAACTAATTTTAGCCAAATCTTTTTAAGGCAACATTGATATACGCACCTTTGGTGCGTCATTCGGCGTTGGTTTCAGATAGCAGTAAATATGGTTTCATATAATGTAACTGTATGGCAAAGGAAAAATTCTGGAAAATAGCAACAATATCATTGGCTGTTCTGCTGGTTGCATCCATGTATTTCAATGTAACCGTTATAGCAGTTTCAGGAAACATTGCAAAAAAGGCAGAAAAAGCACTAATAACAGAAGGCATGACAAAGGGCAGCAAAAATTCGCCTGTGACATTAATAGAATACAGCGACTATGAATGCCCTTACTGCGCAAGAGCTGAGGCAACAATAAAAGATGTTTTGGATGAATATGGCAGTAAAATATATTTCGTGTACAAGGACTTTCCGCTGCCTTTCCATAACAATGCGCAAAAAGCGGCAGAAGCGAGCAGGTGCGCTTTGGAGCAGGGAAAATATTGGGAATACCATGACGCTCTCTTCAAAAACCAGCAAAGCCTTGATACAAACAGCCTGAAAACATACGCAAAAAGCCTCGGGCTTGATGAGGCAAAATTCAGCGAGTGCCTGGACAGCGGAAAGTATGCCGATGCTATAAAAAACAGCATAGAAGAAGGTCAGCAGGCAGGCGTGAGCGGAACGCCGACTTTCTTTGTAAACGGAAAGATTCTGATAGGCGCGCAGCCATTTGATGCATTCAAAAAAATTATAGATAAAGATCTTG
>Ga0209541_10005194_pt1 | contig 22766 bp, 22 predicted proteins | sample RifCSPlowO2_01_FD_184027 | JGI IMG/M metagenome (GOLD analysis project Ga0209541, IMG submission 184027) | Groundwater microbial communities from Rifle, Colorado - Rifle CSP2_plank lowO2_0.1 (SPAdes) (version 2) | ecosystem: Environmental > Aquatic > Deep subsurface > Groundwater | place...
AAATAGGCTGGGGCACAGCCGAATCAACGCTTGTGGAGATGGAGCAGGTAGTTCCGTCGATGAAACAAGAGGCTCCTCTCTTTTAGAGGGAGAGTATGTCACTATGCCCGTAACTCTTTGAGAAAGTCTTCTTTCGATTTTTTTTGAAATTTCTTCTTATCGTACTCTTGCCATGCTTTTTTCAATTCTTTAGCAAATGTCATATCTTCACGTAGTTTGCTCGTTACAAGCTACCTCTGGACGCAGTCCCCGCCGCTACTTCAGGAAGAAAAAATAAAACGTTTTTTACTTTTTTTTTCGCCTTCATTCTGCTCCAACTCCTATTTTTACCCAAATTCGCTCAACAGCTCTTTGTACTTCTTCCCATTCACATCAATATATCTTGCGCTTATATTCTCTGCCAGCTTTTTATCGTCTTCACTATTGCCAAGCACAACAATGTTCTCAAAATCTTTCGCTGACTTTTTTAACTCCTGCAATGCTTTCTGGACCATGTCGGTTGCTGGCTTTCTTGCTGTCTTTTGTTTGACGAATTCTTCATGAAACTGTGCCATGCCTTTCTTCTGTGCATACTCCGCATCGACATCAGGACAGTACTGCCAGTTATCTATTGAGATGTTTTTTGTTTTTAACAACGAAGCGATGTGTTTATTGACTTCTTCAACACGCGAACAATCAAAGTATTTTCGTGCAACGCCGCTTTGGTTACTTACCACAATTTTTGTTGTCTTGAATTTTGTCTGAAGCGCAATGATATAATCTACAACTGCACCATTTAATTCTATTTTTTCTTTCCAGTTGTTGTCTTTTCCCGGAAAATCGTTGTTTGTAATCAAGGTTCCATCACGGTCAACGACAAGCAATAACGTATTATCTTTTACTTCTTTTTTGATATATTCAATTATCTTTGTCGTCGATAAATGCTCTTCGGTCGTATATACCATTTTTCCGCCGGCCGCGGCGATTGCCTCACGCTCTGCGATAATTCCTGGTGTCAATTTTCCGATGTAGTCTGGTCCTTTGATGTACAAGCTGGGCTTTAATTGCTGGATGATATCTGTTCCTTTTTCTGTATTTGAAATGACAACGAAATCAACTGCGTCAAGCGCTGCGATTGCGTATGCACGCAGTTTGTCTGTATATACAGGTCGTCCTGTTCCTTTGCGTTTTTCAACAAACTCGTCTGAGGTGACAGACACAAAAAGCACGTCACACAATCTTTTTGCAGATTCAAAATGTTTCACATGCCCAGGATGAACCAAGTCAAACCCGCCATGACATAACCCTACGTCCTTTGTCGCTTTTAATTGTGCGATCTTTCCTGCTGCAGCTTTCACTTCCAAAATTTTTTGCGAGCTGTATATTTCTATTGACGGAACGTTTAACATCGGGACTCTTTGATTGTGCGGATACATTCATCTGCGGTAATATTGTATTTTTCCATGAGCTGTGCCTGTGAACCGTACCCCTCAGGAAAAACGTCGGGAAATCCTATTTTTTTAAACTTGACATTAATTCCCGCATTCATCAGTACTTCGGCGACTGCGCTTCCCAAGCCATTGATGGTTGTATGTTCTTCAATCACAATGACGCTTTTTGCTTTCTTAGCATGCTTGATGATGGCTTCTTTATCCAGCGGCTTTATCGTGTGAACGTGAAGGATGGTTGTTTTAATATTCTCTTTATCAAGCTGTTCTGCGGCATCAATACACAGTTTTGTTGTTATTCCTGTGCCAATGAGCAATGCATCAGGAGTATTGTATTCTTTTATCACAATTGCTTTACCAATCGTACACTCGTGTTTATCGGAAGAAATAATGGGGTCGCCGCCTTTTGCAAGACGAATGTATATCGGGCCTTGATAATTAACCGTTTGCGGCATCAGTCGCTTCATCTCATCTGCGTCGCATGGCGCAATAATCGTCATGTTTGGAATTGTTCGCAATATTCCAATGTCATCCATTGCAAGATGCGTTGGTCCCAATGGAGCGTATACGACACCGCCGCCATTTGCAATCAAGCGCACATTTGCATGATGCAGACACAAATCTAAGACGACTTGCTCAAAACATCTGCGGGTGATAAATGTTGCAATGGTGTTAAAATAAACAATTTTTCCTTCCAACGCCAGTCCTGCAGACATGCCAATCAGTGCCTGTTCACTCACTCCTTCCATAAAGAAGCGGTCGGGCATCTCTTTCTTGAAATTGTCCAGAAGACCAGCGCCTAAATCGGAGCCGATGTACACGATGCGTTTGTCTTTTTTTGCAAGCTCGTACACCATGTCAAGAACAATCTTTCTCATTCCATCCTCCCAACGATTCGTAGAGCTTTGCAAAATCCTCTTCAGGAATGCTGCTTTTATGATGCCATCCAAAGTTCCCTTCAAGCATCGGAATTCCTTTGCCTTTAACTGTATGAGCAATAATGCAGTTTGGTTTGTTTTGTTCAAATGGAAGTTTTGAAAAAGTTTCTTTTAACTGTGCAATGTCATGGCCGTTCACCTGTTGCACTGCAAATCCGAAGCTTTTCCATTTGTCTGCCAACGGCTCAAGGTCAAGCACTTCAAATGTCGTGCTATAGGTCAGCTGCTTGTTGTAATCAACGATGACAGTGAGATTGGATAACTTGTGCTTTGATGCGTACAGCGCTGCTTCCCAGATTGAGCCTTCGCCTGACTCGCCGTCACCGATTATTGTAAAAATTCGATGCGACGCTTTATCTATTTTTGCGTTTAACGCAAACCCAACCGCAACTGGAAAACCATGACCTAAACTGCCGGTAGAAAACTCTACACCGGGTATCGTATGTTCGGGATGCCCTCCGAGCAATGCTCCGTGTGAGCAGAACTTCCATAATTCTTTGTGCGAAATAAAACTTTTTTCTGCAAGCATCACGTACTGCGCAATGCAGCCATGCCCTTTACTGAGAATGAACCTATCACGCTTTTCCCATCTTGGTTCTTTTGGGTTAAACTTCATGATATCATTGTATAACACGCGAAGGATGTCAATCACTGATAGTGCGGTTGGACCGTGACCACGTTTGCCACACTGCAACGTTCGTACTATTAACCTTCGCAGGCGCAGAGATTCCTCATCTAATCTGCTGTCCTTTGCTGCTTTTGTCCAATCAGTAAGGGAATTTGTTGTATTCATCGTTTATCTGTCTCAGTAATTGTTGGGCTTTGGATACTTGTTGCTTCTGAATAGTGTCTTTATTAAGGTTTTCTGCTGCGTGAAGCCGTCGCGAGAGCTCATTTGGCAGGAATTCATTGAGCAGAATTGTGCACCATTTCAATGCAAATAAAGGGTATACTATCATTATTCTTGCTTCAAGGTTTTTTATATTCAATCTTTTAACCATTAACTTTGTAAACTGCTTTTTTTGTTCGTTTGATAAGCTCATTGCAGGATGTAATAGAACGTCACATACCATTTTTGCAGGATCATCTATTCCAAAATGTTCAAAATCGAGGAATGTTATCCTGTCTTGTTTTTTTATTGCGTTGTGAAAACCAAAATCAGATGGTGACAACGTTTTTTCTTCTTCAGATATATCCTTCTCGAAGGGAATATTGTTTTTTTTGCATTCCTCTTGACACCACCAACTTACATTTTTGAGTGCTGTTTTTAATTCTGCAAGAAAAGTTTGCAGTTCTTTTATTGATGATAACCTGTTCAAGCGTTGCTCTATGTTTTGTATAATTGCATTGACAGAGAAGCATGCTTCGGATGCCGATTCATTGCTTGCTTGACTTTTTAGTGCATGCAATTCCATGAGAAAATTTACTGCTTCGTTCACATCTGCATCGGTGACTTGTTGAATTGAAGAACCCTCAATGAACTCAAGTATAACCAGCTTATTTTGGACTGCGATGATTTTTGGTACTTTTGTTGTATGTTTGGCTAAAAACGTCAGCGCACTATATTCTTTTTTGCATCGCTTATCGTCTGCGTACAGCTTTACACAATACGTTTTATCCGCTTTCACTTTGTATACACGACTGTTTTTTCCGCCATAGATGCGCGTGACTGATGTTATGTTTGGTGTATCTATAATCATACGTAGCTCGTGCCAATCTGAATACGTAAGATTCTGTGTTTTTGCTCCTGGCTGAAATATTATCTTTTTAATATTCGGGAATGATGGCTCAATGAATACTTCTTCCAAATCATCGATGAAGTGGGTGCATTGCTCTTTTTTTATACGCTCGATTTTTTCTTCTCGCGTTGGTTCGAAATAATAATAAGTATTTGGGAGATTTTGTTTTAGCCAGTCTGACGCTGCACGATGAAAATTTGTTTCTCTTTTGAGGTTGCTATACTCTGTTTTATGGCTGATGATGACTGTTTCTATTTTTCGTTTTTTACATTCGTCCAAAAACTCTTTGACGCCTGAAATGAGTGTTGCTTTTCTCATCATAGGTCCAAAAATAAGAGCCTGTATCTCCTGCCATTGTATCTCACCATTCGGCAGCTTTCTTATTGTGTCTCTGATGTCTTTTTTTATTTTTTTATGGTCGGTTTGGATAAGATTTTTTTCTATTGCGATTTGATAGATAAGTTCGTCATAACTCACAATCGTATTGTCAAAGTCGATGCCAATAATCATACAGTGTCGGTCGATGGCTTCTTTATAAGAACTTCGTGAGAATAAGCTTAATTGAATGCGTGATAACCTTTTAGTTTAAAATATGACCCTTCGGTCAATGCCCTATGTACCTTGTTAATTGGAGAGCGTGTCCAATTATGCCATCTCTCTTTTTCGTCTGCAGTTAATTCGTTTAATGTTCCAAAGAATTTGCCATAACGAATTCTGTCTGCCATGGTTGCTGCTTCTTTTATATTCATTGGCTCCTGTGCACTTTGTTTATCTGATTCTGAAGTAGGTTTCTCTTCTTCAAAGCTTTGACGACTTGGTTTTTCATACGATTGTTCCATTCTTCCCTGCGGTTGCTCCTGTACGACTATGACAGGTGTTTGAGAATATATCGATGAAGTTTGATATCGTGGCTTGTTTTCTCTTTTATCGTATGATTCCCATGGCTTTCGTTCTTCAATCGTGTCGTGAATATCTGCCACTATTTTTGCCCATCTGTTTTCAGGCTTCTTGCTTTTGAACTGTTTCTCTGTTTCTGCTTCCAGTTTTTCGTCAAGGGTTGCAATCATTCTCATCTATTAGAAATAGCTCTCTTTTAAGCTTTGTGAGGGACTCCCAGCCACTGGCGCTACGAAAGGAAGAAAAAAAATTAAACGTTAAAACTTTTTTTTCGCCTTCCTTTTGCTCTAACGACTATCTTTATTCCATTTTTGACGGTAATTCGTGAACTACCCACACAGCAAGCTGTGGCGTTTCTTGCTTCATAGCATACCCAATGGATGCTCCAACAAGCTTCAAGTCCCCCCGTCCCGGAGGTACTACGCCTCTGTGCTTATCCCGCTTGACTTTACGAAATACGGGCATACACAGATGAATTGTATTTCGACCATCTGTCGTCTTTGAGTTGGCGCGTTTGAGGTTGGAAAAGCTTTACCAAATATAAGGTTTTGTGACTACTCGATCATCGCAGCCACGCAAAGTGCGCTTTGTTAGTCACGCTCGGCTGATGCCTCGGCGACGAGCTGCGAGGAATTCAACCTAACAAGTATTAAATATCAGTATTTCGAAATCCGCTTTATGAACTGTATCGTTACCGGAGGCGCAGGCTTTATCGGAAGCCATATTGTTGAGCTTCTTCTTCAGAAAGGTCATCATGTTACTGCAATCGACAATTTCGCCAACGGCCAGCGCGAAAATGTTGTGCTCTTTCAGAACAATAAAAATTACGTTTTCAAAGAAATCGACATTTCAAAAGAATTTGATGCTGCTCTGTTCAATGTCGATTATGTTTTTCATTTTGCGGCGCTCGCTGACATTGTTCCCAGCATCAAAGAGCCGCAAAAATATCATGATTCAAATGTCACCGGAACAATCCGCGTTCTTGAAGCTGCGCGAAAGCATAACGTGAAAAAGTTTGTCTATGCTGCTTCGTCATCCTGCTATGGCATTCCAGATTCTTATCCCACTGTGGAAGATGCTGACATACGTCCTGAATACCCTTATGCATTTACAAAAAATATCGCCGAGCAGTATGTGTTGTTCTGGGGCAAACTGTACAAATTACCCGTCGTTGCGCTGCGATTCTTCAATGTGTTTGGCACGCGCGCACGAAACAACGCGACGTATGGCGCTGTTTTCAAAGTATTCTTATCACAAAAGCTGCATGGCAAGCCATTGACCATCGTTGGCGATGGAACACAAACACGCGATTTTACGTATGTGACTGATGTTGCGGAAGCAGCTCTAAAAGCCGCTGAATCTGAACTGCGGGACGTTGTTCTTAACATTGGAACTGGAAAACCGCACTCTGTGAATTATCTTGCTGAGCTGATTGGCGGAAAAAATTATCCGCGCGTACATTTACCAAAACGACCAGGCGAGCCGAATTCAACTCATGCTGATATTACAATGGCAAAAAAACTGTTACTATGGGAGCCGCAAGTTACATTCGAACAAGGAGTTCAAATCATGCTTGATAATATCGAATATTGGAGAGATGCGCCTGTTTTTGATGAAAAAAAGATAAAAGAAGCGACGAAAGAATGGTTTGAATACTTGGGGTGATTCTTACTTATCAGCTGCTTTCATTCTCAGGATGGTATAACATGCATTGGCACCGCCAATAAATCCTGCTGTTCCTCTTGTAAGCGGTAATGTCATATTGTGCAGCGTATCCGCGTAGCCATCTAATTCTGGATTTTCTACTTTCATTCTCGCACGATAAACTTCATGGAATGGTGGTTGTATAATCTCTCTTAGCGTCCCTAAGGAAACTATTGGAAGTCTGCTTTCAGTAAGCTGCGTTCCTCCTCTATCAATCTCTAACTGTAATGCGGTATAGACTGCTTCTAATCCTGTACGCCCATCCACAATTGGAACATTGAGGTGTTCTGCTATCTCAAACAAAAATTTTACAAGAAGTGGATTCTCTCTGTCAAATTCTCGTATTTTTTGGACTGCTTTTTGTCCTGTTGGATCTGACTCTACCCATCGTATGTACGCTTCAATTGTTTCTTGACTTACTCTCGGTAGGCTCATTTGTGTACCATTTTAGAGTAATACTTTTAAATGTTACTACAATCTGCGATGTATTTTCTAAAAAATGACAAAAATTCAACGAGCTGAAATTGACATTGGATTGGATGGTAAAGTACATGCGTTTTGCTTGGATTCGGGGATTGAATACAGGAAACCTCAAGCACTGGATGATAGGGATGTTGAAGAGCTGAACGCTCCATTGCGTTTACTGACTGAACGTTATTATTTCAATGAACCTGAAGCAATCAGCGTTGTCGGTGTACCAACATCATTGGCGCATATTTTTTCTGGTCATCTTGACAAAGTACAATTACTTCCCCATAAAGGTTCGTACGAAATTCCTCTTCGCCTCACGAAATTTGTTGAGCGAGCCAAAGTCACTGTATCTCGTAATGGGGATTGTGTCAGCGTAAAAAATGTTCAGGTCAATGAGCACAGTTGTCGCATCGATGGCCAGCATGCCACTTATTCCCAATTTGCCGCAACAAATGCACGTCTTGACACGGAACTTTATCCTTATGATTCAAGCTTTCCGCCGGGCGCAACCCTTCGTGACTTTGAAGTAGAGCAGGGTAAAATGCTTCCATCCTCTCGGTCTGATCTCTGTAACATGAGCGGACTTGCATTTATGATTACGGCATCTGGTCCTGACGGTGCAGACTATTTTCTTATGGTCCAACGCAGGAAAGGTATGAAAGTTGAAGGCGGGATGGCAGGCTTTCCTGGCATTGTTCCCGTGTGGACGGATAACTTTTTTGATGGTTATATGTTCGACGCATTCATAGGTAATCAGGTAGAAACGAAATTACCTTCAGAACTTTGTCTTCAGCCAGGCGAACACGACATCGAACGGTGTCACATCGTTAACGAACTGAGATACTCGCGTTTAGCTCCATTTCTGGATATGAAAACCAGCATTCCCATCGACGTCATTGCTGAACGCTGCCTCGATAATTCGAAGGTTCTGGAGCAGCACACTATTCTCTACGCAGTTCCTCGCACAAAAGACGTTGATAAATTGCTTACAGGCTTGCTTCGTGCCGGTTTAAACATCAATGGACCAACCCGTGCAGGCATGTATCTTGTTGAACGCGGAAAATGACTAACACCCCAATAAATTACAACACGTGGGACAGAAGCGGCAAAGGAAAGAATATACTTCACTTGCTCACTCCAGACGAGCTTAAAATATGGAATGCAGCATTGCCTTATCAGGATGCTCGACCAAATGATAGAGGACATATAGAGGTTGTCACTTATTTCGCTTTGCAATTATTGGAAATAATGATAGGGGCCGAAAGAAAAGTTGTTATTCCAGCTACAATCTTACACGATATAGGTTGGTCACAAGTTTCACAAGAATCGAGAGACTTGTTCAAAAATCCATATTCTCCTCATTTTGAGGAAGTGGACAATCCGAAAATGCGGCGATTCCATCAGTATGAAAGCATTAGACTTGCGACAGGAATACTACTGGGTTCTCAATATCCTACCTATTCTCCCACATCCTCCATTGTTGATATTCTTCGTATCATCGGTGACCATGATACTCGCGACAATTTTGAAGGTCTCAACGCTCACGTCATGGGCGATGCAGATAGATTGTGGCGCTTTACGGTTATCGAATGCGAAAACTATGGATGGAAACCTGTTGATTTTATTGCACGCTGCAGGAAAAATCTTGAAAAAAGACATTATTTATTAACTCCCGCAGGCAGTGCAATCGCTGAAGCAGAATTAAAAAACACGGAGGCATACTTTGGCTAACATTCTGGTTACCGGCGGAGCAGGATACGTTGGTTCAGTTTTGGTTCCATCACTTCTCGCCAAAGGACATCATGTTACGGTGTTTGATACGTTTTGGTTCTGGACTGATGAACAGCATTATGCGCAGACTGTTGGTATTACTGGCAATAAGAATCTGCGTCTTGTCAAAGGCGATTTGCGTCATGTCAAGGATATTGATACAGCATTAACCGGTTGTGATACTGTTATTCATCTGGCGTGCATTTCAAATGACCCCAGCTCAGAACTCAATGCTGTGTTTACCCATGCGGTGAATTACACCGGTTCCGTTCAATTGATTGATGCTGCAAAAGCTGCAAGAGTGCGTCGTTTTATTTATGCGTCGTCCAGCAGCGTGTATGGCGTAAAGAAAGAGTTGAATGTTACGGAAGATTTGCTTTTGGAACCTCTGACTCAGTACTCGCGTCTTAAAATTGAAATTGAGCATTACCTTCTTCATCGTTTGGATGAAAATTTTTGTGGTGTCGTTCTTCGTCCCAGCACGGTCTGTGGTTATTCGCCTCGACAGCGCTTTGATGTTATCGTGAACATTCTCACCCATTCAGCGCTTACCAAGGGAAAAATCATTGTACTTGGTGGTGAGCAACTGCGGCCGAACATTCACATGAAAGACATGGTGCGCGCGTATGAAGCGCTGGTCGATGCTCCAATTTCAAAAATCAATAGAAAAGTGTATAATGTTGGCGATGAAAATAAAACTGTCTTAGAGATTGCGCAGATTGTGAAAGAAGTTGTTGGCAATGTTGTAATGGAAGTAATGCCCACCAATGACCCACGGTCATATCATGTCTGTTCTGATAAAATAAGGAATGAACTTGGCTTTGAGCTTCAGCATACCATCCGAGAATCTATCGTTGAACTTCGTGATGCAATGAAAAACGGTACAATTTCTCACTTGAATGATGATCGCTGGTTTAATGTGAAAATGATGAAATCGCTTATGCAAAAATAAGCACCACTATTCCAACTAATGAACATGCAGCTATTGCACCTTTGAACACAATATGTTTTTCCTTGAAATATAATCCGCCCACGAGTGTTGTGAAAATAATCTCACTGGAAATAATGACTTTGACAACGCCCGGATGGGCAAGAGGATTGCTCATCGCAAAGAAATACGCATACGAACCTATGGTTGTTATAAACGCCAGCAGCCCTATCCATACACTCTGCGTTTTAAGATAACTCTTTGTTATTCGCTCGGAATAAAACGCGTACATGATGCAGATGAAATAAATAATCAGCAAAGCTTTCATGAAATAAAAGTAGGTGTACACATTAACTGTACGCAACACGATACGGTCGAACATGACGGCGGCTGCTTCGAAAACAAATGCTATGAGCAGATATGCCGCATGTTTCACATCCAGCTCTTTCTCATAATATTCAATCATACTGATGTAGACGATAGGCAACAGTGCCAAAATGATACCAAAACCTTGTGTTCTTGTCAATGTTTCCTGCAAAAAAAGCATGGCGAAGAGGACAACGAATACTGCGCTCAACCCAGACACCGGCTTGAAAACGGAGATGCGAATGTCTTTCAAAACCTTCAGCCCTAACAAGTTTGCGAAAAAATAACAGAACGATGCAAGTAAGATGAGTCCGAATTCTTGTATTGTTGGAATAACTATCCGGTCAATGGTTACCTGTGCGTAGAGAAACATCGCCACGTAAAAGACGATGAGAAACTGGATGGGGGATGTTCTGTTCAAAACGTTTTTCTTGAAAATTTCTTTTATGATAGTGATAAACAAAGCTACAAGCGTTGGAATTACCCAGTACATCCTTTGAAGAAAACTTTTGATGCTTAAATTGGTTGTGTTTTGGGACAAGAGTAAGCTTCTATTCTTGTGTGTTTCTTTTTATCATTGCCGTTGTGATGTAACCTATAATCCCTCCAACAATTCAAAGAAAGAGGTCTCCTATCATATCAGCAAGGCTGCGCTGTGTTTGTGTCTGTCGTTACTCCAGGAAGAAAAAAAATAAAACGTTACGTATTTTTTTTCGCCTTCCTTCTGCTCCAACGACCATCACGAAGAACAGTACGTTGTAACATATTTGAAATTGGTACCCGTTTGAGTACATTCTCTATTCATTCGGCCTGTACAACCCAAACTCCGGTAAAATCGTCACAAACTTTCCGCCGTTCTCTAGAAATGCTTTGTTCTTGGCAACAATCGGCTCATTGTACTGCCATGCGAAGATGACACAATAATCTACATTTTCATCCAGCAACGCTTGCTTACTTTTTACCGGAATGTGTTTACCTGGACTCAACAAACCCTGTCTGTTGGGGTTGTCATCAACGAGAAAATGTATCTGTTTGTCTATTCCAAAGTTATACAGCATCGTTGTGACGCCGACCGATGCGCCATAGCCTGCGACTGATTTTTCTTTTGAATTGTCAAAAAAACGCATGAGATTGTCTTTTATCTGTTTTATATGTTCGTCGAACAACAAGAATTGCTGGTGGTCGTGTTGCTCTTCCTGTATCATTCGTTGTACGTTTTCGGTTGGCTGCATATTTGAGTTTGACTGCACTACTGTACACCTGATTGAGCCTCCTTTTGTTTGCACGTGCTCGACGTTTTGCAAGCGCAGGCCAAACTGTCCGAAAAAAGTCTTGAGCGGCTTGGCTGCAAAGTAACTGATATGTTCGTGATAGATGTTATCCAGAATTGTTTTTTCAATTAAGTCTTTGACATATCCTGTTTCGCATATGAATACTCCATCATCTGCAAGAAGCTTTTTTATTCCTTTTATCATCGTATGGAGGTCATCAATATTAGCGATGACGTTGTTTGCAATAACAATGCTTGCCGTGCCGTATTCTTTTTTTACATTCTCTGCGATATGCTCGTCAAACAGTTCAGGAATCGTTTTTATTCCAGCTTTGGTCGCTTCTTCTGCAATTTTTTTTGCTGGATCGATGCCGACTACTCTCATTTTTTTTTCTTTGAATGCCTTAAGTAAAGAGCCATCGTTGCTTCCTATTTCAACAATCAGTGATTGCTCTGGTATGTTATGAGTATTGAGAACAGATGCTGCGTATTTTCTAAAGTGCTCGACCAATCCCAGCGAATCTGCCGTGCGATAAATATAATTTCCGTACACTATTTTGGGGTCAATCACATGTCCAAGTTGCACGTTGTCGCAATTTCTGCACAGATAAACTTCTAGGGGATATTCCTGTTGCTTGATGTGTTCCATTTGTTTGGGTACATAAGAGTCACCGATGGGCATTGGTGCCAGCTCAAGCACTCTTCGAATACGAAGTGACTCACATAATCTGCAGGTCGTGCGTGCTTTTACGTTGTTCACCATTTGCTCGACCACCATAAGATTTAAGTAGTTTTTGCTGCAAAAACGCGCTATGCAACAGACTTTTGCTCCAGATACCAGCATTCATGTATGTCATGTCGGTTCCCGTGATTCCGGATGGAGCGACAATCCCTTACAAGTGCTTGGAAAAGATGTCTTTTTTACTCTTTTTGATGCAGATGAAAAGTCAGTCGTCACGGACCAAAAAACATTCCAGCTCAAGAAAAAAGCGAAACGTGTTGGAAATTTCCGCTTTATTCAGGCGTGTCTCGCAGACAAAGCTTCTGTGCGCGAATTTCACATTACACAAGACCCCATGACCTGTGGGCTATTACCCTTTAATGAAAAGCTCAAAGATTTTATGACAACAACAATTACTTTTAACTACAGCCTGAGCGATGCTGCAAAAGTTGTCGAGAAGCGAAAACTGCGCTGCACAACCATTGATATCCTTTTTGAAAAAGCACCTGATTTCTTAAGTCTTGATGCTGAGGGTTCTGAATATGACATTCTGATGGGGGCAAGAAAAAGTCTTTTGCAGGTGCTTGGTGTCAAGGCTGAAACACTTTTTGTTGAATATCGCAAAGGGCAGAAGGTTTTCACCGATGTCCATCGTTTTCTGACTGATCGAGGCTTTTGGTTTGTTTCTGTTGATAGTATCTATCCCATGCATTATAAGCAGAGTCTCGATGGCGCTCGTGGCGTTGGTTTCGCGTTTGGAGGCGAATCACTTTTTGTCAAAGATTATCGGATAATTCTTGAATCGTCCATTGAGCCATTACAAAAAACTCAGAAGCTCGTGAAGCTCGCCGCTATCTCTTTGGGGTTAAATCTTATTGACTATGCTTATCAGGTGCTGTGTGCGGCACAAAAATCTTATCCGCGTGAATTCGTCCAAGCTTTGTCCGAACGAAGGAGATATGTTCGTCTTTGTCATGATTTTTATGTTGCCTATAAAGTCCGAATGGGCCTTGCATTTCCTCAACAAACCTATTTTGCTTCGAACAAAAACTTTTGGAATGGCGTATCTGTAGACAAAACACTCTCGAATCATAATGTTGTTTCTTCTATTAGAAAAATAGTTGGAAGAAAAGTAAGAGATAAAGCGTGGGCGGTGTTTAAAGTCGCATCTGCTCTTGCAGAAAAAACTCATTATCGGATTGCTCCGTACAATACCATTGAAAAAATCCTTCTTCGGTATCATCTTGATGAACAGGCAAAATATCAAAAAAGGCAGCGGAGTAAATCACTTTTCGGGCCGAAGACATTTGCGCGTCGCCTGGGGTTAACATAGTGGCACTTGTACTTCCAACAATACCAGAAATTCAAAAAAAACCTACGCTCAGCTTATATGCTCTTATCGCATTCATCAATCTTCTTGTTTTCCCTTTTGTACCATTGTTTGTTTTCCTGCGTTTTGTGTGCCGTATAAAATTCATACGGTTGCGTAGCGACAGAATCGGTCATTTTGCAGCCAATACTGAAGAATTTCTTCGTGAAGTGAATGCAGGCAAAAGACAAAAGCTGCAGTACATTGCTCTCGCTCCTTCAAAAGTTGCTAATGAAGCACTGCTTCAGATGTGGAAAAGATATCTCACTATTGTTCAGTTCCGTCAACCTTCATTCATTCGTTACATCATTAAATTGTTGGCAACCCGCTCATTCCTGAGCATCACTGACTGTTTTGAGGCAATCCCTTTCAAAGAAGACAATCATTTATGGAACACGGAAAAACCTGTCATTACTCTTACACCAGCAGAGAACTCGGATGGCAAGACACTCCTTACAAAGATGAATGTTCAAGGCTGGTTTATCGGTTTTCACGCCCGAGATTCATCGTATTTAGGCACACAATGGAAAAAAGGTGATTGGCAACATACTCATCGCAATTGTAGCATCGACAATTTCCTTGAAGCTGCACGATATATTAGCGCGCACGGTGGTTACGCGCTTCGTATGGGTTCAGTTGTTGAAAAAAAATTGACTGACCTCAAAGATGACCATATTATTGATTATGCAACAACATCCCGTACTGAATTTGGTGACCTCTATCTGATGAACAAATGCAAGTTTTTTATTGGTACTACTGCAGGTCTTGTCTGTGTTTCATATATCTTTAATGTTCCGAACATTACAACAAATCTTCAGTTGCTTGCAATACCACCTGTAGGGAAGCATGATTTGTTTATTCCCAAGAAAGTATGGTACAAGCCTGAACAGCGGTTTCTTACGTTCAAAGAAATGATTGACAACAGTGTTTTACAGTTCATGAGCGCAGAAGATTTTGAACACTATGGGTTGCTGTTCATTGAAAATACCCCTGAAGAGATACTTGCGGTCACCAAAGAAATGAACGAACGTATCGATGGCACGTGGAAAGATACTGCAGAAGATGAAAAGTTACAAAAAGCGTTCAAATCACTGTATGTTCAAGGGACTTATTGTTTTGGTCCCCCTGCTGCAAGAATAGGTGCTCAATTTCTAAGAGATAATAAGAATCTGCTTGGCTAAACCCGTTCTCCTTTCTTCTTTATAATCCGTCCAGGCACACCGACAACAGTTACGTCGTTTTGAACATCTTTTATGATGACTGAGCCAGCGCCGATAATACAATTCTCTCCAATACAGATACGATTTATTACTGTTGCAGCTGTGTGAACTCTCGTGAAGCGTCCGACTGTCACGTTGCCTGCGAAGACGACCCCCGGGTCGATTGTTGCACATTCACGAATGACGTTATGATGGTCGAGCTGTGCTCCGGTGTTGATGATTGCTCCGTTGCCGATTTCTGTTCGATATCCTATAAATGCGTGCGCATGAACAATAACATTTTCTCCAATTCGTGCATCTTCCATTATCGTTACGGTTGGATGTATCGCGTTGAGTAATTTTAAAGAAGCTGATTTTGCCTGTTCAATCTGCAAGTGGCGTTTCTGCATGTCATCGGTTGTTACCAGCACTTTGGTTATGCCTAATTCTTTTATCTTGTCAAACCATCTCGTGGAGCATAAGAAAAGCTTGTTTTTGAAGCTGCCATTTTCAGGATAAGAAAACTGTGTAGAATCACGGTGTATTTTTTCTATAACGGGTGGAGTGTCATCGGCGTGGACAAAGCAGGCGATATGGTATCCTTGTTTTTCAATCCAGGTATGTATCTGTCCTGCGCTTCCTTCCTCCCATCCAACAATCGCACATGATTCCGAACGTCCAATAATATCATCCATCTTTCATCTTTTCTCGCAGTTCAGGAAAGTGAGTGATGTAATACGATGGTGGATAAATGTATTTCTCTTTTGCGATGTGTTCAGGAATATGCTCACATGCTGCTTCAACAATCATATCATCGGCCTTAAATGTAATAACCTGCCCGTCAACTTTTATTATTTTACCTTGTTCTATATTTGTTTCTCCTGTTTTTGCTGTCCGTGCATAAATTACCTTTAAAATTGTATCCTTCACAATCAGATTCGCACAGGGATATGGTCGTGTAAAGCTTCGTACCATCCGTATAATTGCATCTGCACTCATTCGCGGGTCGATGGTCACATCATGAGGTGTTCGTTTTCTCCAGTAATTCGCTTTTGTGTTGTCCTGCGCTTTTCCAACTAATTGTTCTGTTTTTATCATATTTGCTATCTTTTTTATGCCACGCGATGCGGCTTCGTTCATTCTTCTTATTGCATCCGCAATTGTATCGTTCCTGTCAATTGAAAATGGTACCTGTAGAAAAATTTCTCCGTTGTCCACTTTTTCATCTATCCTGAAAAAACTGAGGTGAGATTTTGGAATATCTAACACAATCAACCAGTGTAATGGATGTCTACCCCTATTGAACGGCAATGTCGTCGGATGTGTTCCAATCACCACTTTTGGAATTTTTATTACCTCCGTGCCTATTATCTTCGGCCACGTGGAAAATATATACTCCGGCTCGTATCGTTTCATTATCTCTATCGCTCCCCACGAATTAATGTCTTCAACTTCATGATATGGTATTTTCTTCTCTTTTGCAAATCGCTGGATGTCGGTTGAATTGAGAGGACGCATCTCCAAAGGAAGTGATATAAGCGCTGCGACATTTATTCCTGCATCGAGCAGTGCTTTTGTGCATACTATTGTAAAATCCGTCGTTCCTAATATGATTAATCGCGTCACTGTTTCCATTCCCTCAGCGCGTGCAGTACTTTTTCAACATTCTCCAGTGGCTGTGCAGGGCCGGAAGGCAAGAAAAGCCCTTGCTGCTCAAATCTGTCTGAGTGTGGGAATTTATTTACACATTTGAGATATGGTGCGGAATTGACGTTCGGCAGCGCCGGACGGGTTTGTATCCCTTTACTTAACAGATACTCCATCAGCTTCTGTTTTTTTGGTGTTAACACTTCGATATAAATCGGAATTTCGTCCGGTTCATTTACCTCTATTAGTTTCAGAGAAGTATTCTCAAGACCATCCTTGTACATATTGTACAGTTCCATCATATGCTTTATTTTTTCATTTTTTTTACCAAGCTGTGCCAATCCCAGCGATGCTTGTATATCTGTGAACTTGAAGTTGCACCCTGCCATACGATACACTGGATTAATGTTATCTCCTGCTCCATGCCAACGTAGCAGCTTTATTTTTTCGTAGAGCTCTTTATTCTTTGTCACCATCATGCCGCCCTGCGCCGTTGAAATCATCTTTGTGGTTGCGAACGAAAAGCATCCAATCTCACTTTGTGTTCCTAAAAATCCGTTTTCATTCTTTGAGAATAATGCCTGACATGCGTCTTCGATGACAGCAATTCCTTGCTTTTGTGCTATGCTGTTCAATTGTCGCATGTCACAGCTTCGTCCATTTAGGTGCACTGGTATAATCGCTTTTGTTTGAGGTGTTATTTTTTTTTCGACTTCGTCCATATTCATCGATGGTTCGTCAGGTACAACATCAGCAAGTACAACCTTTGCTCCAAGTAAATATGGTGCATTGGCAGTTGCAATCCACGTTCTGTTCGGTACAATGACTTCGTCTCCTGGACCAACATCGTGTGCCATCAGAGAAAGCAGCAATGCAATGCTCCCACTCGTTGTTGCAAGTGCGTAGGGCATGTCTAACTGAGCTGAAATTTCGCGTTCGAATTGTTCTGTGAGGCTTCCCTGGCTGATATGCTCTCCCGCAATAGCCTCACTTATTTTTTCTATTTCCTGCTGTCCAAATGAAATTCGCCACCACTTAATCATAGTGCACCTCTTATTTTATTCATCAGTTGTTCAACTTTCTCTTTGTCCTTTTCTTCAGGTGCCCACGATGGAAATACCGTCTCACTTTTATCAAACGGGCCCGTGGCAGCTTCCACGAATGCAAGAGTTTCTGAAGTTATGACCAGCATGTGATATGTTGATGAGTTCATCCGATAATAAAACGGATATCCTGAATTATAATCCCCGAGCATCACTTTTCTTGTGATGTTGCCATTATCATCAAACAAAATGACTGTTGCTGTGCCCTCAATAATATGCAAAGATTCTGTTTTCTTTAGATGCTTATGTGGCCTGACGTAGGTGTTGCGATTGTGAATGATGAACATTTCATGGACGACAGCATTCTCATCTGGATGGGTGCATAGCCTGCTTCGCTGCCTTTCTGTGTGTTGTGCTTTCTCTTTCAACACATCAATATCTCTTTTTGATAGAATAGGAAATGGCTGAGCCGAATAAAATACTTCTTTGTTCTTCTCTTTCCACAGCGACAATGCGCGGGAACTGCCCGGACAGAGTGAAACAACTTGTCCCTGAAACGAGCTGTTTTTTGCGATAATCTTTTCTTCTGTGTTTGGATTAACGGTGAGCAAAAGTGTCTTGATGTCACTCAGACTATTTTGAATTTTGAGATGCGACAATGGCATCATCATTTCTCTCTTGTGCTCGCTGTCGTCTATAATCACATCTGTATAATCCTTTAAATTGAAGAGATTGAGCAACATGCATGCCATATGTCCTGCGCCGAACAAAGCGATTTTTCCTTTCTTTTGTTGTTCAGCAACATATTCGCGCACTTCTGCTTTTCTCTGCTGGAAAAGTTGTCCATATATCACTGCTCTTTCTTTTTCATTGATTAAAAGCTGTTCTTGTTTGCCTTTCTTTACTATTGCTATAATACTTGGCTCGGTTGGATATGGATACACAAAAAATTGAATCGTTTTTAAACCGTACCGTGCCAGTGTATTTTTCAGCGTTGCTGGTGTAAAGTATATCACATGTTCTTCCCAGAGCATGCCATAATCAAGCATTTCAAGCTGTTTGGTGCTGTCTGGTACTTCTATAATAATGGTTCCGTCATGTGTTGAAAGTTTCTTTAATGCATCAATAAACGCTTCAGGATTGTATGTATGCTCGAAAATCTGGCGTGCAATCACTGTCAAAAAAGTACCGTGTTTCTTTACAATCTCGTCTGCTTTTTCTCCGAGCGCTTTTTGCACGCTTTCTGAACCGAGCGAACAGCCGAGGTCAGCTTCTGTCAATCTATATGTCGTGCATCTTTTTAGTTTTTCTAACGTGCTATCCTCTTTTGGACTGATGCCTAGCACTCTTTTTCCTTTCAGACCTGCAATGATGTGTGCAAGCATGTCAACGTGTTCTTCTGGTTCTTGATATTTTATCCAGTCATATTTCGGAATCAATTCCTGCTGCGGAAATTTTTTGCTTAATTGCACAAGACAACATGTTTCGCAAACGCCAAGTGCAAGAGGAAACAGGGCTTCTCTTTCCTGTTCTGCTTTGACAAACCTGCTACTCACCGGCTGCATGCCACAATCGAGTACTATTGTTACCGTTCCATTGCACACGATGCAGCTCATTTGTGCTCCAGCATCTGTTGGATGCCTTTTTCTACTGGCGTTAACTGAACCTGCGGAAATAATTGTCTGAATAATAAATTATCAAATGCGTTATCCACTTTTTTCTTTGTGCGCTCACAAAATCGGATGTCCTGTTTGCATGTATATTTTTCAATTGTCTTTATGATGTCTGTAAATGTAACACTTTTTCCCTGCGCAACATTCAGCGGACCATGATAGGTGTTTCTGAGAAGCTGGCTTACAATCTGAATGATGTCATCAACATAAATGAATTCCCGTAGTTCTGAGCCGTCACCCCATACTGTTATTTGCTGCTTCTGGCGCGCTGCGGAACAGAAACCTGACGGGCCATAACATGGTTTGTCACCAGGGCCATAAATCACCGGCGGGCGAATGCATACTAATGGAATGCTGTTCTTTTCTGCGGTTATGGACAACATCCGCTCACCAACGAATTTTGCGAGACCGTAATAGGACGTTGGATTAATATTTGTTTTTTCGTTTATTGAAAGATTGTGCACTTCTTCTCCATATACTGCTGCCGAGCTGAAATAAATGATACGACTGGCTTTCTTTTTTTCCACTGCTTCGCATACGTTCGCAACCATCGCACAATTTTTAAGAAAAATATCAAAAGTATCTCCATGCTCTTTTTTAATGCACGAAAGAAAGACGACTGCGCTTGATTGGTCGAACGCTGAGGACAGTTTTTCTATCGCATTTTGCTGCGTTAAATCAACATCGGGCATGTCCATCCCTTGTACACTGATTTTTTTGGATTTGAGATAATTCTCGAGATGTGTACCGATAAATCCTTTGTTTCCAAGAATGACAATGTTATTCATTGTGCATCGAAATGATGCATCGCATTGTTTTTCCTTTGCGCAATGCATCGATTGCTTCATTTATCTTTTCCAGCGGGTATTCGTGCGTAATCAGATGAGACAGGTTAAGCTTGCCTGATTTTTGAAGTCTTATGAGTCGCGGAATGTCGTAATCGGGCTCTGCATCTCCTCCATGCGAACCGGTTATCTTTTTTGTGAAATGTAACGGGAATGAATCAATGCTCATCTTTTCTCCTGCTTTTGGAACGCCAACAAGAATTGTTCTGCCTGTCTTGTTTGTTAATTCATAGGCTAACTCGCGTACTTCTTTGATACCTGTTGTATCTACACAGCAATCGCTCTGTTCTTGTAGGATGTCGTTTATTCTTTTTCGTACATCTTCATTTGCTGAATTTATCACCTGTGTTGCTCCTGATTTTTTTGCATAGTCCAGTTTCATGTCGTTGATGTCAATTGCGATGATGGGGTGTGCTCCAGTGACTGATGCTGCAAGGATTATTGCACTTCCGACGCCGCCTGTGCCAAACACGATTATACTCTCACCGCTTCTGAGCCGTGCATCGTTGTGAATGACTCCGAATGCTGTCGTTATTGCACAGCCATACAATGGAGCGAGTTTCATGTCCATATCCTGTGAAATTTTTGTGAGCCTGTTCTCTGAGATGATTGCATGTTGGTTAAATGTTGTCACCCAGCCAGCATTGACTTTTTTCCCGTTCCAAAGGTATGTTGGGGTGGGTGATTGTATTCCCTGATTTTTTCTCCAGTGCAGCACTATATTATCGTTTTCTTTTACTTGTGTTACACCCTCACCACATTTTATGACAACGCCGCTGCCTTCATGACCGAGAAGATGAGGCAGAAATTTGTCAATGCCCTTGGTTCCATCAATCTCGTTCAGCTGTGCGCCGCAAATGCCGCTGTACAGTATTTTTACCAGCACTTGACCATAGTTGAGTTCAGGAATGTCTATTGTGTCTACGACTAACGGTTTCTTCTGTTCTACTAGTATTGCTGCTTTGGTTTGCATGTTACTTGTTTACCTCTGTTCTCTCAGCACTTCTCTACGATTTTTACTCGAAGTAAATAAACTCGTAATCTCCTGTATATCCTATAAGATTGAAAAGCCATATCCATTCGTCCGGTGCAAAGAAAGACTCGCAGGTTAATGCCCAACATTCAAGGTTAAACAATTCATGTTCGTTTCTGTAACTTTCAACGACAATAAACTTATTTTTTCCGACACGCTCTATCTCTTTTAACGCAGCAGACAGAGCGTATAATCTCAGATTATGCAGCGTTGTGAACGAAATGACGAGGTCAAACTGTTTGTCTCCAAATGGATAGGCATCTTCTGCACGATGCTTGAACAGATATTTTTTCACTTCTTCTTTTGCATCGTTGAGTCCATGTTCTGAAATGTCGAATCCGGCAATTTCTGCATCAGGAAGAAGCATCTTTAGTTCGTACAACAAAAAAGCTTTGCCGCAGCCTGCATCCAGAATTTTTGCATCTTTCTTTAACTTGTATTTTTCAATCAATGCTTCAGCAATAACTTTCCAGCGGCCATCATAACGATACCCGCCGTAGCCGTATCTTCTATCTCCATCCCAATAGTCTTTATCATATTTCTTTGCGACCTTCATGCATGCGACTTTATTATCGTTCATGCGTCCAATGTAGTCACGCTGTGTCTTCTTATGCAGTCGTGTAAAAAGTGATATCAACTCCCCCATAGGTTTCGAGCGAACAGAGCGCTATATAAAGTTTATGCAGGTTGAAGTCATACTTAGTATGATTTGTTGGTCGAATAATGTTATGAGACTCTTGACCACAACAAAAGCTATAAATGACCCCTTAATTCTGCGCTCTGGGGTGTTTTTATGAAGCTTACGCTGGCAGAACCAAAATATCTTAAAGACAGTGTCAGCATTATTTCTGATCTTGTTACTGAAGCGAAATTTATCATCAAGAAAGACGGATTGGAACTTATCGCGATGGACCCTGCAAATGTCGCTATGGTGATGTTTCGGTTGCTGTCCACGTGTTTTACTGAATACGATGTCAAGCAAACTGTTGAGATACCAATTAATCTAACACAGTTTAAACAGGTTTTACGGCGTGCAAACTCGAATGATATGGTGACACTGGAATATGAAGATGCTAAACTTAAAATTCAGTTTCAATCGGATACCGTACGAACTTTTTCACTGCCGGCAATCGAGCTCGACGAAAAAGAACAGCGCGTGCCTGAGCTGATTTTTCCCGTTTCAATCGAAACAAGCTCTTCTGTGCTGAGTGAAGCGGTGGGCGATGTTGAAATTGTTGCAGAGTCCGTGACGTTCCAATCGGACAAGCTTAAATTTATTGTCGCTGCTGAAGGCGACCTGAGCAAAGCACGCATTGAAATTCCTGCGAATGATGTGACGAAGATTACGTCCAAAAATGACGGTGTGCGCGCAAAGTATTCTGTCGAATATTTGAAAAAAATGATTGAAGGGAGCAAAATTTCTGATAAAGTGACGATACAATTTAGCAATGATTATCCGTTGCGATTGGATTACAAGCAGATGGACAAGGTTGCACTGAGTTTTATTCTTGCGCCGCGCGTTGAGAATGACTAACTCCCAGTCTCTGCTGTTACGAGAGGAAGAAAAAAATAAAACGTTTTTTTATGTAACTTTTTTCGCATTCATTCTGCTGTGTTGCATAACTCCAACGTAGCCGTGACTATGCCTCGCCGTAGCGTTTTATTTTTTGATATGCCCAAAATTTTATCTTTGCTTCCTGAATCATCCCCTGCTCCGAGCTTGCAT
>Ga0209541_10005195_pt1 | contig 22765 bp, 28 predicted proteins | sample RifCSPlowO2_01_FD_184027 | JGI IMG/M metagenome (GOLD analysis project Ga0209541, IMG submission 184027) | Groundwater microbial communities from Rifle, Colorado - Rifle CSP2_plank lowO2_0.1 (SPAdes) (version 2) | ecosystem: Environmental > Aquatic > Deep subsurface > Groundwater | place...
ATTTTAGCAGCCCCCTGTTCCTGGATTTCCATTAGGGTAAAATAATTGCCCCCACTTATTAAGCTCTACTTGTATCTTGTCTCTACTATACCCCTTAGATACCAATAATTTTGCCAAGCCATACATAGCTACATGATGCCCGCACTCACAATTACCCTCAGCCTGTAAAGTTTTAAAACCGCAACAAGGTATTTCCACATTCAAGCCGACAATTTTATTCGTTTGCTCATTATCCAAATTAATGCTTTTGGCATACCCTAATAATTGATTATAACCTGCTTGATCGTAAGTTAAACCATATTCTAATTTTTCTCCTGTTCCGCTTACAGGTGCATCATGTGAATTAACTTCTGGGCCGCAACCCCCAACACCAGAACTATCAGCATTTCCACCATGATGAGCTTCCATCATCTCTTCATACGAATTAAACCCTTGAAAATCGCCTTCTGTTGATTCAACAATTTTACCCCCTATAGGATCAGGTTTAACCACCATATAAACCGCAAAGATAAATAAAATAACAAAAGCAGCACTTGCAGCGATAACAACATTTTTATTTACTATTAAATTATCCTCACTTTTAACTTCTTTCTTATTCTCATCATTTTTTTTCTTGCAACAGTCTTCCATATCAATTACCTCCAAGATTAAAAGAATGAAACTCTTTATAGGTCTAATTACGAAACTAGTTTCACGGCTTCAAAACAATTAAATTAGTCATCCCTCTTCTTTTCCTTTCTATTAATCCTTTTAATTCTAATTTGTCCAATATTCTTGTAACCTTAACCTTTGAAAATTGCGTTTTATCAACAATTTCATTCTGGAACACCATGCCGTTGGAATTCATAAGAATATCATAAACCTTAGTTTCCTCATCACCCAAATCCCTTGCTATTTTACGGGCTTTTGAAATTTTAACATCTTCCGGCTTTTTCTTCAGATAAAAATAAAGGCCTACACCAAAAAGCACCAGTAACAAAAATAAGCCGACAAATTTAGGAACAGCTAATTTATTTAATTGCTCATAAGGGCATATATTTCCTTCATGTATGCATTCTCCTTTTGGGCCTTCAACAACCTGCCCTTCAATAAATTTCTCTGTTTGGTAGATATATACAGAACCGATTATTAACAAGACTAATGAAAATAGAATAATTCCGATTCCAAAACTTTTGTTATCAACCATTACAACTCATGTAAATCTTTAGTATTTAAAGTTTTTGTTACATAAATACAAACAATCCAGCTATTCCAATAACTAAAAAGTAAACAACCTTATTCCAAACATAAACCTTGCTTCCATCCAAACCGAAGAAAGGTAGCATATTAAAAAGTGCTAACCACGAGTTTATTTTAAACCCAAAAGCCCCAATATATCCACCAATGAAAAGGAAGATTAAAGCTAGTATCACATTAGTCAAAGGCCCAGCTAAAGATATCTTTCCATTCTTATCATTGGTTATATTCCCAGAAATAAAAACCGCACCAGGAGCTAAGAATATAAAACCAAAAAAGCTTAATGCTATTCCAATTAAAAGCATTTTATCAAAGGATCTAAACTCGGCAAAATATCCATATTTAATAGCCATAAATTTATGTGCTAATTCATGCAAAACAAAAGCACTTCCAACAATTAAAGCAATTATCAAAAAATTAATTAAAAATTTATTATCAAAACTAATTCCAAAATACATAATTGAAAAAGCCACGCTTACAGCCAGCCATGCCTTAACAAAATCCTTTAATTCGTCCTTTGAAAACTTCATTCTAATCATAATTATTACTAATCAACAGCAAATTTAAGCTTAACTGTTCATTCCAAAATTTTATAAATCAATTTTCAAATCAGATATTATGTCAACTAAAGAAGAACTAGCTCTTAAAGAGATTCTTGGTTATAACGTTAAAATTCTTAGTCCAGATCAAAACCCATTAAGCCATCACTTAGTAGGTTACGGAAGGATAATCCATAAAAAACCATTATTAACCCCTCTTCTTGCAGCATTAATATCTTTATTTCCTCAACAATCATTTTCTAATCCAACAGCATCAGAAACAGAATTACCAAAAATAACACTATCAATCACACCCCCAGAAGAAACACCCCAACAAGAACCAGATCCTTCTTTATTAGCCCAATCCATTGAACAAGAATCAGTGCTATGGTCACCAAACCATCAAATTGTTCTACAAGATACACTACCCGAAGAAGAATTAGAATGGATGAACAGAAGTGGATTTTTATCTCCAAAATCAAAAAGAAACCTCTACAATCGCCTAGATAAGTTCGGAAAACCAGATGGAACAATAAAGCTTGATGCAGAAGCATTATGGAGCGCTTACTTATTAAATTTAGATTATGTTTATAGTTTGGATAGCAGATTCACAGAACATCTAGAGCACTTAGTTGGTGTAACTGAATCACTAATGAAACTAGCACCTTCTATAGAAGCGGCAAGAGATTCTATACAGCATTTTAATTTACAAGGCGGCTTCAGAGAAAACCTCAGCTTAAGAGAAAAAATAAATCGCTCAATATTAGGTAAGGAAATTGCTCCCAGGAATGACAACCGTGGTCTCTTGGGTGTTTTATTTTATCCCATAAGGAGAATAACAGGCTCAGATTTAGAACTGCCTGATGATTTCGGAAGAATAAGGGTTGAACTCGATGCAAGAATTTCAAATCCAAAAATAGAAGGGGTTTATTTTACTTTAGCAGAGTTCCAAAGAAGTTCCTGGATATTAACCTTTGAGTTTGGCTTATTTATAGAGGAAGTTACATCTCTCATGCGAGATAGAGATATAGCTTATGGTGAAGGTATAATTCCTACAAGAAACATTTGGAACGGATATGACAATCACTAAGTTTACTTAAACACTCTTCCCGTTGCCATACTCCAAAATAATAAATCCAACTCATCCATCTTAATTCCAATTTTATCACCATAATCTTTAAACTTCTTCTCAATTTCAAAATATTTGTTTTTAGTTAAACTTTTTGGAATTTCATCAATAACATTTAATTTTTCCAAACATCTTAATATATGCCTGTCTAAAATTGCTAAATTCTCTCTTCCTATATTCCTTAAAAAATGTGAACTTTCTTTTAACCCGTGCCCTTTTATATTGTTAACTAGCCACTCTCTTAATTTTATATTATTTGTTTCATTTAAATTTCCAAAAATATTTTTCCACTTTTCCCTCATTAAAATTAAATATTCCCCTTTATGGTTATGAAACCTTACTCTTCTTTGTAAAAAATCCTGTAATTTATTTAATTCTAAGCCCTTTTCAAAGAAATTCATTTTTTTTAAATCTTCTACAATGCCCCAGCATCTAAAACCATTTGATTGTGGTGTTAAAATAGTAAAGCACAGCTCATAAAACAAATCTTCTTCACTTTTAACTGATTTATATCCCCCCCAAGCTTTTTTAATTTCGTTTTTTATCTTATCGTATCCTTCTAAAACAAACTCATTATTCATAGAAATAAAAAAGCAAAGATATATATAAGCTTTTACAAACTTAAAAATATGAATAAACAAAGGGGCATATTCTACGCATTCTTAGCCGTAATTCTATATACTAACTACTAATTAGTATAACCTACCAATAATACTAATTGTCAATTAGTATCAGTTTTACTGATAAGCGCAATACTCGGTGAACAGTTAGTTCCAACATCAATAATCAGTTTAGTTCTAATAGTTGGCTCAGTTTACTTAAATCTAAAATTTGAAAAGGGTAAATGAGATTTTAAGTTAATATAAAGTATTATAAAATTTTCCATCTACCCAAGCTTATGATAACTTACAAAGAACAACCAGATAATCCAGAAACAGTAAAAGAGCTTTTAATTCCCATAGTTAGAACCTGGTTTTTCAATAAATTTAAAGAATTTTCATTACCTCAGTTATATGGCGTTTCAGAAGTCCATAAAAGGCAAAATATTTTAGTTTCAGCTGCCACGGGCACAGGCAAGACGCTCACTTCTCTTTTAGCAATCTTAAATGAATTAATAGACTTATCTCAAAAAAACATCTTAGAAAACAAAATCTACTGCGTTTACATCTCACCATTAAAGGCACTCAATCGAGACATACAGATAAACCTTATTGAACCTTTGGAAGAAATGGAAAAATTAGCAAATAAAAAATTAGGAATAAGAGTAGCTGTAAGAACAGGAGATACAACACCAGCAGAAAGATCAAAAATGCTTAAAACTACACCACATATTTTAATTACAACACCAGAATCTCTAGCTTTAATTTTATCTTCCCCAAAATTTGCAGACAACCTAAAAAACACAACTTACGTAATTATAGATGAAATTCATTCCTTAGCAGAAAACAAAAGAGGCGTTCATTTATCTTTGTCATTGGAAAGATTAGAAAGATTATCCCCTGGAATATGTAGAATCGGATTATCAGCTACTATCGAGCCAAAACAGGAAATCGCTGAGTTTTTAGTGGGCACAAATAAAAATTGTAAAATTATTGACATTTCAGGCTTGAAAAAAATAGACTTAGAAGTTTTAACACCCACAAAGAATTTAATTGACACTACATTTGAAGATTTATCTAAAGATATGTATACATTAATAGACCAGTTAATACAGCAGCACAAGACTACTTTAATATTTACAAACACAAGAGCTGGAACAGAAAGGGTTGTCCACCACTTAAAAGAAAGGTTTCCAAAAAATTACGTTGCAATAGAAGAAACAACTAAAAAAGAAATCTCCTTAATAGGTGCACATCACGGTTCATTAAGCAAAGAGCACAGGTTTAAATTAGAAGACGATTTAAGGAAAGGGAAACTAAAAGCCGTTGTCTGTTCAACTTCGCTAGAGTTGGGTATCGATATTGGCTATATTGATTTAGTTATTTGCTTAGGCTCACCAAAATCAGTTGCAAGATTATTACAAAGGCAAGGAAGATCAGGTCATAAATTACACGAAACAACAAAAGGTAGATTAATAGTTTTAGACAGGGACGATCTAGTTGAATGCTCAGTTATGCTAAAATCAGCTATAGAAAGAAAAATAGATAAGGTTCATATTCCTACAAATTGTTTGGATGTCTTAGCCCAGCAGATCATTGGAATAGCCATAAATGAAGTTATCGACGTAGAAGAACTATATTTACTGATTAAAAATTCTTACTGTTACAAAGATTTGCCAAAATATGATTTCTTAGAAATTATAAAATATCTAGCAGGCGAATATACAACCTTAGAAGATAGGCATGTTTATGCAAGAATCTGGTTTAATGAAGGAAAAATAGGAAAACGAGGTAAAATGACAAGAGTTATCTACATGACCAATATAGGCACAATTCCAGATCAAACAGGTGTTAAAGTCAAATATAAAAATAATTTCATAGGCACAATAGACGAAAGTTTTCTAGAAAAATTAGAGCGTGGGGATATATTTGTTTTAGGAGGAAATACCTATCAATTTTTATTTGCAAGAGGAATGTCAGCAGAAGTTATTCCAGCCCCAGGCAAAATGCCAACAGTTCCATCTTGGTTTTCAGAAATGCTTCCATTATCATTTGATCTAGCACTGGAAATCCAAAGATTCAGAAAATTAATGTCAGAAAGAATGAAAAAGCCAAAAGAAGAAGTTCTAAATTTCATAAAAGAGCATCTTTACACCCAAAAAGAAACATCAGAAGCAATTTATGAGTATTTCTTAGAGCAGTTTAAATTCTTAGAAATACCAAATGAAAAAAAATTAATCATAGAAGAATACAGGGATGATGATGGAAAAACCTTCGTTATTGTCCATTCACTATACGGTAGAAGAGTAAATGACTGCTTATCAAGGTGCTTAGCTTACATTATATTAAGAACACAGCATATTGATGTTGAAGTTGGAATAAATGACAATGGTTTCTATTTATCAGGCAGAAAACCAATAAAAATCATGAAAGTATTAAAATTATTAACATCGGAAAATTTAAAGGCAATTGCAGAAAAAGCAATAGACAAATCTGAAATATTAAAAAGAAGATTTAGGCATTGTGCAGGTCGTGCTTATATGATTCTACGTGAATATAAGGGTAAAAGAAAATACGTCGGCAGGCAGCAGGTATCTTCAATGATTTTAATGTCAGCAGTTAAAAGAATTTCAAATGATTTTCCTATATTAAAAGAAGCAAGAAGAGAAGTTTTAGAAGATCTAATGGATATAACTAACGCAAGATTAATATTAAAACAAATAGAAGACAATAAATTAGAAATAAAAGAAAAATTCACTTTAATACCTTCTCCCTTCGCTTTTAATCTAATATCTCAAGGCATGTCAGACATCTTAAAAGCAGAATCCAAACAAGAGTTTCTACAAAGAATGCACAGAATGGTTCTGGCAAAAATTAATTTAAAAAAATAAAAAAGAAGAGAAAATTCATTCCTCTTCATATTTACCAACAATAACGCTTCTTTCCTCTTGCCTTGCTTTAGCTAACTTTCTGCTTACTTCCATCAAGTCAGGATATAAAGCATTAGCAACAGCAGGAGTCAAGCCTATACTCTGCATTACACTCATATAGTCATCACTGCTTAATCTTTTGCCTTCATTAACCCCAAAATACAAGTGCCTTTCTCTTGTAATTCTTTTTTCTGCAATCTTCCCTCTTAACACAGCCCCATATTTTGGAAATTCCTGTTCAAACTCAGCTATTGCCTCTTTCATCCCTCTTGCTCTTTCCTTATCCTCATCTACAACTCGGGCAAATACTCTTTCCCCTACATAGCGATCACCAATAGCATCGCTTATTTCGCTCCCAAGACTCAATCTTGTTCTCCTTAATTTTTGGTCCATACTTGACAAAGGAATTTCAATCCTGTCAGTTGCAACCAACTCTAAAATTCTTCTTTCCATTTTTGTTGCCTCCTTGAATTTTGTTATTCTTCAAAGAAGTTCAGAACTAGATTAATTTTTGAGGTGAAACTTATCACCCCATATAATAAAATTTAAATACTCTAACAATAACTCATGAAAATGGAATCTTCAAAGCTTCAAGAATTAGGCTTAACAAAAAACGAGTCATTAGTTTACAAGGCATTATTAGAACAAGGTCCGTCTCAAGCAGGATTAATCTCAAGAAAAACAGGTTTACATAGAAGAACAGTTTATGATACAACTGAAATGTTAATAAAAAAAGGCTTAATAGGTTATATCCTAAAAAACAACAGGAGATTATTCGAAGCTGTTTCTCCACAGAGATTTTTAGATATTGTAAAAGAGAAGGAAAATTTAATTTCAGATATCTTACCAGAAATGCTACAAGTATTTAATGAAAAAAAAGAAAAACAGGAAACAAACTTTTACAAAGGCAAACAAGGATTAAAAACAGTTTTTGAAGATCAGATAGAAACAAAAAAAGAAATTTTAATTTTAGGAGCCTCACCTAATGCCTATGAAATTTTAAGATTCTACTTCAAATGGTTCGATAAAAGAAGAATAAAATATAGAATCAAAACAAAAATAATATTTACAGAAAAAAACGAATTTAAAATACCATATACAGAAATTAAATACTTGCCTCAAAAATATGCCTCGCCAGTCGCAGTTAACATTTACGGCGATAAAATAGCTATTATATTATGGAGTAAAGAAAACCCATTAGCAATTGTTATAAAGAACTTTGAAATCTCAGAAGGCTACAAAAAATACTTTAATTTACTATGGAAAACCGCTAAAGAGTAACCTTGTTATAAAACAGCATAATTAGTCTATATCTCTAATAAACCCATTAAACCGTAGTTTTAACCATTATTAACAAAACAGAACAGTTTTTAAAGAGAATAAACTAAGAAAAAGGAGTAAAATGGGTTCTTAAACGAATACCTTTACATAACACATGGAGGAAAAGCAAAATGGGCGACTTTAATAGAGGACCTAGAAATTTTGATCGTGGTCCTAGTAGAGATTTTGGACCGAGAGAAATGCACAAGGCAACTTGCTCAGAATGTGGTCAGGAATGCGAAGTTCCATTCAAACCAACAGAAGGCAAGCCAGTTTATTGCAAAGAATGCTACTCTAAAAGAAAGAGATTCTAGTCAATTTTCATTCTTTTAAAAAAATTTAATTCTTTTTATTTTAATTTTTTAAGTCGCTTAGATTGAACTTTGTAAAAATAATCAATAAAAAAGATTTAGCCTAATAGCTTCTCTGCATCAACAAAATAATTACCAGAAAAAACTACATCCACTACTTGCTTTTCATCAAAGTTTGGTCTGACGTAATCCCGAGTTACCCAATGTCCTTCCTTATAATCTAACCTAACACAGTCTCCATTACTAAATTTTTCAAATAGCCCCCTATTATCTAAACTAATCGTAACCTTGCCACCTTTAAATTTAATATCATATCTTTCACTACGACTCATTGAACTTCCAAAAGCAAGTCCAAATCCTAGACTGCCAGACGCAGAATCCAATACAAATCCAGAACCAGTTTGATCATCACCTGACTGAAAAGTCTTATAAACAACAGCAGTATCAGAGAGAAGATCAGATAATTCAATGTTTCTTTCTTTTGTCAGTCCAAGACACCAACCAATTTTTCTTAGTATCATAGTTCATAGTATAAATAGCTACTTTATAAACCTTTCGTTTATTTACTACTATTAAGTTAATAATTATCTGCTTCATTACTGTAACTTCTAATTCTTGAAACTACCGACTTCGCTTAATGGCTTAATGCTGTGCTAACTTACCTATTTAACAATTAAAGCCTCACATAATGTTTATATATCTAAAAATAACCCTTTAAATATGCAGATTAAAAAAAGAGGACAGGCTACAGCTTTAGCATTATTAGGGATAATTATAATTATTTCATTAGCGTTCTTTATTTACTCAAGAACAATTTTATTACAAAAGCAGATAGGTCTATCCCAAAAAGAAATTGAAGTTAAAGACTTCATAGAAGCCTGCTTATCAAAAACAGCAGAAGAAGGGTTATTTTTTCTTGGGTTACAGGGGGGCTATTATAATATAAAGAAGCCCTATGGAGAATATTCAGGAATAAAAGTGCCTTACTATTTTTTTAGGGGTATCCATTACCCAACAGAGATTTCAATATACCGGCAAGAATTATCAGAGTATATTGAAACAAATATAGAATATTGTATAAAAAGAAAAGATGTTAGTATACTAAAGAAAGGTAAACCTAAAGTTTTTACCGAATTAAATGAAAAGATTAATCTTGTCCTAGATTATCCACTGAAGATTAATTTTAATAGAGAAATGGTAAAGATAGAAAAGTTCACTTCGAGTTTAAACTTTAATTTCAATGAGATAAGCTCATATATCAATGAGGTTACACAGGAGTTAGGCAAAGATATAGATTATTATCCACTTGGGGGAATAGCAAATATAGCCGAAAAATACAAGAAAAGATTTGAAACTATTAGTTTCGAAGACGGTTCAATTCTTTTTACAATCATATCTTCACACAATTTATCATTTAAAGAACCTTATGTTTTTGCATTTATGATTAAATACAACTGGAGTTAAAAATGAAAATAATACAAGAGATATTCATATTTTTAATTACAATTAGCCTATTAATTACTCATGTTAACGCTCAGGAAACTACACAAGAAGAGATAAATAAAATTCTATCAGATTTAAGCTTAAAATCTGCAGAAACTGCCAGCTCTTATTTCATGGAAAAAATATTTGAAGAATTTGAAAAAATAATAAAAAAAGACGTTAAAAATTTAAACAAAAACCAAAAATTAAAAGAATTATTTTTTGCCAAATACAAGATAATTGATAAAGGCGCTGAAGTAGAAGTTTATTTAGAAGATGGCACTATTAAGACTAAAGGACAAGGAACAGTCAATTTTAAAATCAATAATTTTCCAGGCTCAACAGTGCAAGAAGATGGGAGTTTGGTTTTAGCCGACGGTTCAATAGTAGCAAACGCAGGTATTCAGTTAATAACTAAAGAAAATCAAGGATTTGACAAAAAAGAAATAATCCTGTCTGGGGGTTCTGTCGATACAACCAATAGTAAAGGCAGGGTGTTTATCAGATTCAAAGACGGAAGTAAGATGATACTGGGGAAAAGGATATTTCTCAATGTAGATTACGCTACTTCCTATGATGACTATGGAAATGAACTGCCCGGAGAACTAAAAATCTTCAGCGAAAGAGACGCATCAATAAAAGATAAAGACACTGAAGAAATGCTCTATAAAATAAAGAGGTTGGTATATTTAAAAAAAGATAGCCCAGACTTTATTACGAGTGAATTAGACGTCTATTCTAAAAACGAACCATACTTGTTAATCAGTAGTGACAGTTCTATGGGGAACTTCTATTATAGAGAGATTAATTCAGATAACTACGATAAGGATGAATCTAAAAAGGTTAGTAGTCCGATTGTATTAGATGGGATAATTACAAGAGTCAAAGACCAAAAAGAAAAAAGTAACAAAAATGAAATGTTAATCATTGACTCATCGCAAACAGCATTTGATCCAAGGCTTAATATAGTTGTCAAACAAAATAATTTAGCTTTTCTTAAATATGTCGTTAAAAAAAATGATAGGGCAAAGATTCTAAAATTTCGTGACTTTTCAAATGTCCTCTTAAAATTAGAAGGTGTGGATGGTCCAAAAGTCTTTGGTGCTGATGCATTAGAAGTATTTTTAGAGCACAAAATAGGCGACGATTCATTCTTTTATCCAGAAGATGGTAGTATAATCTCTGCAAGAAAAGAAAAACCGTGGTTTGATCTTGGTAGATCCTTAACAAAAAAAGATTTAGAGTTAATTGAAAAGTTTAAGGTTGTAAATGAAAGATTAAAAGAGCTTGAAAAAGTAAGGGTCTTGATTGTCAGAGATGACTACAGCGGGCCATTAAGATCAACAAGTGCTGATATTAAAAAGATGAAAGAAGCCTTCACATCTATAGGCCTAAAAGAAGAGCAGGTAAAAGCGCCAGATTATGACAAAGGAATACCAGAAGAGATAAAAAGCTTCATTTCAGAAACAAGCAGAGCAAATAAAATACCCATTTTAATAATAGAAGGGCACGGTTATCGCAAAGAGGGAAGATATTCTACAGATATAATGACCCAAGAAGTTTTAAGCGATTCAATATCTAATATGAAGGGGGGTATAGTCGCATTACTTACCTGTTATTCGGGTCTTGGATGCCAATACCTCGCACAAAACAACAAAGATAATATCTACATCTCCACAACGTCATCAAGTCAAACAGGGCAGGGTGTTCCCCCAACACCGTGGGAAGAATTGAACAAACCAGATGTAGATGAAGAACTAGATAAACCAAGCGGCGATCCAACACCAAATAGCTATTTTATAAAAAGATTTGGTAACATCCCTAACCCATTTGGGGCTTTACCTCTCACTTATTTCTTGAATGCAGACAAGCTACTACCTCAATTCGATGTAAATAAAAATAAAATTTTCGAGATGAATGAAAGGCTATCTGCAGCTAGAAAATCATCAATGAAGATTGAATTTAATGAGCCTATTGTTCTACTGCCGGAGCGTTAAAGAATCTTAATAGAAAACATTTAAGTTGCTTAGTAAGAGCTATATATTTCTTACATCAACCACATTGTAAACCTTCATTCTTCCAATTCCTTTCAATTCAAAAACACCAAATTCCACTACATCAATCTTATCTTTCACTTTATTATACGTTTCTTCATCAATCAAAACATTATTCCCTGTTGAAAAAGACTGTAATCTTGAAGCTAAATTAACGCAATTCCCCAAAGCGCTATATTCAAGGAACTTATCTCCAAAGCTCCCTATTAAAGCATGTCCAGAACTAACACCCACACCAACAGATATTGTCGCTAATCCCCTTTCTTTTAGTTTTAAGTTTAATTTTTCAACCTCTTTACTGATTTCAACTCCAGATTTCAAGGCATACAACAAATGATTCTCAATCTTTCTCGGTGCATTAAACAAAGCCATTACCGCATCACCAATATACTTATTTATTGTCCCATGATACTGATAAATAATATCCGTCACGGTTTTAAAATAATGGTTTACTAAATTTACAATAACCCACGGATCTCCCTCATAAACTAATTTAGTAAAATCCCGTATATCTGTAAACATTACACTTATTTCTCTTTTTTCAGAATCAAAACTAATCTTATCTCTTGAAATTAATTCTCTTGCTACATGTGGATCAAGATACCTGTTAAGAATATTTAATACCCTCTTCTTTTCATTATGCTTCGTCTTGGCAATATTCTTCAGTTTATCAATGGATTCATTTTGTTTTACATTAGTCTCAAATAAATGTTTTATATACCATCCAAGCTGCTTTAATAATTTTGTTTGTCTTTTTATCGCAATATAAAACCCAATAGCTAAAAGAATAATAATAGCCAATATCACCTTAGTAGTATCACCAATATCATAACTGCCTAAACCCCCTATAGCACCAACAGCCCCAGTTAATATATTCCCAGTTTTCTTTAAAACAGATCTCCCATCACTTAAAACTAAGTTACCGAAATCATATTTATTATCTCCGCTTAAAACAGATATTGTATAAGTCCCTGCCTCTAATTTATCATTTAATCTGTATTCTGTGCTTTCACCTGGATTTAAATTAACCTCTTCTAAAAATCTTCTTTCTTGCACCCCGCTAAAAATAATCTCTAAAGGTTTATCATAAACTACATTCCCCTTATTTGTTAACAGTAAAGATTCATTGATTAATTTTACATCAAGAGATTCAACAATATTAACATTAAATGGTTGTTCTTCTGTTAGACTTTCTATTTGTGCATCAATTATATATCTCCCAGGCATGGCAAACTGATCAAGATCATAATTAAGCTCATTCTTCCATTCAGTAACAACCTCTTTATTCGGATTATAAACTTTTAAAATAACCTCTTTATCATTCGTAATTTCATTTCCACTCTGATCAACAACCTGTGTTTTTACATTAACCTCTTCCTTAGGCAAAAATTCATTTTTATTTAAGATTAAAAGAATTCTCTTAGGAACACTTTTCACAAAAAACGTATATTTATCCTCACCAAAATTTCCAAATTCATCCTCAAACTTAAAGTCCACACTATAATTTCCAGCTGCCTGATTAGTTTCAGTTGTTAAATCAAACTTAAAATCACCATTAACAACAGTTACAGGAGTTAATTTTCCATTATAAAAAACCTTAACATTACCGCTTTGTGCTGCACCTTTAAAATCCTGTAAAACACCAATTAAGCTTACTTTATCCCCAGGTAAATATTCCTTCTTATCCGAATTAACAATTAAATTGATTCTACTGGTTAACTTAAATTTAATAGCATTCTCAAATTTACCAGAATTCCCATACAAATCTTGATAACTTACAGTTACAACATAATCCCCAATTTGATGATTAACAGTATCAAAATTAAAGCTCCATTCATTATCTGCATTTAATGTAAATACCTCTTTATTACTCGGACCTAATATCTCTATAGTTGCTAATCCATTAAAATTACCCCCAGAAGTCACTCTTACACCCCCTCTAAAGCTTAAAGGTTCTCCCTTGGCAACACTATTTTTATCAACAGAAAAACTAGAGTTCAAAGCCCTTGTAACAGTAAACTTATTGCTTTCCTTCTGGTCTATAACCCCATCCTTAGTCTCTAATAAAACCCCAATATTACACTCTCCTTCCCCGTTGTAAATTCTTACCTTCTCATTAAATTCAGAGCTTCCATTGAAATTAACGTTCTTAAATAATAAAGAATAAACACTCCCACAATTCAGATTAACTCTTAATCCCCCTTTAAATGAATTATCTATAACCCCTTTAACCTCTATCTCATCCCCTAAATTAAATAAACTTTTGTCTATATTTTGTAATTGCAAAGCGCTAGCTAAAGGTATTAAAACTAATACAAGTAGCAAATATAAACCCCTTTTCATGGTTTTAATAAGAATAACATTCTTTAAATAATTTGTTATCCTACAAAACCTATGGAAATTTTAAAAGACATTGAAATTATAGACATTTCCCTCTATCTGAAGCAGTTCAAGACTCTAATACTAACAGACTTTCATATGGGCTTTGAGGAAACCCTAAATAAGCAAGGCATTCTAGTCCCAAGATTTCAATTAGATAAAACATTAAAGCGATTAGAAAAAATATTCTTAAAAGTCAAGCCAGAAACGATTATCCTTAACGGAGATTTAAAGCACGAATTTTCAACAATTTCAGAAACAGAATGGCTTAACACTTTAAAATTAGTAGATTTTTTACTAAAACATTGTAAAAATTTAATCTTAAACAAAGGCAACCATGATACGATTTTAGAGCCTATTATTAAAAAAAGAAATTTAAAAATTAACAATTACGCAATAATTGGAGATATCTACATTACTCACGGCGATAAAATTCCGAAAGATGATGACTTCAAAGATTCTAAAATAATAATTATTGGCAACGAGCATCCAGCAATTACTTTAAAGGAAGAAGGCAGAAGAGAAACTTATAAGTGCTTCTTAAAAGGTAAGTTTCAAAATAAAACTTTAATTGTTCAGCCGTCTTTTAATTTAGTAACAGAAGGCACAGATGTTTCAAAAGAGAAATTATTATCCCCCTTTTTGCATCAAGACTTATCCAACTTTGAAGTCTTTATTGTTGGAAAAGAAAAAGTCTATAATTTTGGGAAGATTGAAGACCTAAAATAATATACATTTTAGCAAGTATTAAAACAATCCACTTTGTAAAGCTATAACCTAAGGATTCAGTCATCATAACCTTCCCTTATATCTCGTATTATCTCTTTAGTGGACTTTTTAAACTTACAAAATCCAAATAATTTCATCAAACCGAAGATATTCTTTTTAACAACCATCTTAAATAAAAGTATAAAAGTGTTTATATTGTTTACTACAATCCTAATCCTTTAATCAATTTCTCTTTATCAAAATTTTCAAAGTCTTTATACTCTTGTCCTTTAGAAATAAACAATATTGGCTTCTTGCAGCTATATTCAACGCCAACAAAAGCCCCCCCTTTCTCATCAACATCAACTTTTGTTAAGATTATTCCATCTATTCCAACAGCATCATCAAATTTCTTAACAGTTTCAATAATTCCTCCACCAGATATTGCCTCTCCTACAAAGATTTTCAAATTAGGCTTAACAACTCTTACAATCTTTTTCATCTCTTCCATTAAATTTAAGTTAGTGTCTTGCCTTCCAGCAGTATCAATTAAAACAACCTCAATATTATGTGCTTTAGCATATTTTACAGCATCAAAGCTAACAGCAGCAGGATCAGATTTGTAATCATGCTTTATCACTTTTATGCCTAATTTATTTCCATGTTCTTCCAACTGTTGTATAGCAGCACTTCTAAATGTATCAGCAGCAGCAAAAACAGATTTTAGTTTATTTTCTGATAAATATTTCCCAAGTTTAGCTATCGTAGAGGTTTTTCCTGAACCATTTAAGCCAAAGAACACAATAACATAAGGTTTTTCTTTCTCTTTGATCTCATTTAAAACATCAATCCATTTAACATTAAACAACAACCGAATACTATCGCTTAAGCATTGTTTTACTTCCTTCTCAATCTTGCTTTTAGGAATTTTCTTTTTCAATAATTTCTCTTTTAATTCTTCTCTTAGTTTATCAACAACCTCATAAGCAACATTCGACTCTAATAAAGCAATCTCTAATTGATCAAAGAATTCATTAAATCTCTTTTCGTCTAATTCAACACTAGTAACCTTTTCTTTAAACTTGCTCCAAAACCCCTTCTCTTCTGGCTCTTCTGCCTTAACTTCTTCTATAATTTCAGGCTCTTTTTCATCTTCTTTAACAGGTTCTATCCTTTGTTCAATTTTTTCACGAGGTTCTTTCTTAACTTTTTTCTTTGCTTCTTTAACTTTCTCTTCTTTTACAGTTTCAATCTTTTGTTCTTCTACTTTAATCTCTTCCTTTTTATCTTCTTTAGCTTCAGATTCTACCTTCTTGCTAAACTTGCTTACTACTTCTCCTATTTTCTTCTTTAAAAAGCCGAACATAATAAAAGCGATAAGAGAAATCTATTTAAAAGTATCCATACACCATAATTAATGAATGTTTATTAAATTCACAATGGGAATAATACAAAAACTTAAAGATTCTGATCAAGTTACAAAGATAGTAATCATTGTAATATTTATCGTAATACTCTATATTTTATTTTCTCTCTTGTTAATGCCCTTATTTACCCCAAATCAAACATTTGCAGGAATGAGTAACCATATGACGAATATGTTAAACCCTTTACAAAGAAACTACAATCTCATTTCAATACTTATAGCCTTAATGCTTGGTCTTTTTGTTTGGCTCTCAATAAGAGAAGTTCCAAATTCAGAAGGAAAGAACGAATTAAGCATTATAAAAAAGGCTCTTTCAAATGACGAAAAGAAAATTCTTGAAGAGATTCAAAAAGCAGGCGAAATTACTCAGGATTCCCTTCGTTTTCGGCTCGACTGGAGTAAAGCAAAAGTTTCAGCAATCCTACTGCAATTAGATCGAATGAATCTAATACAAAGGGAAAGGCAGGGAAAAACATATAACATTTTTATCAAAAAGAACACTAATTTTCAGTCTTAGACGGTCTTATTAACAACTTAGTTATATCTATTAAAACTATAATTTTCCAACAAATTAGGAGGTAAACCAAAATGAAAAATTCAAAAATTCAATTAATAGCCGTTATAGGTGTTATCTTATTAGCCATTGGGGTTTATGCAGTTTCAAGCCCATTAGTTACAGCCAACTCTTTGGATAAAACTATGATGGGTAAAAATAATGCAATGAACATGGACACATCACAAATGATGCAAGGAATAGATGAAATGCATGAAACTTGCCAGGGAATGATGGGTTCTATGGGTAGCATGATGCAAGGAATGCACTAAATACTTTCATGGGTCGTTAAAGCTGTGTATAAACTTTAACACTCTATTTTTTTTTAGTTCTATAGTTAATTTATTCTTTATACAAAGAATCATCCCTAACTCCAGACCAATAAAAGCCTTTTTTCCTTAAAACACAGTTTAAACACCTTCCACAGTGAATTGGTATTTTACCTTTAAACCTAGAACCAACATAACAGCTATAAGTAAATTCAAAAGGCACATTCAATTTTTTACCAAGAGCTATAACCTCAGTTTTATCCAATTTAATAAGAGGTGCAATTACTTTATAAAAACCATGAAAAGTAGCCTCTTTAATTAGCTCATTAAACTTATTAACAAATCTCTCAGTAGTATCCTTCATAAAAATTCTTCCTTCATTCTTTAACCCAATTATAACTTCATATTTATCTTTGTCATTCAAATAGAAAGATTCAGCAAAAGCAAGTGCATTTATTAAAAAAACAGAATTTCTACATGGAACCCACCACTTCAAAACATCCTTATCATCGTTTTCTAAATTTTTATCAGTTGTTCTCTTAAATTTTTTTATTTTATTTATAGGGGTATTACTTAAATCTCCTAACCATTTTAAATTTAATTTCAAAAACATAGCATTTAATAATTTAGCAATCTTCTTAACACAATACTCTTCTTCTTTTATAGCCCTCTGCCCATAATCAAAAAACAAAAATATTAAATTTGCATATTTTTTCCTAACCGCATAAGCAGCTACTACACTATCTAAACCACCAGAACACAATACAATAGCATTTTTCATAAGCTTTTAAGCTGCATAAACCTTATAAAATCTTTCTGTATCTAAGATATATGGTATTAGCAAAAGACCTTAAAAAAGACGCAAAAATAGTATTAGACAATGAAAACCTTATAGTTGAAAAAGTAGAGGTTTCTAAGATAGGCAAGCACGGCAAGTCAAAATGTAGATTAGAGTGCCTTGATAACAATAAAGAAAAGAAGGTGTTTATCGTTCTTGCAGATGATGAAATACAGGTTCAGAAACCTTAAAAGCATAAACACAAACATTTTCTTATGATAGATATTATTATTACATCCTATGGCGAAGTAAACTCAATAGAGCGAGCTATAAATTGCATTATTAATCAAAATATAAAAGAAGAGTTTAGAGTTATAGTATCAGACCCATTTCCCGAAACAAAATGGATGATTGAAGAGAAATTCCCCAAGAATAAGCGAGTAACCTATTTCGAAGATGAAGATAAAGGGAAAAGTAATGCCTTAAATGTCTTGTTTAAGAAATTCAAGTCAGAAAACCAAAATGACATTTTTATCTTAACAGATGGTGATGTATATATAAGCAACAATTCAGTAAAGGAAATTCTCGAAAAGTTCAAAGATCCAAATGTAGGTTGTGTAACCGGTCGACCAATGTCAATAAATCCAAGAGATGACAAATTCGGCTATTGGTCTCATTTTTTAGTTGATGTGGGGGCCCATTTAATTTCAAGGAAAAAAAGATACGAACAAGGAACATTTTTAGAGTGTTCGGGATATTTATTTGCTTTTAGGAAGAATATAATTGATAAAATTCCTTTAGATGTAGCTGAAGATACAATCATCCCTTATTACTTCCATAAAAAAGGGTTTAAGATTGCATATGCAGAAAACGCATTAGTTTACGTTAAATGGCCAACAAACATGAAAGATTGGATTAAGCAGAAAAAAAGAGCAGCAAATGCGCATACAAAACTGACAAAATATGCTCCAGATTTCCCTAAAGTTAAATCTCTTATAGGTGAAGTTCTAGGTGGCTTATCAAATTTAAAACATATATTCTCTTATCCTAAAAATTTAAAGGAATTTATCTGGATTTTAGAATTATTTCCAGCAAGATTATCTATTTGGGTTTCATTACATCTTGATAACCTATTAAAAAAGAAAGAATACAAAGATGGTTGGCGTGAAGACTTAGAAGTTAAATCAACAAGAACTTTAGATTAATAACCCTGCCTTTAGAAACCAAAGATTTATATACATACACATATTATAAATATTTACACATAACCTAGGAGATATTACAAAATGACAACCTTAACATTGGCTGTTCCGGATGAAATAAAAGAAAAAATGGACTCTTTTCCAGAGATGAACTGGTCTGAAGTAGCCCGACAAGCATTTATGCAGAAAATAGAGGATATGGAATTTCTGAGAAGATTCAAGGAAAAAAGCAAGCTAACTGAGTCTGATGCTTTGAAGCTTGGCAGAGAAGTGAGTAGAGAAGTGAGCAACAAGCTAAGGAAAATGGCAAAGTAATATGGATCTTGTAGTTGATGCCAATATTATTTTCGCAACATTAATTAAAGACAGCTTTAGTTACGACACCATATTTAGCGGGAAGTTTCACTTATTCACACCCGAGTATATTTTCACAGAACTTGAAAAGCACAAAGAAGAACTTCTTAATAAGACAGAACGAACTACAGAGGAATTTTTTAGACTTATTGAAATATTAAAAAGAAGAATCATCATTGTTCCTTTAGAAAAATTAGTTCCTTATGTTAAAGAAGCAGAAAAAATTACACCTGATCCTGATGACCTAACCTATTTTGCACTTGCGTTAAAACTAAATTGTGCAATTTGGAGCAATGATAAAAAACTAAAAGAACAAGACAAGATTAAAGTCTACAATACACATGAATTAAGTTAAATCAACAAGGACTTTAGATTAAATCTTCTTCAACTCTTTCTTTAACTCTTCCAAGCTTTCAACTAATTTTCCAGAATTAAAACACATAACGCAGGTTCTGAATTCTTTATTAACGCTTTTCTTATCTTCTACTAAACAAATTATTTTTTTCTTTTTTGCATATCCGTAGCCTAACTCCCAAGCAGTTCCGGAGCTTATTCCCTTCCAGTCTAATAAAGCAATTAAAACATCACACCAATCTACCATATCTCTATCTTTCTTGAATATTGATGTAGAATCCATTCCCTCTTTATAGATTCCAGCATCTCTGTGAGGTAAGAAAGTCTCATGTCCTAAATCTTTACATAATTTGTCTATTTCCTCAACCTTCTTTCTGTCTTCTTTCTCCCATAATTTGCCTGCTATATACAATTTTGCCATATCTACCTAACCTTCACTAGATTTAAAAACCTAATTAATACATCATTCACAAAATGTCAAACAACAAGTGGAACAGGGATTGCAAGTCATTTCCAGGTATTTATGCCTGTGAGATCATGACTTCAGAAGGCTATAAAGACTGTTCAGAATGCCAATTCTACGAGCCCATAGGCAAGAAGATTTTAATCTTTCACTTTGGTGCAATTGGTGACGTAATTAGAACAACTTCTATTATACCCGAAATAAAAAAGAAATACGGAAAAGATTCAAAAATCACTTGGCTTACTTCAAAATCATGTGAATTTATCCTAAAAAACACACCAGACATAGACGAAATTTTAGTTTATAATCCAGAAATTCACTTAAGATTAAGTCAAGAAGAATTTGATGTTTTAATAAATTTGGAAATAACCCCCTCCGCAACACAATTAGCGAACATAACAAATGCAAAAGAAAAATTAGGTTATCTCTTCAGCAAAGATGGTCATCCAAAAGCATTTAATAAAGGCGCAGAAGAATATTTAGAAATCGCTTTTTCAAATTACCTAAATAAAAACACCAAAAAAACATATCAAGAATTGATTTTCAACGCAATTAACATTCCTTACAACAAACAACCATATTGCTTCAAGCCAAAAATAAACCAAAGCTACATTAAAGAATTCAAAAATAAAAATAATTTAAAAGAAACAGACAAAATCATAGGAATCAATATTGGTTCAGCCCCAAGATTCCCTTCAAAAGCCTGGAGTTTAGAAAAAGTAAAAGAATTAATAAAAGAACTAAACAAGAAATATAAAGTTATTTTATTAGGTGGACCAAATGAAATACAATTATTACCAAAATTAAAAGAAATCAAAACCATAACAAACGATTTCAACAACATCTTAGAAGAATTTGTCTCAATTTTAAGCATTTGCAACTTAATTATAACTGGAGATTCATTAGCATTGCATTTATCTATAACTTTAAATAAACCAACAATAGCTTTATTCTTCACAACACCCCCTTGGCAAATTGAAAATTATAATTTCTTAAAGAAAATAACATCAAAAATGCTTGAAACTTATTTTTGGTCAGACCAGTATCACGAAGATTTAATAAATTCAATTTCAGCAGAAGAGGTATTAAAAGAATGCGAAACACTATTGTCGTAACAGCCTTAATTAAAAATAAAGACAAATTTCTAATTGTAAAAAGAAATAGCTCTTCAAAGATTCATCCATCATTGTGGGTATTCCCTGGTGGTAAAGTAGAAGAGTCAGAAGATCTAATAAGTGCATTAAAGAGAGAAATATTAGAAGAAACAAGTCTTAATATCAAAGTTATAAAAAAGATCTCAGAATATGAATACAAACGCCCAGATAATTCAATAACATTTGGTTGTTGCTATCTTGCTGTTTCTGATTCTGATAGTATCACTTTAAACAATGAATTAGACGATTTTAAATGGATTACGTTTCAAGAATTCAAAGATTATCCACATATTAAAGAATTAGACGAAGAAGTAGAAAAAGCCTTTAGTTAAATATCTTATTAATGCTTACAACTATCCTCTTTAATCATCATATTAAATTATAATAATGCTTTTAAAACAACAATTATTATAGATAATTCTGTTAATTGGAGTAGTAAGATTAATAAATAGATAATTCTTTATAAGTGCATGCAAAAAGGAGATGGAAGGAGTATTCCAAGAGGAACCTTGGAATATCTAAGGAAACAGTCTATAAGATTATGGAAGAACGATAAGAATATTGAAGATATTGCTGATTTCTGCGGAGTGCATTTTACTGTAGTTTACAAATGGGTTAGAATTTACAAACAAAAAGGAGATGAAGGATTGAAGAGAAGAAAAGCAAAGGGTGCAGAACCAAAATTAAACAGAGATGACAAAAAGAAGATAATCTTATGGCTAAAAAAATCCGCAATGGGGTTTGGATTTGAGACTCCATTGTGGGATTGTAAGCGAATCCAGAGGGTAATTAAAAAAGAATTGAACAAAGATATTGCAATATCAAATTTGTGGGAAAATTTGCGGAAATGGAATTTGACACCACAAAAACCAGAAAAAGTAGCTTTAGAGAAAAACCAGAAAAAGGTTACAGGATGGATAAAGGAAGAATGGCCTAAAATAGAAGAACACAGACGGAGATGGCAAGCAATGCTCTATTTCCAAGATGAATCAAGCGTCTCTCTTGTTCCCGTTTTAGGAAAAACATGGGCTAAAAAAGGAGAGACACCAAAAATAAAAGTTACTGGCAATAGAGGGAGCATATGCTTATCATCTGCGATAAGCCCAGCAGGAAGAATGGTTTTCAGAATTGAAAAGGGAACGGTTAATTCAGAAACGTTTGTAGATTTCTTGAAACAAATAATGAAAAATCACAAATGGAGAAAAATAATAGTTGTTACAGATAATTATCCTGCACATAACAGTGCTTATGTAAAAGATTTTATTGAGCAAAATAAAAATAAAATTACAGTTTATTACCTACCCACCTATTCCCCAGATTTAAATCCAGATGAAGATGTTTGGAAATATCTTAAGAATGTAAAACTTAAGGCTCATCAGGCAAGAAATAAGAAAGAATTCAAGCCACTGGTTTTATCTAAAATGCATAGCATTCAAAGAAAACCAAATCTGATAAAGTCTTTTTTTAGTGGAAATATATTATTCTAATCACCAGAATTATCTATATATAGACACAAAAGATAATA
>Ga0209541_10005196_pt1 | contig 22764 bp, 30 predicted proteins | sample RifCSPlowO2_01_FD_184027 | JGI IMG/M metagenome (GOLD analysis project Ga0209541, IMG submission 184027) | Groundwater microbial communities from Rifle, Colorado - Rifle CSP2_plank lowO2_0.1 (SPAdes) (version 2) | ecosystem: Environmental > Aquatic > Deep subsurface > Groundwater | place...
TCCATGTTTTCTGAAGAAATATTTAAGACTAAACGAGATTTTATCTTTGCTAAAGATTTAATTTCTGGATAAAGGTTAAGGATGTCTTTTTCTGAATATTGGGCTGAAACTCCGCCTTTCGGATTCACTTTGCTTGCCAGAGTGCCTCCAGTATGAAGAATAGAAATTGTTTTCATACCTTCATGAAAAGCCTTGTTGTATAAAAACATTACTTATGATATTTAAAATATATATTATAAAATAATATTTATGAAATATATTTTTTTGTATGACAGTATATTTAAATAAGGTTCATTGTTAAAGCATAAAAAAATAAGAATAAGTTTGAGTTTTGGCGAACTCAAATTGATTTTGATTGTCTTTGGCGAGACAAATTGTAAAGTTTTTCTTGAAACTTGAAGTTACAGAGGGCTATGTTATATATAAAGCTTTCGGTAAAAAACAAAAACAAAGAAGACAAAAATAAATAATAAAATAAAAAAACAAAAAAAACAACCGGGGGAATGAAAAAATGGAATTTATCGTGCAAAACGCAATAAACGCTAGTTCTGAGCAAAAATATACTGATTTCGTTGTGGGGCAGGCAAATATCAAAGTTGTTGGCGTCGGTGGCGCTGGCGGCAACATGGTAAGCTGGTTATATAAAAAAGGCATACAAGGGGCGGAGATAATAGCAGTTAATACAGATAAGCAGCACCTAGATGTTCATGATGCTGATAGGAAGATACTGATTGGAAGAGAGGTTACTAGGGGACTTGGAGCAGGTGGATTCCCCCAAAAAGGACTGGAAGCAGCTAGAGAGACAGTGCAGGAGATAAAGGAGGTTTTGAGAAGCTCTGATATGGTCTTTGTGACAGCAGGAATGGGTGGAGGAACTGGGACTGGCGCTGCTCCTGTCGTGGCTAAAATCGCCAAAGAGAATGGGGCTATTGTAATTGGAACTGTTACTATGCCATTTTCACTTGAAAGAGCAAGGATTGACAAGGCTGAATATGGCTTGCAGGAGTTAAGGCAGGTAAGCGATTCTGTAATCGTAATTGACAACAACAGGCTTGTTTCAATTGCAGGGAATTTGCCAATCCAGCAGGCTTTTGCAGTTGCAAATGAACTTGTAAGCACGATGATTAGGGCTATTGTCGAAACCATTGCTGTTCCATCCTTAGTAAACTTGGATTATGCTGATGTAAAAGCCATAATGAGCGATTGTGGAGTATGCAGCATTGGAGTTGGGGAATCAGATACTGAGCATAAAGTTGAAGAAGCTACTAGAAGGGCCTTGACAAATCCTTTATTGGATATAAGCTATAAAGGAGCTACTGGGGCTTTGATCCATGTTGAAGGAGGAAGTGACTTGACTTTGGATGATGTAAACAGAATTGGAGAGATAGTGACTGAGAGCTTAGACCAGGATGCGAATGTAATCTGGGGAGCAAGAATAAATGAGAATATGAAAGGCAAACTGAGAGTAATGACTATAATTGCCGGAGTTGATTCCCCATACATCTTAGGGAGAGCTGATAAGGCCTATGCTTCAAGCGCACACAAGGCAAGAATCGGGCAAGAGCTGGGTATAGACATACTATAACTATATAATATGTTTTCAAGGGCACCTTACTTGGCTTCTTTTAACCCCCTATAGCTTTTGGTGCCCTTTCTTTTTTAATTTCTTTTTTTTGAAACTTTTTGTATTTTTTAGAATTATTTCTTATTATGCTTAAAATGCTTCAATTGAACTGCATGCAGGATTACCTTATTAATTTCTTCAAGTGCTTCTGCAATGGAAACAATGAAATATCTCTTGTCCTGCTTCCGTATTTTTCAAAGAAAACAAGCTCTTCTATCTTGTGCTTTTTTTCTATTGGGCGATGCTTTGAATAGCCGATTGTTATCACTGCCTCAACTGACGCGCTGTCAGGAATCTTTAACATGTTTGCTATCCTTAATTCATTAAAGCTGCGTATCCAGCATGATGACAACCCAATGTTTTCAGCCTCTAGAATAAGGTTTTGTACTGCTGCTGCGCAATTCTCCCTTGAATATTTTTTCCAATTTTTTTCATAATGCAGTTTTATATTCGAGCTATCTGAGCAGACCACAATTATTACAGGCGCTTCTTGCATCCATAATTGCTCCAGGCATGCCCTTGCTATTTTTTCCTTTGCATCCTGACTTCTTACAACTACGAATCTCCAGTTTTGGATGTTTCCTGAAGAAGGAGCGAAGTGGGCTGCATTGAGAATTTTTGCAACATCCTTGTTGCTTATATTCTTATCTAGGTAAGACTTTGCTGAGCATACTTTTTTCATGCAATCATAGACGTCCATAGGAAAGTTTAAATTATTAGAATATATAAATTTTTGTAAAATAAAATTAAATGCGAACCGTATAATAGGCCGTGACCATAAATAAGATAAGATAAGATAAGGGATAATGACGATGAGGTATAATGACCTAGTTGAAGTTTATGAGAGAATTGAAAAGACAAGCAAGAGGCTTGAGAAAGTTGAGATCATAAGCTCCTTTCTTAGAAGCGTAAATAAAAATGAGCTGAAAGACGCTGTCTACTTGATTGAAGGCAGGATTTTTTCTGAATGGGACAAGAGGAAAATCGGGTTCAGCAACAGATTGATGATAAAGGCCCTTAGCGTCGGCAGTGGCGAGAAATTTGAAAAAATTGAGGAGCTGTTTAGGAAGAAAGGAGATCTTGGCCTTGTTGCAGAGGAAATATTTCACAAGAAAAAGCAGAGCACGTTCTCCAGCAGAAAACTTGACAGCGGCAAGGTGCTTGATAATATAAGAAAACTTGCTGGTCTTGAAGGGAAGGGAACTGTTGACAGGAAAATAAGACTGATAACAGAGCTGCTTGGGAATGCCGACGGAAAAGAAGCCAAATACCTTGTCAAAATAACTCTTGAAAACTTGAGGATTGGAGTCAGCTCTGGAATAATCAGGGATGCAATTGCAAAAGCATTTAATCTTTCTGTCGGCGAAATTGAAAATGCTGGCGACCTTTCCGGAGACTACGGCGACGTTGCTGAAAAAGCAAGAGCCGGAAACCGATAAAGTGCATGCTTGCTATTCTTGCAGATGATATTGACGAGTGCTTTGAATACCTTGGCGACGAAATCCAGCTCGAAAATAAAATAGACGGCTTCAGGCTTCAATGCCATAATTCAAACAGCAGGATAAAATTATTTACGAGGAGAATGGAGGATGTAACTGAACAATTTCCCGACATTGTTTCTTTCTTGAAGAAGCATGTTAAGAATAAAGATTACATTCTCGATGGAGAAGCTGTCGGCTATGACAAAAAAACCGGAAAATACCTGCCTTTTCAAATTGTCTCGCAGAGGATAAAGAGAAAATACCATGTAAATGAAATGGCTGAAAAATTTCCGGTTGAGCTCGATTTGTTTGATGTTCTTTATTTCGATGGAGAGAATTTGATGGACAAGCCGCTGAGATACAGGAGAGAATTGCTCGAAAAAATTGTAAAAGAAAAAAAGAAAGAAGTTGTTCTCACTGAAAAGCTGATTACGAAGGATAAAAAAAGAGCTGGAGAATATTTTAAAAAAATTTTGAAAGAGGGGTTTGAGGGGGTGATGGCGAAGAACCTTGAAAGCAAATACAAGCCAGGGAGGTATGTAAATGGATGGATGAAGATGAAAAACGTTTTGGAACCCCTTGATCTTGTGATTGTTAAGGCTGAATATGGAGAAGGAAAGAGGACTGGATGGCTTACCAGCTACACTGTGGCGTGCAAAAAGAGAAAAGAATTTCTTGAAATCGGAAAGGTTTCTACTGGTGTAAAGGAGAAATCAGAAGGATTGACTTATAAGGAGATTACAAAGCTGTTAAAGCCGCTGATTGAGAAACAAAAAGGAAAGGAAGTGACTGTAAAGCCGAAAATAATAATTGAGGTTGCATATGAAGAGATACAGAAAAGCCCTACTTATTCCAGTGGATTTGCATTAAGATTTCCCAAGGTAAAGAATTTGAGAAATGAGAAGCCCTTAAGCGAGATAAGCGACTTAGAACTAGTTGAAAAGATTTACAAATCACAGCGAGGGGGAAAATAAGAATCCAGATAAAAACAATTAATAAAATGAATAACAAGATTTATATACTTCTTTAGTTTTTACTTTCGATGTAGTGAATAAATGTAGTTAATTCGCGATGGTTACAAATTTAAACTTAAAATTAAAAGGAAAAAGGAGGCTAGATTATGATTGTTAAGGATGAGTTTTTGAGCAGGTTAAGGCAACTATTTGGCTTGAATTTATACGAAGTCAAGATTTGGACTGCATTGCTTTCTAGAGGGGTTTCTACTGCTGGTGAATTGTCTGATATTGGGAATGTTCCCAGATCGAGGGCATATGATGTTCTTGAATCCCTGGAGAAGAAGGGATTTGTGACGTTGAAACTTGGAAAACCGATAAAGTATCTTGCGGTTGAGCCTGATGAGGTTGTTGAGAGGGTTAAAAAATACATGTTCAGGCACACTCAGGACAAAATCAAGACCCTTGGAGTATTAAGGGGAGGGGAGGTCCTTGGCGAGCTGGAATTCTTATATAAACAAGGGATACAATTTGTTGAGCCGACTGATCTGAGCGGAGCTATAAGGGGAAGACCGAACTTGTATACCCATCTTGAAACCCTGATAAAGAATGCTGAAAAATCTGTAGTGATAGTTACAACTGGAAAAGGATTTGTGAGGAAGATTGAGTCGCTTAAACCCGAGCTCGAAAAGCTAAGGAAAAGAAATGTTGACATAAAAATTGCCGCAGGGGCTGACAAGGAAGCCAGTAAGATTGCAAAGGAAATCGGAAAATTAGCTGATGTGAGAATGCTTGACAATATTAATGCCAGGTTTGCAATCATCGACGGGAAAGATGTCATGTTCATGCTCATGGATGATGAGAAAGTACATCCTAGTTATGATGTCGGCGTCTGGGTTAGGACAGATTATTTTGGGCAGGCTTTGCAGCAGATGTTTGATTCTGTCTGGGTTGGATTGAAGCCGATGAAATAAAATGGATGGAAGCGATAATGTTGAACATTGTGGAGTTTCTGAAAAATCTTTGAATGATTTTAAAAGAGAATTATATGAAGAGTCTCAAAAGATAAGAGAAGAAGAAGAGAAGAGAGGCCTGGAAGTTATCGCAGCAAGAAATGAAGGGAAAATTCCTCCTCCCAGATGTTTTTATAAAGATGGAGAGTTGTACTTATTTATGTATGGTGGCAGACATATTAAATTAGGACCTTGGCATTATCTTGGTTTTCCACTCAAATAATCTTACTTTCAAATAATTTTATTCTTCTTCTTTTGTGAAGTCAGAAAGAGTCTTGTTTTGCTTTATTGTTTTGAAACTTATTTTTGGCTGCTCAAACATTTTAAGTTTAAAATACTGCTTTGATATATAAATAAGATTAGACTCGGGATTATATTTCTTGGAACGGAAATTTCATGTGGAAAGATTTTAATTATTGAGTTGCTAATTGATGTGACTACTTTACTGTTATCTTTTATTGTCCTCGTTTGTTATCATCGTTAACTATTTAAAAAGAAGACTGGCTTTTATTTTTATGAAGTGCGACATATGCAAGAATGAGATTGCAAAAAGCTTTCTTGGAAAGATAAACGGGACTTACATAAAAACAAGCAATGGCAGGAAAATTGTTTGCAATGAATGCCAAAGCATGCATAAAGAAAGATTGAAGGAAAAGCTCAGCTGAAAATATTCTTTATCCAATTCATTATCCTTCTGAAAATGCCTTCTTCTTTTTCTGTTACTTGAATAACTTCATCTTTTTCTTCTAATATTTTTTCTTTACTTTCTTCTTTTTCTTCTGGTTGAGAGCAGTTTTCTATTTTCTTGTAACCGCAATCCCTGTTTATGCATTGGTCTAAAGTGCATGGATTTTCGTCCTTGCAGTCTTCGTCTGACTTGCAGATAGGCGGCAGGTTCTGGCACTCTCCCGAGGAGCAGAAATCATCTGTGTCTGGATTGTTGTCATTGCATTGAGAATCTTTTGTGCAGCTTATCTCTTGGTGCTTGCATTTGTAATCCTGGCATGAATCCTTTGTCAGCTCATTATTGTCGTTGCAATCATCATTTAGAAAACATTCTGGGATTATGCAGCCAGAGGACGTGCATCTCTCATTTCCCTGGCATGGGCAGTCGCTACAGCAGTTTTTTGAATTTTCAAATGGACTGCATGTCAGATCTCCGCATGAATAGCTTAATTCTGTGTTGAATGTAACTGAGGAGGATTCATCTCCTGCATACAAGATATCAGTTACTTTGATTGTCACGCCATTAACTGTTTTTGACTGGCCTTTGTTGATTATGCTTTTTTCCTCGTCAACTTGTATTACTGCTTTTTCCTGCTGCAATGCAACTACTTTTATTTTTCTTCCTTCGAATGTAACTTCCTCTCCCTGTTTTAATACATGTGCCAGAACTGATTGAGAAGTTAATTGCAGCAGTAAAATAAAAATAATTGCGAATAATATTCTTCTCATGGTTTTTTGAAATGTTTTTTTAATATAAAAACTTTTACAATTAATTTATGTGACATGGAGACGCAAGGCATTTATATTGAAGAAACTTCTTACAAGTTTATGAAAATCATTGTAAAAGAGGTAGACTTTTTGCATACATATAGGAATAAAAATTTGGGATTGAAGTCTTTGTCAATATGCAGACATATTCTTGGCGATGGTTCTTTAAGTAAAGACAGAATGACTGGAGATTTTAGATTCTATGGGAAGATTCAAAACCTAGGCAAGATTAAATTGATACTTGAAACTGAATTTAGTTTAATTCCATATTCTTTATATCTTCATCCGAATGGGGGTGGCTATATTTTAAGATACAATAATGCTATTTTTGCTAGAATATTGGAATTAGCAGGAGCACCAAGAGGAAATAAACTTGTAAATGAATTTGAGGTCACTGGATGGATAATGAAAGGAGACAAAAATATAAAAAATCTTTTTTAAGAGCTATACTCTCCGATGAGATGGAAAATATTCGTAAGGTTAATAGGAAAAGCTGGGATGGTCTTCGATTCGGGATGTCGAAGGAGGATAGGAAGTTGGATCATCTAATCAATTTTTTAAATCAAATAAGATATTTATTATCTGAATTTAAAATTGAAACTTCTGAAATCTCCATACGAAAGGATAAGTTTAGTAGAAAGGATGGAATTGTTACTCGTGCTGCTCGGTTTGGTATAAAAGTGAGGATGGAGAATAGAAGCCTTTTTTATTCATACATAGGTTTTGATGATGAAGAGAAACAAAAAATCTTATATAGCTCAATTTTTGATAAATAACTTTATGCGGGAGTGCCGGAGAACTTATATCCCGGAATCTGGAAAAATATCTCGTTTATATTGGACGGATATTCTATCGGGCAGGACTTAAGTTTTCTAACAGGAAATCCTGTGGCTTAGTGCCTACGCAGGTTCAAATCCTGTCTCCCGCAGAGCTTTTAAATAGTAATTTTCTTGCCTTTTATATATGCCTCGATAGCTCAGTCTTGGTTAGAGCACTTCCTTGGTAAAAAGTATCAAGACCGAAAAGGAAGAGGTCCCGGATTCGAGTTCCGGTCGAGGCTTACGAATATTTATATATATCATTAAATTTTAGATTTGTATGAATAAAAGAGGACAGATTTACATTCTTGCTGCTGTTGTACTAATCGTTGCTATTTGGGGCGTTGTAAAAGTTGTGAATAAAGTCGAAGGACCTAGCAAGGAAGATAATTTTGACTTCTATGTTGAGAACTTCATCGGCGAGAGGGCTTATGTAATGGACTTGGGATATTTACAGGTAGATGATCCTACAAAGCATTTTATTGACGATCTTGGCAATAAGGATAATTTGCTGAATGTCTTTACAGAGCTCGGGTTCAATGTCGGAGTTGTGATGGTAGTATACGATAGTAAAAACAGCGATCAGCCATGGAAAGTTGTAAACTTTTTGAACCAGGAAGTTAAGACTGATTGTGAGGGGTGTAATAAGATAGTTGTTTTGCAGCCTGCCCAGGGAAATGCTGGAGGACTGTCTTTTTCGTTAACTGGAGAGGGTAAAGAATTTTCTTTAGAAGGAAGTTCTTTAAATGATCTGCCTAATGGCCCTAAATATTTTGTTCAATCATTTGGCAATGTGAATGAAGTCTATGTCGAAATCGACGGGAATAAATACGATTTTAGAAAGCCAATAGGGAAATCTAAAAGAGTTGAAAGCATTTTGTTCAAGAACCTGGACGAGGACTATGTAAAAGTTGTGAGAGTTTAATTTAAAAAATACTGTTTAAAAATGGAAAGAATAGGAAATAAAAAAGGGGATGCAAGCATTGTTGCAACTGTAATTCTTATACTTTCTGCTATTGCTATTGCCGTTGTTGTGATGACGTTTTCAAAAGAAAGCGAGCAGAAAGTCAGCGAGAAAATCATCAAGCTGGGAGAGAGTGTTGAATGCGAGGATGTTAGATTGAGCGTTGAGAAATTTGTTGAACCTGCTGAGTTTACCTTGATGAACAGAGGGACTTTGGGGATTGATAAGTTCATTGCAAGAATTTACCAAGATGGAAAAGCTGTGCAAGTTACTAAGCTGACTGATTTTTCTGCTTGTAATGGAGAGGGAGTAAAAGAGCAGAGATTATTGCCGCAGGGAAAATGTGTTTGGAATCTTGGCGGCTACACTCCTATAAAACTTGAATTAATTCCGTTCATCTTGACGGAGAATGAAGAGCTTGGATGCGAAAACAGGATTTCAATATGGGAAAAATAAAGATGAATCTTGATAATCTTAATAAAAGAGGAATAAGCGATCTTGTTGTAATAAGCTTGATGATAGTGTTTGTAATTGCATTGGGATTTCTAGTATTTAGTTTTGTATCAAAAACTGTTGGCGAGGAAAGCCAGAAAGGAGCTGACAGGGCTAATGCGCAGGATATTTGTAGGGAAGAGGTAAGGATAAGAATAAATGATGTGAAAGATTTTGGAGGGAATTTTATAATCAATATCGAGAATCTGAAAGAGAGAAGCTTGAGCGATTTCCTTGTCAGATACGAGCTTGGAGACCAAGTTGAAATTAAAAAAGCCAGGCAATTTTTGGGGGCATATGAAAACGCAAACATTCCTGTTGAAAAATCGAGTTTTGGGCCAGATACTATAAAAGTAATACCGCAGATTGTGCTTGTTGATGATGAGTTGCAAACATCAGACCAAGGATGGTGGCTCTGCTCAGGGCAGATAGCTGAATGGAGCTTGTGAAAATGATAATTGAAGATAAAAAAATAATGAGCAAGAGAACGATGAGCAAGAGAACGATGAGCAAGAAGGGGATAAGCGCTGTTGTTGGGACTGTGCTGATGATTGTATTTGTCATCTCGCTTGGATTGATTGTTGTTAACTGGTCTAGCAAGATTGTTGGCAGCGGAATTGAAAAATCTAGAAGCAAAATTGGGACAAACCTAGAATGCAGCGACGTGAACATCCGACTTGAAAAAGGAGCTAAAGATGGCGAGCTTGTTATCAAAAATAATGACGAACAGGAAATATCCGGCTTCATTGCCAGAATTTTAAAAGATGACAATGCATTTGTCGACTATAAAAATGAAAATAAAAAAATAAGCGGATTTGGCGTTGTTGCTGTCGACTACTCTGGAAGATATCAATACCAGAATCCTCAAGGCGTCGGCGAGGTGAATTATGGAGATGTTGATTTCATCGAGATAATACCGAGAATTGAGCTTGACGGAGACTTGGTTGATTGCGAAATGAAAAAAATTAAATGGGAGAAGTTTAATTAAAATCATATGGAAAATTTTTTGAAAAGTAAAAAAGGAGACTTGTGGATCTCTGCTGCATTATACACTGCCTTGGGCGTCATATTGGTTACTTTGATATTGAGTGTTGGCATGCCATTTGTAAATAAATTGAAAGAGAGGAATACTGTGCTGCAAACTAAAAATGTTCTGTATGAGTTTGATGCTGCCATAAGAGAGGTTTTTGGAGAGGGCTTTGGAAGCAGAAGGCCGTTGTTTGTTGACATTGGCGAAGGGGATTTTACGATTAATGATGTTACTGATAGAATTGAATGGAGCTTTATTAGCGAGGAGAAACTGGGAATTGAGCCTGGTGTCGAGATAAAAGAAGGGAACTTGAAAATATTTTCAGAGCAGCTCGGGCAGGGATATAGGATTAAACTGTATCTCGACTATAAAGACAATATCAATATTGAATTGGGAAATGTCAACCTTAAAATATTGAGCGGTAAATACAATCTTGTTTTTGAGCATCAAGACAATGGCATTGTAGAAATCAGGGAATCTTCTTGAATATCTTCTTGAAAGTGGGAAGTTTTATATATTGTTTTCATATATTTTAACATAGTGTAGAGGTGATAAATGTTTGACAAGTTAAATTCTCTGTTTAAAAGCAAAAAAAATACTGAAGCTGAGAAAAACAAATCAGCTAATGGAGTTAATGGAGCTAAGGTGCAGAGCGAGCAGCCCATATTTAAAATAGACTTTAATCCCAAAAAACCCGAGATTCCGGAAATCGAAGACCAGGCAAAAATAGACTTTAGGTACGGCGTTGTTATTCCATATGCATATGTTCATTTGTTTTGGGATGATGTGCACAATGAAGTTGTTTACAGCATTGAAGAGCCGAATCTCGATGTCAAAGAGAAAGAAATCTTGAACACTCTTGAGCAGGGCATACAGGAATTAATTGACATAAGCTTTGTTAACGTGAATGAGAAAGAAGTTTTGATCGAGTACCTAGAGAAAAATGTCCGCGTGCTACTGAAAGAATTGGGGATTGAGCTCAATAGAAACTCTTACTTGAAATTGATGTATTATATTTACAGAGACTTTATTGGATTGAATAAAATAGAACCATTGATGAATGATGCTTACATTGAAGACATTGAATGCAACGGTGTTAAAACTCCATTGTATATTGTGCATAGAAAGTTTGGCAACATAAGAACTAATATTGTTTATGATGACTTTGAGGAATTAACGAGCTTTGTAGAAAAACTTGCCCAGAAGTGCGGCAAGTACATAAGCTATGCAAACCCGATAATGGATGGAAGACTGCCTGATTCTGGAGCGAGAGTAAATGCAACTTATACAGAGGATGTTACATCAAGAGGACCTACTTTTTCAATAAGAATGTTTACGAGGGAAGCGTGGAGCGCTACAAAACTTATGCAAATAGGGTCTGTGTCTGCTGAAATTCTTGCTTATTTATGGATACTAATAGAAAATGGAACTAACATATTAGTTGTCGGCGGAACAGGAAGCGGGAAAACTACAATCATAAACGTGATTGCTTCTTTTATTCCGCCTCAAGCAAGAATTGTAAGCATAGAGGACACTAAAGAATTAAGATTGATGCATGAGAACTGGCTGCCAAGCGTCGCAAGAGCTGGAACCGGGGTAGGTGGAGAGCAGACTGGCGAAATAACTTTGTTTGATTTATTGAAGGCGAGCTTTAGGCAGCGCCCTGATTACGTTATCGTCGGAGAAATAAGAGGAGCTGAAGCCAATGTTCTTTTCCAAGGCATGGCATCAGGACACAGCGGGCTTGCTACTATGCATGCTGACGACGTCAAAACAGTAATAAAAAGACTGGAAACTGCTCCCATAAATTTAAGCTCTAGCCTGGTTGAAATACTGGATATTATTTGCCTTGTTTCGCATGCCAAGATCAAAGGTCTCGATGTCAGGAAATTGAGAGCTGTGCAGGAAATAATCAAAATCGGAAACGAGGGAGAAGCTGAAGTAAATGTTCCATTTGAATGGGATGCCCGCCGGAATATTTTCATGTTTAAAAGAGACAGCCATGTTTTCAAGAAAATCGTTTCTAAAAAAGGCATTTCGATGGAGGAGCTGCAAAGAGAATTTGAAATAAGAAGAAGATTATTGAATTCTATGTACAAGAAGAAGATAGTTGAATTTGAGGACGTTCAGGAGATAATAAATCAGTATTACAAAAATAAAAATGCCGTGCTGAAAAGGTTTGGTCTGATATGAGCCTGCAAGATTTCAAAGATAATCTAAGGAAAATAAAAGAAATTAGCACTGATTATGAGAGATTTCTTAAAGATCGAGATAATGTTGAGCTCGACATAAGAAACTTGAAAGCAAAATACAGCGAGAATAAAATTGAGAGAGAAGTTTTTTCTGAATACAATAAAAGACTTGAAAGCTTGAACAGAGAGCTGGAGAAAATCAAGCAGGAAGTTTCCAATTTGTGCAAGAAAAATAATGACATTATCAACGACGAGATGAAAAATGTTATCTGACGAGATTGAAAAAAAGATCGAGGACGCTGAGAGGATAATCAATGAGATAGAAAATCTTAGAAGAATTAAAAGCGATATTGAAAAAGACTTCAACAAGCTCAACAAAGAACTTACAAAAGATAAAATTAATGAAGAGGAATACAAACAAAGAATTAAAAGCGATTTCAAGGAAGGAAAATTATTGAGAGGAGAAAAAGAAAGAAAAAAGATTCTTGAACTCTTTGGTAAATTGAAAGAAATAAACAAAGAAATCTATGATTCTTTTGAAATCTCCAAAGGCCGTAAAACTGAAAAAGAGTTTCATGCTGTTGATATAAAAGAAATAAAAGCTTTTGTCAGAAGATTGAAGAAAAAAGGCAGAGGAGAAGAAGAGAAAATAAAATATTCTGCCTATTCTTATAATCTTCTCGGAGGATATGCCAATGTTTTGTTCAACAAGATTAGCATCGAGCTTGCAAGGAAATATCCCGAGTACTTTAAAGGGCTTTACCAGAACTTGAGGCTTGCAAACATAAGAGTCTTTTCCAATACATACATCAACCTTGGGATTCTAGGGAGCTGCATCGGATTCGTTGTTGCTCTTTTCTCAGGATTGTTTTTGTTTGAGCTCAATATTCTCGGAATACTGCAAATCTTGATGTTTGCGATTTTTATTTTCTTTCTCACAGGATTTATTTTTTATTATTATCCCAAAGTCATAGTTGATTCTAGAAGGAGAGAAATTAGAAATGACTTGCCTTTTGCAATCATGCATATGGCTGCTGTTGCGGGATCAGGAGCTAAACTAGTTGACATTTTTGGCATGCTGCTGAGGAGCGATGAATACAAGGCCCTTTCAGGAGAGATAAAAAGAATAATGAACTATGTGAACTTGTTTGGATATAATCTGACTAATGCATTGAAGAATGTTGCTGCCACAACTCCAAGCACTGAATTTAAAGAATTATTAAACGGGATGATCGGGAGCATCGAATCCGGAGGGAGCATAAAGAGCTTCTTGAAGAGCAAAGCAGAAGATACCTTGATAAGATATAGGCTTGACAGAAAAAAATACGTCGAAGTTTTGGGGACCTATAGCGATATTTATACTGCAATATTGATTGCTGCTCCGCTTTTGTTTGTAATCGTGCTCGTGCTAATCTCCATTGTCGGCGACAAACTTGGCGGGCTTGAAATCAGCTTTATTGAAAAATTAGGAACCTTTGTTGTCGTCCCGGCATTAAATATCGGATTCATAGTTTTCATGAACATCATACAACCTGACTTATAAAAGAGGAAGATGAAGCTTGATATAAAATTAAGGAAAGAGTACTTGATTGGCGTAATCATATTTTTCTTTTTAATAACATTCGACTTTACTTTGTTCTTTGGCACCAGGTGGTTTTGGAGCTTGCTTCTGCTCAGCTTCGCACTTGGAGGATTGCCTGGATTTTTAATCCACATTCGTGAAAATAAAAGGCAGAAAGAAGTTGAGGTCCAGTTTTTAGAATTTATAAGGTCGCTGGTTGAAAGCGTTAAATCAGGAATAGCAATACCGCAGGGAATAGCGAATATAAAAGACAAAGACTTTGGAGCTTTAAATCCGTATATAAGAAAACTTGCATACCAGATTGAATGGGGAGTGCCTATAAAAGATGCCTTGAAAATATTTGCAAGAGACACAGACAATAAAGTGATAAGGAGGAGCGTTGCCATAATAACACAGGCAGAAGAATCTGGAGGGAAGATGGATGACATTCTAGAGAGCGTTGCTGATTCAGTTGTAAACATTGAAAGGCTGAAAGAAGAAAGAAGGAGCAGCACTTACTCGCAAATAGTCCAGGGATATATTGTGTTCTTTATTTTTATTTCCATCATGCTCATATTGGAAGTTAAGCTGATGCCGATGATACAAGAGATGCTAAAGGGCATGGTGGGAGGGGCTTCAGGAGTAGGATTTTTTGATGCTGGCAGCGGAGCTGGCGCTGGAGCTGGAGTTGAGCTGAACTTTAAGAGAATATTTTTGAGCCTGATTGTGATACAAGGATTGTTTGCCGGCTTGCTGATTGGAAAATTTTCCGAGGGAAGCATTAAATATGGAATCAAACATAGTGCTGCATTAGTAGTCATAGCTTTGCTGTTGATATTAACCGTTGCACCGCCATAGAATAAAGATTGAAAATGAAAAATAAAAAAGGAAACCTGCATATTGACTGGGTGATTAGCATCGGAATATTTTTAACGTATATAATCCTGCTGATTACTTTCATCAAACCGAGCTATGAGCCGAGCTTTGAGGGAGACGTTCTTGTCAATCTCGCAAAGAATAAATTTTACAACGAGGCTGGTTGGGAAGTAAAGAAAATTCTGCTTAGCTTTGACTGCAATAATGGAGGCGTTCATGAACTTACCTTGCAAGATTATATTCCTGATATCGGGAGCAAATTTAAAATCGTGAATGAAAAGACTGGAGGATTAGCTAGTTATTCCGGCTCTTTGAAAATAAAGTTATTTAATAATGATGATAAGTTCAGGGTTTTTTACAACGAGCTTGTTGGGTATGAGTCTGCCGATGATCCTGGTGCTAAAACAGAAGGAATGAAATGCGAGATAGGAGCTGGAAACCCAATTATTTTTAGAGGGATTAGCGAGCAAAGATTAGACGATCTTAATATGGATAAATTAGCTGAAAATTTCCCAGAGTTCAGACAATTTAAAATCAGAGTTCTCGACAGCAATGGTAATTTGAAAAATAATTATTGCTTTGTCAAAGGCCTACAAGGAAAACAGACTAAAAATGAGTGCGACAAGGCCGAGCCACCAGCTGATATAATTGTTTATGGCGTTAATCTGGGGAATGCAATTTTAGATAAAAATGCTGAGCTCCAGCAGGTTGTTTTGAACATACAAGTTTGGTGAGATTAGATTTATATAGTAATAAATCATTTTCTTCTAAATGAATCTCCTAATAAATAAAAGAGGGTTTATCAGGACGCTTGAAGCCGTGATTGCAATAGTAATTGTTTTTCTTTTTATTTTTTATGCGAGCAAGAGCAGCACTGGAGAGGATAAAAGATTTGTCGAAGGAATAAAGAGCTTGCAGGAGAGCATATTGAATGACATAAGCAAGAATAATGAGTTCAGGAAATGCATTGTCGAGTATAATCCCCTGGACCAGAATAATAATAGTAGGGATGATATAAGCGATGAAAGTGCCTATGCCAAAGCAGACAACCCCTGTTCTGGGACTGGAAAAATTTCAGACTTCATCGACGAATCTGTGCCTACGAGGTTCAGAAAACAGGGAGAGCACTTTGAATTCATTGTATGTAATTTCAACATAGACTGCAAACTGCCGAGTATAGAAGGGGATGAGGTATACACATCTGCAGTTATAATCACTTCAAGCCTGAAAAATACCAAATACAAACCCAGGATTTTAAGGATTTGGTTTTTTTAGATCCTAATTCAGATTTCTTTTTTCTTTTTTCTTTTCGACTTCATGTACCTGTAGAATATGAATACTAAGATCAACATGCTTAGCACTTCTGATGAGACTATCATGAATGTCTTGGACTGGACTTGCGTTTTTATCCTGTCTATAAATGTTGCTGACGTTGTTATTCCTGTAAATTGATCTTTCTGCTCCAACAACTTGTTGCATGCAGCTACTGCATTTTCAGCCATGCTCAATGCCACATCTAGACTTTGCTTTTGCAGGGCTAATTCTGCCTGCTCTATGTATTCTGATAAGTCAAGGCATTCTGGATTTCCGTTGAACAAGCGCTTTGCGAAATCTATTTGATCTTGGACCTGCTGCTCTCCAGCTGACTTTTCCAGAAGATTTGCAAACAATCTTGCTGTGTCTGTAAACTGAGGAGATGTTACTGCTGCATTTATTGTTATGCCGTACGAACCTACTTCCACATCCCTGGCATCAATTTTTAATGTGAGTTTTTCCTGGCTTTGAGCTGAGATTTCAGATATATAAGTTGAGCTCAAAGTTACAGTTATCTTCGGCTCATCTGATTGTATATCCAAATTAATCCCCCTTAATAAGATTCCAGACGGGTTTATTATCAGCAATGGGACTTCTATTACATCATTTCTTGCTATTGTTATTCCCTCCGGAGCCAAGATATTTAACGTGAATGGCTTTGTTCCTCCTCCTGATGTTGTTGTTCCAGATGTTCCTGTAACTACTGTAACTGTTTCCGAGCCTTGTATTGTTAATGAGAAATTATTGTTCGAGGGCTGATGATTATTTGCCTTGTCAACAGCTATAACTCGCCAATAATACGTGTCTGCTGACAATGCTGCGGACCAATTGCTTAAACTGCTCGTTGTTGAAACCTCTGTCTGGTTTATTATCGAGAAATCTGCCTCTGTTGAAATCTCAATTGTGTAATTGTCCAAATTAGTGTCTGAAGATGCATTCCATTCCAAAACAGGAGTTGTATCCTGAGTTGATGCTGCATCTGCTGGCGAGGACAAGTCGAATTGCGCAGGCAGTGTTTGATCTATTACTATTGCCCTTAATTCGCTAAATGAGGAATTGAATTTTGAATCATTTGCTGCGACTCTCCAATAAAATATTCCTTCTCCAATTATTGTCTCTTCTGTCTTTGTTGTGTTTGCTGTTTCTAATATTGAATGGTTTGCCAAATTAATATTCGTCGTAGATGAATCATTCCAGATTTCAAACAAGTAATCTACTTTTAGATCTTCAGGATCTGTTGTGTTGCTCCATTCAAACATATTCGTCGTTGTATTTCTGTATGTGTTATTTTCCGGAAGATGCAAATCAGGAGTGACTGGCCTGAAAAAATTATAATCCAGGCCTGAAACCCATCCCCTCAAATTATCAAGTCTGATTAAAGATGAGATATAATCCCCGAATGATTGGATTTTTGTGTCTCCGCTTGTTGAGTTGAAAGTTATATAGCCTGTTTCATACCTTACAGTTGTTGAAGAATCATTTCCAATTAGAGCTGAAGCTACCGGAATCAATACTATCATTAATAATATTAACAGCCTTAGTTTTTGCATTTTCTAAATATTTCTTTCAGCTCCCATTTGATGTTATTATCATTGTTTATTGAATATAAATTCAAATTTGCCAACCTTTCCTTTTTTATCAGATTTATTTTTTCTAAGTTTTTCAACTCTTTTGCCGCATAAACAGGAGATACTTTTATTTTTCTTGATAATTCCCTGAGGTGATATTTTTTGCTTGAAAAAAGAAATAGCTTTAGAAGACTGATTCTTGTCCCAGATGAAAATAAAATCTTTAATGTATACATTTTATTTACAATTGTAGCTTTTTTATATACAATTGTATATGTTTTATTTATTATAAACTTTTCTTTTTATTAGATGCAAAAGAAGGAATTCATAATAACTGTTTTCATCACGAGGTCTTGGATTAAAACTTTATTCTTTCCAAATTATAACTATTTCATGGTTAATTTTGCTCTTTTTTAGAAAAGACACTATTTTTTGAGCATGTTCAGCAGGGATTACAAATACCCCCCTGGCTATCTTTTTTCCATAATATTCTTCTACAAGGCCTTTTTTTTCATATGTTTTCTTACCAACTTTTTGCCTATATCCATATAATTTTCTCCATATTGACACATTTTTATTCCTGATTTTGCTTTGTTCTATTGAAAATAAATAATGAGGATCTCCTTGCTTTTTAGATTTATATTTTCCATACAATATAATTCCTTGTGCAATAAGACTTTTTTCCAAATCTTTCCACTCATCCAAACTACCCACTTCACAATGTATTTCGTTCTTTATTCCTAATAAATTCCAATATTTCTTTACTTTAATACTATCATAGAATTTTTCTTTTAATGCAATTATTTCATTTTCTATATTTTCCTTGGTTTCGATGAAAATATCGATATCTGATGTCTTTTTGGCTTCTCCTCTTGTAACAGAACCAAATAATATGATTGTAATTATTTTTCCAGGATCTTTTATATTTTGCAACAGAAAAGATACAAAATCCTGAGCATAAGCTATTAGTTTATAATCCATAACCAGACACCTCTTCGAATATATTTTTTAATTCATTAAATTCTTTTGCTATCTCTTCTAAATCTTCTTCTTTTTGGCGTTTCCCATAACATAGTTTATTCCTTGCTGATTCTATTTTTGTTATGCACTTGATTATCTCCAACATATCTATTGCTGCTGAAGAAGTATGAAATCCGAGAGTTCTTTGCTTCTTTTCAAGCCCTTCCTTTATTGCATTTTCTATTTCTCTAATACTTTCTTCTAAATTTTCTAAATGACTCTCTATTTTCATGAATACTTTATATGTTACTTAGTATATTATATTTATGTTACTTAGTATATTATTTTCTTTTTTACTAGATGGAAAGGAAAGAACTCAAAGTAATTATTTTCATCAAACCATGCGCACTTGAATGATGTTAGTCTTTGCTTATTCTAGTGCGCCCATAGTCCTCGAGAACATGACTTTATGGTATCTTTTAGCATATTTCTTTAATTTTTCTTTGTCCATTCTCTTTTTGAATTCCTTTAATAAATCACTACCAATTTTCTGCTTAAAATATAGCATATCTATAAATGTTTTTTCCAAATCTGAGACGGGAATGTGAATATCGCCTTCTTTTTTGTACTCAATACCAAAAAAATACCTCGATGAGATTCTGTGCAATATAATATTACTTCCGGCGACATCCCTAACTCCCTGCCTTATTTTTCTCGTTGTCAGGATAACTGGAATTGTTTCCTGCTCCCATAAGTCATGGATGCTTAACGCAGACTGCAATCCTATGTATGACGGCTTGAAACAAAAAACTGAGATTATTGGATCATCGTAAATTGAATAATACCCACTTGTTATTCTTTTTATTTCTCTTTTTTCTATCATGTTGTGAACTATTTGATGGACATATTTTTCCCCTCTTCTTTCTTTTTGTATAAATCTCTTTAAAGAATTTATATCTACAATAATATTCTTTTTGAAAAAATCTCTTATATCATTAATATATTTTATTTTGCCCATCTTTCTATATATTCCAGCATATTTTTTGTTGCGGGTATAACTCCAGTGATTATTATCGCTTTTAGATCCTGCTCATCTAGAGGAATGTCAAAATTTTTAATAAACTTTCTTAATTTCTCTTTTAATTGCTTACTCTCCTTTACCTGTTTCAATAAGAAAAATATATCATACAGGTCTCTTATCTTTCTTCTTTTTGAATATGCAACTATTTTTTCATTGATTAACTCTTCCGGCGCTAATGTAAAGACATTAATCAGATTGCCTTCAGATGTTTCATATTCTTTTAAGAATGGATTTTTTATAACTTTAAAAAGAGCTTCAAATCTGACAGTTAACTCATTAAATTTTAATGTTGAATACAGTGAATTTTCTTTTATTCTTTTCTTTTCTATTTGAAATCCTTTTTTCCTTAATGCGTCAAATAATTTATTTATCTTTTCTTCGTCTTTCTTGATATAAACATCTATATCTTCTGAAAATCTGCTTCCTTGATAGCAACGCCATATTGCAGTTCCTCCATGGATAACTGCTCCTGAAAAGAATTCATAAAGAGTTTCAACTATTAAATCCTGAGCATAGGCTATTTCTTTGTGCATTTTCCTCTTGAGTTTTAGCTGTATTGGCAACATCTTATTGATTAACCTAACTTATTAATATATATAAGTTTGGTTTATTTATAAATTTATCGTTTTAGATGAACTTTATTTTGTTTTTACTACGTGCAATGGAAAGAATTCATAATAATTATTTTCATCAAACCATGCGCACTTGAATAATGTTAAGGGGAATTTTGTTTTACTTGCCAAGGCTAATGCATACATTGTTAATTGCTCAATAGGGTAGATTTTATCTGCATTTGGCTTGTAATCTAAAATGTGGACTAATCCACTTCTGATTTGCAGTAAGTCTATATGACCTGTAACGGGTGTTTTGAAATCATCAGGATTTAGATTAAAATTATGAGCGTTGAAATATAATATGTCGTCGTAAGTTAAATATATTGGAATTTCTGCTGCTATTGTTACTGAATCATTTGTTAATATGAAATCTTGAATTGTTTGATGTCGTTGCTTGTTTGTTTTTGCTAAATTTAGAGCTAGACTGCATAGTTTGTTTGCTAGATTTTGTTTTTCTAATGGTCTTATGTTTAAAGTTTTGAATTTTGTCTGCGATGAGCGATCTAATTTATCCTGAAATTGATGATTCGGCTTGAAAATGTGATGTGGAAACTGTGAATTTGGGATTTTTTCCAGATAAAGTTTGAGCTTTTGAAATTTTTCATTGTTGCTTGTTAAATAATTTAATTTGAAATTGTGAATTTGAAATTTGTATGGAAGATTATTATGCATGAAAGTGTACTGTTGTATTGTTTCGCTCGGATCCTGCACTTTGGTTCTTAGTCTTGAATATGTTGCAATTGGTTTAGACTCATTGATCCAGTTGGAGATTGTTTTTTGAGACGGCTTTGGATTTGTTTTTAATAGTTTTTGGATTTGAGATTGTGAGTAACCCAGATTGTAGAGTGAAATTGCTTTGAGGATTGTTGTTATTGGGTAAGTCTTGTTCTTTGTTGATTGGAGTGTGAAAGTTTTATTGCAGTTTTTGCAGAAATAACGCTGTGAGCTTTGGATTTTTCTTTTCTTGATACCTGCTTTTTTAATTAACTTTGATGAACAGTTTGGGCATTTGATTTTTATCTGCATATTTTTTGGATTGTAAGGAAAGTATATAATCTTAGCGGACTAAAATTACTAAGAAAGAAGACTGAGATTACTAGAAGAACCTTTTAGAAAAAGCTTCACCAAAAGAGGACTGAAATTACTAGAATTTTGACGAGTTTGAGCCGGATGGCTGTTTGTTGGGGTTTGAGCGGGGCGGGTTCATGGATTGTATGATATAGACTGCCTCTTCTTTGAGTTTTAATAGGGGCTTATTTATGCTTAATATACTCCTTGAAATCTCTTGCAAGCGTGTTAAATTTATTTTCTAAGTTATTAAAATTGGATTTTAATCCTTTAATTTCTATGCTGTTTTTTACTGTCATGCTTAATATTAGAATCAGCAGGGCTTGCTCTATTGTCGGAGATCTACCTAGAAAAATCCATAGCACAACTATTATCCCTAGCGTGAATAAAATCCAGAATAATATGTTTCCCAGCAATATTGTTTTCTCTTCTTTTGCCATTTTATATATTTCTTGCTAATAAAATAATTATTAAAATTAATGCCAATACAACCAATATCCAAAATGCTATTTCTTTTAATTCCATCTTACACTTGTGTTGTCAATAATGTTTATAATAATATTTAAAAACTTTGTTGTTTTTTGTTGCTGCTTTTTGGATGAATATTTTTGAAATTTAGGTCTTGACATAGCGAGCGGTTTAAAAAATTATTAGGTTTTAATATTTGCAGCAGAAAATGGCTGAAACTTTTAACAAAAGTTATTATCAAAATGCAACCTGTTTTGGCTGGGGAAATTACTGGAAAAGAAGACCAAGATTACTAGTAAAATTAGTCTGCTGGGAGAGGACTAAAATTACTAAAGCTTGCAGGGGATTTGGGCTGGGAAGGTGTGGTGAGTTTGTTGATGCTTAAGTCATTTTTTCTTTTAGGAAAAATAAGAAATCTGATTATTCTCTATTCATTACAATAAATCCATAAATTCTTCTCTTGTTAATCCTGATTGTTTGATAATTGCTCTTAATGTGCCTCTTGCTATTTCTCCATGATTTGGGATTGTTAATCTTCTATGTGGAGATTCTTTATTTCTCAGGATTATATGACTGCCTGTCTGATGATCAATTATATATCCTAATTTTGCGAGAGCTTTGACAACTTCTTTTCCAGATACAATCGGCAATTTAGGCATGAATTTCAACTATTTCTTCTTGTATTGAAGGAGGAATAGGTTCATTATGTTTCTTGAGACTTTCTATATATCCAGAAATTGCATCTTTAATGTTTATTAATGCTTCTTGCCGAGTTTTGCCTTGGGATATACAACCTGGTAGGGAAGGACATTCTCCTACAAACATACCGTCTTCGTCTTGCTCTATTTCTATTCTGTATTTTAATTTCATCATTGTATATTTTAGCTGATTTTTATACTTTAAAAAACTTGTTATCTTTGGCTCTGTTGTGTTGTATCATGACCTTTGTCACCATCTATTTTATGATTATACTGCCTTTTTAGGTCAATTCTTATTTTCTGATTTTTATAGGTCAAAAAAAGAATAATCTTTGTTTATCGAGGATGTTAAATAACAAAATATTAGAACTTTTTAGGGGGTGACATATGTCACTTTATTACACATTATCTTTGGCTCTGTTAAGTTAATTAATGATGACTGAAAAAATCAACTTTTTGATTGTATTGCCATCTGTTTTCTCGTCAATCCCAATA
>Ga0209541_10005197_pt1 | contig 22761 bp, 20 predicted proteins | sample RifCSPlowO2_01_FD_184027 | JGI IMG/M metagenome (GOLD analysis project Ga0209541, IMG submission 184027) | Groundwater microbial communities from Rifle, Colorado - Rifle CSP2_plank lowO2_0.1 (SPAdes) (version 2) | ecosystem: Environmental > Aquatic > Deep subsurface > Groundwater | place...
GAAGCCGGCTTAAATACTTTATTAAATACCGTGCAATTATAAATCATTCTTGAAATCTTTGATCGATATTAAATCTTTATTCATCAAAAAAAATAAGAGCGGGACATTAAGGTGGGGTATAACAACGCTCCTCCTTTTTGTTTCTTTAATATTTGTACAGCGAGCATTTTCTCCTCATTCCGACGTTTCATTAAATAAACCGCAGAGTGAGCAAGTTATAACTTTTTCTATTGAACCCGCCGGACCCGATCCGGCCTCATACAGCACTTCTTTGGATTTTGGCAAAGGAAAATATTCTGTTTTTTGGATACATCCGCCCAACGAAGATTTAATTGTAGATACTATTCGTATCCGCAAACAGGGCGTAAGCGATGAGGATATGCCTTATGCGTGGCTTCGCTTGAACGGCATTCGTTCATATGTCAGGACTCCCTTCAGGGATAATCTCGCAATTTTCCATATTTTTCCCGAACCAAACCCGTCCGAAGGCACATACGAAACGTACACAAGCAAACAAGAAACTCAAAAGTTAACTTTAATTGGCGCGCCAAATAATTTTACTGTTTCTACAAAAAAAGATGTTTCTGTACAAATATATGGGCAATTTGGTTTAGATATTGCTCCGCGCGAGCAGATAAACGGTATTCGTTTTTGCGTGGAAGAAGTTTCAGGAACCATTGCATCAACCGGTCAAAAGGCATCAACTCAACTGGCTTCACCGCTTTGTTTCAACAAAATGGGCATTAAGGAATAGAAATTCAATTTCACGCATTTCACACAACATTCTCATATTCTGCAGAATATGAGAATGTTTTTTGATTTCGCGGCTTTATGAGATTGTATGATATAATGAAAAAAGTTATTAATTTTTAGTCAGGTATATTTTTATGTTTAAAAAACTATTTTTGCGTATTACCCAAACAGTAAGTTTAGGCTTGATACTCGCTATTTTTGCGTGGTTTTTGCCGCCATTTCCATATCCCGCGCAAGCCTCCGATGACGCCAACGATTGCTCAACTACTCCAGATTCGTATTCAGGGAACCTTATTATTCATACAGGTTCCGACATAACATTAAGCGGTGCCGCTTTTGAGTATTGGTGCGACACAGTCCGTATTGATTCGGGGAAAACTCTTACGGTGGATACTGCTGTCAGATCCTCAGTTGGCGCGCAGGAAAACGCACCCAATGGTTTTGCTTTCAAAACCGACGGCACAAAAATGTATGTGGTGGGGGAGACCAATGATACGGTCTATCAATATTCTGTTTCCACCGCCTGGGACATCTCTTTTATTTCTTATGATAGCGTAAGTTTTTCAGTTGCCGGGCAAGATAGCATTCCTCACGATTTAGCTTTTAAAAGCGACGGCACAAAAATGTATATTGTCGGGGTTGGTACCGATGCGGTCTATCAATATTCTCTCTCTACTGCCTGGGATATTTCTACTGCTTCCTACGACAGTATTAGTTTTTCTGTGTCTGCTCAGGACAATAATCCTACCGGCTTTGCTTTCAAAACCGATGGTACAAAAATGTATGTGGTGGGAACTACTAGCGATACGGTCTATCAATATTCTCTCTCTACCGCTTGGGATCTTTCCTCCGCTTCGTACAGTAGTATAAGCTTTTCAGTATCCGGGCAGGAAGCCACTTCTCATGGTCTTGTCTTTAAAACCGATGGTACCAAGATGTATGTAGTAGGAGCTACCAATGATACAGTTTATCAATATTCTCTCTCCACTCCTTGGGATATTTCTTCCGCTTCTTACGACAGTATTAGCTTTTCAGTTGCCGGACAAGAAACCATTCCCACTGGTCTTGTTTTAAAAACTGACGGCACAAAAATGTATGTGGTAGGGACGACCAATGATACGGTCTATCAATATTCTCTTCCTACAGCGTGGAGTCTTTCCAGCGCTTCTTATGACCAAGGTCAGCTTATTTTGAATGCCAATACTATTACCGTGAACGGTACGATTACGGCAAACGGTAAAGGATTTATCGGAGGATTCGGCGGAGCCGGTGGTGTTGGCGGAACTGCCGGTGTTGGTGGCGCGGCGGCGGCTGCAAATGATGGAACCGCCGGCGGGAACGGCGGAAACGGATTAGCGGGAATTGTTGGTTCAGGGAGTTTTGGTGGAGCTGGTGGAGCTTTAGCTACAGGTAATGCCGGAGGTTCAGGTGGTGCTTTCGGAGCAACTGGTGGAGCCGGCGGAGGACGCGGAATTGAAAGCGGCTCATCGAATGCGGGAACCGATGGCGGATATACTTCTACAGGCTCAAATGGCGACACTTCAACAGATGAATCTCTTAATCGTGGTTCTGGTGGCGGCGGTGCATCTGGTGCTCCCGGTGGTGGTGGCGGTGGTGGCGGTGGAGCCGATAGCACTGCAACGACCGGAGGAGCAGGTGGCAATGGCGGTGCGGGAGGCTCGGGTACTGCCGGCGGAGCCGGTGGTGTGGGCGGTGGCATTATAAAATTGCATGCCCGTCAAGCTCTTTCCGGAAGCGGGACAATTAATGCGAAAGGAAATGCCGGTGCACAAGGTTCTGCCGGAACTAATGGCGCAAATGGTATTGTGGGTGGCGGCACAATTGGAGGCTCCGCCGGTTTAGGAGGTGTTTCAGGTGTTAGCGCAAGCACTGTTGGTGGAAACGGCACAAGTGACGGTGGAGGAGGCGGCGGTGGTGGAGGTTATGGCACTGCCGGAAATTTCGGCGGTGACGGCGCAGGCGGTGGCGTATTGCTGAAGTCAGACAGCATAAACGGTATGACATTTACCGGAACTGTTGATGTGCGCGGCGGTAACAACAAAACTTTTAATGGCGGCACGGTAAAAATTTTTTATAGCTGTTCAAAATCTACCAGCACTATCAATGCAGGAAGAACTTTTGAGAGCCAGACTAGCGGTTGCCCAAGTTCAGCGCCCCCGCCTGCACCTCTTCCAACTTCTGATTCCGGAGGAAGTGCTGCAACACCGACAAACACGGAAACAGAAATTATTACCGATGAAAGTGGCGGTACGGTAACCGAAACTGCGGCTAATGACGGAAGTACGGCAACAGTTGATGTGGAGTCGGGAACTACCACAGGCGACGCAACCTTTACGGTTATGACATTTACGACCAACGAAGTTTATGCAAGCGATCCATTACCAAGTGAGTTGCAACCCGGAGGTCAGGCGATTTTTGATATTTCTGCTTCGGTGGGTGGAACCGCGGTTACGACATTTGATGTTCAACCATTGTCTTTAAGTTTTACGTATCGCGAGAATCAATTGGTTCAGGGCGCATCTGAAAATGATCTTCGTCTTGCTGTTTTTGAACAGATAGAAGACAGCTGGCACGTTCTTGAAGATGCTGTTGTTGATACTGCAACAAATACAATAACTTACATCGCAAATCACCTCACGCGTTTTGCTATAGTGCGTCCGGCTGATATAATAAGACCCGCATTGCCGACCAATGTTTCGGCTGTCGCTATTTCCGGTGGCGCTAAGTTATCATGGCAAAATCCTCCTACAGATTTTCATCATGTGCGTATAACGCGAGGTTTAACTGCTCAAGATGCAGGAACTCTTATTGCCGGTGACGTGAGAGGAACATCTTACGAGGATATATCTGTTTCAGATGAGCCGGTTTATTATAATCTTGTGAGTGTTGATTTGGCCGGCAACAGATCCGGACCGGCTATGGTTTTGTTCGATCCGTCTTTGTCATCTTATAGTGATGGCGATCTTTTAAGAGGCGAGAGCACTTCAGAGGTTTGGATAATACATAACTCTGGCGGCAAAATGTTCAAGAGACATGTTTTGTTCTCAAACTTTGATACTTTTTATCCTCATTTAGCCCCATTCTGGAGCAACGTGAAAGTGGTTTCGGATTCCACGGTTGCGGCTTACAGTTTGTCTGCCTGGATCCGTCTTGATGGAACTTCTGCTGTTTATGAAATTAACGATGACAACACCAAGCATTGGATAACCTGCGCAGACGACAGTGTTACCGGCCAGGATTGCGCCAATGAATGGATCTTATCCGGCCGCGACTTTGACGGCGTTTACATAGTAAATTCTACAGAGTTTAATTCTTACGTAAGCGGTCCGACCGTAATAATGCCGGATGTCGCGAATTAGTTAGGATTGGCTTGACCCCGCACCTATTTAAGACCATGTATTACGTATATATTTTGAAAAGCGAGACAAGAGAAACGCATTATATAGGCTGGACAATAAATTTAGTTAGAAGATTAAAGGAGCATAATTCAGGATTATCATCTCACACTAAGAAATATTTACCTTGGAAATTGGTTTATTTTGAAGGCTACACTGACGAAGCGGACGCAAAAGAAAGAGAAAAACAGCTTAAGCAATTCGGTAAAGCTTATACGCAACTTAAAATAAGAATTGAGCGTAGCCTTCAGTCTTAAAAAGGTGTTCGCTGGGTTGACTCCGCACCTATCTAGCATCGAAGGATCCTGTTTAGGGATCCTTCCGAAGGTTTAGGAAAAAGACATTTAATGCCACTAACAATAATTTAGTGTTTAACGGTTCTTCGCAAGAAATAAATGCTAGATAGGTGCGGGGTTGACAAAATGACCCTATCTGCTATACTGTAGCCATAGTGAGTGTTCTCGAAAGAGGACTCTTTCTAGGTAGGCGAAAGACCTTGGGGTTTTCCAAGGTTTTTTGCTATTTTGGAAAAGCAATTTTTCAAAATAGCCCTGAGCATGTCGAATGGGCTATTTATGGATCAAATCTTGACAGAAGCATATTATGGAGTATAATGAAAATACTTGATAGGTAGCTGAAACCATTACGGTTTCTGCGATCACTAAAAACAGCGCATCTCTTTGACGCGCTGTTTTTATTTGTTAAAATATTTTTGGAGACGGAAGGGGACGTAGCGTAGTGGTAACGCAGCTACCTATCAAGTAGTGATCGCGGGTTCGATTCCCGCCGTCTCCATGTAAAAATCCTAACTTATTGTTGGGATTTTTTGTTATTTGCGCCTCTTTTCGTTTTAGTATGTTATGCGAGATTTTGGGCTTTGCGGTAGTAATTTTCTATGACAGTAATTATATGAGCGACATTTATGAAGCTGTGTTTTGGATCTTATAGTTTATAATTTACGCGGTTACTTTTTTGAGCGGTTTCTGAGGTTGTTTTGGCATGGTTCCAGCTCTAATTTTATAAATTAGAGCTGGACAAAACAACCGAAGCCTCGGAGTCCTGCGCTGGCGGGACGAGAATGAGCGAGAAAAATGATAAGCGCGGAAATTATATTTCTATAGACGCCTTCCGACTTGTTAATCACTCGTGTTATAATATTTATTACCGGGAGGGCTGGCACTCACTTAAATACCTAGTATTGGAGTTAAACCCCCTCCTGGTCTTGAGAGAAGTTACAAACACCAAGAAACAAGTTACAGATAACGTGTTTGGTTATTGATTATTGTAAGGTGTTTGGTAATTGTTTCTTGTATCTTGGTTATTAGAACTGCGAGAGATAAGATTTTATGCTAAATATTTTGAAACGACGCAAGATACTTTCTTTGCTGTTCCCACTGATTGTTTGTGGGTTTTTTGTTATTTATCCTCCAAGTGCCAACGCAACGGTCCTCGGAGATTTTTACGGAACACCGCCTGATTTTGCGCCCAAATATAGTTTCAATAATGTTTTGCCGGTTACGTGGGGCGCTACGGTAGGGGACGCCGTTAATTTCAATGTGGACAGAACTTACGACGCGGCAGGCAGAACACAGCTTACCGCAACATTAAAAATTGTCGGCGCGCACTCATATTTTTATGTTGAAGACGCTTATTTCTCTTCACTAAGTGCCGCGGATCAGAGTTCATTTTTGGCTTCGCTCCAAACTTTAGCAAATGAATTTGATAATGTTATTTACCCGAAAGAAATTGAGTTTTTCGGAACAATGTGGGAGCCTGGAATTGATAATGATTCTCATATTACGATATTGGTAAGTAAGCTTATAGATACTGCCGGAGGATATTTCCGTACGGATGATGAATATCCCCGCACACAGGTTCCTTCAAGCAATGAGCGGGAAATGATATTTATTAATGCCACGCAAATTTTTAATTTTACCAAGGTCAGGAATTTTGTAGCGCATGAATTTCAGCATTTAATAACCTTTTATCAAAAAGATAAGTTGCGTAATGCGGATGATGAAGTTTGGCTCAACGAAGCGCGTTCAGAATACGCGCCAACTGTTCTTGGCTATAACAACACATGGTCCGGTTCTTATTTGCAGTCGCGTGCTTTATCCTTTTTGGCAAAACCAACGGACAGTTTGACTGAATGGACCAACCAGACGGCTGACTATGCCGCAGTTATACTTTTTGCGCATTACTTAGCCGATCAGTATAGTCCGAGCATTTTGAGCAGATCCCTACAAAGGGTCGAGGGAGGCATTGCCAGTATAAACGCCGCATTGGTCGAACTTAACCAAACTGATACATTCAGCGATATTGTTTTAAATTGGCAAATAGCTAATTACATAAATTCTACGCAAGCAGGAGAAAGATACGGGTATAAAAACACAAATTTAAATGCCACCAACTTTAAAGTTACTACGCCTACAAATTCCTATTCATTGACCGGTTCAGCAAGCGTAAATGTTGGGTTGGGCACAAAAGATTGGGCTGGCTCATGGATAAATATTTCAGGAGGCGGTTCAAAGACACTTAAATTGGGATTTACGCCTGCCAATTCAAGCGATACTTACAAGAACGCTGTCTTATTAAATAAAAATAATATTTATGAAGTGCGTAAATTGAACACAGCGCAGGAGCAAAAAGAGGTTTTGGTAGATGGTTTAGGCGGCGCAGTAGCCAACGTAATTTTTGTGCCTATTAGCCAGGTTAAAACAACAAATTTCACTGATAATGAACCGTCCAGAACTTATAATCTTTCCATGTCGTTAATTGATCCTGCCACTGCGGCTTTTTCTGTAAGCTCTGTTTCTCCAAAAGTGATTTATATAGATGGCGGTCAAACTATTACGGTAAACGGGTCGGGTTTCAAAAGCGGTCTCACGCTTAAAGTTAACGGCACTTTAGTTAGCGCTGTATTTGTTAACAGTTCTACGTTTACTTTTGTTGCGCCCAAAAGCATAATTGGAAATGCCTGTTTGGATATAACAAACAGCGATGGCGCGATAATTCAAAATTGTACACTGCTTAAATATATTTCATATTTAGACGGAACATTGATCCGTGCAGTAGGCGACACAAAGGTCTGGATAATTAAAGGTTCATGGCGTCGACACATAGTAAACCCGACAGTACTCACTTTTTATCCGCATCTTGGATTTAGTTCTGTACGCGATGTTGAACAAGCCGAAGTTGATGCATTTAAGTTAAGCGCATGGACGCGCGTTCCATTAACCCAAGACCCGGTAACTTGGCGCGTGTATGAAATAAATGGCGACGCAACTCGTCATTGGATAACATGCGCTGACCCCGATAATTGCGCATCAACTTGGTTGGCTAGAGGCGGAAACCCAGACGGGATCTATACAATAAACGAGCAGGAAATGAATTATTACACTGAAGGAGCGCGCGTTTTTCTTCAGTAGAAGAAAACGCGAAATTTCAAGATACAAGAAATAATAACCAGACATTTTTGAATTTTGAGATTTGATTATTGGATATTGTAGCTTGTCTGTTTCGCCAGCTGGCGAATTGTATCTTAGTTAATGTATCTTATAGTTATGAACATTACTGATTTCAAAACCGATATTAAATTGGCCCCTTATACCTCAATCGGTGTCGGTGGTCCTGCCGATTATTTTTATGAGGCAAAGACTGCGGATGAATTGAAAAACGCGGTATTGACCGCAAAAGAAAAAAATATCCCGTATATTATTTTTGGCGGCGGTACAAACGTTTTGGTTTCAGATGACGGTTTTCGCGGTTTGGTCATTGTGGCGCGCAATAATAATTATGAGATTCACCCCCACACCAAAAATTTTGGTGTGGGGGTTGATGGTGTAACAATTACCGCGGGTGCCGGTATTGTATTGGGAGTTCTTTTAAATAATTCAGTAAAAGCAGGCCTTCAGGGATTGGAATGGTCGGCAGGCCTTCCGGGCTCTCTTGGCGGAGCGATTTACGGAAATGCCGGAACGTTCGGTAAAAGTATCGGTCAATTTATTGAAGAAGTTACCGTTCTTGAGCCCTCAGGCGATATTAGAAAATATACTCCTGAAGAATGTGGATTCGGATATCGGCAAAGTAATTTTCAAAATATGCCGGGAACAGTAATTATTTCCGCGAAGCTAAAATTACAACAGGGGAATGTTGAACGACTAAAGGAAGAAATAAAAAAGAATGCTTTGTGGCGCGCGCAGAATCATCCTCCATATAAATCTTGTGGTTGTGTTTTTCGCAACGCTACTTTTACTAAAGAAGCACGTTTGCCGCAGGATGAAAATGAACCCGTTGCCTGGTTTGATAAAGTTCCCGCAGGCTGGCTGATCGATCAAGCCGGCTTGAAGGGTAAGAAATTAGGCGGCTTTACTGTATCAGATGTTCACGGTAATTTTTTGATAAACGACGGAACAGGAACAGCAGAGCAACTTGAACAGCTTATTTCTGAAATTAAAAAAGATATCAAAGATAAATTTAATTTAGACCTTGAAGAAGAAGTAAGAAGGGTGGGGTAAGCGCAAGATTTCGTGTCTCGCGATTACGCTTACGCATTTGGCAAAATTTATTTCGCGCTGCATGAATTTACGGAGCGGGCCGCTCTACGGTGCGTTTCCTTTCCGTAAATTCATTTGCGCCGAAGATGATTTTGCCGCAAATGCTTTCGCTATGTCGCTTAGACACGAAATCTTGCTTATTTTATATTGGAAGCAGTATTGTGCATAACTACACACTGGAAATTTTTTTTACTATGTGTAGAATTGGAAGTACAGAGTTCTTTTAGTCTTCTAGCTTTAAAAGAGTTTAGTAACTCTTCTTTGGGCTTGGGAACCCGATCTTTTAGATTGGGAACATCTAACAGCACCCCCACATGTATATGTGGGGATTTTGCTATTTTTAGCCGCTGCTGAAAATAGCCCTGAGCTTGCTTGCAGTGAGCCTGTCGAATCTGTCGAAGGGCTACATCACAAAATCAAAGTCCCGCACCCCGCCCAAGGCTTTGGTGCGGGGCTATTTATATATAAAATGCTATAATAAATAAAGTAAGGTTACTTTTAATTTTTCGCTTTACGCTTTAAACTTCTAATATGAGACTTATAATCAAAGCCACAAATTTTTCATTAACCCCTTCTCTTTCTGATTTTATTGAAAAGAAAATAGGCGGTGAAATTAACAGCCTTTTAGCCTCAAAATTTGAATCCTCGAAGATTAAAAAGGGTAAAGAAGTTCTTGAAGTCAAAGTTGAGGTGGCTCGGACAACACGGCATCATAAAAAAGGTAATATTTTTCGCGCCGAAGTTACAATAAGGCTTCCCGGTAAAAAAACTTTGCGTGCTGAAGCTGAAGAGTGGGACGTTCGTGTAGCTTTGGATCGCGTGCGCGATGAATTATTTATGGAGATCAGCAAGTGGAAACAAAAGAGATTAGCAACCGTCAGGAAGGGCGGGCGCAAATTTAAGAATACGTTGAAAGGTATCGCGTAATAAAGTTGAAAAAACGAGACTTATGTTAAAGTAAAAAATATAGTAATTTTGTATTTTTTAGTAAAATAAAATTTGAATCCCGTTAGAGACAGCTTAGCGGGAAATTATAAGTAGTTTAGTGATATTTATAGATAGTAATTTTTTTGCAGGATCAAACGCAATATTACGGAAGCGCTTTAGTCTCTTCCGTGAAAGCGCTTCCTGCCTCTAACGGGATGAATCCAAGCAGAGTTCCAGCGCGCATGTTTTTTACATCAGGGATTGGTGTACACAATGAAGAGCTTGCAGCATTCGAGGTCGCGTTACGCGATGCCGGTATTGCTAAATATAATCTTGTACACGTCTCATCAATTTTTCCTCCGGGATGCAGACGCGTATCAAGAATAAAGGGTCTTGAATATTTGTCTGCGGGAGAAATTGTTTATTGTGTAATGGCGCGCATTGCCACTAATGAACCAAATCGTCAGCTTTCTGCGGCAATTGGCGTTGCTTTGCCTGCTGATGAAAGGCAATACGGTTATTTATCCGAACATCATTCCTACGGCCAGACCGGCGAAAAAGCAGGGGAATATGCCGAAGATTTAGCTGCTTCAATGTTGGCTTCAACGCTTGGCATTAAATTTGATCCGGATGAGGCGTGGGATTCCCGCCGACAGGCTTTTAGGCTTTCGGGTAAAATTGTTCGCACGTCTAATATTGTTCAATCTGCGCGTTCAGACTCAAAAGGTAAATGGACATGTGCTATAGCTGCCGCTGTTTTGATTTTACCCGACAGCGTTTTGATCCACGATAATGGGAGAGATAAATAATATATTAATAATTCATGGCTGGGAAATCTATAAAAAAGCGAAACAGCAAAAATCACGGAGAACGTGATAACTTTACGGTTGTTTTGGAGGATTTGCGTTCAGATTTTCGTGTATTTGGAGAAGGATTGGAAATGTTTAATCAGCGATTAGATAGAATGGATGGGCGATTAGAGAGAATGGATGGACGATTTGATAGCATAGAAGTTCGACTCGAAGCCATTGAAGAAGAGCTATTTAATATTAAGACCCAACTTTCGAATATAAATAAAACATTACTTAATAAGGTAGAAATTAGTCGTGTGGAAAATTTGGAAAGAAGAGTAAAATATTTAGAGAAGTTTATTTTATCTAAAAAATGATCAGGCAAACTTTTCTTGGAATTGAAGAGCCATCATACGAAAAGGCGCGGGCAGTTATTATCCCCGTGCCTTATGACGTTATGGCTTCATACGGAACCGGGGCTAGGTTTGGTCCGGATGCTATTTTGCGTGCTTCGCAACAGATAGAAACTTATGATGAGGAATTAGAAAAAGATCTTGATACTTTGCCGTTATTCACACACGAGCCCTTAACTCCGGACAAATCTTCTGCGGAAGCAATGTTGGATAAGCTCGAAGCAATAGTTAAAGAGGTAGATGAAGACGGGAAAATACCCGTTGTTTTAGGGGGGGACCATTCGCTTTCAATTGCGCCAAGCCGGTATTTTGCAAAGAAATATCCCGGTGTTGGAATTTTGCATCTTGATGCCCACAGTGATTTGCGTACCATTTGGGAAGAAAGCCCATTTAGTCACGCAAGTTCTATGCGTCACGCATATAATTTGGGCGCCATGATGGTTCAGGTGGGTATCCGCTCAATGCCCAAAGAGGTAGTAGATGAATGCAAAGAGCATCGTAAAGTATTTTTAGCGCCTGAGGTTCCGGTTGAAGAAATAATTTCTGCTTTGCCCGATAAGGTTTATATTTCTCTTGATATTGATGTTTTGGATCCGTCTTTAATTCCCGCGACAGGAACCCCTGAGCCGGGCGGTATCGGTTGGTATGATCTGTTGAAGCTTTTACGTGCCGTGGCCACAAAAAAACAAGTTTTGGGTTTTGACCTTATGGAATTGTCTCCTGTGCCCGGATTAATACATCCGGAATATACAGCAGCCCGCCTTCTAACCAAATTCTTCGGTTATTTATTGGCTTAATAAAATATTTTTATGAGCAGAGAAACTCAGGGCTATGTCCCACCTGAAGCAATGGAACCCCAAAAAGGTGCCGAAATATCGGAAGCCGAATTAACTTACCGTAATGCGGAGGAATATATGGGGCGTCTGATGCATAGTTCTTCGTATGAACGTCAAGCTGGCGAAAAAGGAAGAGAAATCCTTGTTTCTCGTGAGGATGGCGGTGAACGATACGAACTCGGCCAGATTCACGCGCCTTTTGATCCCGCATTTGAAGGCGTACACAAAGTTTTACAAAATATTCCAATGCGAATAGAAAGCCTAAATGAAATGCGGACTTGGCCCGCATTTGATGTGGGTATTTTTTATATCAGAGATCCACAAAATAAAAATGGCAAAGATAGACATACTGAAATCGCGGCAAATGTAGTTGGATATCTACCGATAAAAAAAGTAAATAGCGAAGAACAAGAAGGAATTCTTGCGGCCTGGTATGCAGCAACGAATCCCGAATATAAAGATAAGAGATTGACAGATGAAGGCTTCCCCAATGCTTTGAAGTTTGGTTTAGAAAAAGCAAAAAAATATGGGCACGCATTTAAAGCGGTTGTGGCAGAGGGGTTTGACGGCAGGTTAGAACTTTTAGGCAGCAGAGAAGAGCGGGGAACAGAGAAGATAAGAATGTTTTATAAGAAAAATGGGGCATTAATTGAGGTGCCTTATCAGGAACCTCTTAAGGGATACAATTTGCATTTGTTGGTAAAGACATTTGATGGAAGAGACGCTATGTCAACTTCAGAATTATTGGATATAGTTCGTACTCTGTACATCGATTATGATGTACCCGAAAAGAAATGGCGACCGGCATATGAACGATTGGAGAGAGAGCTATTAGAGGCTGAAAATAACGAAGTCTCTTTTTTGAGTTTTAAAGACCGCAAGATGCTTGAATCTGAAGGTCAAGAGATTATTTTGCAGGAAAGTCCTCTAGAAAAAAAACGGAGAGAGAGCAGATCTAAACGTTAAAAGTTGGTTGTCTAAAATCAATGACGCATAACAATTATTATTGTTTTGTATAGGATTGGGGCAAATAAATTTATAGTTTTTCCGGTCTTTTTTATGGCCGTTTTCTTTTTGGGATAATTCTGCTATTGTGAATAAACTGACATCAAAGATTTACGCGGATATTAATAAAATTTTATATTATATTTTGTATCGCGAATAGCTTTTGAGCGGTTTCTGAGGTCGTTTTGGCACGGTGTCCGATGTTCCGCCGGCTGGCGGATCGGATCAAAACGACCGACCTGCTCCGACAGAACGTCGGAGAGCCTCGGAGTCCCGCGCTGGCGGGACGAGAATAAGCGAAAAAGTTTATTCGTGATGAATATCATGTTTAAAGATTTTAAATTAGAAAATTTATTCGGAGACGCAAACGCCAAAGAAGTAGATAAATTAAGTCTTATTGTTGAATTGGTAAATGCCAAGGAAGAAGAAATGAAGACGCTTAGCAATGACGGTTTGCCGGCAAAGACAGAAGAGTTCAAAAAACGTTTGAAAGAGGGCGCAACTCTGGACGATATTTTGCCCTCGGCCTTTGCGTTGGCGCGTGAAGCCGGCCGAAGAACTTTGGGACAGCGGCATTATGATGTTCAGCTTATGGGCGGCATGGTTTTGCATAGCGGTAAAATAGGAGAAATGAGAACCGGTGAAGGAAAAACTTTAGCGGCAACCGCGCCCGCATATCTTAACGCGTTATCCGGTGAGGGTGTTCATGTCGTAACTGTAAATGATTATTTGGCTAAACGTGACACAGTATGGATGGGACAAATTTATAGTGCGTTGGGTTTAACTGTGTCATGCGTTACTCAGGAAGGTTCATATTTATACGACGCATCTTTTTCCGCCAAAGGCGGATCCGCCTCTGGCGGAAATGTAACCATAGAGGAGGAGGATAAAGAACGGGATACAAAAGGCGCATTTGAAATAGTTGCGGATTTTTTGCGTCCGGTTTCAAAAAAAGAAGCTTATGCGGCTGATATAACATACGGCACTAATAACGAATACGGATTTGATTATTTGCGGGACAATATGGTTTTGTCTGAAGCAGAAATGTCCCAGCGCGGCCACAATTTCGCTATTGTCGATGAGGTAGACTCTATTTTAATAGATGAAGCGCGTACTCCGCTTATTATTTCTTCACCCGATACCCAAGCCTCAAAAAAATACGAAGAATTTTCCCGTTTAGTTCCGCGTCTTAACGAGAACACAGATTATAACTTAGATGAGAAAACTAAATCAGTTTTGCTTACGGAAGATGGCATTTCCAAAGTTGAAAAACTTCTAGGTATAGCTAATCTGTATGCTGATTCTGATCCGAGGATTGTCCATCATTTGGAGCAGGCTTTACGCGCTCATGTTTTTTATAAGCTGGATAGGGATTATGTCGTAAAAGACGGCGAAATAGTTATTGTAGATGAATTTACCGGTCGCCTAATGCCGGGACGCCGCTGGTCTGAAGGTTTGCACCAGGCGGTTGAAGCAAAGGAGGGGGTGCGCATACAAAGCGAGTCCCGCACTTTAGCCACAATAACTTTTCAGAATTACTTCCGTATGTACAAAAAGCTTTCCGGTATGACCGGAACAGCTGTTACTAATGCCGAAGAGTTCCATAAGGTTTATAAATTGGAGGTTGTCGTTGTCCCAACAGCAAAGCCAATGGTAAGGAAAGACCAGGCGGACCTTATATATAAGAACGAAGAAGCAAAATATAGCGCGGTAGTAGAAGAGATAAAAGAGAGACATTCAACCGGTCAGCCGGTCCTTGTTGGTACGGTTTCTATTCAAAAAAATGAACTTTTGTCAGCTCTGCTTAAACGCGATGGCGTACCTCATCAGGTTTTGAACGCAAAAAATCATGAACAGGAAGGCGCGATAATCGCGCAGGCCGGAAGATTGGGCGGAGTGACAATTGCGACCAATATGGCAGGACGCGGTGTTGATATTATTTTAGGCGGAAATCCTAAGGTTGAAGAAGATTCCCAAAAAATTCGTGAACTGGGAGGGTTGCATGTTATAGGCACCGAGCGTCATGAGGCTCGCAGGATCGATAATCAGTTGCGCGGTCGTGCCGGACGACAAGGGGACTCAGGCTCGTCAAGATTTTTTGTTTCTTTGAAAGATGATCTAATGCGTATTTTCGGTGGCGACCAATTGGGCGGTGTTATGCAAAAACTTGGCGTTCCCGATGATATGCCCATTGAAAGCAAAATTGTTTCCAAAGCAATTGAAGGCGCGCAAGCCAGGATAGAAGGCTTTAATTTTGATTCAAGAAAACATTTGCTTGAATACGATGACGTTGTAAATAAGCATAGGAATGCGGTATATACGCGGCGCAGGCACACACTCAAAGGTGTTAAAGAAGAATTAATCGAGCGAATGAAAGAACTTATTGCTGAAGAAATAGAAGCTATTGTGGATGCGCATACCCCGGGGGATTATTGGAACGATTGGAGCATAGAAGAATTAGTTGAGAATGTTAAGACCATTAGTCCTTTGCCGGATAATTTTCACGCGGAGCTTCTTGAGGTTGCTCAAAAAGGCAAGGTTTTTGTTGAAGATAAAGAGGGCAAAGAAGATAAAGATTCTTTTACTAATGACCCGCAAGACAGGAGAGAGGCTGCGAGAAAATTTGTTCTTGATGCAATATATAAATATTTGGACGATAAAATAAAACAATTTGGTGATGTTGCCGCTGATGTTTTCCGTTTTGTTTTACTACGTTCAATGGATGGCGCGTGGATGGATCACTTAGATGCAATGGAAGCTTTACGCGATTCAGTAAGTTTGCGTGCTTACGGCCAGCGAGATCCTTTGGTTGAATATAAGAATGAAGGCAGAAGGTTGTTTGACGAACTTATGAAGGTTATGCGAACCCAAGCGGTGCATATGATTTTTAGAGTTGAGCCGCGGATCCAGGCAGTACAACCGACAAATATACAAACTGTTCATCAGTCCGGCAGTCTTTTGGATAAAAATTCTCATGAAGGCCATAACCATACGCAGCCAGTTGTAAGCGGTCAGCAGCATGTCGGAAGAAATGATCCGTGTCCTTGCGGTAGCGGGAAAAAGTATAAGAGATGTCATGGGGCATAGGGATAAAGAAAAAAGCCCGATCCGTAGACCGAGCTTGCGTGGAAGGATTTGTGGCTGGTTATTCTAACCAACCGAGATCTCATTGATTCTTATGCGTACCACATTACTTCGTATAAATGCCGATCATCATGCCCAAACCCGTACGGATCACGGTCACCGGCTGATTCAATCATGCGTACAGATGCATTTTTGGGCGCTCCAGCAAGATCCCGAGCGGTTTCAGGAAATCGAGCAAGGATCTTAATCTTACGCTCAACCCCCTGTTCTTCCATTGCGTACCACACTACTTCGTATAAATCCCGATCATCATGCTTGAAGCCGTACGGATCACGGTCATAGGCCGATTCAATCATGCGTACAGATGCATTCTTTGGTGCTCCAGCAAGATCCCGAGCGGTTTCAGGAAATCGAGCAAGGATCTGAACCTTACGCTCAACCTTCTGTTCTTCCATGTTAAATTCTCCGTTAAATGTGCTGACGGCAGATTAACACTTTTAAAATATAAATGTCAAATAAAAATCCCTGTTGTATTTTGCTGACCGGAAGAAGTCACAGAGATGTCCTGGCGCATAACAACGCATAAGTATAAGGTAGAATTTATAAGTACTATATCAATATGATAAATGAGCAAGAAAATTTTGAAGCCGGTCCGAAATATTTCTATCAACAGTATCAAGAGCTTGGAGGTATTATCAATGAAAATGATTATCAAAATGCTCTTGATCGCGCTCAAAGTGCGGTTATGTTAGATAATAAGGCATTGATAGCGCAAGCAGAATCAATTGCGGGAACGTCGGGAATCACCTTATATAATGTAGATGGCGCCTTGGATAAAAGGATTATTTTATACGGTAAATTGCGGACAGATACTAATCCCGGAGTGGAATATCATCATAGCCAAATGAGCGATCAGCAGTTGTTTGCTGAAGCGTTACGAATGTTAGGAGATGCGGATTCGTTGAAGAAAATAATTGAAGCGTATCCCAATATTTTTCATACAAGTAAGTAAATGAAAATTATTTTAGGTTCACAATCAAAAGGCAGAAGAAAGATGCTTGAAGAAATGGGATATGAGTTTGAAGTAAGGTCAGCAAATATAGATGAAAAAGCAATAAGAATTGACGACCCAAAAGAACTTACACTGGCTTTGGCCCGAGCAAAAGCAGAAGCCCTTCGAGCGCAATTTTTGGAGGATGCGATACTCATAACGTCAGACCAGGTTGTTGTGTGGAATGGAGAGATCAGGGAAAAGCCGCAAGACGAAAAAGAAGCCGAAGAATTTTTAGAAGGATATAATATCCATCCCGCGCAAACAGTTACTGCGGTTGTTGTTACAAATACTGCAACAGACAAACAAGCTCAGGGTGTAGATATCGCAACAGTTTATTTTTCTACATTTTCAGAAAAAGATATCAGGGAAATTATAGAGGATAAAAGTTTATTTGAAATGGCCGGAGGCTTTACCGTTGAAGGTGAATTATGGGAGCGTCATATAAATAAAATTGAAGGAAAGCGCGATAGCGTAATAGGATTACCCAAAGAGCTCACAGAGAGGTTAATTAAAGAAGTTAGGTGATAAATATATGAAAAATAAACCAAAAATTTTAAAATTTCGTTTGGTTAATAAAGATATTTTTGAAGCAATAGTTAGGGGAAAAAAGAAAATAGAAACTCGAGCAGCTACAGAAAAATATCGAAAAATTAAAGTCGGCGATACGGTAATTTTAAAATGTGGTAAAAAGAACTTAACGAAGAAAGTTTTAAGAGTTGAACATTTTAGATCAATTAGCGCAATTCTTAAAAAATACAATCCAGAAAGGCTTAATCCCAAAGTTCATACAGCTCAAGAGGCGCATGATATATGGTATGGCTTCCCGCGATATAAAGAAAAAATTAAGAAGCACGGATTAATCGCCATGCATTTAAAATAATAACGTTGCAGTATATGAAATATAATAAATTAGTCAGAGATAAAATACCCCAATATATTAAAAGTAAAGGTGGCACGTCTTCGAGTCATATTGCGGACGAAGAAGAGTATTGGCAAAAGTTAAAAGAAAAACTTTTTGAAGAGGTTGAAGAATTTAATAAAGATGAGAACGCTGAAGAAGTAGCGGATATTTTAGAGGTGCTTGAAGCGATTGTTAAATATAAACAATTCAATATGGAAAATGTTTTGAAAATAAAAGAAAAGGAAGCTCAAGAAAGAGGTAAATTTAACGATAAAATAATATTAGATGAATCTTAGATGAACGGATCTTCTATAAAGTTAATTACATTAAATACGTGGGGTGGCAGATCGCTTTATCCTTTAATGCATTTTTTGCGTAATAAAGCAGAGGATACTGATATATTTTGTTTGCAAGAAGTGTTTGATACGGACCAAACTGCGCTTGATGCATTCCACCAAAAAGAATATGTATGTGGCCCGCTTTTTAAGAAGATGTCAGATTCTCTTCCTGATCTCAAAGGCGCCTTTGCGTGTTTTAAGGATAATCCGCACGATATGAGTTTGGCCTTATTCGTGCGCGAGAAACTTGCTACTAAAACAATCCTTGATTTTCTGATTTATCAACAGACATCTTCTCAGGAGAAAGGAAATTGGACTCTCTCAAGCCGTAAACTTCAGTATGTTACGCTTACTAATGTCTCTGGTAATTACACAATCGTTAATTTTCATGGCCTCTGGACCGGAGGATCCAAAACCGATACGCCGGAACGTATTGAGCAATCACGCACCGTAAAGAAATTTTTGGATTCGATTGATGGTTCTAAGATTCTTTGCGGCGATTTTAATCTTCTCCCAGATACGGAATCAATGCATATTTTAGAAAGGGGGATGCGTAATCTGGTTCGCGAAGCAGGCATTGTGTCCACACGTACTTCGCTCTATCGACATTATAATAATCCTAATGTGCCCAATTTTGCCGATTATATTTTGGTTTCACCTGAAATACACGTACAACGTTTCGAAGTATTGCCCGATTTGGTTTCGGATCATTCACCACTTCTTTTAGAGTTTTCCTAGAATATGAGATATCTTCAGGATAAAGACGAAAAAGAAGCTATTGAATGGATGAATAGGGCAGCTAAAGTTGCGGCTAAAGCTTTATGTCTTCGTGCCAAATGTGGAGTAATAATCGTAAAAGATGGAGAAATAATCGGTGAAGGATATAATGCTCCTCCCGACGATGATATTACTTCACGAATGTGTTCAGTGGAGTTTAATATACCGTCAAACAATAAACACGATCTTACTTGTTGCGTACATGCCGAATGGCGGGCAATAATGGATGCGGTAAAAGATAATAAAGAAAAAATTAAAAACTCTAAGTTATATTTCACCAGAATAGACGAAAAAGGTAATATTAAATTATCGGGCAAACCCTATTGTACGGTATGTAGTCGTCTGGCACAGGATGCCGGGATTAGAGAGTTTATCCTTTGGCATGGGGAGGGAATATGCGCATATCCCGCAGATGAATATAACAAATTATCGTATCAATTTTTTAATGATAAATAATTTCTATGCAAAAATCAGAAGGCCAAAATTATGGATCTGAGATATCGCGCGGCGCGACTGCTGCGGAAAGTAAGATAAGAACAATTTTGGAAGCTCGTCGTGACAGCGCTCCTGACATTGAAGCAATTGACCCTCTTTCCGTTGAAGAGATGGCAAGACTTGAAGGCGTGGAAGTTTCCGCTCTTGAAGACAAAATCCAAGAAAGAGTTTCTTTGTTCGCCGAGGAAATGGAAAGCGCAAATAGTTATCATGAGGACAACTATGCCCAACTAATGGAGGAGCTGTATAGTCTTTATTTGTTATCGCAAAATAACCGGGATATTCCGGACGATATTTCGTGGATAGAAAATTTACGATCATTTGATCAGTTTTGCGATTATTTTTGTCCCGACGCTACGCCCCACGCAAAAGCTTTTATCGGACACAACGTACAAAGATTTATTGAAAATGTTGTTCATCCGTCGCGTGATCTTCAGGTATACGAACGAACTTTAGATCTGTGGGGAAACGGCAATAGAATATATGACCAAGAGGGGGATTGGGTCTTGCTTCCTGAAGGATTTGAAATAATGAGCGGATATAGATTTGCCGAAAAAAAGATAATAGAAGAAATAAGAACTTTGGTCGGGGGAAATTATGTTTCTTCCGATTATACCCACGCAGCAGGTTCAGCCGCATTAAACGGTATTGCTCGTGAGCAGGCTATTTTGAGCGCGCAAGAAGCAGTTAAAGCGGGGATCAAACCAAAGACAGGAGAATTTGTTTCATATGTCCATCAAGAGAGCGGAAAGCCCTCAACAGGAATTTTAAATTCTGTATATGTTGATCGCGGAGGTCCAAGATATGGATATAATATTGCCAAATGGTTTGGTGAATATTTTGTAACTTTTGGCATTAACAAAGAACGCCAAGAAGAATATTTAAGATCTACCGATGTACGTTACGGCGGATATTTCGATAATGAACCCGGTAAGGAATTGAGCCACGATACTTTGCTGAATGAGGGCACTTTAATTGGACACCGCGTTCCTCTTTCTGCTGTCGATGTTGTCTATGCCTGGAAAACCAATGAGCCCCAGGTTCAAGAATGGATAAGATTAAATTGTCCTCAAGCAAAATTCGTATCTCTGGAAGCGGCGCAAATATTAAAAGATCACACTGCCGTGATAGGTAAGATGGCTCAACAGGAAGGAATATCGCAGGAAGAAGTCTGGGAAGGATTGCTCAAATAAAAAAACTCCCGCATAAGATTTATGCGGGTAGGCATATAATTTTTTAATTAAAAAAGATAAGAGGATCTATCCATTTTGATAGATCTTCTTTTGTGTTTACGTAGCCGCGTATATCAAGTTTATCTTCGGGGTTATAGGGCATTATAGAAAAATGCAAATGTTTGCGCGCGCCATCGGTTTCGTGCGTATATCCATCGCCAAGAATTCCTATTTTTTGACCCAGCGTAACATTAGTACCTTCAGGCAGCATTTTTTCGGGATTAAGATGTCCGTAAAGCGCAACGAGCGATTGGTTATTTATTTCATGTCTGATTACAATAACTCCTCCGTAACCGGATGCGTATTTGCTCAAAATAATTTTGCCGTTTGTTATTGCTCTAACCGGAACATCGAAAGATACGTCGCCGTATTCTATATCCACGGCATTGTGGAAACCGGTAAATTTATCAGGCTGTACCGGAGAGGTTTGTGGTGTAATAAAAATTCCATACGGTTTTTTAGTGATACGATTTTTAAATTCATAGGTGGGCTGTATAAAATCAAGTTTTATGTATTCAGCATGTGGCGCAAGAGATAGGGGGATAAGACCGTCATTTATATCAGTATTTAAAATATTACCGGCGTGAGCTTTTAGCGCGGCAGATGCAGATTTTGAGTTGATATCATTTGCAATGAAAAAAGCCAACTCGCCCGCGAATACCGGCAAGCTGATTAGGAACAATATAACAATAAAACTCTTAGATAACATGCTATAATGATAACATATTTTTATGATTTAGTCAACTAAATGGGCACTTCCGCATTAATTTTAAAAAGGATATAATTAAAAGATATGATAAATATTTTAATCTCAGTAAGCATTTTTTTAAGTGCATTTTTTATATCGGCACCGGCTGTTTTTGCTCATGGTGAAATAGACATTACACAGATAGGACTACATGAGGGAGATATTGTACGCGCTAGTGATGTGGCAGATCCCGACATCTTTATTATTAATCAGCAGGGATATAAACGACTTTTTTTATCTCCTGCTATTTTTGGTTTATATGCTCATTTACATTGGGATAACGTAAAAGCAATTCCAAAAGCGTTATTGGATGCTATGCCCACATCAGGATTATTTCGTAACTGTGAAATAAATGATTATAAAGTACATGCGTTAGAGACAACCGGAGAAGACGAAGCGTCTTTACACTGGGTAAATGTAAGCGGCGATAATGCAGCAGAAGCCGATGACGATTTTTTTGAGAAAGTTTTTTGTATAAATACGCGGGAATTTCAACGTTATATATCTGCTTCAGCATATAGTTCTTTGTCGCAGATACCTTCTTATTCCCGTACATCTGTTTTGCCCGGAGGCGTTAATTTAACTACTATGCCCTTGGTACTTCCTGATGGTTATAGTATTTCTTTATTTACGCCACAAGCATTAGGCTCGTTGCGTTTTATGGCTTTTTCACCGGACGGTATTTTGTTTGTAAGCATGTCAAGTTCCGCGGGTTTGTATTCATCGCAAAGTCAGGATGACGGAAAAATTTTTGCTATCCCTGATAAAAATAAGGATGGTGTTGCGGATCAGGCAACTGCAGTATTGACAAATTTACACCTTCCGCATGGCATTGCATTTTACAACAATTATTTATATGTAGCCGAAGAAGGGAAAGTAGCGCGTTACGCGTATCTTGGTGATTCAAATTTAGGAGCGAGAGAAGTAATTGTAACAGATCTTCCGACTGCCGGAGAACATCTTTCGCGTACAATAGGTTTTAGTCCTTCGGGTAAAATGTATATTTCGATGGGTTCTTCGTGTAATGTGTGCGAACAAAGCAATTCACATTTTGCTACTATTCGTGAATATAATGCGGACGGGACAGGCGGTCGGGTTTTTGCTACAGGATTAAGAAACACGGTAGGCTTTACTTTTAATCCGTCAACGGCAGAAATATGGGGAACGGATAATGGAAGAGATTATCTTGGAGATAATCTTCCGCCGGATGAAATAAATATAATTAAAGATGGGGGAAATTATGGGTGGCCCAATTGTTACGGAAAGAATATCCATGACACAGATTTTGATAAGAACACCTATATCGCGCTTTATCCGCCGCTTCCTTGTGGCGACAAAGAGCCTTCACTCTTCGATCTTCAAGCGCATTCTGCCGCATTGGGTTTGCGCTTTATAACGGCGCAGTTTTCAAGTTTATGGCAGGGGGATCTTTTGG
>Ga0209541_10005199_pt1 | contig 22750 bp, 26 predicted proteins | sample RifCSPlowO2_01_FD_184027 | JGI IMG/M metagenome (GOLD analysis project Ga0209541, IMG submission 184027) | Groundwater microbial communities from Rifle, Colorado - Rifle CSP2_plank lowO2_0.1 (SPAdes) (version 2) | ecosystem: Environmental > Aquatic > Deep subsurface > Groundwater | place...
GGACCATATTGACTGCCCTGGCCCTAAGCCTTGGAATCCTGGGATTGGTTGTATATGCCATAGCTTGTTCCTTTCTGGTGCATTGTACACCAGGTGTTTCCAAGCTATTGGGCCATTACGGAACGATTGACAAAATTCTTAAAAAGTGATAGGATACTCTCTTTCAAGCTGCTCTTCTAGCTTCTCGCTTTTTCTAGTCAACCACAGTTTACAACAACTTTCACTTTCCTTAAGGAGGAAAAAACAATGAATTGGAAAAAGTTTTTCTTGATGGGTTTGGCGATTTTTGTGCTCCCTGCCCTCGACCTGGTCCTGTTTAGCCATTCGGCCTTCGGCCAGGACCAGGGACAGACATTGCGGCTTTCCGACGTAGGTAGGCCGATCAGTCTTGACCAAGTCCCGGGAGGCGCGTTGTTCGCTACGCAAAGCGCGGAAACACGGCCTGCGACAGCAGGCGTTCCCCTCCCCGGCTTTGTAACCAAGCAGGTACGCGACGGCCGTGTGAAGTTTTTATTCACGGCCATGGACTTGCCGGCGGGAACCTATATCGCGCCGAAAGTCAGGTTTCCTGACGGTCAGCAGCTACATCTGCAGCCCAATCTGTTTGAGTATGACCTCCGGGGTACGACCGTCTTCTCCATCTGGGAGACCGACATCTACTCGTCGGTCTATGCCGGCGGAGTCCTTCGACTCGAGATACTCGTTACCGGGCCAAAAGGCACAACGACTGTGTCTTCCGGACATGGTATCTATACTCAATTTTGGGGACAGCCGTCTCTGGACTCCGCGACCGAAAGAAGTGAGACGGTCATCTCGCCATCTGGAATTCAGTCAAGGCTGATTCTGAACCTGACGGGAAATTTCTTCGGTCAGACCCCCCAGGTTCTGCTTAATCTGTTCTTTCCTGTTGACCCGCGCAGAGTAACCGTTACGAGCAATACGATGTCTGTAGACATATCTGACAACAGCTTCATCACCCGCTGGAGGGGGGACTATCAAGTGACGGTGTGCGCCGCTGAATGTGACAACATCACCTTCCGGCACATAGCGCAGTTTGCAACACCGTCTCCGTCGCTCCCGCCTCCTCCCCTGCCTCCGACTCCGCCCGGCGTCGGCCAGTAACTTTTTCCTTTTGCCCCGTGTGTGTGGGACGAAACAACAAGCAGCCAGTCGCGCTCCCGCGCTTCTGGCTGCTTTTTCTTTTCTTGCTTTATTACTTTTGTTAAAAAAATACTACAAATGTATGAAAAATTAAACAAAAGAATTAACCCTATTTTTTTATCATCTCCGCGACAATGCGGTTGGCACGCAGGAGGTCGTCAAATGACGTGCCGGCGTCCACCCACCAGCCGCTCATGACTTCACATTCCATTGTCCCGTCCTGAACGTAAACATTATTGAGGTCCGTGATCTCAAGCTCCCCCCTGCCGGACGGCTTGATGGTTTTTATGAAATCAAACACCCGCTCGTCGTACATATATATTCCGGTTTGCGCAAGGTTTGACTTTGGCTCGGACGGCTTTTCAACTATTGATACAACCTTCCCTGCCCTATCCAACTCCACCACTCCATATTGCCCGGCGTTTTCGACTTCTTTCGCAAAGATCATTGCCCCCTTTTTTCTTTGCTGAAATTTTTTGACCGCTCCGGACAAATCGTGGGTAAAAATATTATCGCCCAAAATCACCAAAACCCGCTCGCCTTCGGCAAAACTTTCAGCCAGATTCACGGCCTGTGAGAGGCCGCCCGCTTCATCCTGAATTTCGTAAAACAACCGCAAGCCGAATTCCTTGCCCGAGCGGAAAAGATTGATAAACTGACCGGCATGCTCCGGATTGGTAATTATCAAGACGTCCCGAATTCCCGCTTTCTTCATTGATTCCAGCGGGTAATAAATCATGGGCTTGTTGTAAATAGGCAAAAGATGCTTGTTGGTAACCAATGTCAGCGGCCGCAATCGGGTTGCCTTCCCTCCGGCGAGTATTACACCTTTCATAAAATGAATTATAACAAAAATAAGCAGCCCAAACCAGCGATGATTTGGGCCGGAAAAAAACCTTAATGCGAAACTCCACCCTCGGTCCCGACTAGGAATTCTTGCAAAGCCTCCCGCCAATCTCTCATCTGCGGAAGCTTGGTGTTCAAAAGAATTGAAAACTTTGGCCGCTTGGCTGCTCGCCGGAAAAAAGGAGCCCGTGCAACGTGCAAAAGTCTCTCGTCCAATTTGGCAATCCTGAATATTTCCTTGGCGAAACCAAACCAGGTACAAACACCCTTGTTGGCGCAATGGTAGATACCGAACGGCCGATGCGATTCAACAACAAACCGGGTTCGCTCGGCCAGATCAGGCGCGTAAGTCGGACAAGACAGTTCTTTATCCACCACTTCTACTCGACGACCAGTACGGCCGCGGACTAGCATCAGATCCACAAAACTTTTCTTTCCGGCCACTGATAGCGCCCGTTTGCCGAACAACCTTGACAAGCGGATAAGATAAAACTTCTGGGCATGCCGTTGCAGCTCGGTCTCGCCCAACAACTTGGATTCTCCATAAACAGAAACTGGAGAGGGTGGATCGGACTCGCGGTAACCCTCCTGTTTTCTTCCGTCAAAAACATAATCTGTACTGTAATGCACAATCGGTATGCCAAGTTCGCTGGATATTTGAGCAAGATTGCGCAACGCGTACCCGTTGAGAGTTTGGGCTACCCCTTGATTAGTCTCCGCACCATCGACATCGTTATACGCGGCGGTATTAATGAGGAGGTTGGGTTTCAGCTTCTGAATTTTCCCCCGAGCAGCCTGGGTTGTAATATCAATTTGGCTGGCGAAATTTTCTCCCTCGCGGTCCAAACCCGTCACCTCGTGACCGGAACTGAAAACCCGAACCAACTCCTGCCCCAGCATCCCCTTAGCGCCAATGATTAAAACCTTCATTAGTCCTCCTTAAGAACCGTATTGGGCATTATAGTACGCCGCGCTCTTTTCTTTCAAGGGTTTCCACCACCATTCATTGTCCTTGTACCACTCGATGGTTTTCTCAAGCCACTCGTCAAAATCATGTTGCGGCGTAAAGCCAAGTTCGTTTTTTATCTTTGACCAGTCAACGGCGTATTTCACATCGTGGCCCGGGCGGTCTTTCACAAACTCAATACCATCCTCTGTCTTTCCCAGAAGTTTAACAATCTTTTTTGCAACTTCTAAATTCGAAATTTCCTTGGTCATTCCCCCTACGCAATATGTCTCCCCTATTTTGCCTTTTTGCAATACCAATTCAACGGCGCGGCAATGATCCTCCACATAAAGCCAATCGCGGATCTGGTTGCCCGGGGTGTAAACCGGAATTTTTTTCCCTTCCAACAGATTGGTGATAGCCAGGGGAATAAATTTTTCCGGAAAATGATACGGCCCGAAATTGTTCGAGCAGTTTGTTATGGTTACTGGCAACCCATAAGTCGCGTGATATGCGCCGACCAAATGATCTGATGCCGCCTTTGAGGCCGCATACGGACTGCGCGGCCGGTAAGGCGATTGCTCATTGAATTTTTCCTTTGAATCAAGCGCAATCTGGCCGAAGACTTCATCTGTCGAAGCATGGTGAAATCGGTTAACCCCGCTCTTTAATGCCGCATCAAGCAAAACTTGCGTGCCCACTACGTTTGTTCTGATAAATTCCGCCGGGCCGGTGATGGAACGATCCACGTGCGATTCGGCCGCGAAATTAATTACTGTATCAATGCCGGCCATTACTTGCTCAACGTCCCGCGGTTCGGCAATATCGCCTTGGACAAATTTATAGCGCGGGCTGCCGGCGACGTCTTTCAAACTCTCCAAATTCCCGGCGTAAGTGAGTTTGTCAAAATTAACAATCTCATCTTTGGGATGAGCCTTCAGCCAATATCGGATAAAGTTGGAGCCGATAAATCCCGCACCACCTGTAATTAAAATGCGCATGGTTTGTAAAATTTAATTCTGCCGTTTGTATTCGGCAGGTGGTGCGGGATAAATCCGGACCCGCCGGTTATCAGAATTTTCATGTGATTACATTGTGCCGAATTAAATCCAACGGAAAGTTTCTCCCCGCGAAATAATCTTTTATTTCATCTACTATATCCATATCCCGCATTTCATCCCGGCTCATCTTCTCAATATCTTCTAAGGCGAACCATCTAACTTCCATGATTTCATCGTTGCTGTTTATCAGTTCTCCGGAAATCCGTCCACGGAAAATAAGTTTCACGGGATGAGGAGTCGCGCCGTATTTAGGCTCGAGATACTTATTGACAAGAGAATAAACCCCTATCAATCCTGATGGTTCGAAGTCAAGCCCGGTTTCTTCTTTTACTTCCCTAATCACGCAGCTAGTCGGATCTTCCCCTAACTCGATCCACCCAGCCGGCTGATTCCATTTGCCTTTTTCCGTCCCGGAGCCCTCCTTTACCAACAAAATCTTTTTGTCCTTTTCGATGATTGCTCCGACAACAACAAACGCTTGTGTAAAAACTCTCTTGGCCATGTTTATGTTCCGATCTGCCAGCTTGAGAGATATCTTTTTTGCTCTTCGGTCAATTCGTCAATTTCAATCCTCATTGCCTCAAGTTTCAGCATGGCGATTTGGCGATCGACCTCTTCCGGAAGCGCGTAAACCTGCCGTTTTAGTTTGCGGTGATTCTTGACAATATATTCCGCGGCCTTGGCTTGGCCCGCGAAACTCATATCCATCACCGCGGCCGGGTGGCCCTCGGCCGATCCGAGATTGACCAGTCGTCCCTCCGCGATAAGATACAAACTTTTTTCGTTGGAAATTTTATATTCCGCGAGGTTTGCACGCACCTGAATTTTTTCTTTGCTCATCTCCTGAAGTCCTTTTACATTGATTTCCGCGTCAAAATGCCCGGCATTGGCTAATATCGCGCCGTCTTTCATCCGCTCGAGAATTGGAATATCTATGACATTAAAATTGCCGGTCGCTGTGACAAAAATATCGCCAACGCCAGCGGCTTCTTCCATGGTCAACACCCGGTAGCCATCCATCCTCGCCTCAAGTGCCCTGATTGGATCGACTTCGCAAACGATTACTTCGGCTCCCATGCCACGCGCCCTTGTCGCAATCCCACGCCCGCACCAGCCATAGCCCGCCACCACAAACTTTTTTCCGGCCAGCAGAATATTGGTCGCCCGCAAAATCCCGTCAATCGTGGACTGGCCAGTGCCATAGCGATTGTCAAACATAAATTTTATCTTGGAATCGTTGACCGCGATAATTGGAAATTTCAGTTTGCCGGTATGGGCTAAACTTTTTAAGCGCATGACGCCAGTTGTGGTTTCTTCCGAAGAACCCCAAATGCCTCGCGCTAATTTTTCATGACCCGAATGCAACAGACTCACCAAATCCGCTCCGTCGTCCATGGTCACATTGGGCTTGATCGCCAGTACTCCATTCAAATGTTGATAATAAACCTTCCGGTTTTCTCCTCTCTTCGCGTACACCGGAATTTTATAATGTCGAACCAAAGCCGCCGCGACCTCGTCCTGCGTTGACAACGGATTGGACGCGCATAAGACGACTTTTGCCCCTCCTGCCTTGAGGGTAACTATCAAATTCGCGGTCTCCGAAGTCACGTGCAAACAGGCGCCCAATTTTACATTTTTCAAAGGTTTGCGCTTGGCAAAGTCATCGCGAATTTTTCGCAACACGGGCATTTCTCTTGCAGCCCATTCGATCCGTTTCTGACCGGCATCCGCCAGCTTCAAATTTTTTACATCATATTTCATATTTTGTCCTTAAAATTGCTGTTGTGTCTTTTCACAAGTATAGCATAATTAAACTCGTGATTTTGGGTGCCGTATTTTTCGGCCGCGAACACCGCGGCGGTTGCCCCGAGCTGGGCCGCGCGTTTTAGGTCGAGGTCGGACACAATTCCCCTCACCAGTCCAGCGCGATAAGCATCCCCTGCTCCGGTTGGATCAACCGCCTTTTTGGTTTTAACCGCGCCGATTCGAATTCTTCGCGTATTGGGCAAAACGATCTCCGACCCTCTTGGTCCCAATGTCCTAATTACCACTGCCTTAAATCTTTTTCTGGCAAGCTTGCGGGACAGATAATCCACTTCATAGTCATTGCCAATGATAATACTCGCACCCTTAGCGCAAATGTCGGCTTCTTTCTTGGAAAGCGCGATTATTTGCTGGCCGGGATCGAAAATATAACGATGCCTGGTGCTTTGATAGTGCCGCGCCAGCCGCGCCATATTTTTTGTATTCTCCGCCGCGATGATCGGCCAGTCGCAAGGCTCGAGTTTTGGTAAAGGCAATCGTTCCATCATGGCACCGGGATGAAATCCGGCAATCTGGTTGTCTAATCGGTCAGTGATAATATAGCCGCTTGCCGTTTGATGGCGCTTGGAAACTTTAAGATGATCCACCCCAATACCCATTGCCTGATAAATATTGCGCAAACTGCTTCCGTCCGATCCCACCCACCCGATAATTTCCGCATTCAGACCGAGCATTGCCAAATTGTACGCGATATTCCCAGCCGTGCCGCCGGCTGATTTTTTGACCCCGCTTACCAAAAAACTCAAATTTATCGAATGAACGTTATCGGGCTGAATATGATCCGCAAACCGGCCGGGGTAATCGAGAATAATATCGTAGGCTATGCTTCCGGAAACCCATATGATCATATGATCATATCCTTGATCTTCTTCGCTGTCGCGCCCATTTCCCCCTCTGCGTAGCGGAAGCGACTCGGCCAGGATTTGAGATTATCGGCTTCGAATCGTGGAATTACGTGAATATGCACGTGGTCAACCAATTGGCCGGCCGCCCGGCCATTATTGATGCCGATGTTAAAGCCGTCGGCTCGCATTGCCTCGACTACAGCGGGTGCAACTTTTTTGGCAATCTTGATCATTCCCGCAATAACCTCCGGTGGCACATCTAACACATTTTCATAATGCGCTTTCGGAACTACGAGCGTATGACCGAAATTAATCGGGTTAATGTCAAGAAAGGCGATATATTCATCGTCTTCGTAAACCCGCTGGGAGGGAGTCTCCAATTTGACAATTTTGCAGAACACGCAATTATTCATATTTGGACCAATCAAAGTTTATTTTCGGATCATCGGGGGAAATCACTTTTTCGTCGGGCTGTTTCGGATCATACACTTCCGTCGTATGATAAAAAAGCAGAACGGGTTCGTCAGATAACACTTTATACCCATGAGCGACGCCGGTCGGAATCATCACTAATTTATAATCATCCCTTCCGGCATACAGGGTATAGGTTTGCCTGAAAGTCGGCGAATCCGGGCGCAAATCATGCAAAACTATGATTATTTTGCCGGTCGCCGCAAACCACAAATCATCCTGTTTTTCATGAAGGTGAAAACCCTTGATCATGCCCTTGTGCGCCACACTCATGGTGGACTGGCCGAACTTTTTAAATATCTCATCATCCGCGCGCAGAATTTCCATCAAATATCCGGGGACAACTTCCGGCTGATCCACATCCGGTAAATCTTTGTGTACTACCAGATTTTTTATTTTTACACCGTTCATCATCCCAGTAACAACAACTTGACTTGCCAAAAGTTAGCAAGCGGAGTTGAACTCAAAATTAATACTTAAGCTGTTGTAATTATAATACATACCTCTTGAATTTGTTAGTAAAATTTTGCTAGAAGCTTAAACATGTCAAGTTTTGTTACTGGGTCATAATGAAATTTCCACTATCCTTTCCTGTCCTCCTCGAATTATTTGCAAATTCACTTTGGTACCCGGCTTTTTCCCCAGCATGACTCCCTGAAAATCGTTATTTGAATTAAGCTCCTTGCCATCGACGGCATAGACAAAATCCCCTTCCCGCAGTCCGGCTGAAGCAAATTTTGTCAATATTCCATATTCTTTTGGAAATTTTAAAAGATTGGTTTGATCGGGACCCAATATCCGATAAATCAATTTCACAGTGGACCAATTAATTTTGCCGTCGTCCAGGAAATTATCGAGCGCCAATTTCAAATCCTCCGAACGAAGCACTTTCGTTTCTTCTCCGATTTTTGTAACCAATCCGACCATTGCCGAATCTTTGTTCACCAAAACCGCGCCTAATCCTTCATTGAATACTCTGTCCAAAGACAGAAATGAATTAGGCTCATTCAAATCATAAATTGTTTCCAGGCTTGGCGAGGCGGAGGCTCTCCGCACCGCACTGACTTGAATTGCCGAAACATTGGCCGGCCCTTCATTAGTCCAGACCGCCAGCAATTTTTCTCCAATATTTACGTCGCGGCCAAAACCCTGCCTGATAACCGACAAATTCTTTACTTCCAGCTGAACAAACGCGAGTCCAGTCAGCTGGTCTATCCCCAATACTTTGGCCCGGTAAGACTTGCCATCTGACAAAACCGCGGTAACCAAAAACCCGGAGGGAGCGAGACCGAATGAAGGAACTATTATCAACCCGTCGCTTGTGGCTACGATGCCTGTCGCCACCGAGGAAAGATCAAATCTGGACGTGCCGAATTCTCCCTGATGGATAAAGATAGACGCGAGCGAACCTTTGGTTTGGTTTACGACATCAACATTATTGATGCCCTCGTTAATGCGGATTTCTTCCTTTCTGGTGATAACGATCGGGGCCTGCGGCTCGAGGAAAGATATTTTTCTGAAAATCGAAATGGTTGAAAGATAAGGAAATATAACCCGATTCAGAAACACACTCCCCATTCCTCCCAAAACCATCACTAGCAGGGCGGCAAGCAAAATTTTTCTGGAATTTACAGGGGTTTCCATGGACTAGTGATGAAGGTTAACAATAAAAATAGAACAACCAATCCCGTGTGAAAATACACCTTTTTGCCGGTCAGCCGGTCGGCAAAATACAGACTGCTCAAAACATACATGAGATAAAACGCGGAAAAGCTGACGACCGCGGCGGTCAAAAAATAAACCGGCATGAAAAGAATGGTCCAGGCAGTTTCCACCATGATCAGACCGCAAATCAAAGATAAAAGGACGCTGTCCAAGCCCGCGCGACCCATCTTATGAAACGCCTGCAGGAATATCAGAAAAAACACAATGAATGTTAGACTACTTAAAATCCACCAAGCCGGAGTAAAAAAGAAATTAACAGACCAGATAGTAAGGAGCGCCATAAAGCCCGCCGCCAGAGAAACTGTTTCTTCCACGAGAAGGGGCGGGACGTTGGGAAAATAAATCTGATAAACGTAAAATAAAAAAACCGCGCCCAAAGCCAAGAGAATCTTCATTCCCGAAGATGAAACCGAAGCAGCGCTCCCGAAAAAACTAACCAGGTAAATCATGGGCAAAATGAGCGGCAGATAATCGGTTCCCGATTGCGCTGTTTTTCTGATCAGCAATAAATTCATTAGCGCGAAGACAAAGATGACGATAACCCCCGCCCAGACAAATTTGCTGAAGCTTTCGTACACAGGCAGGCTCGCGACAAAAATACTCACCGCCAAAATTATATTAATCGATTTTCGCAGTTTGCTTGGCTTTTTGGGCATAATAAGAGATGAACAAAATTACGCTGCCTATGAGCATCATTACAAGAGACGTGATTTGATCGACGCGGAAGGAATCAACGAAGAAACTATCCAAACGCAGGGATTCAATAAAGTACCTGCCGATAGCGTAGAGGATAAAATATGCGCCTGCCAGCCTGCCCGGCGAGTCCGAAACTCCAGTTCGTACCAGATACAACAGTGATAAAAAAACAATTATATTCCAGAGGGCTTCGTAAAGAAAAGTCGGGTGAAATGACTGAAAAAAGAGGTATTCAAAAGGGCGGAAGCGGGGCTCGATGTACATCCCCCAGGGAAGCGCTGTGGGCGCACCGAATGCTTCCTGGTTGAAAAAATTGCCCCAGCGGCCGATGCTTTGCGCCAAAGGCAAACCCAAGGCAAACACATCCATAAACGCCATGATTTGCATTCCAAACCTTCGGGCATAAATCACAACACCAACCGCGGCGCCGATTATCCCGCCATAAATGGCCAGTCCTCCTTTCCAAACCATGAGAATGTCAAACGGATTATCCTGAAACTGCGCCCAGGAAAAAATTACGTAGTAAAGCCTGGCCCCGATAAATCCGAAAACCACAATCCACGGGAATGCTCCTTCTATATGCTTCTTCTCAATGCGAAATTTTGGCGCGTATCGGGAAGCGATAAAAAAACCAACCAACACTGCGGCCGCCATCAGCAAGCCGTAAAAACGTATGAAGACCGGACCCGCGTGAAACCCGGGAAGAAGATCAATTTCGCCGCGAAAGGCTGGAATCACGTGCCAGATGACAAAAACAGTCAAAAACACAACCAATACGGCTATTATCGCGATCCGAATCGGACTCATGCTTGAAGCATAGCATAAATCGTTTTGGCCAAAAAGCATCTTTTTTGGTATAGTGAATGCATGCCCAGCGACAAAAATTTGCGGACGTTGGTTTTGGACACGCCAAACAAAATTGGTCAAAAAGTCAAAATTTGCGGGTGGGTGGACGTACGACGCGACCATGGCAAATTAATCTTTTTGGACGTGCGGGACAGGACTGGCATTGTTCAAGCTGTCATTAATCCAAAAGTGTCGGCCGAGGCGCATAAAACCGCTCAAGAATTAAGAAGCGAGTACGTCCTGGAAATTCAGGGCAAGGTCAACCCCAGACCCGAGAATTTGATCAATGCCAAAATGGCGACCGGGACGGTCGAGATCGAAGTTGCTGACCTAAAAATTCTAGTCCGCGCCGAAGCGCTGCCGTTTGAACTGGATACTGCGCTCAACATTGATACTTATCTCGACAACCAGCCTTTGGCCCTCCGTTCCAGGAAAAACCAGGCAATTTTCAGAATTCAGTCCGCTATTGCGCAAAGCTTTCGGGATTTTTTGAGCGGTCAGGATTTTACCGAATTCCAGGCGCCGAAGATTGTGGCACAAGCTGCCGAAGGCGGTGCGGAAGTTTTCAAGGTAGATTATTTTGATCACAAGGCTTATCTGGCGCAGAGCCCCCAGCTTTACAAACAGATAATGGTCGGGGTTTTTGAGCGGGTTTTCACTGTTACCAGTGTCTATCGCGCCGAGCCGCACTCAACCACCAGGCACTTGAACGAATATGTCAGCCTAGATATGGAAATGGGCTTTATCAAGGACCATACTGATGTGATGAACGTCCTAAATGGCTGGATGACTTCTCTCACAAAACTTCTGCGGAAAAACAACGTATCTGACCTTGCTCTTTTGGGAATGGAGCTGCCAATGGTCCCTAAAAAAATTCCGATGTTTAAACTCAAAGAAGCGCAAAAAATTATAGATAAAAAATATGGGACAAAAGCCACTGGTCTTCCAGATTTGGATCCGGAACACGAGAGAATGATTTGCAAATACGTCCAGGAAAAATTTAATTCAGAATTTGCTTTCATCACCCATTATCCAACCAAGAAACGGCCCTTCTACACATACCCGGACGAAGACGATCCGGAAACGACCAAAAGTTTCGACTTGCTTTTCCGCGGGGTTGAAATCACCACCGGCGGGCAGAGAATCAATGATTATGAACAACTGCTGGCCAATATTGATAAATGGGGGTACAGACATGAAAATTTCTCGTTTTACCTCGAGGCTTTTAAATACGGCATGCCGCCCGAGGGCGGGTGTGCCACCGGCCTGGAGCGCCTCACGCAAAAATTGGTTGGAGTCGACAACATCAAACTCGCGACCCTCTTCCCCCGGGACATGAATAGAATTGATTTATCTTTGGGAAAATTGAAATTATAATTAACGTTTAAAATTATGGACGCAAAACTCAAAAAGTTTTTGGACAACAGCAAAATAAAATACAAAGTTGTTGAACACAAAAAGGTTTATACAGCCCTGAATGAAGCCGAGACCCAGCACTTGAATGAAAAGACAGTGGCGAAGACCGTCTTGGTGAAAACCGACAAGGACTACGCGATAGTGGTCGTGCCGGCCGCCAAATATGTCGACTTCAACAAAGTCAAAAAAGCATTAAAAACAAAAAAAGTCAGCGTGGCCAAAGAATCGGATATGGCCAAGGTTTTAAAAACCAAAATTGGCCTGGTTCATCCCTTTGGCAATTTATACAAGCTGCCCGTTCTTGTTGATAATTCCCTCTTGAAACAAAAAACATTTATCGCCAGTGCCGGCAGTTATACCGAATCAATTGAAATCAAACCGAAGGATTTCGAAAAATTAGTTAAACCTGCAAAGAGCACTTTTTCCAAATAGATGCGGGTAAAGGTCCAACAGTTTGAGGGTCCGTTAGACCTGCTTTTACAATTAATCGAGCAGGAAAAACTTGATATTGCGCAGATTTCCCTGTCTTCTGTCACCGAGCAATTCCTGCGGTACATGCGTTCTCAGACCAATATTGCGCCTGGCCAGCTCGCGGATTGGCTGGTGATCGCGGCCAAGCTTCTGGTCATCAAATCCCGAATACTGGTTCCGTCCCTGAAGTTTGACGAGGAAGAGGAACAGGATGCGGCAAGTCTGGCTTGGCAATTGTATGAATACAAAAAGTATAAGGAGGCGGCGAAATATCTGCGCGGTTTGGACACGAAACGCAAGCAGGGCTGGTCGCGCCACCTGACCTTGGTCGAAAAAATCACTTTTTTCCCGGATCCGAATGTAACTTCCTCTGTCTTACGGGATGCCATGCGGAGCTTGGCAAAAATCCTGGAGGAAATAATAAGGCTGCCAGAGAAGGTCCTTGAAGAGGTCGTGACTATCTCGGAAAAAATTGATGCCCTGCAAAAATTAATTTACGAGAAAGTTGAAATCAAACTCCGCGACCTCCTCAAATCGGCTAAATCCAAAACCGAAGTGATAGTAACTTTTCTCGCGCTTCTGGAACTCGTCAAACAAAAAATCCTGTCGGTTGAACAAGAAACAATCTTTTCGGAAATATTGATAAGGAAAAAAACGTGAATGTCGTCGTTTTTGTCGCCGGGCTACTGCTGGCGATCTTCTCCCATCCAAAAATCATGCGTTTTGTCATGACCCGATTGTTCAATGAGGGTCTGGTGGTCCCGAAAGTAATTGCTCCGAGAAAAGCTGAACTGATCCGTTTTGCCGGGCCGAATCTAAGCTTGTTCACGGTTGGCGTGATATTAATGATAATCAGTGCCGTCGGTAAATTTAAATGACTAATTTAAAAAATGTAATAGAATCTATATTGTTCGTCGCCGGCCGGCCGGTATCCTTGAAAGAGCTTGAACAGATAACGGATCACTCGCGGGACCAAATCCGGGACGCGTTGGAACAACTGAAAACGGAACACGCGGAATCCGGCATTGTTTTGCTCGAACAAAATCAAAACTATCTCCTCTCAACCAATCCTGCCAACTCTTCCCAGGTGAAAGAATTCCTCAATGCTGAACTGCGCGAGAAGCTCACTGACGCTGCCATTGAGACATTGGCGATTGTCACTTACAAACAACCCGTGTCCCGGGCGGAAATAGAAAGCGTACGGGGAGTAAATTCGCAATACACGATCAGGCTTTTGATGATACGCGGGCTAATTGAAAAAACAACCGGAAACGACGCACGGGCCAATTTTTACCGCACTACTCACGAATTTATGCAACACTTAGGTATCAAGGACATGAAAAATTTGCCGGAATTCGAAACCCTCACCAGAAGCGTCAAACCGCCTCAAGGGTTTGATGTAACAAAAACAGAAAGCAATCCGTCTTTATAAACGCAGCAGAGATCAGAAGATCACAAAACAACCCCGACGCAAGGTCGGGGTTGTTTATAAACCAGTGAATGCTAAACACCTCAACCGGCGGTTGAGGTGTTTAGGGAGGGCTAATTTTTGTGGACAAGGGCTTCATGCTTCTGTGCTTAAGAAAAGCCCAAAAACGTTATCGCGGTGCCACTGTATAGAGCTCTTGTCTGGTTTTGACCTCGCGTCTTGTGGGGTAAATATCTCTTGTCCGTGCTTATCTTGCAGATATGGCACTCGCATAGCTTCCGGGTGTACTTCCACAGCATAGCCTGTAGTGAGGGTAAAAAAGCCCTTATCAAATGCCCAATGAAGATTGCGCTCAAGGGCAATTCCATTCGATGGGTGATTTCCTCCGCCCCACGCTCTTGCAAGTATGTGAGCGGCTTCGAGGTTACTCAGGTCGCCATAGTCAATAAAAAGGGTTTTGGCGGTTATAGCACACCGATCCTCGTAGAAGTATAGGACAAGATCTCTAAACGAGCGGCTTCGGATAATCCTAGTGGTGTCATATCTGTCTTCTTCGGTGACAGGCGCTTGCTTTACGGGCTGCCCAAATGCCTCTTTTATGATTTCCTCAGGAATGACCTTCTTGCCAAGCCTGATTTTTCCTAGGTTACCTATAAAGGTTAGCTCCCTTAACGCGATGAGCGCGTGACTTTTCTGTGGATTTAATGGAGCAGCTTCTATCAGAGTATTGAGTTTCTCATATTCTCGGTTTTCTGGAGTGTATCGCAACAACTTGTACGTAAGGTTATTATCTGCCGAGAGTATCTTTACTATTACGACAATGTCCTCAGGCTTGAAATAATCCCGGCCAGGGTCGTTACCAGTATTCAAGTACAGACGGTATTCATTTCTGGTTCCTTCTCCGGCAATTTTGTCATTGTGATAAACATACTTTGTGAGGATTAAGTCATCTGAAAAAGGAGGGACTACGTCGAGAATGACGTTATCGTTGACTATGACCTCGCTTAGAGGTGGAAAAAAACCGGTGGCATTCTTCGATACCAACAAGTACCTGCCGGCCCCTCCGGGCCGTCCACTTCTATAGCCCAATTCCTGGGCATTTAATTTTCGGATATATGCTGCGTTCTCAAAGGTATTTTCCATGATGAAACATTGATATTGCTTTCTTTTATCAGATTATTCGCAAGGAAGGAGGCAACCGATGATGCAATGGCCTGCGCAAGCAATGGAGGCACCGCATTGCCAACCATTTTGTATTGGTCACCCATTGAGCCAAGAAAAACAAAGTCATCCGCGAAAGATTGCAGCCTTGCCGCCTCTCTTACGGTAATTGACCTTGCCTGCAGTGGATCTGGATGAATATGGCGTAGGCCATCTTTATATAGATGGGAAACTATAGTGTTGCTCTGTTTATTCGCCTCCAGAACATAATATTTGTGCACACTTGAGGTTTTACCTGTCTTTTCTGTATAAAGTTTTTTGAGCGACTCGACACTGCTATACTTTTTGAGTGTCTGGCCTACATCAAGTGCAAGCTCCCTGAAAATAGCTATATCCCGCTCGTTGTGATACCTCGGTACGTGGTTGGGAACTTCCGTCGTTTGGGGAAAGTGTGATGATTTTTCGTCTTTATTCTTGTTTACCCTTAACCTTGGCAGGCCAAAGATTGCCTCAGCGACTGTTGTTTTCTGGCGTTTACGGGCAGGAAATATTCTCGTATAGAAATCTTCCAATAGTTTCTGTGGGGCGCCATCGAAAGAGTTATCGCGTATTCCCAACAAAACAAGCCGCTTTCTGTTTTGGGGTACTCCATACTCGGAAGCGTCAATCAGTGCATACCCGGCAACATCACTGATAAGCGAGTATCCTATCACGGAAAACGCTTCTTTCACTTTCTCTATAATAGAGGCTCCTCCGGGTTTTGCGCTAAGCATCCCTGGCACATTTTCAAAGATAAATGCATGCGGTTGAAAATGACTTACGAGCTCAACATACTTTTCAAAAAGGAAATTGCGGTAATCGTCGTTCATTCCATTCTCGTCCCTGATGCGTCCCGCGACAGAATACGCCTGACAAGGCGGACCACCAACAATCAGGTCAACGGTGCCGCCGTGGTTCTCAACAAGAGCATTTAGTCCCGGGTTGGAGCCATATTTTAGATCACCGCTCCACCCACCTAAAAGCTCCTTTGTTTTTTGGATATCATACATCAAAACCCGCTCGTCGGCATCATTGTAACCCCACTTCTCCCTTAAACGTTTTGCGAGCGTATTCCTCGACGACTTGTCCCACTCGACGCCGGCGATAGTTTCATATAAGCCTGTCATCTCAAAACCCTCTGTCAAGCCACCACACCCTGCAAATAAATCCAACGTCTTAATTTTTTTATTTTTTCCCCACATTTCTTTTTTTTAAATATGAAAATATCTGTCTGCCTATATGATAACCCAAAATGGGCGGAACTGCATTACCTACCTGACGATTTTGTTCGGTTCTGTTTCCGAAAAATTGAAAATCATCTGGAAAGGATTGAAGCCTGGCGTTTTCCCGAACTGTTGGAATTCTATTATATTGGTAGTGAAAATGATTTCTGTGCCCTGTATCAATTGTCTTTGAAGGTTTTTTTCTATGATATCGAGTCCACGCCTCATTGAACTTTCTGCTCTTTCCAACCCCAGACGGAAGATCCTTGTAGTTACCTCCTTCCGGGACAAATGATATTACTGATTTCACCAGATCGGTATGATTTGTGGCAACATGATTGTAGATCTTCTCTGAATTCTTTCTCATCATTTTCTGATAGGAAGTCTGGGCGGGTATCAAATATTGATTTTCCTCTGCACCAAGCTCATCATCCAACGAAGGCAGGTCGCTTATAGCATCCGAGCAAGTAACATATTTTTCTGGTGTGTGTGTTGGCTTCGGAAAAACAAACTCCCCATACTTTTTTTGCAAACCGACAAAAAATACCCGCTTTCTCATTTGTGGCACACCGTAATCAGCCGCGCAAAGTATTTCCATCTTGACATTGTACCCGCTTTTGCCTAGCCTCTTTATTATTTCGTCTTTTATAGTGCCGCCGTAAAGACGTGCAATCCCCGGTACGTTTTCAATCAAAAATGCCCTTGGCTTCAGATTGTTAACCACCTCAATTACGGACAGATAAAGCCTGTTTCTCTCATCATCAAATTTTCTAGTTCCAGTTAGGGAAAAACCCTGGCAAGGTGGCCCAGCCACTATCACATCTGCCTTCCCCCCAACTTCATTGCGGATTTTCTCAACTGCTTTTTTATCAAACAGATCAATGCTCAGTGCCCTTGCACCATTATGATTTTTCCTGAAAGTTTCCAATGCCTTTTCATCGTTGTCTACTCCCAGGATTACTTCATAGCCGGCATCAACAAATCCCCTGGAAAGGCCTCCACAACCACTGAACAAATCTACAACTTTTAACCCCTGCCCTTTGGTTGGTTTATCTCTCTTTTTCTTTTTCGACATATTTGATAACCCTATTAGTGATATCAGATAGGTTATTTAGTACCTCATGCTCCCAGAAACGAAAAACCTTGACTCCTTTTCTGGATAAATTTCCATTCACTTCAATATCCCTTTTTATATTATGACCGATCTTTCTTTTCCAGAATCTTCTGTTGCTCGATGGTTCAATAAAACACTCTGGACATTTGTGCCAAAAGCACCCATCGATAAACACTGCCGCCTTACTGATCGGGAAGTACAAATCTGGATTACCATTTATTTTATTTTTTATTCTATATCCACGTATACCTTTTTTCCAGATGTATTTTCTGAATCTCAGCTCTGGCCCCGTGCCTCGTGAGCGTATGCGGGACATATTATAACTTCTTTGTTTCTTTGTATGAACGTCCGCCATTTGTATAAATCATTATACAATGTTCGGACAACTATTTAAAGGTAATTCTATGGTAAACAATCGTTCACCTATTGTCAAGTCACTTATCCACAGTACCCAATGGTGTTTCTATGGCTCAAGTGGCGTGTGAGCCTTAAAAAATATCTCCTTTTTACCGTTTTTACTAAAGCAAGGTTATCGCCCCTAATGCGTTGGCGTGGTTTAACTTCGAGACTCTCACCGGGGGCAAAAAACGCAGCGAGGAAAGAGTATGTGTCTTCATTTCTGCCAGGGCCGAAGGCAAAAACAACTTGTACCCACGGGAGATCCCCCCGCCCAAAACGATCATTTCCGGATCAAAAATATTGACCACATTGGCCATGGCAACACCGAGGTAACGGCCCATCTTTTGATAAATAGCCCTGGCTTTTTTATGGCCCGCCCCGGCTGCGTGCTGGATATCAAGCGCGCCACCCATTTTGAATTTTCCAAAAAAGTGACTGCTGGCCAAATCCTCAACCGCACCCGCGCGCGCCGGGTAAGCAATAGTCATGTGTCCAAGTTCTCCGGCGGATACGTGGGTTCCATGTAAAAGTTTATTCTCTATCATTATTGCTCCACCGACCCCGGTACCCAAGGTAAAGGCGACTACATTCTTTTTGCCTCGCGCGACTCCGAACGCATGCTCCCCGCGCAAAAAACAATTCGCGTCATTTTCCAGAGCAACCCTTACCCTGTATTGCCTCCTGATAAATTCCGCCAGCTTTACTCCTATAAGAAATTTGAGATTCGGACTCCCAGTGATTGCCCCCCTCTTGTAATCAATCGCCCCGGCGCAAGCTATCCCGATGCCTTGAATTTTTTCCCGCGCTGAAACCTTTTCTATGAGCTTAAATACGGCGGCCAGAAAGGCTTTTCTATTTTTCGGCGTCTTGATTTTGTGGACAGCCAAAACCCTGCCTGACTTCCACGCAATTGCTTCGATCTTTGATCCCCCGATGTCCAATCCGATAAAAGTTTTTCTCATTGTTCGCTCATTAATTTTTTCGCCGCTTCCCACATTTCCGGATATCCGTGCTGTCGGGCCCAGTACCACCATTCTACTCCCCAAAAGTAGTTTTCTTCAAATCCGACACTGGTTGCATAAGCCACGTTTGCGGCAAATTTGTCCGGGTTCATGAGCTCCTTCTGCCGCTCCCACGGGGTTTCATGGACGGTTGTTTCAAACCACGGCTCGGCCTGCAGTTCCACTCCCCAAATTTTATCGACGCGTGACAGTGTTTGCACCATTCCGGCCTTGACCCGATACAAGGCGGTTGGAATTGGGTATTTAACATATTTTTGCTTTTGATCGTAATAAACTTCGCGATACATCGTTGATCCGAAAATATCTCCGCCCGCCCAGGTTGACGGCAGCCAAGCCCCTTTTTCACCGCTATCCGTCACGACCATCGGGCGGTCATCCAGGGATTTAACCAGCGCTAATTCCTTACGAAACGTACCAAATTTAACAATCCTACAATCCGGCCCATACGGAAACAGCGGCTCGTTCTCAATTTGCCAGGCGGAAATGGAATCATATTTCTTGAAATGTTCAACCGATGCTCCAAGCACTGCCAAAAGCGCTTCTTCTTTTTCGTCATCTGACAAACCCTCATACCAATCAGGATGATGGCACTCCGGCCAGCGCGGCTGTTTATGTCCGAGGACCAGGATGACTGGTATGTCTCTCTTCCCGGCTTCGGCAAGCAAAAAATCAATGTCGTCAAATTTGTATTCTCCCCGTTCCGGTTCCAGTATTTCCCAGTACGCCATTATCCGCAAACGTTGGGGTGTGAGATCGTCTAAAATTGCGAGGTACATTTTTTCCCAGTCAAATCCCAGATAGTTTGCCTGCGGAATCGAGAAATTCACGCCCCACGCAATATCCTCCGCGGGTTTGAAGCGAAAATAAAAAAAAGCCGCGAGTAACGCCACGATAATCAGGGTCCACTTGATGAATTTGTAAATGCGGCGAAACATTTATTACGTCAAAAAATATAGGCCGAGGGAAATGAGGACGATCGCAAGGATTTTTTGCGCGAGGATAAATTTAGTGATCCGTTCTCTAAGAATCTCCGGGTAACGCTTGGATAAAAAAATCGTCAGGAGAAGCAAAAAGGCATATTGAGTGCCCTGCAGCGCATTTACTATTATAACACTCCCCAGTGAGATGGCGTAATTTTGCATTAGCCCCGCGAGGCCGCCGGACAAACGCGCCCCATAATAGAGAATTTTATTGCTCGGCGTGGTTTCTTTGGTCGCATTAAAAATATATCGCCGGCTCTTTTTCGGAATTAAAAAGCTTAAAGACACTGCCAGGAATCCAAGTCTGGTCCAAATCAATCCAGACACAAAATTCGTCTGATCAAAAATATATTTTGTCAGGACAAAAGACAGGGCAAAAAGGATTGCCGCAATGACGGCATACCCCAAAGCCTTTGGATGCCAACGCCCGGCATCTTTACGAAAAGCGATCAGCACCGCGCCCGAAACCAAAAAAATAAACGCCGCAAACTGGTAAGTCGTAAGTCTTTCGCCCAGCATGATATAGGCGAGAATGAGGGTGAAAAATGGCACAAATCCCCCCTCAATGGGAAGGAGCCTCGAAATACTAGTCGCTTTGGTCGCGACATAGAGAAAATACAGCGCCCAGACGAAACAGGCTCCGCCGATGACGGCGATAAATAAATCCGTAAAACTCACGAGTTTGAGCCCAAACGGGGCGAGCGCGAAGGTCAAAGGCCCGGTAACTCCGATATAAAAAGCGTAGGCGACGGGATGCTTGACCGCTCGCGTGAGTAAAAATTTATCAACCACGCCATTTATGGCGAACAGCAGATAGGCGGCAACGGCAATCCAAAGATACGGCATAATCTATCCCAAAGTTAGCTCATTATTCTTGCAAATTCGCGCATAATACAAAGCACTTTTTCTGATTTTCCGCTTTTGCGTTTTAAAATTGACCTCGAGTAGTCCGAATTTCCACCTGTAACCGTCCTCCCATTCAAAATTATCCATCAGCGACCAGTGCAAGTAGCCGCGTATGTCCACGCCAGCCTTGATCGCGCGATGAATTTGTATCAGATATTCGCGAAGGTATTCGCCGCGCTGCTTATCCTCGGCGTCCGCCAAACCATTCTCGGTAATATAGACTGGTTTCTGTAAAGTTTTTAGTTTTAGCAGAACCTGATAAATGGCGTGAGCATGAATCGGCCAATCCCTGTCAGACGCCTCACCGGGATGTCTATGCAACTCAATGAAACCGCGCGCCGGATTGAAAGTGACCTTCAAATGCGTGTCGGAATAATGATTCACCCCGATAAAATCATTCTTGGTTCGGCCGTATGGATAATCATATTCAATCCAGTTCGCGACCCTCACAGCCAGCTGATCGAAAATATTATAACGGCGACTAGCTTTGCGCCAGGGAAAATTTTGGGCAAATCCCACCTGTGCCTCGGGGTAGTAAGCATGAATCATTTGATAGACTTTGTTGTGCGCCCGCAAAAGGTTTTTGTACACCCGCTGGGCCTTGAGGAGACTGCGCTTAAACGGTGGAAACTTTCCAGTCAGATATCCCAAATCAGCATACAAATTCGGCTCGTTAACCGTAATCCAATAATCAATGTATTGTCCAAGGCTTTGAGCGACCTTACCGGCATAATCCTGAAAATCCTGAATCGTTGTTTTGTTTACCCACCCGCCCTGATCGGCCACCCAAACGGGATTGGTAAAATGGTGGAGGGTCACAAAAGTTTTGAATCCCTGCTCTTTCAAAAATTTTAGGACATGATAATAATGATGCAAGGCTTCCTCGTCCCACTCGTTTTTTTGAGGTTCAATTCTGGCCCACTCCAAAGACAGCCGGTGGGCGTTTTGATTTAGTTTCTTGGCAAGCTTGAAATCCTCTTCGTAACGACGATAGTGATCGCAGGCAAGACCGGCTTTGGGCAGACGATTTTGCGTTTCCCAATCATTATTGGTAATTCCACCTTCGACCTGGTAGGCCGACGTGGCGGCCCCCCACAAAAACCCTTTTGGAAAATGCAAAATTTTTGTTTTTTGTTTCATCTTCGAATAGTCCCTGAACCCGTCGAAGGGCGGAAATCCTCTAAATTGATTATAACATATTTTTGGATTATACTTATTCCGAGGGCCGGTATCGTCTAGGGGCTAGGACGCCCCGAAGTAGATTGCTTCGCAAACACTACGGGGTAAAGTTGGTTCCATGCCCCGTACTGAAATTTCATCAATCTGCGTGGCTCTGTCGTCTAGCCCGGCAGGACGTCGCGTTCTCAGCGCGAAAACATGGGTTCGAATCCCATCAGGGCTATATGAAATTTCTAGTACGGGGTCAGCCAACAAACCGGGGTTCGATTCCCCGTACCGGTGCCAAAATTCAATCTATGAGAGAATTATTCCACAAAATAGCACATCGAGCTTCCAATTTCGTCGGTTCACCTTGGGCGTTTATTATCGCTTTATTGATAATTCTCGTCTGGGTTATCACCGGGCCAATTTTCGACTACTCAACCACTTGGCAGCTGTTCATCAACACATTCACAACCATTATGACTTTCCTGATGGTTTTCCTTATTCAAAACACTCAAAACCGCGACGCGAAAGCAGTTCACCTCAAATTGGATGAACTTATCCGCGCCATAAAAACCGCACGCAACAAACTCATTGAGCTGGAGGATTACTCTGACACAGAACTTGATGTGCTCGAAAAAGATTTTGAGAAAATACGCGATATAGACGAAACAAAAAAAGCTGACCGAGATGGTCAGCGGCAAAAAAATTAAAGCCAGGAGTCGCTTTGCCGGCAGAGAAGTTCGGCCGCTTTTCCTGGTTCAGCCATGATTTCTTTGACGATTTTTTCCATGCGCGCGGCTTGTGATCCTTTCACAAGAATCATATCGCCTGGTCTTATAAAATTCTGCACCGGAACACGCGCCTCGTCAGAATTTTCAAATTCCAGAATTTGATCTTTCTTGTAACCCACAAGTCTCGCCTCCTCGCCGGCGAATTTTGATTTTGGTCCTACGGTAATCAAAATGTCCATCTTTTTTTCCGCAACTGCCCTGCCCACCTGCCGAT
>Ga0209541_10005203_pt1 | contig 22735 bp, 11 predicted proteins | sample RifCSPlowO2_01_FD_184027 | JGI IMG/M metagenome (GOLD analysis project Ga0209541, IMG submission 184027) | Groundwater microbial communities from Rifle, Colorado - Rifle CSP2_plank lowO2_0.1 (SPAdes) (version 2) | ecosystem: Environmental > Aquatic > Deep subsurface > Groundwater | place...
AGTAATCATTGCAGTCTTTAGCACAGAAAGCCAAGTTACAAGGCAGGACCAGGTAAAACTGCTCAACCAGCTCGTCATAGAAGCTGAAGAAGAGGACGGGCCTGCTATAATTGTTGGCGGCACCCTTGACAAAACTATGCTGCTTAATTTTGCAAATAAAAACTATGACGAGCTTAAAGGCCTTTTAGGCGTGACTTCAGACTTTGTCATACACTTTGAGGATTCTGAAGGAAACCTTGTCGATATAATCGGAAAGCCATGCATAGGCAGCGCTTATGCAAGAGTTAACGGTTACAGATGCGATGGCTGACTGCGTTTTTTTCTCACTTTTAACGTTTCGAAAAAAATAGATGCATCCCGCATATGGTGAAGAATATGGGATTAAAAGCACAAACAATATCTGCAGACGCGTTTATAGCTATTGCCTTATTCATGATAGTCCTGATATTCTTTTTCTCCTTCAGCAGCGATAAAACAAGCGAAATAAAGGTGAAGGATCTCCAGAGCGAAAGCTCAAAGCTTGCATCTGCAGTTTCAGTGGTAAGAAATGAAACTTCCTCTTTTGTGGAAGGAACCAAGGTAAAGGTTGACTCGCTTGAGGGGGCAAGCGGGATGACTTACTCGCAGCTAAAGGACGCCTTTGGACTGGAGGCAGACTTCTGCATACACTTTGAGGATTCTGAAGGAAACATCATAAATGTTACAGGGAACAGAACAGGTCTTGGCAGCGGTTACGTGACGGTAGGGGGAGTGGCTTGCGGGTGAATCTCTTGCTTCTTTTACCACTTACCAATGGTTATTAACCGAAAGGTGAAGGCTGACATTAAGGTTTGCGGGGATACTGTTATTAGTTCGAGGGTGCCGGTGTTGTTTAAGGGCAGGTTGGTTAGCATGGTTTTGACTGTGTTTGATTCTGCAGAGTGCCAGTGAACAGATGCTTTCGGAGATACTGGCTTTCAGCGGCGTTGTCCTAAAAGCGCTTTCTCACATGTTTATCGCTTCCTTTTTACTTTCCCCCTCCTCTGCAAAGCAAGGAGTGGGAAAGTAAAGAAGGAGAGCTACGAAAGGTGCAAGCAAAGTCTCAGGACAGAGCCGCTTTCAGCAAAACCTTTAATAATTACCAATAGGATTATTAAGCTATGGCAAAGAGAGGGCAGTACTTCACCATAGACGCTTTTGTGGCCCTGCTTGTGGTAACAACAGGGTTGGTTCTTGTGCTTGCAGTAAACTCTTACACACCCTCTTCCGGCCAGCCTGAACGCCTTTCTCAGGAGTTTGTTAATGTTCTTGCCCAGACAAAAATAAAGGAACTGAACAACTTTTTTGTGATGCAACAGGTTAGGAACGGCAACATTACTGATTTTGACAACACTATCTTGCAGCAGGCATACGAGTTTAAGCGCTATTTTGACTCGTTTCTTGTCGGTTGCCCCCCTGCGACCGGCTGTCACGGGTATGAGCCTTCTGTTCATACGAACATGTCCGCTGAATTCTTGGCAAGCGTTACGCCAAGCCTTGTTCCTAAACAGTACAGTTTTGAAATTATAATAGACGGCGATTCTGTTCACGGCAGGGGCGAAGGACAGGACACTACAGACCTTCTTATCTCCAGCAAAAGAATCGTGTTTGGGGTTGTGAACAAGAGCGTGGAATTCTGGGGGCCTGTTACTGTGGAGGTAAGGGTATGGCAATAAGCGTTTTCCCAAGCAAAAGGGGGTTCTTCTTTACAATAATCGCCATGTTAATAGTTTCCGTGCTATTCGTATCTTTTATGCCAAAGTCAGGAGTTACGCTAGTCCACAAAATCCCCTCCACAGAAAGCAGGATTAACGTAGCCAACGATTTTGTCGAAACGCTGAAAACATCCTACCTGCCAATGGCCCTTAGAACATCAAGCTATAGCGCCTTAAACTCGCTTTCCGAGTATACCAAGGCATATGGCTCCTTGTTCACCGATTATGATGATTTAAACACAAACTTTGCTGAAATGATGCTTAACGGCTCTATCTTTTGCAGGCTCGGCGGGCAGAATGCGGTCATGGCGGTAGAGGACTGTATCGGCTCATCAGAAACCCTTATGATGGGCAGGGATTTCACCCGGCGCCTCAGGGATATAGAGAACGCATCAGTTTCAACCCTGCAGCTTCAGACAGCGCTAAATTACAGCGGCTTTAATGCGGTTCTTTTCCAGAACAACGCCACAGGGCCCTTCCAGGTAGGGGTGAAAATCACAATTAACTTCTCAGTAAATGCAGGGCTAGCATGGTGGAATGACACCAAAGACGTTGAAGTGATTTTCAGCTTTGAAGGGATAGAAGACCCCCTTTATTCTGTCAAAAGCCAGTCAGACCTCGGCCTCCTCTACACAAATGTTTTCAACAGGACAAACATAACCTCCTGGAACATTACGAACACGTTTCTTGAGATTGAATGGAGGAAATACCGCTATGAGAAAAACGGCTCGGCCTTTCTTACGCGCTTCACCAGCCTTGATGAGGCTTCAGAATGCTGCGGCATTGAAAGTCTGATAAACCCTTTCGCAATGGACGACGCTGTTGTTGGAAATGTGGAAAGGCCTTACGTGGACTGGTGCTTCTTCGGAACAAGGTGCCCCGGCGACCAGCCTGGCGCTTTATGGAACATAAGCTGCATAACAGACACCGCGCAATCGCCTGAAAAATTTTACAGGTTCTCCCTTGACACTTACCACGCAAGCACTTACAACCTTACAGACTTTGTTTACGGCGCAGAGCCGGATCCCAACGCAGCGCAGTGCAACGGCATGATGCAGGCAGTGTGCGGGATAGACCCTGATACGCCGTGCATATGAGCTGTTTATTCTGACTTTTTTCATTTTCTCTTCCCTATCAAAGTCAAGGGAGGAGAAAATGACTGCAGCAATGGAGCAAAGCAGAAAATAAGGTCTAATGCATAGCAAAAAGGGAAAAACATTATAAACTAGCTGCAACAGTAAAGTTTTATTCTATTGTTATACAGGCTATACAGGCGAAAAAAATGAATGTGGAAGAAACAGTAAAGATAAACAAGCTGGCAAAAGAGCTTCTCGCCCACAGGATAGCTGAAAACTCTGAACAGGCAACACTGAAAGCAGAGGAAATGATAAGAAAAAGAAATCCGGTAGAAGCAAAGGAGAAGACTTTGCAGCAAACCAGCCCTGATACTGGCTATTTTGAGAACATTGCCAGGCATCTCTCCTCAAATATAAGGGAGCTGGCTTCTGCCGTTAACAGAATAAGGCAGGAGCAGGCAGCCCTGAAAGCTCAGGTTGACGAGCTGAGAATGCTTAGCGAAAAGAAGCATGCCGCCACGGCTGAAGAAAGCAAGGAACTGGCGCAAAAGGAAGACGAAAACCTGAAAACAGGGTTTTCTGGGGAAGACATTGCCATAGACAAAATATTTTACTTCGGGAAAAAATGACTGACCGCGCAAAATACGACCACCTCGAGAAACTAGCCAGAACGCTGCTCAAAAGCGGGCTTGCATCCAACTCTGCGGAAGCCATGAAAAGGGCCAGGGAAATCCTCAAGATTAAACCTGAGAAGGAAAAAATAAACATTGAAAGCCTACCGAAGATAGATGAGATAAAGGCAGCTGACAGCAAGCACGCAGGAGAACTGGAGACTGACAGGAGCCTCAGGGAGCTGCTGGAAGAAGACGCTGAAAAAATATACAACAACAAAAATTCCGGGAGCAGGCAAAGCTAAATCAATGCAGTAAGCTTCTTTATTTGTTAAGTCAAGTTGTTAAGTGAACACTGCCTCCCTCCCTGCTGCACCATGCCCCTGATTCCTTTCCCAACTTCTCCCTCCCTATCAAGTTTAAGGGAGGGAGAAGTTTGGTGAAGAAGCAGAAGGCAGAGCGTTCAGTTGGAAAGTTTACTTTGCATTATTTAACAGATTCAAGCTCAAGCAGGGTCTCTGTCCTTCTAACACCAGCTATGCTTTTTAATTTTTTCAGCACAATCTCTCCAAGCTCTCCCGCGTCCCTGGCTACTACCTTTAGCATCAGGTCATTTGGCCCTGTGGTCGCCACAATATTATGCACAAATGGCATCGGAACCATCTTTTTTAGAATCAAGTAATGAAGGTCGTAATCAACGTCCACCAGGATGTAGGCAGTGATTGCCTTGCCCAGCTTTTTATAGTCAAGGACTGCAACATATTTTTTAATGATTCCAAGCTTTTTCAGCCTCTTTATCCTGTTGTGTATTGTCGTCTGCGGCATTCCCAGCTTGAAAGCAAGCTTCTTTGTTGTAACATCCGAATTCAGCTTAAGCTCTTCAAGTATCAACATGTCTTTGTCATCAATCATTTCCGGTAAAAAATTCCGTTTTGATATAAAAATGTTGTTGTTTTTGCATAATTTTCCATTTGTTTGGGAGTAGATTCTTAAAGTGCGCTTCCCTCTTTTTATAATCTGCCCAAGCAAATTGCAAAGAAAATTTCCGGAAATTCCGGAAAATTTCCGCTATTAACCGGTTATAATCGAAAATTTTACGGAGGAATTGAAAATTCCTGCAAGCCAGTTGAAAGATTTTCAAAAATTCATGATAGGGTTTTATTAAGGGGGAAATAATAGAAAATAGAAGGTATAAACTTTATCAGATAAGTTTTTATACTCAAAGGGATTACATATATGTTTAAGGGGCAAATATATGCCTCTTATATGTTTTCCGATTTGAGGGGTGATGTAGGGGCTTTTCAGGATGCGCAGTTCAGGCCTTTTAAGATTTGCTTTACACGATTTTTAATTCGAATCAGTTATGAGATGAAGGGTTTAGCAGCTGTGGAGGTCAAAAATGAACTGGAAAACTAGTCTTTTGTTATTAATGCTTCTTCTCTTAACGCCTGCCCTGGCTTATGCTGGCGGAGGCGGTTTTGCAGTTCCGGCTACGCCTATTAACGGTTCTTCTGCAGAAATTGCTCAGCAACGGACAGTTCAAGATTATGGCTCTGGTGGTGAGGCAGTTACAGAGGTCGTTAATGGAAGCGTAGAAGAAGTGCCTGTATCAGAGCAGACTCGGCAGGAGAATGTTCCTGTATCAATTGTTGAGACAGATTCGCAGCAGGAATCAGAGGACGTTAATTATGCCGTTACGCAAGAGGCGCTTGAAGAGGCTGAAGCTGTTCCTTTAGGGGAATCTCCTGTATACGAATCCGGAGTAGCGCAAGCGAATGTTGCGGAAGAAGTCGCTCCCGAAACGTCTGTTCAAGATGGTGCCAAAGAGCCTAAAGAGACTTCTGAGCCAAAGAAGGGCTTCATCCAAGCGCTGTGGGGATTTTTCACTGGAACTGGTGAGAAGGCTGCCGATACCGAAAGCGCTGAACAACCTTTGTCATACAAGCCTCAAGAAGACTTGTTCGCAGCGAATGATTCCGGGCTAGAAACAAAAATTTCCGAACCAATCGGGGGAAACGATTCAGACAAAGCGGAAAAAAGCGGGGGCAGCGAATCGTTCATATCACGGATTTTCAAGAAGCTATTCCGATAATGAATCACCTGCTAAATAAATTTCCGGCTATTTTAATCTGTCTTCTGCTAGTTTTTATGCCTGCTGGTTATGCGCAGCAATTTTCTGGCACCTCACTTTACATGGAAAGTGATGATTATGAACAATCAAATGAGTCTTCTGATAGAATTGTCAGTGAAGTTGTGATTAATGTTTCAGAGGATGGGCAAATAACTATTTTAAACTCTGACGCAGACAATGTTTCTTCCAATGAAAATATTATAGGCGCCCAAGAAATATTTCCAGAAGCTGACGATTCTTGTTCAGACGCAAACAGCCGTAATCTGGGTACAAGCTATTACGAATATATAGATTACAATGGTGATATTGATTGGCATAAGTGGTATTTGCCTTCTTCAGGCAGATTTACTGCCGAGTTAGATGTCCCTTCAGGCTATGATTATGAGCTTAACGTATACAAAAGCTGCAGCTCAGTGGTTTGCAGTTCTACCAGAGGAACAGGAAGCGATGAACAATGTTCAGTAGATGCTAATTCTGGATGGATTTATGCGGCATTTAAACTACTGCCTATTAAGATGGGGTTGAGCGCGTTATGAAAAAGGCACTACATTTATGCACAATTTTTTTTGTCGCTTTAATTCTAGCTTTACAGCCAGTTTATGCTGCAACGCTTATAGGCGAATTTGGAGCTGTTGATTCATTTTCTGAGCAGAGCCGCATAAACCAGTCTGATGCTGAAAGAGCTTCTGTGCCGTCAGGAGGTTCAAATTCTGTTTCAGGCGGCCTTATCGGGCTTCCAGAAGTAGTGCGAGCAGAGGTTAACCTGCTTGAACAGGAAGGCATCAATATAACTGTTATTCAACAGAATTTAACAGACAGCACTTTTATGCTTTCTGTTGGTGCAGTTGCGCCAATTGAACAGCAGGATTCTTCGCAACAAAACATTACCCAGCAAATATCTCTGAGCGACTGGAAATTTGCCAAGGAGATTGGAAGTGAGTCAGAGAGCTGGGAGCCAAAGAGGGTTACAAGCGTTTTCTCAAAGGAGGATTACATCTCTTATCTATGGGTCAAGTATGTTGATATTTATGAAGCGCATAGCGGCAAATGGAAATGGTATGACCCTAAAAACAGCTACTATGCTGACTGCACTTTTAACCTGGATGCGCCTCCTTCGGGATATTATTGGCTGTGGTTCAAGACTTGGTGCGGCGTATACATAAAAGGCATGTACCCTGCTTCAAATCCAGGCATCTGGAATGCAGAATTCTATCTTGAAAGCAGCAAGGCAATAGATGCCGACTTCTTCATAAAATACGTGTTCAAGGAAAGCAAGATGGTTAGAGGCGTTGATGGCGATGGAAATCCAGGAACCGAAACTTACTCGTTTTCTGCAAGTGATGACGCTGCATACACGTGGGCTAGGCTGAATAACGTTGCAGACCCTTTGAATATCGAGTGGAAGTGGTATGCCCCCGACAGCAGCCTCTACAAGACCTTTACGCACACCACACAAAACCCAGGAACAGATAAGAGCTGGGATGGCTACAACTTATGGAGCTCAATTAACATTAAAGACAATCCTCCTGAGAATTTGTGCGGCGACTGGCAGGTCAAAACCTACATTGATGGCCAATTTGTTTATTCGCGGAATTTTGTCATAGAAAATTGTGTTCCCCCACCTAAGTGCGATGCCAATGCTCTGGAATCCTGGGTTTCAAAAGACGGCGAGATTTACAACAACATAAAGACCCATCACAAGTTTGAAAATACATGGGGAGAAACGCTTGACTATAACATTAACTTTGAGCTTTTTGACCCAAACGGAGCAAAGGTTGCCAGCACCTCAAACAATGGCCAGCTTGGCGCAGGGTGGGTATCAACATGGTGGGTGCAGTACGGCGTTCCGTCAGGGGGCTGGAAGCCAGGCAGCTATGTTTCCCGAGCAACTGTTAACGGCTACTGCTCAACCCAGCAGGTTACTCTAAGCAATCAGGCTTATCCCAACATTCCCGCGCCAGTCTTTTCTCCCGGAATTCCTGAAACCAATTATTGCGATGGCAATATTAAAGTAAAGGTTTCAGACAAATACAGCAACAACCTCCAAAGCGTTAAAATTTATCTTGACGGAAGCATTGAGGGAACAACCAGCGCTGATGGAGGCAGGGAAATAATTATAGCCGATGACAGCTGCGGGCAGACGCATGCAGTCAAGGCAGTCTGCCCTGACGATTCCCTGTGCTCTGTAAAGTCAAGCACCATTTCCTACGACGGTGACGTCAATTCTGTTTTCTTCATTTGCGATTGCCCTGGAACAATTCCCGGGCTTGATATTGAGGCGACTACAGACTCTTACAGGTATGTTACCGGCTCTCAGGTGAAAATGAACGTTAACATAAAAGATGCAGCCGGAAATTTTTTGAGAAATGCCCTGCTTACAATTTACGACCCGTTTCTCGGCGCAACAAAGTTTTTCAACCCTGGAGAAGGCTTGCTATCTTACAGCTCCGAAGCGACTCTTACAGGCCTTCAGGCTTTTTTCCTGTCTTCTTACAAGCAGGGCTTTCTGCCCGGCTTGTCCAAGGTTAAGGTTGTAGTAGAGGACTTTACCGGCAGAATATCGGTGCAGGCAACTCATAAGGACGGCTCAGCTTTGTTATCTGCTCTTATTTTTCTGGACGATGAGTTCAAAGGCGTAACAGACAGTTCCGGGAGAAAGGTTATCAGCGGGGATAAGGGCAGGACAAGCGTTTTAGCCTTAAAATGCGCAGGGGCCACTGTAGAAACGCCTTATTGCAGCGGTACGCCAGTCACGATAGCAGACAATAATTTCGTTTCGTTATCTTGTGATTGCGGTCCTGAAGGGATGCAAAAAGAAGGCACGGTTTTGCTGCAGGTTAGGACCAAGCCTGAAAATTGCTATTCTAATTTCAGAAATTGCCCCATAGGCAATGCCCTTGTTATTGTAGATAACAGCGCTATGGGTTATACACCTCTTCACGGTTTCATAGAGCTTCAAAATCTGAAATATGGAAAACACAAGGTATCTGTGAGGGGTTTTCTTTCCGACGATGAGGACGACACCACTCCTGAATTGAAAGAATATGAAACTGAGTTGATGGTTTCAGAGCCTTTTGGGCAGGAGACGTTTGAGTTATCAAACAATGATTTTGTAGCTTTAAGTGAATCTTCTCTTGAAGCGCAGTCTAATGTGAGTGAGCAGTTCATAATCATTCCTATTCTTATATGGGTTGCTTTTACAGCATGGGACGCTAAAACATTGAATGATTGTGAGAAAAAATACGATTATGACCCGATTGTGGCTGAAAGGGAATGCATGGATGAACGGCTTTGGCTCGGCTCTAATTTTATCCCGTTAGGAACGGTATTTAACAAGGCTGGGAAGGGGATTAAAGGCTTGGTTCACCTTCTTGAGTTTGTTGATGGTAAATGGGTAAGAAAAGCGGTTGAGGTTACAAGGGTTGGCGAAGTATTCACTGGCGCCATCAGGCTTTATGATAGAATTCATAACATCTATCAGGTGACTTCGGAATACGGCAGCAAGGCTTTGGGATATGTTATCCGCAAAACCGGATTGGACGAAATCATAATCATAATTAACCATGTTGAAAGCGTCATACTTCGCGACTGGGATGCTGCTGTGAAAGCAGTTCAGCTCAAGTTCCTTGCTAAAGACACGCTACAAGTTGGGGATACAGTTCTTAAGGGGGCTGATTTTGCTCATCTTCCGTTCGAGGCCATGGTAGGCGCTATTAAAGGCGAACTTGGAGAGGCGTATGCTGAAGAGGCATTTAAGCAACTGGCAAAAAGGGTTGACCCTAATATTGCAGTCAAGATGGTTGACGAGGCAAGTCTTGGTTTGACTAAGGACTTCAAAACTACAAATTACCGTTTCATCTTTAAACCAAATAAGAAAAGTATTGAAATTTTTACCCATGATAAAGATAAAATTTATGGGGAGATAGACCGGCTTTTTGACTTTCAGGGGAAGCCTGTTATTGTTGAAGCCAAGCTAACCAGTAAAATAATTTATCCTGGCACTATAAATCCTAAGGCACTGCCTGAAATAATGAAAGCTACTCAGGAGCTTTATGTTGAAAAGATTTTGAAGAATGAACTGCCTGAGCTTACAACGGCTGAATTGCAGCGTACAATAACACCGCAGTATGTTGTTGCAGGGCCCTCTGATGTCATGAAGACTTTCGTTCACGACCCCGTAAACCCTGTTCTTCCCTCTGCTAGTTGGCACTCTCTTACAGAGGATTTGATAAAACAAGGGTATGAGAATCCTTTGCCCTTGTCTCTTGCAGAGGATTATGCTGCACTGAATAAAATGGCAAATGATTTAGCCAGAGGCGTTGGAGGTAATTAGAAATGTCTGAAGGAACTTATTTTGGAGTTGAATTGAAGAAAGGAACTATAACGAGCAATGAAGCTCTTGTTGACACTTTTATGAAGTATCTGGGTTGTTTTGATAATCCTCACGTTTGGGAGGTTTATCTTAACAAAGTTGGAGAGGAGGGTCTTAGTAAAGCTCATAAGCTTGGAGACACGAGTAATCATATATATGCTAATTTACCTCGAAAGGCTGTGTACGATTTTCTGAAGAAAACCATTGCACATAATCCTGGTGTTGAGTTTGGCGGTATCCGTAGTTACGGAGCTGGTCTTTTTGATGCGGATAAGTACGGTTTTCCCGCTGACTCGATAATGGTGGCCAGAAACGGACTTGGCTGGCAAGGTTTGAGTCCAGAGCATTACGGTATTGACCCTAAAAAGTATTACGATGGCTCGGGTATCAGAACGTTTAGCGTTTCTGAACAAGGAAAAAAGGAGTGGAACATTGTTGTTCCATTAATTGATGTCCAAAAGATGATTTTTAGCACTTTAAAGCGCATTATACAAGCCTTTGACCCTGTTTCTCTTAATTTTAGAAGAGAATACTCTGAGCGTTTGCATGGGTCGCAAGTGTTGTACTTCAAAGACCCCTATCTTTTCTGTTTTGATTTGGAGCCTAATGAAGATATTAATGATGAGGGGGTTTTAAGGAAGCTTAAGGAAATTAAGTCTGTTTTGAGCTTGGAAGAACTTGAACGGATTTTAAAGGAGCAGACTGAGAGGAGCGATGCAGAAGTTTGGAAGTCTTCCTTCGCTGGGGCTGGTGTTTTTGAGAAGTTCGAACGTAAGTCAACCAGTATTTTCAGTGGCAATCTTAACGTGATTATTGCTCTTCGCAGGGCTGTGCGTGAGAAAGGGGTTGATTTGCCTGAGGGCGATGTTGAGGACTGGGCGCGGTATGAGGAGGAATATTTCAGAGAGAAGAAGAAAAAATAAAAAACTAGGTAAAAAATGGGTTGGAGCAAACTTGGTAAGGCGTTTCCTTTTTTGGTTTACTCTGCTGTTGCAGTCTTATCTCTGCTGCTGCTCATATCTTTTCTGCCAATCCCAGTCGATAAAACCGAAGACGGCAGCAGGGCTGGAGTTTATCCTGGCTCTGGCGGATTAAGCTTAAGTGATGACAGCAAGCTGAGTGACTTACTTGAAAGTTCTGGTGACGTTAATAGTGGTTCTGACTCTTCTGAAGACGCAAGTAGAACTAAAAAACCATCTGTCCAGAAAAGCAGCAAGAGCATCAGTTTATCACCGCTTGGAGCTGAAAAGTCCGGCAGCAGTCCCAGGAGCAGGTCCGGAAGGGTTGAGCCGCGTCATGACATTGTTGACCCTTTACTTGCGGATAAGGGCGGCGATGAAGAAGTTGAGGTAATTATAAAGCTAGCAGATGTGCCTGATGTACAAAACAGTTTGTTCTCTACTGCTTCTGAAGTTTCTGAGAAGCAGCAGCTCGAAGCTGATTCGTTAGAGCTTAAAAATCTTGGCGCAGAAGTGGGGGGGGTTTACTCCATCGGAAACCTGATTGTAGCCAAGGTTAAGGCCAAGGACTTGTTAGAGCTAACAACAGCAGGCAGTGTTGAGAAAATCTTTGCCAATAGGGAAGTGTATGCAGTTCTCGACGAAAGCGTTCCACAGATAAGCGCGCAGACATTTTGGAATGCCGGCTTTACCGGTGAGGGAATTAAAGTAGCGATACTTGACACAGGCATGGATTCAGGCCATCCGATGGTTAGTGGGAAAATCATTGCTGAGAAGGTGTTTACAGGGGAAGCAAGTGCTAATGATTTTAAGGGGCATGGAACTCACGTTGCAGGCATTGCTGCAGGAACTGATTCTTCCGGCGGACTTTATAGGGGTGTTGCGCCTGAAGCCTTGCTCATGAACGCAAAGGTTCTCAATGATAACGGGTATGGCAGCACTGCGGGAATTGTTGCAGGGATAAACTGGGCAGTTGACCCTGACGGAAATCCTTCTACTGATGACGGCGCCGATGTAATCAGCATGAGTTTGGGAGGTTCATATAACGACCCTTTTGATCCTATGAGTTATGCAATAAGGGATGCTTTGGAGGCAGGTGTTTTGGTCGTTGTTGCTTCAGGAAACTGCGGGAGTTGCGGCGCATGCGGCGGCTATGTTGGGGTGACGACGCCCGGAAACAGCCCGTGGGCTTTTACCGTGGGAGCTGTTGATAAAAGCGATGCTGTTGCCTGTTTTTCCAGCGGGGGCTTGGTCGAGGGCGTTGGCATAAAGCCTGATGTTGCAGCTCCTGGAGTCGGAATAAAGTCTTCTGTCCCTGGCGGCTACAGCGCTTACAGCGGCACTTCCATGGCTACGCCTCACGTTGCCGGAGCTGCTGCTTTGCTGCTTAGTAAGAATCCTGATTTCACACCGCAGCAAGTACAGTCAATTCTTGAAAACACAGCCAATGATTTGGGAACCCGCGGCAAGGATGCGTCTTACGGTTCAGGGGTTATTAACTTGGATGCTGCTTTTAATGCAAAAGCGATTGTCCTTGCAAAAGACGTTTTGTCGGAAGACGTAGTAATGGGAGATGCTATTGAGGAAAAGATAGTTATACAAAACTTTGGAAGCGAGCTTCTTTTTGTAAATCTATCATATGATAGCTGGATTCACTTTAGCGGCTTATCCAGCAACGCGTTCTCTATAGCATCTATTAGCAACGTTACCGCAGTTTACACGATATCAGCTTCTGAGCTTGGCGTCGGCTCGCATACCGGGAGGATAATTGTTAACACGAGCGATGCGAGTCTGCCGCAAAAGTCAGTCAACATTGCTATTGACGTATTTGAGTCAACCGCGCCCGTATTTAGTGAGGTCAGTTTTTCTTCTGAGGCTTTTTCTCAGGAGGAAATGCCTGTAACAGCTTTGGTAACAGACAATGGCCAGGTTTTAAGCGTGTTGGCAACTGTTTCACCAGAAAACAATTCTTTTACGCCAATAACTTCGCAGCTGGAAAAACTAAGCGGTAGTTTGTGGAAAGGCTCTGTAAGAATGCCCGCTGTTTCCTCGCCGGAGCTTGTGAAGTTCAGCCTAACCGCAATAGACAACCAAGGTTATGCTTCTGTTTTTGAGAAAGATGTTTACGTGACAAACCTCATCCTGAAGATTAAGGGTGGTGACGATGTTATCCAGGGCTTGCCCCTTAACATAAATGCCACGTTCATGAATACTAACGAAAATGCCATGGACGTGCTTGCAGAATTTGAAATTATTGACTCTTTCGGTCTTACTGTTTTCAAAGACTTAGACGGCTCAACTATCATGCCAACCGGGTTTAAGGCTGATTTTTCAACTAGCTGGACTCCTGAAAGATTCGGCACTTATTTTGTCAACTTGACGATGAAGACCCCCTCAGGCACAGTCCTTACAAATTCAGAAGAAACTATTGTTGTAAGCATCCCTGACTGGGGGGAGGTTTCTGGAGTGCAGCTTCCGGAAAGCGTTGTCAAGGGCGCGCCTTTAACATATGCGGCGACTTTTTCAAATTCAGGGCCTGTAGCATACCCTGTTATTGCTGCCCTGTCTTTGATAGATGAGAATGGCAAAGTAGTAGCTGTTTTGCCGTCTGAGGAATTTAATGCCCCCTCTTTAGGCAGCGTTGTTTTATCAGCTTCTGAAGAAATACTGCTCGCAGCAGGTAATTATACAGCATTGTTTCAGGTTTACTATGGGAACCGTGTAGAGCAGCTTTACAAGCCAGTCCGCTTGGTAACTCCCGCAGTTCTTGAAATGAAACGCTTAACAATCGCCGATAAGCTGGCGTATAAGGATACGGTGTTTCCATTAACGCTGGAAATCTTTAACAATGGCAGCGTTCCCGTATTTTCTGAATTTACTGCTTCAATTTTTAACAGCTACGGGCTTGTTTACTCTGAAAGGTTTAACGGCACGAACATTCTGCCTAGAGAAACAAAAAATGTAAGCCGCGAGATTATTTTTGATGATTTCGAGGATGGTGTCATTGATAGTTCTATCTGGGTTGGTAGTGGCTGGAGCGGCGGCACTTTGACTGAGTCTGGCGGGGATTTGTATTTTGAGACGGGGTCTTCCAACGATAAGCAGGTTCGTACTGCGGTGAATATCGGTGCGTACGATGATTTTACTTTGACTTTTGATATAAAGTTGGATTATGTTTCTGCGGATAAGAATGTTGGTTTTTGGTTGGGTAATTTAGCTGAGGGTTATATGGAGGCAGGGTCTGGTCATAGAGGTTATTATTTCCAGTTTCACGGCAGGACAAGCGGTATGAACATCGGTGTCAGTTACGACGATGCTGGCGCGAGTTTACACGACAAGTATTCCCCTCCCACGTGGAGTGCTGGCGCTTGGCATGCTATTAAGGTGGAGCGTGTCAGCGGCACGGTTAATTTTTACTTTGACGATACTTTGATTGGTAGTGACAGCGCTTATGCTTCTTTGATGACTGAGTTGTACTGGCTTAATGGGAGGACCTGGAAGGATCCCAGGAGCGGCGAGGCTGCCAATATTCACGTGGATAATTTCAGGGTTGTTGCTGGCAGCCTGCAAGCTGATATACTCCCGCCTGTTGAGGAACTATCAGGAGTGATTGATTTGTCTGACTTTTCTGTTGGAATTTATGACTTAATCGTGAGTGCTGATTACGAAGGGAATCATGATGAGATTTCAGATAGTTTCTCAATTGAAGACAAAAAAGCTCCTGCTTTTGTAAACATAACCAATCCGGCGCAGCTGCAGACTTTCCAGCCTTTGACTGTCAGCGTTGAAGCTGAGGATGACAGCAATGTTTCAAACATAACATTGGTCCTCGCCAAACCCCAAATTGGCAGCGAGGTGTTTGAGGATACCTTAGTGAAAAAGACTATAAGTGACAACCAGCAGTATGCAACATTTTTTGACACAGGAAGGCAAGGTATTTACAACCTTGAAATAACAGCTTGCGATGTCTATAATAATTGCAATACTGTTTCTAATGGTATTGAGGTTTCAGAGTGCTCGGGTAAAAGACTGCTGGTGTTTAACAATAGGCTTGAGAAAACTGCATCAAAGCTCATATTGAACAACTCCCTTGCAGACTGCACTTTTGAATTCGATATCAGCAAGGGAGAAGAACCTCCACTTTCATACGTTGAGATGTTTGATGCGATTGTATGGACTTCAGGTAGTAAGAGGAAGGGTATCGAAGATGCGTATGCGAATTTGTTGTTGTCGTACGCTTCAGGCGGCGGTAAATTGCTTATAGAAGGAGCTGACATAGCGTTTCATCACAGAAATGACGCTTTTATGACTGGTGTAGCCCATAGTGTTCTTAAAGAAGACCTGCTGATATCATTCTCAGGCCTGAATGATTCAACTCAATCTTCAGAAGTTGTTGAAATTAAAAAAGCCCGCCCTCATTACATTACTCTAAGATTGCCTGGTGTTTTAAACTACTATCTCTCTGTTCAGGCTCCCCCAGATTCTGTGATACCTATAAATGGTGGCGAAGGACTTTTCGAATGGAGTGATGGCGACAGTGCTATTGTAGTGCACGAAGCTGCCGGTCCTGAAGGAGCAGGAATAAAAACTGTTTTTATGCCCTTTGACTTTACAGGGCTCGATGAAGCTATTGTTAACGACGTCATTGCAAAATCGCTGGAGTGGCTTTTGCTTGAAAGTTCTACTGTTGATGTTGGAGTTTCTTTTGATTACAATTACCTTGTTGAAGGAGATAACGGCGTCGTTATCGAGCTTTCAGTGGAAGGCTTTGCAGACTGGTCGCTACCTATTAATGTGGAACTGTTAATTGACAGCGTTCCTGTCTACTCGGATAACTTGCAACTCGAAGAAGGCAAAACCACTGTTCCGCTAAATATCCCGCTTACATTAGGCAAGCATTCTTTTGACTTAAGAGCACTTTCAGCAGTTGCAGAAGTTGATTATCAGAATAACGAGCAGTCATACAAGGAATATGTCGCTCCTTCGTCTCCTGACATAGTTATTGAGAGCGTATTGCACAATTATAGCACCCTTTCAGGAAACGTTAGAATAGACGCAGTTGTTTCCAATGCCGGTGGCGCTTCTTCTACAGCAGAATTGTCAGCATTTATTGACGGTAATCTGATAGAAACAAAGCCTGCAAGCATCGGCCCTGGCCTTTCCCAGGCATTTTCTTTTGAAACACAAGGCGAAGTCGGCTCGCACGTCATAAAAATTTCTGCACAGAACGAGAATGACTTTAATCTTTCAAATAACGAACTGGGCGTAGAAGCTCATTTCTGCGGGAAAGAAAAAGTGCTTGTTGTTGACGCTAATGACGCTGAACTTTATGTAACAGAAACTCCAAGCAGCGCAAAAGAATTTGTTGAAGTTCTGAAAGATAATGATTATTGTGTTGAGGAATGGGGTCTAGCATCGCAAGGAATCCCATCTTTGGAGTATGCTTCAGGATTTGAGCTTATTGTCTGGAGCGCAGGAGACTATTTTGGCAGCATAATACGTAATGAGACGGAGAGCTTGTTGCTAAATTCCTCAGCGCAGCTTCTACTTGAAGGCGCTGACTTTGCACTGGATATAAGGGATAAAGACTTGCTTGAAAAGCTCATTGGCGCAGTTTTAAGCAGGGACATTTTGCTGGAAGGAACAACACCCTTATTGTTAAATGTCAATAACATTACCTCAAATCTTTCGGTTAGCGGGATAAGCATTAGTGAAGTGAGTTCTCCGTATCCCGACGGCGTTGAAGTGCTGACAAGCCAGGTAATTGCCGAATGGCCTGATGGCGGTGCTGCAATAGTTGCAAAAGACGAGGCTGGCAAGAAAAGCGCATATTACGGGTTTTCGTTAGACGGAATAAGTGATACCGAAGCAATGAATGAGCTTGTCCTAAGCACAGTGCAGTGGCTGCTGGAAAGTTCAAACAACCCTCCAGAGATAAACAACCTATCTAATATAACCGTGAACGAGGGTGAAAACATAGTCTTCTCAATCAATGCTACAGATATTGATGGAGACGAGCTTTATTATAATGCCACAGGACTTCCTGAGGATGCGTCATTCGATACTAACACAGCAATCTTAACTTGGAATACAACTTATGAAGATTCGGGAGTCTATCCTGCGACATTCAATGTTTCTGACGGAACAGATTCAGTTAGCCAGTCCATAAACATAACCGTGAATAACGTAAACAGGCCGCCAGAATTTTTACCGTTTGATTTGCTTATTGAAGTGAATGAATCTGAAAAGGCCATTATCAGGCCTAATTTCACAGACCCGGACAATGAAAACCCTGTTACAAACGATGATAACGGACTCATAATAACAGCAAACGACACCAGATTTACGCAAAACTGGACTGCGTTTGAATGGCAAACCGCATACAATGATTCAGGACTGGTAGTGGTGGGCTTAACAGTTAGCGACGGCGAGTTGGAAGCCGGTGAGAACATCAGCGTTGTTGTGCGTAACGTTAACAGGGCTCCGTCTATCGCCCCAATAAATGACAGCGCTGTTGTTGAAACAGAAATTGTGGCTCTTGAGCTGATGGGAACAGAGCCTGTAATTGTCATTAGCGACCCTGACAACGAAAACAGCGTTTCTAATGACGACAATAGCCTTACAGTTACTATAAACGATACCAGGTTCATCAGAAATGATACAGCATTTAACTGGCAGACAACTTACGAGGATGCAGGAGATTACACGTTCAAAGCAGTGGTGTCCGACGGCTACATGGAAGACTCGCAAGAATTCAATGTTGCCGTCCTAAACCTTAACAGGCCGCCAGTATTTGCATCGCTGCCAAACATCACGGCAGACGAGGATGCTGCGATGGCTATTGACGCCAACGCCTCAGACCCTGACAACAGTGCAGCGATGACTACCCAAGCTGAGCGGGAAAGCGGCATTAACTTTACGTTGCTGGAAGGGCCTTACGGCATGGCAATTGATAACGCTACCGGCGTCATATCATGGACGCCCACAAATGAGCAGAGCCATGGCTCCCACCCTGTTACTGTGCAGGTTTCTGATGCAGAAGGCCTTACCGACACCACCACGTTTACGATAACCGTCGTTAATGTAAATGACCTGCCAACAATCAATTCTACACCAATAACTGCAGCAACAGAAGAACTCCTGTACAGTTATGACGTTAACTCTGATGACCCTGACTTCCGCACCCTAAACCCAAATGAAATCCACACCTACTCCCTCGATATAGCGCCTGAGGGAATGAGCATTGACCCGGTTACAGGTATGATTGAGTGGACTCCAACAAATGAGCAGGCCCAAAGCAACCATACAGTAACTGTAAGGGTTGCTGATTCTGGAAGCGTATCTGCTACTCAAACCTTCACGGTTACGGTGGAGAACGTTAACGATGCCCCGTTTATCAACTCAACTGCCGTAACCGAGGCTGTAGAGGAAATATTGTACAGTTACGATGTTGATGCTGATGACGATGACTTCAAAACCCTTAACCCGAGCGAAGTCTTAACATTCAGCTTAGGCGCATTTCCTGAAGGAATGAGAATTGACCAGAACAGCGGATTAATTGAATGGTTGCCATCTAACAAGCAGGCTGCGCAATCGCACAATGTTGTAGTTCGCGTTGTTGATTCGGGAGCAGTTGCGAGCATACAGTCCTTTGATATATCTGTTGAAAATGTAAACGATAAACCAAGCATTACCTCAGCACCTGTTTTAGCCGCAACTGAAGAAGTCTTATACAGCTATGACGTTAATGCTGAGGATGACGATCTGGAAAATCCATCCGGAGAAAAACTTGCTTTTTCACTGGTCGAAGCTCCGGAAAGTATGGCTATTAACAGCTCCACAGGCTTAATCTCTTGGGCACCGACTAATGAGCAGAGTGAAGGAGCTCATGCGGTAACCGTGTTGGTTGCTGATTCCCAAAACGCAAATGCAACCCAAACCTTTGAGATTGTTGTTGCAAACGTAAACGACCCGGCAATAATAAATTCCACTCCAGTCGCAACTGCAACTGAAGAAGTTTTATATACTTATGATGTCGATTCTGACGACGACGATTTCAGGACTCTTAACCAGACTGAGCAGCATACTTACTCATTGGATGCAGCACCAGAAGGGATGGCTATAAACATTTCTACTGGCTTAATTTCTTGGACGCCAACTAATGAACAAAGTGAGGGAATGCATACCATAACAGCGAGAGTGACAGATACTTCAGGTGCAGCAGACACGCAAACCTTCACGATTAGTGTATCTAACGTAAATGACGAGCCAGCAATAAGCTCTGTTCCAATCACAAATGCGGTGGAGGAAACCTTATACAGCTACGATATAGATTCTGATGATGACGACTTCAGAACTCTTAACCCGTCAGAAACGCACACTTACTCGCTGGAAACAGCTCCGGAAGGCATGACAATCAATACTGCGACCGGGGTTATAGAATGGGTTCCTTCCAATGAACAGGCACAGGGCAACTATGACGTCGTTGCAGTAGTCACTGACACTGAAGGTGCTACTAACCTGCAGAGCTTTGTAATAAACGTGTCCAACGTAAACGACCCGCCAATTCTCACATCTGCACCAGTTACAACAGCAACAGAGGAACAAAACTACAACTATGCCGTATTATCCGACGATGATGACTTCAGAACAGCTAACCCAACAGAAGTGCACCGTTACAGTCTTGAGTCAGCCCCTGCCGGCATGTCTATCAGCGAACTGACAGGGGTTATTATCTGGACGCCAACTAACGAACAAGCGCAGGGCAGCCACGCAGTTACAGTAAGAGTGACTGACACAGAGGATGGAATAGGCATTCAGACCTTCGCTATTGGTGTGGAAAATGCCAACGATGCTCCGTTTGTGAACTCAACACCGGTTACCGAAGCAACCGAAGAAAGCCCCTACACCTATGATGTAGATGCTGATGACGACGACTTCAGGACGCTGAACCCTGATGAAAAGCTGAGCTTTGCGCTTAACGTATCGCCGGAAGGCATGGGCATTGACTCGGTTACAGGTGTGATATCATGGACGCCTACAAATGAGCAGGCGGAGGGAACCCATACTGTCAAGGTTATAGTAACTGACAGCCAAAACGCGGCTGCTGTGCAGACTTACCAGTTGACTGTGGCGAACGTAAACGACCAGCCATCAATAGTTTCATCCCCCATACTGGGCGCTACTGAGGCAGTTTTGTACACTTATGACGTGAACTCAAATGACGATGATTTCTACACGTTGAACCCGTCAGAAACGCACACTTACTCGCTGGACGAAGCGCCGGGTGGCATGTCTATTGAAGGCGCAGCAGGCTTGATTGACTGGGTGCCGTCAAATGCCCAGGCTGCTCAGGAGCACAGCATAGCCGTGAGGGTTACAGACAGCGGAGGCTTGTCAAGCCTGCAGACGTATCAGGTAAGCGTGGAAAACGTAAATGATGCGCCTGTTGCAAACTCTGGGGAAGACCAGACAGTGGACGAGGCCTCAACCGCATTACTTGACGCTTCAGCTTCGATAGACTACGATTTGCTTAACCCGTCCGGAGAGGTTTTATCCTACGAATGGGACTTTGACCAGGATGGCATAATAGATGCGACTGAACCAGAAACAACGCTTACGTTTAATGACGACAAGGTTTTCAATGCAGCTCTTAAGGTTACGGACAAGGCTGGGGAGTCTTCAGTTGACTATGTAACTGTTAACTTCGTGAATGTAGCCCCAACTCCTGAAATAGTCTCGGTAGTTTCCGAGTTCAACACTACTGACTTGTTTGCTGGAGTTGCAGCAGAGTTTGTGGGCAACGCTTCTGACCCTGGAAACGACACCCACACTTTCGAATGGTCTTTTGGAAACCATGCGGCAGAAGGCAGGGCAGTCAACCATACTCACCTGTCCGTAGGCAACCTGACGGTAAAGCTTAAGGTGACTGATGACGACGGCGGGGCAGGGATTGTTGAAAAGCAAATACAAATACACGGCCCAAGAATCCTGAAAAATTCCACCCTGCAGTTGTTGGAAAATCTCCGAGCAGAATGTGACGGCAAAAACAACGGGTGCAAGAAAGAGCTGAAGCAAGCCATACTGCACCTGAACAGGAGCGTGCAAATACAGGTTTGTGAAGAAGACAGCGATGACGGGGAAGAGGGTGATGGCGATGACGCGGAAGATGAAGGTGACGGGGATGACGAAGGTGAAGGCGAGACTTACAATGGGACAGGATGCTATGAGCAGTGGCTTGATGACGTAAACCTCTCGCCCGAGCGTGGTTCAGCAGTGTTTGCGCAGGAAATGGTAGCGGTAAAGCACCTGTCTAAGCTGCTGAACGATAGCGAAGACGACGATGAAGATGATGAGGCTGATAAGAACAGCAAGAAGAACGGCAAGCATTCTGACACAACGCTTCAGGACGACCTTGTGCTTTCAGCGATAGAAAGAATCGTGGCTGCGGACAAGATGCTTGCTGTAAACGCCATTTTAATAGCAAACAGCAGCCCTGTTTCTGACGCAAGACAGGACAAGTCCGGGAAAGAAATAGGCAAAGCTTTAGATTACATGCAGAAGGCGGATGAGGAGCTACTGGAGCAACAATTTGAGGAGGCGATAAGAGCGTTCAGAAACGCGTGGATGCACGCGCAGGAGGCAATTAAGTTCGCGGATAAAACTCCAGGAAAAGGCAATTGCGACAACTTTGAAGCTTACGATGAGGACGGAATTGACGACTGCATTGATTCTGACTTAGACAATGATGGCATTGAGGACGATAATGACGGCATCATAGGGGATAAAGATGACATAGACTTTGTCGGAGAGCCTGATGGCGTTGACGATATTAATGTGGATGTTGATGATGATGTGGAAGATTCGCGCAAGAAGGTAAAAATCCGCAATCAAGGCAGGAATCTTGTAGAGTTCGATTTTGACTTTGACGAAGGCAATGTTGATTTAAGGGGTGTTAAAATAGAAAAACAGAAGGCCAGGGATGGCAAAGGCTCTATCCTGGTAAGAGGGTTAAAATTGAACGGCAAGACAAAATCCTTGTTCATTGAGCGCCTGGTCGAAGGCTCAAACGCGGTCTGCATAAAGGACAAGGAAGTTTATGATATTACCGAGGTTAGCAGCGATTGCAGCGGCGAGGATGAAATCCTGCTCACATGCCAGTCTTCCCCTCCAGCATCCTTCAATAGTGCCGAATTGTCTTGCTACTTAATTGAGCAGACGAACCAGTTTGCCATTTCAGGGCTTAAGCATTCTGCTGTTGTGGAGCATTACATTGCCCCTGCCCTGCAGCCTGTCGGGAATAAGCTTGTTGAGGAGAACAGCCAACTTAGCTTCACAGTATCCGCTGTCAATGCAAATGGCAGACTGTCTTACAGCGCAGCAGGCCTGCCTGAAGGAGCTGGCTTTGACACTTCCACAGGCGCATTTACTTGGACGCCCGGCTTCGTGCAGGCAGGGGTTTATTCAGTCACTTTCACTGTTTTGGACAGCGTGTCTTCTGACTCTGAAACAGTAAGCATCGAGGTTTTAAATGTAAACCGCGCTCCGGCAATAGACGCTATTGAGGATAAGACTGTTCCAGAAGGCCAGGCGCTTCGCTTTAATCTGCACGCAAGCGACCCTGACGGCAATTCTTTAATCTGGCTTCTTGAAAAGCCGGTGGAACCGACAGAAATAGTGATTAACGGCGCTGACCTTGATTTTGTGTGGACTCCTGCTTTTGAACAAGCAGGCATTTACACCTTTGTGTTCATGGCAAGTGACGGCAGTCTTACTGCAACAGAATCTGTCAAAATTACAGTGTCGCCTGTTAACAGAGCCCCTGAGATAGAGGATATCGTAATACAGCCTGCC
>Ga0209541_10005204_pt1 | contig 22735 bp, 31 predicted proteins | sample RifCSPlowO2_01_FD_184027 | JGI IMG/M metagenome (GOLD analysis project Ga0209541, IMG submission 184027) | Groundwater microbial communities from Rifle, Colorado - Rifle CSP2_plank lowO2_0.1 (SPAdes) (version 2) | ecosystem: Environmental > Aquatic > Deep subsurface > Groundwater | place...
TTTACCGGCCGCGTTATTGGCGCCATTAACTTCGGCTGTCATCTACGGCCAGCCCGACCGCGGCTTGGTTTATTTAATCGTCACCGAAAAACTAAAAGCAAAAATTGTCAGCTTGATCCGTAAATTTACCTAGCCAGCGTTAACGCCCAAATTGTTTTTGCTCCGGCCTTTCTTAATACCTTAGCTACGGCTTTAATTGTCGCCCCGCTGGTCCAGACATCATCAACTATTAAAACTGATCGGGGCGATTTACCAATAACCGTAAAAGCCTGACGCAGATTCTTAAGCCGGTCTCTTCTGGTTAAACCCACCTGGGGTTGAGTGGATTTAATCCGCTTAACTAGGTCAGTTTTAAGAGTAAGTTTCAGGTTAAAAGACAGCATGCGGGCAATAATTTCTGCCTGGTTAAAGCCCCGCCAGTTGTGCCGACGCCAGTAAAGCGGCACGGGCACAATCTCGGGGCCTTTGAGTAAGAATCGTTTTAAGCGCCAACCGGAAGCGGCTGAAAGTTTGGCCCCCAAAGCCGAGCGGATTAATTGCCGCCACTCACTCTGACTGTCGGTTAAAAAGCGGTATTTAAGCCGATGAATCCCCAGCCGGGTTAAACCGCGGTATTCAAATAGACTCACCACTCCGTCAAGACCAAAAATCTGGTCAAAAAGATAGGATTTATCGGGCGTCAAAGTAATCCGCTTTAAACAAATGTCACAGAAATATTTTCCAGGGCGGCCACAGCCCAAACACTTCTTTGGATAAATTAAATCCAGCCACCCCATAAACATTACCTCCAATGGTATAATATAGGTTGCGGGGATGAAAAGATTCGACGCATCTTTGCTCTTTAAAATCTGCAAGCAGACTTTGATCCATAGTCTTAAACAGGGTCAAAAAAACAACTGTCAATATAATTGACAAAGCGTTTGTCAAGGTCGCTGACTACCTTTTTGGTGGCAGCACCGGCTACGCCCCAGCTTTCGCTTTAGCCTAAGCTGGCATCTTTCTTTAACTATGTCAGGGGAGTTAATTAAGGGTGTGACCAAACTCTGACCGTAATCCCGGGACGACTCTAGCGGGACCAAACTTTTGAGTCAAAAACTTTAAGCTTGTCGACGATTTTAAGAGTAAATTGCGGACGAGGGCTCATTACCCTCCATCTCCACCTTAAGAGGTTGCGCCTTTAAGGATTCGGCGCGCTTCGCGTTTCTGTTCCCGTTCTTTGATCGTTCGTCTTTTGTCCCACTGTTTCTTGCCTTTACCGATGGCTAGCTCCACTTTAATTTTGTTTTTCTTGGTGTACATAACTGTCGGCACCAAAGTTAAGTTTTTGTTTTCAATTTTTTTGACAAGCGACAAAATCTCACTCTTTTTTAATAAGAGTTTTCTGGAGCGGGTGGAATCATAACCCTCATTTTTGGCAAATTGGTAGGGGTGGATGTGGGCATTAATCAGCCAAGCTTCACCGTTGTCATCAACCCGGGCATGGCTTTCGTTTAAACTCGCTTTTCCCTCTTTAACGCTTTTAACTTCTGCTCCGGTTAACACAATTCCGGCTTCAATTCGCTCCCCTAGCTCATAATTAAATCTGGCTTTGCGGTTAACGATCCGCTTCATTGAAGGTCTAGCGAAAACACCTTTTCCCCGGTTAAAAACAGTATCTTTTTCAGCTCTTCGCTTACCACTAAATCTTTGGCTCCGGCAACGCCCGGCCAGCGGTGCTGGGATTGATACTCGCCGTTTTTACCAATCACCACGACTCTGGTTGATTGCCGGTCTAAGATGTACAAATTATCTACTTCAGGAGAGGTGTAGATTTTAATCGGCTCAACTAAAGCTTCGTCTAAACCAGTGACGACAAAGACGTCTTTAACCCCCCGGACATATTTGACAATGGTGCCGTCGGAAAACAGCACCCAGACCGAACCGTCAATCGCCATTGACACGGCGGAAGACAAATCCAGATCTTCACCTTTCAGATACGGCTGCTTGCTGCCAAGGCCGGCATCAACGCCGGTATATTTCCAGATTTGACCATTAGCCACTGCGTCCAGTAAATACAAATTGCCGCCAAAGCCAACCGCGTCGGCAATATTGCCCCACTCATCAGCACCCACCTCCCCGACCACTTCGCCGCCATCGTCAACAATGACAATCTTGTTGTTATTAACCACAAAACTTCTATCTCCGGCCAGTCCTACCAGCTGACCCCCGGCAACCGCCTCGCCAGCAATTAAAACATCGCTGGATTTAGTCTCCAGGTTTAGGCTTAAAAGCGATTGTTTGGCTCCATCCCAGGCCACCACCTGATTCTCATCCGCCTCCCAGTCGCTGCCGATAAAACCATCCTCGGTGATAGAAAAGGCAAACCACTCAACTCCGTTTGCCTGGTAATCCCGCTGAGCCGAACCCAATAAGACTAAGACCTCCTGCTCTAAAGCAGTTAAGCTCTCCGGCAGTTTGTTGTCATGAGCTTTTCTATATTCATCCAGCCTGGTTTTACTTTCAGTTAATAAAGATTTTGCCCGCAAAGGATTTAGGCTAATTAAACCCTTAGCTTCGTTTAATCGGTAAGAAACCTCTTCAGTGATTGATTGAATTTCAGCTTGTTGCCGTGACTGTGAGCGCTTGCGACCAGCCAGCACCAAGCTGGCGCCAAAAACCAAAAGTAAAATTAAGGCAATCGTGGCTGCGGTTTTACGCTTTTTACTGTCGATGCCACCCAAATGAATTTGCCGCCGGCTTAATAAGTCAGAAATCGGGCGAGTAACACCTTGGAAAACAGCGCCGATTGTCGCGGCTGCCGCAGCTAGGGGGGCCCCCGAAAAAGGACCCCTAGTGGGTATTTTTGGGGGAAGAGCGGAGGCTGGGGTTGCGACAATCGAATCAACTTCTCCAATCGCTTCAAACACAATCCCTGCCGCCCGGCTATTGGCTTCATGGTCATGAAGCAAGGTGGCTAGGGTTTCCATCGTGTCGTCAACCGTACCTTGTTTCATGGCGGCCGCGGTTGTCTCTTCAGGCACAATCTTGAAAAAGCGCTTGGTGCCTAATAAAAGTTTGTCGCCTGGCTCTAATTTTCCGGAAACAACCTGAGCGGCCTCGGTTTCATCGGCAAACAAGGGCACTAGGGTTTCCCCTCTTTTTAAATACACTTGGCCGCCACCGCTTCTGCCCACATAAATAAAATTGCGCCATTCCACCGCCATAATTAGGCTTAGTTCAATCTGGGGCAAAAACTCCGCTGCCAAAGTTTCCATGGTTTGATTAAGTTTCTTTAAAATCCCCTCGCTTTCGTTGGCAAAATATATTTCCTGGAGTCTTTGAATGATTTCTGTACCAAAAGAAGTAACCTCCACGCCCTCGCCAACTGCTTTAAACTCTAGAGCCGCCAGCAATTGGCCAAAGTTATCCAGTTTTTCTTTTCCCTCCGGTTCTTCAACATTAGGCTTAAACACATGCACTTGAGACCAGCTGTTTTGACTGGCAGTCCCGACAATTTTAGCGACATTAAAATCCATACTCATCTAGCTTACAAAATAATTAAACCTAATAACAGCACCAGGCTAGCTAAACCGACTAAAACCCAGGATCCTGCCAATAAATAAGGCTCGGCGCCGGAATGAAAAGTACGACTCATTAGCCGCACTTGCCTGACCACAACCAGCGAAAAGATTAAATAAATCACCAGCAGGGCTAAGGCTCCCAGCTTACCAAGAACAGCCAAGTCCAACTTCCAGCCACTGATTAAAAAGGTCAACAGTTTCTCAAACGGCGTCATCTGGCCCTCCCCTGGAGTTTTTCTTCCTCTTCTTCAAGCTTTAACTCATTTAAAACCTGAACCACCCGGTTGGGACTAGGGACGTCTTTGATCTCAAAAAGTTTTTGTTCGGCAGCAGTTTGCAGGCTGACGTTGCCGTAATCAAACATGGCCTTAATCACTCCGCCCTGGTTGTAGGTCACATCTTCAATGTTGTCGATTTTGGCTTCAGACACTTGCTTATAGAGAAGATTAGAAAAATGAATGTCAACCACCCGCTCGTCGGTAATCAGCCAAACGTCAAAAAACCAGCTCAAAAATTGCTCATAAATAAAGGCAATGATCAAAAGATACCAAACCAAAACCGCCATAAAGCGATAATTGTCGGGCAAAAAATCAATGATCGGAATGACGTTAAAAACTAGCGGCAAAAACAGCATGGCTACTACTGCCAGCACCCAGCCGACCTGAGTGAACCAATGCTGGCGTAAAAGCAAAATGATTTTTTCTTTAGCTTCTTGGGTTTCAAAATGCACCCGTTTGGGTAAAACATTTTTCATTCTGTCTGCTACTGTCTCGTGCCCATGACGTGCTGGACTAGCCTTGAAAATTTCCACCATTATTTTCTTTCTACATTATACAGCGGTCCGACGATCTGGATGTTGGCCGGGGCGCGAAGATTAAAGTAGCTTTTAAACTCACTGCCGCTAAAGTCTTTAGTGCCGGCACTGCCGGAAACGGAGACATTGGTGGTCTGACCCGAGCCAAAGTCAGCCCCAACACTAACGTTGCTGACACTGGTGTAAGGAGTAATCCCTTTGCCGGAAAGCTCTTGGCGCACCCTGGCTTCGTCCCAAACTTCACCGCCGTAAGGATGGGGTTTGTCGGTTTGGTATAAATGGTCGGCCGTCCCCGAATCAGCTTTAGCCAGCATTAAAGCATTAACAATGTCAGCCACTTCTTCACTTTTAAGCCAGGCCGATTTGCCGTATTGCGTCCTAAAGCCTTGGGCAGAGTAAAAACAGGGCGATTCTTTGTCGTAGGCGCGCTCATTTAATTCACCGAAACTACCCACATCGCCGGTGGTATCTCTCGTTCTTTTCGTCCACGACCGGTGACTGCCTCCCCAGACCTCTTCGTTGCCGAAAGTGTAGCCCCCGTCAGTTGATGAATACCAGGCAGAAATCGGTTGGCCACCGGAAACCATGGTTTTGCCGGCTGTGTCTTTGACTGCCTGCTCCCAACCCCCGCCCTTATTGCCGCCTTTATACACCTGACAGGCTTGCGAAGTACAAATCGAGTTGGCGCCGTTGTTGGTATAAGCCAAGGCGTAGCTTCGAGCCGAAATTGCCTGGGCTTGAAGCGCTGCTGCCGGCCAGTCGCCGGGCATTTCGTAAATGCCCAAAAGATAGTCTTCCAGCTTAACCCTGCCATAACCTTGAACGTCGATCTCAATGTTGTCTCTTTGCTCAAAATTAAAATCGGCAAAGTAGGCCCGCAAAATGTCATCAGCCGATTGCCCGGCCTTGGCCCGGCCGTAGGCGCCGTACTGATTCATCCCCACCCGGTGAGGAATACCGTAAGTGTAAAAAGCAAAGGCGTTGCCAAAACCAGGGTCTAAAGTCCGATCGTCAGTACAATACAAGGGCCCGGCACCCAAAGACTGGGGTAAACCTAAGCTGGATTGTCTTTGGGAAATAATGCTTTGCTGGCGGGCGGTTAGAGTGGCAATCTGCTGGCTTAAACTGGCTTGGTAGGCTTTGGCCCCGGCCACCTCGGTTCTAAAAAATTCGGCTTCTTTATCAACCTTAACCTGTAAGTCTGCCAGGCGCGTCCGGTCGCTTTCTGCTTTTTGCTTGTCTTTTTCCAGTTGAATTAAATCCAGGCTGATCTTGGCAATCTCATCTTTATCCCTGTCTGCCACTGTTTGTTCGTAAAATAAATCCCGGAAAAAATTACTCCCCCCCGCCGAAGTAAACAGCACTACCAATCCCCCCGGCGCCCGGCTGTTTTTGTAAAGACTCTGCACTCTTTCTGACAACAGCACATACTGTTCGCCAAAATCTTTTTCGCGCACTGCAATACTGGCCTCCAGAGCCCGCAAATCTTCTTTTGCCTTGGCAATGCCGGCTTCAATGTTGTCCAGTTGTTTATTCAACCGGGTTAACTCCCCCTCCAAGGGTTTGGTGGCAGCCACACTTTGCTCCCGGGCCTGAGACAATTCATCAATCTGGCGCTGTAAATCATCGATCGGCTCAATTGCCCGGACTGCCCCCCACCACAGACCAACCAGAATTACTAACAATAAAATTAACCAGCGTTTCATGGCGTTAACATTGTACCAACTGTGACTAGCGGTATGCTAAACTTTAAGATAAATGAGAAAGATTTTTCTTGCCGCCATCCTGCTATCTCCCTGGTTCTTTCCGACCCTAATAATGGCCGCATGCACGGGTGAAGCGATTGAAACCGCCTTAGGTTGTATTCCCACCATGCCCGGTGAACTGGTTCAATGGGTGCTCACGTACGGTATCTTAATGGGTGGCGGGATAGCTTTTATCTTGTCAATTTGGGGTGGAGCAACCATTTTAATGTCCGCCGGCAACCCGGAAAAAATTAATGAAGGCCGGGAGATTATCACTTCGGCTATTTCCGGATTACTTTTTATCGTCTTATCGATTTTCCTGCTAAGATTAATCGGCGTCGATATTTTAGGTTTACCAGATTTTACTAGCACCAAGCCATAAACTAATGATTTTTCAATCAGCGATTCTTAAACTGCCCGGCGGAGAGCAAATTGACGAAAATTTGAAAAATTTGCCATCAGCCCCGCCGGCCTTTGACGAATTTAGGGAGGAATTAGCCGGGGCGACCCCGGGAGACATTATTAATCTTGTAGTGCCGTTAATTTTTGTAATTGCCGGCATTATTCTCTTTATGATGCTGATTTTCGGGGGCTTAACTATTTTTACGTCTGCCGGCAACCCGGAGGGAATGAAAAAGGGCCAGCAGCAAATCGTTAATGCCTTAATTGGCTTGCTGGTTATCTTTGCCGCTTACTGGATTGTGCAGTTGGTGGAATACAGCCTGGGCTTGAATCTTTTAGGCACTCCTTAATGCTCCTTCCAAAACACATCACCATTATCTGCGACGGTAACCGAAGATGGGCCCAAAGACTGGGAAGGTCTGAGTTTTCCGGCCATCGCCATGCCCTGGAAACGACCACCGAAAACTTAGTTGACCATTGCCTTAAATTAACAATTCCTTATATCACCTTCTGGTTTTTCTCGACCGAAAACTGGAACCGAGGTAAACTGTGGACCAAAAAATTCTTTGACCTCTTCCGCTTACTTTTGCCCAAAACCCGGAATCATTATTTGAAAAAGGGGGTTCGTTTTAACCATATTGGGGATCTCTCGACATTGCCGGCAGACATACAGAAGACGTTTTTGGACTGGGAACAAGAATCCAAAGATAAAAAGCAGATCACAGTGACCATTGCTTTTAACTACGGCGGCCAAGACGAATTGGTGCGGGCAGTCAACAAAATTAAATCCCGGCCCATTACCGCCAAAGACATTAGCCAAAATCTCGACACCAAAAACATGCCCGATCCCGATCTACTCATCAGAACCGGCGAAAACAACACCCGGCTTTCCGGCTTTATGCTCTGGCAGTTAGCCTACACCCAGCTTTACTTTACTAACACCTTATATCCGGACCTAACCCCCAAGCGATTAGACACTGCCATTGCCTGGTGGAGAAAACAGACAATAAACCTGGGAAAATAAAGGCGCAGGTATACAAATTTTCAGCGCGCAATCATGTCGCATATCTATGTGGCGACGCGTGAGCACTGCAAAATTTCGTATGCCGAGCCTAAACGATCCTCGCCCCAGGGCCGATTCTGTCTCGCCTTACTTCAATCACTCCTTTAAAATTCTTCAGCTTGGCCATCAATCTTTGCTCGTCTTTTGGTTGGCAAAAGACAAACGCGTTTTGACCGGTATTAACCGTAAAGTAGCTCTCCAACCCTTCTCTTCTCCATTTTCTTATCGCTCCCATCACCAATTCTGTTTTTGGCAACAGGTAGTTTAACGCCGGCCGCTGTGTTTTCATTACCTGGTGCATGCTTAGGCAATCCGCCTCAATAATCTCGCCCGTTTTTTTAAAATTTCTTTGTTTGATCGCTTGTTTAATCGCTTGGATTTTGGCCGGGACCCCTTTAAGCCTTGCCTGATAAAACGGGCTGGTATGAACCAGTTCCTGGCCGCGAGCGGAACTAACCGTTTTCTTTTTTCGACTTAAAATTACTACTAAAATTCTTAAGTCCCAATGATTAACAGGAAAAATTGTTTTTCCGTAAGAAGTCGAGTCGTTGCCCACCACCCACTCCACCCAGCCATCGGGAATGCTCCTGGAGGCCGAACCAGAACCAAGACGAGCCAGGCGTGATAAATCTTTTTGCGACAGCTTAAGTCCGGCGGCAACGGCAGTCGCTAAAGTTAAGGCGGCAAAACCCGAAGCCGAGGACGATAAACCTGTTGAGGCCGGAAAATTATTTTTCGTTATCACCCTGGTTTTTAAATCAAGCTTGGCCAATTTTCTGATCAGATTTAAATGCTTCGCCATTCGTTCATCGGCCTGGTCGTGGCTTAAATTTTTAACCCACTCAACCGTTGTGGTGGTGCCCAAGTTAGTTAAATTCACTGACAATGAAGCATTCGCCGGCAAACGTAATTTGGCATCGGCTTTACCCCAATATTTAATTAACGCCACATTAACTGGTGCAAAAACGGTTGCTTTCATAGCGCCAGCCGGATCTTTAAGACTTGGCCGCCGGCTCGGGCAATGACTTGCTCAACAACTTGGCGACGGTTGGCCGCCACCAGGGCAATCATGCAATCCCCGCCGCCGGCTCCGGAAAGTTTGGCCCCGTAAGCGCCGGCTTCAAGGCTAGCGTTAATCAACTTATCCAACTTGGGGGTGGAAACGCCAATTTGTTTTAAAAGTTTTTGATTTTGATTCATTAATTCTCCCGCGACCGGCCAATTTTTTTGCCCCAGAAGAATTTTGGCCTGATTGACGATTTTGGTCGAACGGTTTAAAAATCCGGGCGTGATTCTGGCCGCCACCTTTTTAACCATTGTCACCGTATCGGCCTTAACGCCGCTATAGCCCACCACAAGGGGTAATTGTTCAATTGGCAAACGATAAATTTTTTTGCCGCCGGTGACAAAATAAATCACTCCGCGCCAAACTGTCGCCGCCAGATCAAAACCACTACCCAAACCCTGAACGTTTAAAACCACCCGGTAACAAAAATCAAACAGTTGTTTATTGGTAGGTTTAATTCCTTTTAGTTTAAACATTGTTTTTGCCACCGCCACCGTTACCGCCGCCGAGCTGCCCAAACCATAGCGGGAATCAAAGCCAGTTATCTTAAAACCTGATTTAACTGGACCGTATTTTTGCTCAAATAATTTCTTGGCGGCAGCCACAAAGGCCGACTCTTTGGTTAAATTGTCGCTTACGGTTACTGTTACAAACTTATTAATTGCCGCCACCAAACAAGGTTTGCCATAAACCGCGGCGTGATCACCCAAAAGCAATAACTTTCCCGGGGCGTTAAAACTAATTTTTCTCATAACGGACCCCCGGCTCTCCCAAGCTAACTTTTAAATAGCGCCAGTGTTTTTGTTTAATAAGCTTTAAAAGCTTGCCTTGATCTTGATGGTGCGCCAGCAACATTCCCGATCCGGCTTTAATGCCCCCGGCGCCGCAGACTTTTGCCATTCCGCCAATAACTTCAATTTGGCGAATTATTTTTTGGGCTTTTTGGCCGACAACTCCCAGTTGCTCAAGCAACCACTCGTTTTCTTTTATCAACCCTGGACTCCAATTATCGGCAATCTGGCCGATTTTTTTCAAAATTGTCACTGGTTTTTTTTCAGCCACGTTCTTAACCATTTCTCCGGTTGTTTCTTTAGGCCGACCGCTGTCAATTAAAATCGCCTGTTTTACTTTAAGTTTAACCGGCTTAAACTTGCCCCTTTGGAATTTCAGCATCCCGCCCTGCCTAACAATTACCTGGTCCACGCCGCTTGATTGACCGTGTTGGTAATCTTCGATAATTTTAACTAGGCGATTCTTTGCTTGCACCGATAAACTTGGTTTTAATGCCCAAACCAAAGCGGTGGCCAACGCTGCTGATGAACCCAAACCGCTACCAATTGGCAATTTTGATTTGATCTTTAAGTCAACCACTTCGCCTGGTTTTAAAATCTGGCTTAGGGCAAATTCCACTAACCCCGTGTAGCGCTTGGATTTTTTACCCTGTCTAACAGCAATAATCAAACGCCGATCAATGGCTGCCGCAATGGCCGGATAACCGTAAACAACCGCATGTTCACCGGCCAAAATCACTTTGCCCGGAGCGGAAACCGTTACCGCGCCCTTTTCCATTTCACTCCATACTCAATTGCCTCGGCTTTGCCGGTTTCGCCGATTCGGCGCAAAACACCCATAACCTTCATGCCAATTTTGGGCTCACCGATATCTGACCACTGACCCACCAATCTTGTTTTTTTATCAATGGCAACCAATACCACCCAGTAGGGTCCTTTAAAGCCAAGTGGTGCTTCAATGATCCTGGTTTTGCTAATCACCTTCCCGGTTTGACCCAAAAAACGGTAGTTATTTGACTGATGGCGCCAAACTTTTATAGCTGATTTCATAACTTCCTTAAAATATGAACTACTGCCGTGGCTCCGCTGCCGCCAACATTGTGAGCTAGTCCAGTGTTAACTTTTTTAACCTGGCGCTGGCCCGCTTCACCCCTCAATTGGATCGCCAACTCGACAATTTGTTTTACCCCCGTGGCTCCAACCGGATGACCGCAGGCTTTTAAGCCGCCGGACAAGTTCACCGGTAGCCGCCCGTCATGATCAAAGTCGCCGGCTTTAATTTTTTTAAAGCCTTCGCCTTTTTGGCAAAAACCCAAATCTTCCACTGCCATAATCTCGGCAATCGAAAAACAATCATGAACTTCAGCTAAATCAATATCGCCGGGCTTTAAGCCAGACTGTCGGCAGGCCTGCTTCATTGCTAGTTTTGTGGCTTTCAGCTCCACCAAAGACTCTCTTTGGGTTAAACTTAAGCTGTCAGTAGCCATGCCGCTTGCGGCAACGGCGACATCTCTTTTTGAACGGGCTTTATCTGTCACCACCACGGCCGCCGCTCCGTCGGTAATCGGCGAACAGTCAAATAAATGCAGGGGTGAAGCGACACAGCTGCTTTTTAAGACCGTTTCCATATCCACGGCAAAAGGATACTGGGCCTTAGGGTTTAAACTGGCGTGCTTGTGGTTTTTAACCGCCACATAGGCTAAGTCATTTTTGGTCATTTTAAATCGGTCAAAATAAACCCGGGCCATTAAACCATAAAGGCCGACAAAGGTGAGGCCGGCTTGCCGTTCCGCTTCACTAGCGGCCCCCATTAAACCAGAAGACACTTCGGCGCTGCTTTTATCGGTCATTTTTTCAGCGCCGATTACCAACACGTTCTTGGCTGTTTTAGCTTTAAGGGCGTTGACAGCTTGATTAACCGCCACTCCACCCGAAGCACAGGCTGCTTCCACCCGGCTGGCACTAACTCCATTTAGTCCAAGTAGTTCTACGGCTAAGGCACCCAAATGGTTTTGACCCTCAAGATTGCCGGCCAGCATATTGGCAACTAATACCAAATCAATATCCTGGCGTTTAATGCCGGAGTCTTTAATAGCCGCCTCGCCGGCTTCAACAATTAAATCATTTAGATCTTTATCCCACAGCTCGCCAAACTTTGTTTGATAGGCTCCGGCAATAAACATTAATCCACCTTTTTTAACTGCGAATATTTTGTATAACTGATTTGTTCAACATCTTTTAATTGGTTTTTTATATCAGCTTCTTTATTGAAAGTATTTTTACGTTTAATTGTTAAAGAAAAACTGTCGCTGCCGGCCCCTGAACCATAGCTTGTCACAAAAACCCTGTCTCCTGCCCTACCTTCTTCTAATACTTTTACCAGCCCCGTCATGGCCGAAGCGCTGTAGGGATTGCCGATTTCCGGCACGATAAATCCGGTCGCTAGCTGTTCCCGGCTAATCCCCAAACGGCTAGCCGCTTTTATGGGAAATTTACCATTAGGCATGTGCAAAACAATATGATTAAAGTTGGTAGTTTTTTGTTTAAACTTATTCAAATACTGCTTCGTGCTGGTAATGACGTGGTTAAAATAAGCCGGCTCTCCGGTGAACCGACCGGCATGAGCCGGGTACTTCTCCCCTTCGCGGCGCCAAAAATCAGGCGTGTCCGAGTTATAACTGCTAACACTGTTAAATTGGGCTAACCAGGAGTATTTTTTACTGCCCAGGATAATCGCCGCCGCCCCGGCCCCAGCGGTATATTCCAGGGCATCTGCCGGCCGGCTTTGAGCCACATCGGCCCCAATGGCCAAACCACAATCAATTAATCCGGCTTCAATTAAAGAAGCAATAATCACCATGGCCGTTGTTCCCGCTTTGCAGGCAAACTCAAGATCAGCAGTCAGATAATCGTGACCCACTCCTAAAATTTCGGCGACAATCGACCCCGAGGGTTTAACCGTATAGGGATGACTTTCCGACCCCACCAACACTGCTCCCAAGTCAGTCGGTTTAAAAGGTTTACCCTGAACACGGCTTAAAGCACTCGTGGCCGCCTCAACCGATAAACTGACCGTGTCTTCATCTATACCAGCCACTGCTTTTTGCTTTACCCCCAAAGAAGCGGCAATGCTGTTACCATCCTTGTCATAAACTTTAGCGATTTCTTCAACGGTAATCCGAAACTTAGGTACATAAGCGCCAAAACCGATAATTCCCACTTTGGTAAACTTTTTTGGCTTAATCATCTGCCCCTTCCTAGTTTTTGGTGGGCTTTGCCCAAATCCCGACTCGAAAGAGCCGCCGTCAACGACAGTTCCCCGGCTAACACCCCTAATCCAATCGCTTCGGCCAGTTTTACGGCATCCCCTGATTTGGTGCCCTGAATCCCCAACATTTTCAAAGCCTCTTTTTGGGTTGGCAAACCGGTGCCGCCGCCGACTGTCCCCACCATTAAACTGGGAAGATAGATAGAAAAATACAGATCTTTGCCGGAAAGCTCTGCTGTCGTTACCCCCATGCTCCCCTCAACCACGTGAGCCAAATCCTGACCAGTAGCCAGAAACATGGCGGCAACAATATTGGCAAAATGGGCATTAAATCCCAGGCTGCCGCTTAAAATTGAACCGAGCCAGTCTTTAGAGTGAACGACTTCAATAATTTTTTCCGGTTCGGTTTTAAGCACCGCCTTGACCACCTGCCGGGGAATAAACACTTCGGCCCAAACCTTTTTACCCCGACCTTCAATAAAATTTAGCCAGCTGGCTTTTTTATCAACGCAGAAATTGCCCGATATCGAAATCAACTGCGCTTTGGTTTTAAGCTCAATTTCTTTAGCTACTGCCTCGCTGGCCATTGTCACCATATTCATTCCCATCGCTTCCTGGGTGTCAAAACTAAACCTTAACCACACCCTTCTGCCTAATGGCTGGGGTTTAACCGCCAGTAGGGTTAAATGAGGCTCGGTTTTGGCAGCAATTGATTGCAGTTTCTTAAAATTTTTCCTCACCCAGGCAATTAATTTTTGGCCGGCTGACAAATTGGCTACCCGAAAAACAGGCCCCCGGCTAGCCCCCACCGGTTCAACTATTACTTTGGCTCCTCCTGCTTGCCGAATGGCTTTGCCGCCCCGGTTAACGCTGGCTACTAAAGCACCTTCTGTTGTAGCCAAGGGTAAAGTGTAACCATTAACCGGACCGGCTGTTCCTAGGGGCACCTTGGTTAAGCCAACCATGTTTTCGATGTTTCTTCCCGGTGCCTTTGTAAAATATTTTTTATCGTTGTTCATACCAGTGTTTAAGTTTTAACAACCAATAACTTAAATATCCTGCCAGTATTGCGGCCACAATAATCGCCGTGGTCAAGGTAATAATTGCCCCCATTCCCCACGCAGGTGTTGTGGCCAGCAAGCGACGACCAAACCAAGTGAGCGCCAATCCGGCGGTTAAAACCCATAAGGGTAAACCAATGACCAATAGCTGTTGGGAGCGGTCTTTTTCGCGCGCTAAAGAGTTTAAGGTTTTAATCGGGTGCCAAATTAATCCCAAGCTGTTTTTTGTCAGTAAATAACTTTCCTTAATCGAAAGCAGTAGTCCAATTTTGGCGAGAGTTTTGATTTGCATAAGCTTTTTGGAAAGCCAGCCGGGCCCGGGTTAATCTGGATTCCACTGCCTTAATTGTGAGATCTAGCTTTTCGGCAATTTCGGCCATTGACCGACCCTCCATATACTTTAGTCGCAAAATTTGGGCATATCCTTCGCTTAGGTGTTTAAAGGTGGTCACAATCTTGGTTTTGGTTTCCAGTTCCTGGTAGGCCAACTCCGGCCCCAGGGCTTGACTAACCAATTTTTGCAAAAACGGCAGTTTGGAGAAAACAATCTGCTTAATCTTTTTTCTGCGGTAAAAATCAATGATCTCGTGCCGGGCAATGCCGCAAACCCAGGTAAACAATTGGCTTTGACCCTTAAAACCCGGTAGGCTGTCTAGGGCAGAAAGTAAGCTGTCTTGGACAATCTCGTCCACATCCATTGGATCAGCTACTTTTGGGGAGATAAACCAAATCAAACGCTGACGAAAACCGGGACTTAGAATTTGATTAACTAAATCGTTTTTCCTCATGTCGCATATTCTAACACTTTTTGTTATGCTTGATACTAATGGCATTCTTAACGCCCTTTAATCTCAATATTGGTGAAAATTTTTCTTTGGGGGGCGGTACTGCCATTGGCGATGCCGCCGAATACCAAGCAGGATTATTGCCAGTTTTATCAGTAATCATTAAAAACCTTTACGTCATGGTAGGGATTATTTTATTAATCATGATCTTTGTCGGCGGTATTGGCATGATTCTTAATGCCGGCAACGCCGAGGCGGCAAAAAAATCTAATCAAACCCTCACCTCGGCAATAGTTGGTTTTGCCATTTTAATTGCCGCTTACTGGTTGGTCAGAATAATTGAAACTGCCTTCGGCTTAACCATCTTGAACCCCGGTCCTACCCCCTAATTATGTGGCAAGTTTTTGGTACGATTCAAAACCCAACGAGATATGACGGGCTTGGTGAAGGTGGCCTAAATAACTTTGTCAGCAACCTGCTAGCCTTTTTGGGAATCTTGGGAGGGATTATTGTTTTTATCAATTTTATTATTGCTGGATATCAATATTTATCTTCTCAGGGCAATCCCCAAATGCTGGCCGCGGCTGGCAATAAAATCTTGGGCTCATTAATCGGCCTGATTATTATTGTGGCGGCTTTTGTCATTGCCTCAATTATCGGACTGGTGTTTTTTGGTAACGCCGGCTTTTTATTACAACCAACATTTTTTAAACTAAGTCTTTAACTTATGGCAGAACCCATACCAGTCACCAACCCTATCAAGCCTCTTTTCGGCGGCTATGCTCCCGGCAGCAACACCACCACCGGGGCGCAAGTGGAAGCAGTCCTGTCTACTGTTGTTAGCTTGCTGACTGTAATTGCCGGCTTAACTTTCTTGTTTTATTTCTTCATCGGCGCCTTAAATTTACTCACTGCCGGCGGCGACACCCAAAGAGTCCAAAAGGCCCGTCAATTCATCAGCGAAGGGTTGATTGGGATCGTCATCACCATTACCGCTTACGGCGTGGTTTATGTCATCGGCCAACTCATGGGTATAGACATCACTCAGCCCAGTAACGTTATTAATACCTTAATCTTTAATTAAAATGACTCTGCTTGACGATAAGTTTAAAACAGTCCTGGGGGATATTCGGCCACCTCAAAACGTGACCGCCTACTCAACCACCACGGCCGGATTAATCAACCTGCTTTCGAATATTTTGCGCCTTAGTGTCGTGGCCGCTGGTATATTTGGTTTAATCAACTTGCTCGCTTCCGGCATCCAGTGGATCGGGGCGGGCGGCAACCCAGAAATGATTAAGCAGGCCGCGTCACGCATCTGGATGTCCTTACTCGGCTTGATAATTGTCGCTGGCGCCTTTGTTCTAGCCGGAATTATCGGCTTGGTCTTTTTTGGTTCTCCTACCGCTATTATTAATCCGGTAATTTTTGGCCCTGGGGCCGCCAGCGTTACCACTCCCACCACTCCATGAATCGCTATTTGGCCCAATACAGTTTTCCTTTAGGCAACATTAAGCTTACTCCTAAGGGGTTTACCGCTGATTTTGCTGACAATCCGGCCGGCCGACTTGAACAAATTATTTCTAGCATTGTCTCTGTGTTTACCATTTTTGCCGGCATTAGTTTCTTACTCTATTTTGTGATCGGCGCCGTTACCTGGGTGACGGCCGGCGGCCACCCGGAAACCCTGGACAAAGCCAAAAGCCAAATGACCACGGCTTTGGTGGGCCTATTTATTACCGTGGTCGGCACGGCGGTGATTTATGTTTTGGGCCGGGTGACTGGTTTAGATATTTTGAATCCGGCCGGGATCATCCCCAATTTAACCCCGAAATAATATAAAATGATTAACATGCTGGTTAAACCAATTCAGGCCCAAATCGTCAACAAAGCCATCCCTAATTTGGCTAACTATGACGGCGGCGAAGCCTTGGCTAAATACATTGCCATCATCTGGTGGCTGATTGTCATTGTCGGCGGTTTTGCGGTGCTGTTTTACATGGCCTGGGGGGCCTTAGACTGGATTTTCTCCGGCTCAAACCAGGACCGGCTAAAGCGGGCTAAAGAAAAAATGGGCAGCGGCATCATTGGTCTTTTCTTCTTGGTGTTGTCCTATGCAATCGTTAAATTGGTCAGCCTGATTACCGGATTAGAAATTCTTAACCCCCAATGGCCAACCCTGTAACTGACATTGACTCCCAAGTGAGTGGTTTTTTTGCGATTAAATCTATCGACGCTTTTTTGCCCAACTTAATCCAGGTGATTTTCTTTATCGGAGCGCTGACGGCCCTGCTGTTTTTATTCTGGGGCGGGATTTCTTACATTACTTCCGGCGGTGACAAAGAAGCCACTAAATCCGCCCGGGAAAAAATTACCAATGCGGTTATTGGTTTGGCAATTCTGGCGGTGGTTTGGGTGCTGTGGCGCTTAATTACTTATTTCTTAGGTCTTACTCCCAATCTCCGCGGTCCTTTCCGGATTAATATCCCAACACCCTAATAATTGACAAATTAAACTATTCTTTTCATAATCTATTTATATGTCGCTGATTAAGCAAGTTTTAGCCCAATCAACCATTACCATCCGCGAACCATCAGCCGGAGTTAAAGACATCGGCAAACTTTTATCTGCCGGCATCCAGGTAGCAATGATTATCGCCGCCATTTTAACTTTTGCTTTTTTAGTCTGGGGCGGCATCCAATGGATTATGTCCGGCGGTGATAAAACCCAAACTCAAGCTGCCCGCGACCGAATTACCATGGCTTTAGTCGGCCTTGGTATTGTGGCCGCTGCCTGGGCGTTAATGAAAGTCATCGGCTTTTTCTTTGGCATCGACGTCTTTCAGTTCAGCATCCCCTCCGCCGGCGGTTTCACTGGTTAATGAAGCAGCTTTGGCTCGTTTTTTTCCTTGTTGGAGTAATTACATTTTTCTGGCTTTCTCCAAAAACAGCGATGGCGGCTCCCATTCCCTGCTTGGGAGGATCTACTAACTCCTGCCCAAATCGGACCACTGACCAGTGTAAAAATATTACCTCTCCCCCTTTTGTTGTTTGCGCCGATGCCAGCGGCAGAATTTACGGAATTGATCCAGGGGCCGGAACCGCACCCCAAGAATGGGATAAGGATCTGTGTTATACTGTAAAAACTGTCGACGGTGAGGAAGTTAAGGTTGCCACCTTACAAGGTTTTGGGTGTATTTTTAGAAATATTTTGCGCCTTGCCGTTCCCCTTCTGGGTTTGGCCTTGTTTGTCTTATTACTTGTCGGTGGTTTCCAGTACATGACTGCCGGCGGCGACCCCAAGCAGACGCAAAAAGCGGCCGGCACCATCACTACCGCCGTCATCGGGATTGTCGTAGTCATCGGCGCCTGGTTTATCTTCCAAATCTTAAACGCTCTTACCGGCATCAATCTTTTAAAGATTGTCATCCCCGGCTGATATACTTAAGCCATGCTAGTGGCTGCCCTGTTAATCTTATTTTCTCTTTTTGCCGGCACGGCCCTGCCTGCCGGCAGGCAGGTTTTTGCTCAGGTGCAAAACCCAACCCCACTTCGCCCCTTTCCCAACCAACTCACCGAGGAAGAAGCGGCTAAAGAACTAAACACTCAAAACCCTGATCCGTCTTTAACTATTTACTGCGCCCAAAGGCCAACGGCGGTGCAAAACAATCCGATTGATAAGCGTCAACCAAAAGTTACCATCCAAGTTCAGGGTAATTTGAGCGCCGACTTTTCTAGCTTTATCACCCCTCTTTTATCAATCACCGACAATACAAAGGAAGATTTTTCAAATACTGATTTAGAAAAATCACGCCAGTATTTGGCCGACTATTTAGAAGGCCGGGCCTACTACGAAGGAGTAGGTGAAAATCCCAACAACTTATCTTTGGCCCGCTTGGGAGTATTTAGAAAATTAGCTCCTCAAACTTACCAGGACCAGCTCAAAATTGCGATGATAAAAAGAGCCGTAGACGAAGGAGGTTTACTCACCCAATCTGACTCTGCAGCCTGTCAAGACTTTGATTCCATTCAGTCAAATATTGATGGTGCCATTGCCGCAGCGGTTCAAAAATATGCCCAGTTTTTTCCCCGCTCGTCTTCCGACATCCAAAGACTTATTAAAATGATCTTTACTTCCGAAAGCGCCGACTGGATTAATGGCTTAAAAGATTATCAGTGTGTCGAACACCCTACTTCTACCGCCGCCGGCCCTTTTGCCATCACCACCGGTACTTATCGCCTGGTCACCAACAACTGTCCCAATGAATACAACACTCGCGATCTTTCCGCCTGCGGCGGTAACACCCTGTCTCGTTGCGACGTTAATGACGCGGCCGAATTGGCCGTCAGGGCATTACTTTTTTCCGGCAGCAGCTGGACCTACACTCCCGATCAGTGCGATAATCGCGCCTCTAAAATCCCCACTGATGCCGCTTTATATAAGGCGGTTTGTAACTACGGCGAAGGAGAAACAAACCTTGCCGACCTGGGACTAAATTATGAAGGAACCTACTGCCATCGCATTTATACACTCCTTGGCTGGCCTATTCCCTAATATGCTTTTAAATATATTCTTAACCTTTTTAATTAGCTTTTTCGTTTTTACCGGCACTGCTTCAGCAGCCACCCCAGAAGAACTCTACGGTTTTACCCCCGCCAGCGAGACCGTCCATAACTACACCGTCACCGACGGGACAACCAGCGTTCAGCTATTGGATTTTACCGGCCACGAAAAGCCTTTGCCGGAAGGTTATCGCACAGACGAGCAATACCAAATCGCCCTAGATGCCTGGAACCTGGAAGATGGCGGCAAATGGGCCAGGCTCTGGCCTTATGTCCCCATGTTTTCCAGAGAGGATGTCAAAGGTTTTGTCCAGGCGATTGATGAGCCATTTCAAAACACCAACCCCAACCCGATTGAGGTGGCTATCCCCCATTTAGCTAGAACTTACGAGGTCGCGAGTGCCTTGTCCTACATTTTGTCCCCCTACAGCACCGATCGATCATATTCTGAACCAAATCTTTCTTCCCAGTGGATCAACCCAGCGCCCTGGGAAAACGATGCTTGGTGGCTTGGCTCGGATGAATCCCAACCAGGCAACTGGGATGAATTAGGCCCGGTTTGCGACCCACAGCAGTGGCAAATTTCAAGCTCCGGCGACAACGCTTATGACAGTCAAAGCAACACCGCGGTTTTAAAAACAATAACCATCGACACTCCTCCTTCTTTACGTGAACAACCGCTGTCTACTCCGGAAGACTGCGGCCTGAAGTCTCGCCAATACCCTTGCGAAAAGTGCACTGACTCGGGCAATGTCGATGATTCCGATTGTTTTGTCGACCAAGCAGTTCGCTTTAGCCCGACTTACTTTAAAACTTTCACCCCATTTCTTCACGCCATCACCGATCGGTTGCTCACCGGTAAAAACGCGGTCTTTAACATCTTTAAACCCTTCGCCGAAGTTGCCAATGAAGATATTGAGAACTGGCCGGGGGTGGGCGGTGAAGGTGAACCAAGCTTGGCTTACAATTTCTCCGGCGGCCAAGCAGAAGCAGGAAACAAACAAGATGCCAGTCAGGCCAAATACTATTTTAAATACTTAGGCACACTCCACTGCCAGAAAGAAAGGCTAGTAGCCAAGCTTCAGCCCTTTTTGGGCGGCGTGGCCGAAATCGACCCCCAGTGCACTGGGGGTGCTCCGGCAACACCAACCGGAGGTCAGGGACAACCGATTGCCGGACAAGGCTGTTTTGTATTTGACGTTGGCGCCAAAGACCCGAGCAAGTTTAGCCGCCCCAGCGTTCCCTGGGAAACCGACCCCGCCGGCAAAGCCAATGTGGAAATGGCAATTTCTCTTGTCTTAAAATCACCCACTTGGGCAAATTTGGTTTGCGGCCGCGGGCCGGTGAGACTATACCGGGTAGCCGCAATCGCCGGCGGCGGCTGGGCAAGAAGCGATCAAGGACAAATCTTTCTCTATAACGGCGGTGTTTCTAACCCGGGAACGGCGATTTATACTCTTGCCCACGAAACCGGCCACATTGTCAGCACCAGGAACCCTACGCTTTTTACCCAGTTTATGTCCCAGGGTGTGATTTCCAGGGATGGCGGGTATTTACGCACTTATCCAAACGACAAGACCGACTTTGAAGATTTCGCCGAAACCGCCGGACTATATGTTGGCGTTAAATACTACTGCAACCCCCGGTGGTGTGGTATTAACTATCCACGAGAGTATCCGGCGCATTATAATTTTGCTAAGGAGGTAATGTTCGGTGGCCTTGAATATTAGTTTGAAAAAACCAACCAAGATTGTTGCCGCTGTTTTAGGCGTCCTCACGCTGATTGTTCTTATCCTTATTTTTGTCACCACGCCAAAGGAACAACCGCAACCAGGGCCAACCGCCTCACCTGTCGCTCAGTTGCAGCTTAGCCAAATTCCTCCGGGAACAGCTAGTGAGTCTGATGTTTTTGCCAAACTGGGACAGCCGCTCAACACCCAGCCTTCCGGCACTGCTGCCAACATTCTTTCCTATCCTTCTTACAATCAATACAATCCTAACGAGGTCACCGTGGCTGATGGGAAAGTCAGTTTTATCCGCGAACGGCTTTATGACGCCCCTGACACTTCTTTAAAATCACGTTTGAGAATTCTTGGAGAAGATTACGCTCAACTTTACGGCCCGGACTCCAACTCAGGTGTAATTTTATTTACTTATCCGGAAAAGGGGTTGGCATTTTTTGCCAATCCCATTGGTGATGTGATTTTTGAGGTCTGGTATTTCCCTAAGGGCGACTTAGAACAAACTTTAAGTCTGCCGGAATTTGCTGACTACTCGACTCAAGAATATTACACCGAAGAATTGTAAATTCTGGTAAGATAAATTCATGAGCTTCGAGCCTGCCGAACCGATTTCCGTGGTCACTTGTGATCGCTGCCAGGGCAAGGGTTGCGACTACTGCGGCCACCAGGGGCTTTATGGCCTTAAAGACGACCAACCGGTAATTTTTAATTTGCCTGATTTTATTGATTTTAAAGGACGGTCCCGGGATCAGCAAATGTTTGTCATTAAACGCTTAAGTTTGACTGTCGTCACCCTAATTTTAGTCGCCCTAACCTTAACTTATTTTCTATAACAAATGCAAACCCCAATCGACATTGCCCCGCAATTTAGCCCCGACAGCTTAGAACTTGTAGCCGATGCTTTAAATTTGGCCGGCAAACAGGGTTCGGCCACAGCTACCCCCTGGCATTTAATTAAAATTTTGGCCCTCCGCCCTGAGGTCCAGCCGATGTTGTCTAAGCTTAATACTTCTTTAACCTACAAAGAGGGGTTACCCAAGCCTGAAAATGTCAGTAAGGCGGGAAAAGTGGTGATGGATAAAACCTTAAAAACAATTATCTTTTTAGCTTACGGCGAATCTTTAACCACCAATTCCCCGGCGGTTGAACCGGCCCACTTTTTAGTCCCCTTAAATGATTACCTCCAGTCTCCTTTGGATAAAACAGTGGTCAGAAGCCTGATCCAGGAAAAAGCACCGGCTGCCCCGGCCGGAGCCAAGGCCGCCGCTTTAGACAACTTTGCTGAAAACGTCACCTTAAAAGCCAAAATGGGCAAAATTGATGAAGTCATCGGCCGGGATAAAGAGATTGATCAGGTAATTAGAATTTTGGCCAGAAGAACTAAATCTAACGCCATTCTAATCGGTGACCCCGGAGTGGGTAAAACCGCCATTGTTGAAGGTTTGGCTTTAAAAATTGCCAATGCAGATGTCCCCCCCTTACTTAAAAACGTTCAGATCCATAACCTAAACCTAACTTCGCTCCTGGCCGGCACCGCTTACCAGGGAGAACTGGAAGAACGGCTTAATGCCGTTATTGCCCAAGTGAAAAAGACCGGCAACATTATTGTCTTTATTGATGAAATCCACATGATCATGGGCGCGGGCGGAGCCGCCGGAGCCATGACCGCCGCTAACATTTTAAAGCCGGCGCTGGCCCGGGGAGATTTAAATATCATCGGCGCCACCACCGCTGATGAGTACCGCCAATACATTGAAAAAGATGCGGCCTTGGAGCGGCGCTTTGAACCAGTTTATGTTGAGGAACCGTCACCAGAAGTGTCTCTAAAAATTCTTACCAGTGTTGCCGCTAAACTGACTAAACACCACGGTGTAGC
>Ga0209541_10005206_pt1 | contig 22731 bp, 28 predicted proteins | sample RifCSPlowO2_01_FD_184027 | JGI IMG/M metagenome (GOLD analysis project Ga0209541, IMG submission 184027) | Groundwater microbial communities from Rifle, Colorado - Rifle CSP2_plank lowO2_0.1 (SPAdes) (version 2) | ecosystem: Environmental > Aquatic > Deep subsurface > Groundwater | place...
CGTTAGGGCAGTTACTGGCCGGAACAAAATTCCATCGCTTAATTCAACAGCGAGGGCAGCAAGGAATAGGCGCCAGTGGGATCACGCTACTTTCTCTAGTAACTACAGGAAAGACAGTCCAAGTGATTAGCGGAACTGGAAAAGGAAAGGCATTCAAGTGTGATTTGACGATTGACCCGAAAAAGAACGAGCCTAAAGTAATGAATTTGGAGGAAATAGACAAGGCCTTCAAAGGCCTGGCGATAAAGGCAAAATTCAAGGACGTGAAATACCAAAAGTCAGACCAAAGCCCTCTAGAGTATTTGAGGAGGACTGCAATCGCAAACCCTCATGCAAAAATTTCATTCACAGAACCTGACGGAACAACAACAATTTTTGAAAGAAGCAGCAAGGACATTCCAAAAAGGCCAATTCCAATACAGCCACACCCAAAAGGGGTAACTGTTGACGAGCTTGCAACAATGGCAAAATACACAAAAAGCCGCAAGGTTTCGAGCTTTTTGAAGGAAGAGTTTGACAGGATGGGAGACAAGGCAATTGAAGAGATTGCAAAAGCAGTGGACTTTGACTTGAATACAGACCCGAAAAAACTGAGTTGGGAACAGGCTGAAGAGATAGTAAAGCAGTTCAAGAAAATACAATTCATAGCCCCAAGGCTTGACGCTCTAATTCCAATAGGGGAGGACAGGATTAAAAAAAGCATAAGAAGCATTGTAGAGCCGGAGTTTTTGGAAGTTGTTGAAAGAAAGCCTGCAGTGTACAAGGGAGGGTTTCCGTTCTGTGTGGAGGTCGGGATAGCTTTTGGGGGAAACGCAGGAAAGCTTGCAGGAAAAGACGAGGAAGGAAAAGACGTTTGGAAGTCTGAAATAATGCGCTTTGCGAATAGAACTCCATTACTGTTTGATGCAGGGGGCTGTGCATTAACCCAGGCAGTGCAAAGCATTGACTGGAAAAGGTACGCGATCAAGGATTTTGAAAACTCTCCACTTACAATCTTTCTTCACATTCTCTCAGTGCACATTCCATATACTGGAGCAGGAAAGCAGGCAGTAAGCAATGAAGAGGAAATAATGGAAGAGCTAAGGCTCGCTTTGATGGATGCTGGCAGGAAAATTTACAGGTTTATAGGGCATCAGAGAAAGGAGGCTGAAAAAGAAGCGAAGAAAAAAATGTACTACAAGTACGCGAGCGAGGTTGCTGTTGCAATCGCAGAACTGACCGGAAAAAGCAAGAAAGAGATTGAGGAAAAACTGCACGCAATGGTCTTAAAACACTTGAAGCTTGAGGAAAAGAAGGAAAAGGAAGAAGCCGAAAAACTGAACAACCTTACTGAAGAAGAGATAGAGAAAGAATACGAGAAGAGAAAAGCAAAAGAAAAGAAAGAGGCTGAAAAGGCAAAGCCGAAAAAGAAGAAAATAATTGAGGTAGAGAATGGTGAGTGAGAATGGGTGAAAGAGACAAGGAAGTAAAGCAAAAGCTCGAGAATGTGGGGAAGGAACTGCTGAAGCAGATTGAAAAAGGCGAAAACCCGACTTACGAGCTTCCTGTAAGGACCTTGAACAACGTATTCTTTGACAAGAAAACAGGCACTATCAAATTAGGCGATAAAAAGTCAGAAAGGCAGTTCTTGAACATAGCGCATTCAAAAAAATTCATGCAGACAATGCTGGTGGCTTCAGAGATAAGGAAGGTAATAGACCAAAACGCCACTGTAAGCATCAGAGACTTGTATTATGCTTTAAAGCATACTATTGAAGGGACTAATGAAAACACTTTTGAAGAACAATCGGAAAGCGATCCTTGCATTGAAGACATCGAAGCCTCGCTGGATTTGTTAAGGGAAGAATTGCACCTTGCAGCCTCAGCAAAAGGAATTATTGCAGGGGATGTTCAGCTTAAAGACGGAAAAGACAACATAGACTTGGCAAAAATGGGCTCTGGAGGCTGGAGCGTTCCAAGCAATGTTGAACCAGACAAGATAGAATTCAAGAACGTCAATGCAGATTATTTGCTGTTCATAGAGAAAGATGCTGTGTGGAGAAGGTTTAACGAAGACCAGTACTGGAAAAAGCACAACTGCATCATTCTCACAGGCAGGGGACAGCCTGGAAGGGGAGAAAGGAGATTAGCGCAAAGGCTGGTGAAAGAATACAAAATGCCTATTTACGTGCTTACTGATGCAGACCCTTGGGGAATGTACATTTACTCAGTAATAAAGCAAGGCTCTATCAGCCTCTCATACTCTGAAGAAAAGCTCGCAACTCCTTCAGCGCAATTCATAGGATTGACCACAAAAGACGTTGAAACTTACAAGATTCCGAAAGAAGTGACAATCAAGCTGAACAATTTGGACGTGAAGCGCTTGAAGGAAATGGAAGCTTACGAGTGGTTCCAGAAGAAAGAATGGAAGGAAGAGTTCAAGAACATGAAGGAAAAAGCATACAAGCTGGAATTGGAAGCCTTGAGCAAGAAAGGCATTCGCTTCATTACTGAAAAATACGTTCCTGACAAGATTAAAAACAAGGAATTTTTGCCTTGAACGACTTGGCTATTCCACCTCAACCAAAATGCGCTTTTTATCCAGCAGCCTTACCTCAATTTCTCCGCCTGGCTTTAGGTTAACGCATCTTGCTATATCCTTGTTGAAATAAAAGCCAAGCCTGTCCTTTGAAAGCTTGACAACCTTTTGCTTAATGCTTAGCGCAGGCAATTCTTCAAGGAATTCCCTTTTCCTCAAGTCAGCCACAACCTTCCTGCTTTTTTCCTCATCAAAAAACAATTCCCCGCATTTAACGCATTCAAAGCCTTCGCTATGCAAATCGCTTCCCTCAACCTCAACCTTGAATTTTTTAAGCCTTCCTCCGCACTTTTTGCACTTCATTTTTCCAACCTCTTTGCATTAATAACTTTCAAAACGCCTCTTGCCCTGTCCTGCTTGCAAAACACGTAAATGCTCCTTCCCTTGAATTCAATAAAGTCATGACCTTTTCTTTTCTGCCTGCCTGTAAAGATTGTTTCAACAACCAAGCTCCAGGGAACAAAACGCTCGTGGTATTTTTGAAAATGGGCTGTTTTTACAATCTTAAGTGTAGTCATTAATACTGCACAAAGATTACACTATATTTACACTTTAAAAACCTTCCCAAAACAAGGAGTTCCTGCCTTAAGCAAAACGCCTTTTTTACAAAAACTTTAGCGCTTTCCTGAAAACTTTCTCCCAAGTCTTGTAAGTCAAGGTTTTCAAAACTTTTTTCTTTGGAACCCAGCGAAAGCTTGAGTGCTCTTTGACCTTGTTTTCTGCAATGCTTACTTTAGAGTCAGGAAAAAACTCCACAAGAAAGGCTTTTCCTGAAAAAACCCTGCGCCTGAATCTGTCATAAAATTCAAGCCTTGCATTCAAGCTTTTAACACTCTTGAATTCCGAAATGCTGGTTTCCTCCATTAATTCTCTCTGCAAGGCTTTCAGGGCTGTTTCCTTGCCATCAACCCCGCCTTTAGGGAATTCCCAGCCTTTCCAGTGCAGAACGCGGTACAATAGCAAAAACTCTGTTTTGCCCTTGCGGTTTCTGAAAACAACAGCGCAAACCCCCTTTCTTTTCGGGATTTTACCACTCATTTGGAACTATTATAAAAGCAAAAGGATTTAAAACAAAAAAACCTAACTGTTAGTGGTTTAATGCTAGAGTTCAGGATTCACGGAAGGGGAGGACAAGGCGTTCAAAAGTCAGCGCAGATTCTAGGTCGAGCGGCATTCTTGCAAGGGTTTGACACTCAAGACTTCTCAATCTACGGGGCCGAAAGGCAGGGAGCGCCATTAACAAGTTTTGTAAGGCTTGAGAAAGGCTGCGTTGCAACAAGAGGATATGTTTTCTCTCCAGACTTTATAGTGATACTTGATGATTCAATACCTAGGGAAAAAACCCTTGCTGGCAAAAAGGAAAGCACGATAGTGCTTGTCAATTCCCAAGAGAAGGAAAACGGAAAAAACTTTTACAGCATTGACGCTACAGGAATTGCATTGCAGGAGACCGGAAAGGCAATAGCTAATGTTGCAATGCTTGGAGCCTTGGCGAAAAAACTGCCTGGAGTGATAACTCTTGAAAGCCTGGAAAAGGCTTTAAGGGTAGAGTTAGGAAAGTACAAGGAAGAGGTATTGCAGAAAAACGTTAACGCAGCAAGAAAATGCTTTGAGATGGTTTGATGGAAAAAAAGATAGTACTGCAGGAAAAGCTTGCATTCAAGGGAAGGGAGGGAATTCCAGCAACAGTACAGGGCCAGGCAGCAATGCCTGATACAGGAAGCTGGAAAACCTTCAGGCCAGTCATAGATTATGGAAAGTGCATAAAGTGCATGCTTTGCTGGGTTCACTGCCCAGACACCGCAATAAAGCAAAGGCAGGACGGGTTTCCTTACAGCAAGTACATTGAATGCAAAGGCTGCGGGGCTTGTGCAGAAGTCTGTCCAGTAAAATGCATTGAAATGCAAAGGAACAGGAATGATGGAATTGAAAGAAGCGACTTGCTGCAGTTCAGGAAAGAGGCTTGAAAAAGGTGAAAGAATGTCATTGCACAGAATAATAACAAGGCATTACACTAATACAGGAAGGCCTTTGACGCCGACAGAGCAAGTGGCGCGCGAGAAAAGGCGCTTGAATGACAGAAAGCCAAGGATTTTCAGAAAAGGCTTTGAGCATTCAAAAATTGAAGTGAATTCTGAAGCATTGAAACAGCTTTCAAGCTTTAGAACAATGAATGAAAAAATACTCTTCTTGAGCGAGCAGGAAAACCTGGCTAGCCCAGGGGCGCGCAATCTTGAGCCTGTAGAGATTGGAAGGCTGCTGGGAATTGATGAAAATTCTGTAAAAGAAGCCATTGAAAAAAGCAGGGTGAAAGTTTGAAAGGCTTCATGCGCAGGAAAACCCCTGCTGCCCAAAAAGCAAGAAAAAAAGCAAAACTGCCAACTCTGGCTACAAATGCAAAGCCAGTAAGAATCTCTCTAGCGCCCGGAGTGGCAAAAATGATTGCTGTAAAGCCATTGTACGAGAAAATATGGCTCTTAAGCCACAGCACTAATTTTGCAACAAGCAATAAAATGACAGTGAGAGAGATTGCTCTTTTTTTAGGAATGCATGAGATTGAAGTGAAAGAGCTATTGGAAAAAAAGCAAAGAGAAGAAAAAAATGAAAACATCCAAAATCATTAAGGCAAGAGAGCTGGCTGACGGCAATACAGCATGCGCGCACGCTGTGAAATTATGCAGGGTGGAATCTGTGCCTGCGTTTCCAATCACTCCACAGACCGAACTGATGGAAAAGCTCGCGCAATGGGTCAGTGAAGGAAAGATAGACCTGTACCTGAACATCATGGAAAGCGAGCATTCGGTAATGTCAGCAGCTGTCGGAAGCGAGATGACCAACACTCGAACTTTTGTAAGCAGCGGAAGCCAAGGGCTAATGCTCATGCATGAAGTATTGCCAATAACAGCAGGCACCAGAATGCCTATTGTGATGATTTGCGGAAGCAGGGCTTTATCTGCCCCAATCGCTCTCTGGCCAGACCATAATGATTTTTTTAGCTGCAGGGATTTCGGATGGATAATGATGGCAGCAGAGCACAACCAAGAATTGTTGGATTTTATCATTCTTGCGTACAAGGTTGCTGAAAACCCAAAAGTCCTGCTGCCAGCAATGATTGAAATGGACGGTTTTATCCTGTCGGAAACTCGAGAGCCTGTTGAAATTCCGGAGCAGGAGGAAGTGGACAAGTTTTTGCCTGCATTAAAGCTAGAGGCAAGGCTTGACGTGGAAAAGCCAATGACTTTAGGGACTCCGGTCCTGGAGAACTACCAATTCTTTAAAGAGCAAATGCAGGGCGGAATGAACAATGCCTTGAAAGAGCTGGAAAAAGCTTTCAAGGAATGGAAGCAATTGACTGGAAGAAGCTATGATTTTGTTGAAAGAGTTTGGATGCAGGATGCACGGCTTGCTATAGTAATGATTGGGGCAAATGCAACTATAGCAAAAGCAGCCGTAAGAAAGATGCGGGCTGAAAAGAAAAAAGTTGGAATGGTGAAATTGAGGGTTTTAAGGCCCTGGCCAAAGGAAAGCGTAAGGAAGGCCTTGGAAAAATGCAAAAAAATTGCAGTAATAGACCAGAACATAAGCTTGGGAAAGAGCGGCATTTTGTACAACGAGGTTTGCGAAACATTGAAGGATGAGGGAAAAATAATATGCAATTACATTGCAGGCTTGGGGGGAAAGCACTTGAGCGAACAGGATTTTGAAGGCATTCTGCAGGATTTGGAAAAAGCGAAAAAGAGTGAGGTCAAATGGCTGACGTAGAGCAGGAAGCAAGGGAGAAAATTTCAGGCATTGAAAGCCAGAAGCCAATTTCAACAATCAAGGATATTGACGGAGAAGATTACATCGCTGCAGGGACTTTCGCCTGCTCTGGCTGCCAGCCGGTTTTGGGAATAAAACTAACGCTTAAAGCCTTGGGAAAAAACACAATAATGGTAAATCCTTCAGGCTGCATGACTCTGACAGCAAATCACCCTTTCACTCCTTACAAAATCCCTTGGGTGCATAACGCGATAGAAAATGCTGATTCAACGGCTGCAGGAATTTTCATGGGATTAAAGCGTAAAGGACTTGAGAAAAAAGTCAACATAGTTGTTTATGCTGGAGACGGAGCAACTTACGACATCGGCTTCCAGGCATTGTCTGGAATGTTCGACAGGTTTGAGAACATAATCCACGTCTGCTATAACAACGAGGTTTTCGCAAACACTGGATACCAAAGGACTGCGGCAACTCCTTTGTTTGCAAGGACTACAACAACGCCTATTGAAAAAAAAGCAAGAGGCAATTTGATTCCAAGAAAGCACATGACTAAAATAATGCTAGCGCACGATTCTCCTTATGTTGCAACAGCTTGTACAGCATATCCAATAGACTTTATGAAAAAACTGCAAAAGGCAGCTGGGATTTACGGCCCGAAATACATTGAGCTTTTCGCGCCTTGCATTCCAGGCTGGCTTTTGGACACTGAAAAAGGAAGAAAGGTTGGAGAACTTTCAGTCCAAAGCGGCTTGTGGCCTTTGTACGAGATAGAGAACGGAAAATTCAGCATCTCAATGCAGCCTCGCATGATTCCAGTAAAAGAGGCTTTAAAGATTCAAGGAAGATACTTGCACCTGAATGACGAGGAGATAGACCAAATCCAGCAAATGGTAAACAAGGAATGGGAATCATACAATAAGGGAGAGTTCTGGACAGTTCACGAGTATTGAAAAAATGAAAAAAAGAGGTGGAAAATATGAGACTTTTGAGAAAATGGGTGCCAAAGCCAAAAACAGCAGGAACGCGCCCAAGAGTTCCAAAGCCTAAAGAAAAGCTTACAATAGGCGAAAAGCAAGAATTAAGGCATTTGGAAAGGGCTGTAATAGCAGCAAGAAGACAGCATTGAAAAAACAGCTTGATTTTTAAACTTAAAGACCAGTAGTATTTGCAATGTTTGAGAAAAGCACGATAAGGTTTTACGTTGCGTTGTTGGTTGCTGTAGTTGCCGTGCTGGCTGCTTAAAGCACTCTCTAAAAAAATCGAATTCTGGGAGTGCAAAATTAAAAAACTTCAAAAATCATTAGCGTTTCAAAAAAAATGGTGAAAAGAATTGAATGGTTCGCAAGCTTTGTGGAAAGCACTGCAAGAGCAGGGAGTAAAGCATTCTTTCGGCCTGACTGGCGGAAGCGTTATTCCATTATTTGACGAATACTTCAAGGACAATTGCGGCATAAGGCATATTCCGGTAAGGCACGAGCAGGGAGCAGCGCATGCTGCAGACGGTTATGCAAGGGCTTCAGGAAAGCCCGGGGTCTGTATTGCAACATCAGGTCCTGGAGCAACAAACCTGGTGACTGGAATAATGACAGCATTCATGGACTCAAGCCCGATAGTTGCCTTGGGCGGGCAAGTTCCGACATCATTGATTGGAAACGATGCATTCCAGGAAAGCGACATGATTGGAATTACTTTCCCAATCACAAAACACAACTATCAAGTGCGTTCTCCAAATAGAGTAAGGGCGATAGTCCAAAAAGCATTCAATCTGGCATCTAGCGGAAGGCCAGGGCCTGTATATATTGACCTGCCAAAGGATGCTTTGGCAGGAAAAGTAGAGAAAGAAGAAAGCCTGGAAAGCATGAACGGAAAAAAGAATCAAACAGCAGGCTTTGAAGAGCTGAAAAAAGCCGCAGAACTATTGCTTAATGCAGAAAGGCCAGTGCTATTGATTGGAGGCGGGGTGATTTTAGCAAACGCTTCCAAAGAAGCAGAAGAGCTTGCATTAAAGTACAATATTCCGGTAACAACAACATTGATGGGAAAGTCAGCATTTCCAGAAACCCACCCTTTAAGCCTTGGAATGCTTGGAATGCACGGGAGAAAGGCGGCAAATTATGCAATGGTAAACTCTGACGTAGTATTTGCTGTTGGATGCAGATTTAACGACAGGATTACCGGAAAATTGCAGACTTTTTTGCAGAACGCAACATTGATTCACACTGATGTTGACGCTGCTGAAATAAACAAGAATGTAAAATCACAGCTTTCGCTGAGAGGCGATGCAAAGCAGGTTTTGAAGGAAGTTTTAAAGATTGCTGAAAAAATAACCGCAAGAAAAAGCAATGAATGGAGCGAGAAAATGAAAAAGCTCGCGAAAGAATGCGAGTGCAATATCAATCTTTCAAGCAATCCAATAGATCCTAGGAAGGTAATTTTTGAAATCAATAAAGCGATTAAAGAAGAAGACATTGTGACAACTGGCGTTGGACAGCATCAAATGTTCGCAGCGCATTTTCTGAAAAGAACAAAGCCCAGGACTTTTATCTCAAGCGGGGGAGCAGGAACAATGGGCTTTGGGTTTCCTGCGGCAATCGGCGCAAAGCTTGCAAAGCCGGAATCTGAAGTTTTGAACATTGACGGCGATGGAAGCTTTGGAATGGTAGTGCAAGAGCTCGGCACCTGCAAGGCTGAAAGCATCAAGGTAACGCCAGTAATCTTCAACAACTCTTATTTGGGAATGGTAAGGCAATGGATTGAGCTGTTTTACGAGAAAAGATATTCTGCAGTATGCCTTGGGGCAAGCCCGGATTTTGCAAAGCTTGCAGAAGCATACTGCGTGAAAGGAATTACTGTGGAAAGGCATTCTGAAATCCAGCCGGCATTGCAGCAGGCATTGAAGAATGATGAAACAACAGTATTGAATGTTTTGATAGCGCAGGAGTCAAATATTGTTCCAATGTTTGCAGCAGGAACATCAATCAATGAAATGTTTGGAGACTGCGTGCCTAAAGGATATTTCAACGGCGATTAGAATGAGCGAAGAGAAGAGAAAACACATTGTCGGAATGCTTGTGAAAGACGAGCCAGGAGTTTTGGCAAAGATCTCGGGATTGTTTACCAGAAGAGGATTCAACATCGACACAATAGTTGTTGGAAAAACAAACCTGAAAGGAATTTCGCACATTGTAATAAGCCTTCAAGGCGATGAGAGAACAATAGAACAGTTAGACAAGCAAGTGGCAAAGCTTGAAGATGTTGTAAAACTTGCGGACTTCAAAGAGGAAGAATCAATAGTGAGAGAGCACTGCCTTTTGAAGATAAACTCTGCAGAAAGCATTCAAAAACTGGAAAAAGCCTGCAAAAAGCACAATGCTTCTATTCTGCACACTAACCACAAGTTTGCCATAGTAGAACTAGTGGAAGAACCTGAGAAAATAGACGCTTTTGTGCAGGAAATGGCTGCTTTTGGGATTAAAGAACTAAGCAGGAGCGGAATAAACGCTCTAAAGAAAGAGTAAAGAAAACTGTTTTTTTCCGCAATGCTATAAAAGCTTTTTCAGCATAATAGATGCAAAAAGCTTTGAAACACAAAAACAAGTAAGGCAAATGACGAAGTGAATTTTGGTGATTGCTTAATGCCAGGTAGAAGGACTTTAAGAATAGACAGGAGCAAGGAAGGAAGGCCAGGCCAAAGGCCAACTATTGGCGCTCAAACCCCAGGAAAGCAGCAAGGCAGAAAAGGCACAAGGAGAGGCGATTTTTGGGCGCTAACTCCAGAAGAAAGAGCAAGGGCAAACGCTTATATTGCAAGCCACGAACCTCCGGGATTAAGGCAAGCTAAAACCAAAAAAAGAAGCTTTGGGAAACCAAGAAAACGCAGAGGACTTTGAAATGAGCACTGCAAAAAAAACTCACGCTTTAGAGCCGTTCTTCACTCCAAAAAGCATTGCAATAATCGGCGCTTCTGCAAAAGAAGGAAAAATAGGCAATGTAATATTCTCTAATTTTGTAAGGTCTTTCAGGGGAAAACTCTATCCAATAAACACTCACGAAAGCGAGATTTTTGGGATAAAATGCTATAAAAGCGTTAAAGAAGTGAAGGAAGAGATAGAGGCTGCAGTGATTGCAATTCCAGCGGCTGCTGTGCCGCAAGCATTGAAAGAATGCGGGCAGAAGAAAGTGAAAGCTGCCACTATAATAAGCGCTGGATTTGCTGAAATAGGGAATGAAAAATTGCAGAAAGAACTGGAAAAAGCAATCAAGCAATTCCCGCAAACCAAAGTGATAGGCCCAAACTGCTTGGGAATTTTAGACACTAAAAGCGGAGTGGACATGCTCTTCCTGCCTAATGAAAGGCTTGGAAGGCCAAGGAACGGAGTGGTAAGCTTTATCTCACAATCCGGAGCTCTTGGAAGCGCAATCCTTGACTGGGATGCGATGAAAGGCTATGGAATAAACAAGTTCGTAAGCTACGGGAATGCAGTCCAAGTTGATGAAAGCCAGCTTTTGGATTATTTCGCAGAGGACGAAAGCACTAAAGTAATAACTGCATATTTTGAAGGGGTCAAGAATGGAAAAAGATTTTTTGAAGCCTTGAAAAAAGCCTGCGAAAAAAAGCCAGTAATTGTTTTGAAGGGCGGAAGCTCTGAAAAAGGAGCGGAGGCAGTGAAATCTCACACCGCGTCAATGGCCGGAAACCACGAAAGCTTCATTGCGGCATTAAAGCAGTGCAATGCAATCATTGCGGAAAGCATGGAAGAAGTTTTCGACTACGCGAGAGTTTTCACAACAGAGCCAAAGCCAAAAGGCAGCAAGGTGCAAATAATTACAGACGGCGGAGGCTACGGAGTTCTTGCCACAGATGCGCTTTCAAAATTCGGGCTAGAGCTTGCGGAAATGAGCGAGGAAAGAAAAGCAGTAATAAAGCAGGCATGCCCGAACTATGCTGTTGTAAAGAATCCAATTGACCTGACTGGAGACGCGAACAACGAAAGATACAAAGTGGCTTTAGAGCAGGCAATGCTTGACGAGAACGTTGACGCAATCTTTACAATATTATTGCTTCAGGTGCCAAACATCAACGAGGGAGTGGTTGAGGAAATGCAGAAAATCTCGCTCGCAAAAACAAAGCCTTTAATCTTCATTTCAGCAGGTGGAGCATTTTCAGAAAAGCAAAGGCGGAAAATGGAGGAAAAAAGCACTTCCACTTTCCAAAGCCCTTTGGATGCCGCAAAATCCCTAAACGCTTTGATAAAGTATTACACTACAAAAGAAGCAAGAGAGAAAGCAGCATTAGAGCCTGAAAAGCCAAAAGCCGAAAAGCCTTCAGAAAAGAAAGAAAGCGCAAAAAAAGCAAAAGCTAAAGTGAAGGCGAAATCAAAGCCTAAAAAGCAAAGCGCAAAAAAAGCAAAAAAGGAAAAACGCTAATCCTTCCTTGGCTTTTGCAGCAGTTTTTCCACTTCTTCATTTTTTCCTTCGGAAAGCAGCTCAAAAATCTGCCTTACGTCAAAAGCATTTCCAAAAGAGGTTTCCTGCAGTTTTTTTTCCAAAATGTCCAGGCCGGTCTGCGAAATGCTCTTTTTCTGCTTCTGCAGTTCTCTCAATTCGGCAATGGTTTGCTTGAAGGCTTCAGAGCTAAAGTCCTTGTCTAGAGAAAGCAAGGCCCTGCCTGAAAACTTTTCCTCAATTCCAGCAAAGCTGATGTCCGAAGAGGAAAAGCCTTTCGCCAAAGAGCCAGTGCATTTAACCCTTATCAAAGGCTCAAGGCTTGAAGTGTTTTTTTTCAAAAAGCCTGAAATTGCAGCCTCGGCTTTTTCCAAAACTTTTGCAGGCTCTGCTTTCTCAAACTTTAATTTTTCATAAAAAACCTGCCTCTGTTTTGGGATTTCCTTGAAGGAAACTTTTTTGGTTTTAGAATCCAAAAGCATTACGCCCTTTTGCTTTGAGGACTCGTGGCTTTTGAGCTGGGTTGTTATGGTGCTGCCAGGCATGAGAAACACTGAATTCCCAATTTTTTTCTCCAAACTCCAGTGCAGGTGGCCGTTAATCACAAAATCAAAGCCTTTAGGCAAATCTTCTAAAGAAAGAGTGGCTGTCATTTCATCATCAAAAGGCAAAAACTCCGTAAATGATTGATGGAGCAAGAGAACGTTCAGGCAGTCTTTTTCAGGCTTTGGATTCCAGGCTTTCAAAGCGTCTTTAGCGTGCTTTTCTGGAACTCCACTCAAGCCGAAAACGCAAACTTTTTCTTTTTCGCTCTCAAGCAAGGCTTTGGAAGCGTGCAGGTGAATCAAAAAGCCTGCTTTTTCCAGAATTTCCAATGCATTTTTGTAATCCTTGCCCCTGTGCTCGTGAGTTCCGTGAATTGCAATTACCGGAATGCCTTCAAAGCCTTTCTTTACAGGCTTTGCATCCCTCTTTTCAACAGAAATCTTCAAATTGGTTTTCCCGGCCTTTAAAGCAATTTCCAAAAGCTCGAAAGCGTCATGCCAGGTTTCCTGCCTTGGAATTTCCTCGTCAAAAAAGTCCCCAATCATTAGGACAGCGTCAACCTTTTCGTCAACAAGGATTTGCAAGGCCTGCTTTGCCTGCATTAAAGCATCAGAATGCCTTTTGGTTCCTGAAGCAAAGCCCAAATGCGTGTCTGAGAAAATGCCGAGCTTCATTTCAAGCGCCTCTTTCTTGTTTTCAATAATTCAGCAAAGGGCATTTTGTTCTTTGCTAAGATTTGCCTAATTCTTTGGGCTCGATTGCTGAAGTTTCTCTTAGAAATGCCTTCAATTCCTGAAGGAACTGAAAGGCTGTAATCTATTACTGCTTTTTTTAGGTTAAAGGCTTTTTTCAACCTGTTGGAAATCGCGGGAACGCAGAAGTTTTCTGGGGTTAACGGCGTGGCTCTTTCCCCAAATGCCTGAAGAACGGTTTTTTCAGGGTTTGCTGTAAAACCTCTTTTTTCAAATATCTTTCTCACTGTGTTGGCATACTCTTCATAAATCCATCTGTGAAAAACAAACACTCTCTTTTTACCTAAAAGCCTTCGTGCAAGAACAATCAAGCGAGCCTGCTCTTGCAGGGCAACCAATTCTAAATCAGGCTTTTGAGGTTGCGTGCTTTTCAAAAGCCTTTTAACCTCGCTACGGGAAAAACTGCTGGTTGGGAAAAAAAACAAAACTTCGCTCTGTTTTCTTGAAATTGCCCTTATTTTTTCAGCCCAGGAAAGCCAGACATTTTCTGAGACCTTTTTTATTGCTTCAATTTTATCGGCAAAAAGCCTGCGGTGTAATGGAATAGGCTCCAAATATTCCCAACTTCGATAAAGCCCGTAAAAAGGATGCACAAGAACATTAATCACTGAAACTTCAGTCAAAAATCACACCTTCACCTTCAAAGCATTTAGCAATAAAGGCCTTAAAACCAAAAGCTTTTGCTTTGCATCAAATGCCTCAAAACTTTTCAGGCTTTTCTCGTCAAGCTTGGAATCTCCAGCAGCAAAAGCAATAACGCCCTTGAGCAATGCATCCTCTGCATTTTCCGCAATTATAAAATCATTGCCTGAATTCCAATCCTTAAGCTTTTTAGCCAAGGCTTTTGGCTTTTTTCCAACCAAAACAATCTCGCAGCCTCTCTTGAGCAAAAGCCAGCAGGCTTTAAAATCATCAGCTGTTTTTTTTCCGACAAAAAAGCCAATCCTTCCGGAAACTCCAACAGGCAATCCTCCAAAGCCTCTGGATTGATTTGCGTAAAGGAAAAAGCACTCCTCAAAAGCCTCTACTGTAATTTTCACTTGCGGAGAGGAAAGGTTTACTTTCACTCCTTTCACAGCATTCCTTACAGCATCCCCGCCTCTTACCTCAACAGCGTGAGAGTTGAAATGATGCCTTCCAATCACCTTAGCCCTTACAGCAAAGGTTTGGCTTTTTTTCAAAACCTTAGGGGCAAACAAGGCAATCTCCTGCTCGATTGCAGGAAGCTCTGGCCTGTCAAACTTTCTAGCAACAGCCAAGGCGTGGATTCCAAAAACTTTTTTCAAAGCCTTAAGCGCTTTTTCTGCATCAGGGCTTTGGAAGAAAATCCTGCCGCCCTTGCGGAAAAAATCCCTGGCACCAAGCTTTTTGGATTTCAAAACCTGCTTTATATTCCATTCCAAAGCCTTCATGAAGGACTGCCTTACAAAATCGCTCTTCAGGCTTATCTCCGAGGCAGTCTTCACCAAAACCCAATCTCCAGGCATAATACCAAATGATTTAAAACAAAGCCAATAAAAAACAATAAACAGGCTTTGGAAAAGTGGTTGCTTGGGATTTTGGAAAAAGATAAAATCAGACCTTAAGGCTTTCATGAAAAACGACCCTGCAGCAAAAAGCAGGCTGGAAATAGTGCTTTCATACAATACCTTTCACGCTATTTTATTGCACCGCTTTACTCATCCATTATACAAGCTTGGGATTCCAATACTTCCAAGGTTTGTTTCAAACATAAACCGCTTTCTTACAGGAGTGGAAATCCATCCAGGGGCAGAGATTGGAGAAAGCTTTTTCATGGACCACGGAACAGCCACTGTAATCGGAGAGACAGTAAAGATTGGGAAGAATTGCACTCTATTCCATAATGTGACTTTGGGAGGCACTGGAAAGCATTCCGGAAAAAGGCACCCGACTTTAGGGGATAATGTTTACGTAGGGACTGGAGCGACAATTCTAGGGCCTGTAAAAATCGGGGATAACGTGATGATTGGCGCTGAAACATTCATAATAATGCATGACGTTCCAAGCAACTGCACAGTTGTCGGAGTGCCCGCAAAGATTGTGAAAATGAACGGGAAAAAAATTAATAAAAAGCTCCTAAAAACCACGCAAAGGCAATGAAAAAACTATCCAAACCCGGTTAATGCTTCATTTGTTAAATTTTCAAGAAACTCTTTCTTAACGGCCCTATACTTTTTTCCATCCTCTTTAGCAAGTTTCACTGCCTTTTTCTTTAACGCAGCATATTCAATCCTAAACTTAGGCCTAGCCTTCAAAAACTCCGCCAAAGCAAGAGTTCTCCTGAAAGTTAAACTATCGTGAAATGTCAAATGAACGTGAAACCTTTGCAACTTTCCAAATAGTACTTGGTCCTTTTGAAAAAACAGCCTTTGCGTACTCCCTGCCTTGCGCTTGAAAACAAATCCTTGGCTTTCCAACAAACGCCTTGCTTCCTTAAGCCGGGGTTTTTTCACTGAAACTAAAATGTCAATAATTCCCTTGCCTCCCAAGCCAGGAACAGCAGTGCTTCCGACATGCGCTATAATTGCATCACTCGGCAGAACTTTCTTCAACCCTGCCTTCTCCCTTCTAAACCAGTTAGGAAAATCTTTAGAATACGGGCGAAAAGCATACTTTCTGAAAACCAATCAAGAACACTGAAAAAACCAGTTATTGAATGTTTTTTTAACCTTACCTTCAAATAATTCTAAAAGACGCGGGGGTGGCAGAGCGGTTATGCATCGGCCTGCAGCTGCCCTTTTCTTTTTCCGAAAAGAAAAGTGCAAGTTGCCCAAAAGAAAAAGGGCAAGTTGGTCAGCAGTTGATAGCCGAAGATCGCGAGTTCAAATCTCGCCCCTCGCTTTTCTTATTTTAGAATGCAGTTTGATTTGGAATCGAGCAGGATTAGCTTGTGAGTGTTGCATTGGTTCCTGAGTTCTGAAGAGCTTCCTTTATAGAAATGAAGATTGACAACTTGCTTTCCAAGCGATTGGGCTAGTTCAACTGCTGGGACAAAATCTGCATCTCCGCTGGCTAATAAAGCTGTTTGAAAACTGTTCTGGAAAGCGCCTTTTATCATGTCGGTAACAAGCAAGATGTCTATTCCTTTCTCTTTGGAAAGCTTCAGCAAGCCAGCATCTGAAAGAAAGGACTCAAGCTTAGGCGTGCAGGCTTTACAAAAAGCAGCCTTGGCTTTTGCCTTCTCTACTCGCTCGCTTGAAGGCAAATACTTCAACTTTCTGGTTTTTATTATAATGCCGGGGATTTCTTTTTTCAAGCGTTCGTGAAATGACTGCTGCCTGGAATACTGCCCTGGCTCGATAAGCCTGTTTTTAACTGCGTCATAGAAGAAAACGCAGGAAACCTCAAATTCTTTGGACAGTGCTTGAAAAAGCGCAGCATACGAGAAAAAACCGAACAAATTGTTCTGCCTTAACGCGTGATAAAAGTTAGAACCGTCTATGAAGAGAAACGCTTTCTTTTTACCAAGAAAATAAGCCCGAGATTGCAGGAGCAAGCTCGGGGATGCAATAACTATTACTATCACCGCTTTTGTTTAAAAACAACACGGTGTTTTTATTACATTGCTAGTTTTCGACAATCACCAAAAACGCTTTTTTAAAGGCAATTTATAGTAAGCACTTTGTTCACTGTTCAAGGCATGCATTTCTTGCTCAGCTTTTCGGCGTAGATTTTCTCTGCCTTTCTTTCGTCCTGGTTTTCTGCCTTCCACTCCTCCAGCTCTAATTCCTCGCAGCTCATTTCATTGACTCTCTTGCCTTTCATTAAACCAACTCCGATGCTACTTTTTGGCTGGCTTTTTAAAAAAGGCTTTTGGTGCAGGAATGCATCGACAATAAGATTTTAAACACTTGAGGCTTTATTTTTTGGGGAGAATTTTTTGGGAAAGATAGTCATTACCGGAGGCCCAAGCGCCGGAAAGACAACAACGATTGACTGCCTCAAGGAATTAGGGTTTGAGACTGTTTCAGAATCAGCATTACGCGTTATCAGGCAACAGGCAAGGCTGGAAAACGCAATTCTTCCATGGACTAATCCCGCAAAATTCCAGGAACTTGCGTTCGCCATTCAATCAGAGGATGAAAGAAAGTGCAATGGCTCTAATGTTTTCCTGGACAGGTGCCTGGTGGACATTAAGGCTTACTGCAATTTTTTCAAGGCAAGAGAGCCTGAAGGATTGGGAGAGGCAATAAAAGAAGCAGCTTATGAAAGAGTGCTCTTTTTGGAAAGCCTGCCGGAAGAATACTGGCAAAAGACGATGAATGGAAAGCCGAGAAAGAACAGTTTTGAGGACGGCTTGAGGATTGCGGAGCTTATCTTTAAAGAGTTTGAAAATAACGGGTTTGAGATAGCGAGAGTGCCTGTAATGCCTGTGAAGGAAAGGACTGAGTGGATTTTGCAAAGCCTTGGGTTAAAATAACAGAATGCTTGAAATGCAAGGCTTTTTAAAAGTTTTTTCAAGAGTAGTATGTAAGGAAAAAAGCTGTTTTTTTGCGCTTTTTTTTAAAAAGGATTTTGAAAATTCAATTTTTTGGAACGGTGTTTGAATGCCCTTAAGGCCTGGAAAATGCTATAGGAGAGTGCACAAGCCTTCTTACACAAGGTCTGCTGTGAAAGTGCACAAGAGAAACTATATTGGCGCAGTTCCTGGCCTGAAGGTAAGGCAGTTCAACATGGGAAATCCGCTAAAGGACTTTCCTTACGTTATTGACATGATTGCTGAAGAGACAGTGCAGATCAGGGACAACGCGATAGAGGCATTAAGGACTACTGTAAACCACTACCTGAACAAAAGGCTTGGAAGGGACAATTATTTCATAAAAATCAGGATTTTTCCATTCCAAATCTTGAGAGAGAACAAGCAAGCGCAAGGAGCAGGAGCTGACAGAGTCACTAAAGGAATGAGCCATCCTTTCGGAAAGCCTATAGGAAGGGCAGCCAGAATCCGCAAAGGCCAGGTGCTGTTAAGCCTGCTTGTTGACGAAGCAGACATCGAGCTTGGCAAAAAAGCGCTCTTGAGGGCAAGGCCAAAGCTGCCCTGCAAGCTAAGCGTTAAAGTGCATACAGACGTGAAAAGCATTGGCACAAAGCCTAAAAAAACAAAGGAAGAAAAAGTGGAAGAAAAACCAGTGGAGGAAGAGGCAAAGGCTGAGGAAGGAAAGGAAGGGGAGGCAGGAAAGAAAGAAGCAGCCCCAGCAGCAGGAAAGGAAGCAGGAAAAGCAAAAGAAGCAGGCAAGGAAAAAAAGGAAGAGAAAAAGAAGTAAAAAAAAGCCGGAAAGCAGAAGAAAAAAAGAAGCAAAAAGAAAGCAGAAGAAAACAAAAGCAGGAAAAACTGGAAGGGAAAAGAAGCAAAAAAATCGCACTAATTTTAACACTTTCCAGCACTAATCCATTAATGCAAAAACTATTGTTCACTCTTGGAAGAAACCCAAAGCTTTCAATGCTGGAGCTTGCAAGCTCCCTGCAGGCTGAAAAAACAGGGTTTCAAATACTGGACTTTAGCGAAAAAGCAGCATTAGTGGAACTGCCTGAAGGCATTAAAGCAAGCGAGCTAGTGAAAAAGCTTGCAGGAACAGTAAAAATCGCCCAAATCCTGGTTGAGGCAGAAAGCAAAGGCAATGATTTTTCAGAACTTGAAAAAAAGCTTTCAGTAATTGACTTCGCGCAGGATTTAGGGAAAAAATTCTACTACACTATTAACGATTACAGCAGGGAAAAAAATGAGGAATTGGAGCAGTTCCTGCTCGGCTGCTTCAAGCAAAGGTTCAAGGAGGAAAGGCTAAAGGCAATGCTCAAATGGCCAAAGCAGGTTCAGGGAGAAAGGAAGGAAAGCATTGCCCCAAAACTCCTGGCAAAAAGGCTCGGGAAAGAGCATCTAGACCTGAGCGTTCTGGAGCATGAGGGGAAAGTTCTATTGGCAAAGACAGTTGCAGCAAGCAATCCCCTAGAGCTTGCGGAAAGAGATTACAAAAGGCCTGTTGTAAAGCCTGAATTAATCACTTCAGCAAGGCTTGCAAGAATTCTGGTGAATTTGGCAGGCTTGGAGAGGGGAAAAAAAATCCTGGACCCATTCTGCGGGATTGGAAGCATTTTGCAAGAGGCAATGCTCACAGGCCATGAGGCAGTTGGGATTGAAGCAAACAGAGAGAACGCAAGCGCTTGCGAAAAAAACCTTTCATGGTGCAGGAAAAAATTCAATCTTGCAAGCGGTTTCAAAATATACAATCAGGATTCAAGAAGGCTTTCGGGATTTTTGAAGGGAGAGAAAATTGAGGCAGTAGTGAGCGAGCCTTATTTGGGGCCTTTCTTGAGAAAACTGCCTTCAGAGAAAAGGGCAAGGGGAATAATCGCAGAGCTAAGCGAGCTCTACGAAAAAGTTTTTGCGGAATTGGGAAAAATTCTGGGGAAAGGAAGCAAGGTGGTGTTTTTAATGCCGCAAATCCAGACAATGGAGGGAAAAAAAGTAGGAGTGAGGGAAGAGGTTTTTAAAAAACAAGGGTTTAAAGCTTACAACGCCTTGGAAAAGCAAATGCCTAACGCAATTCCAGTATCGTACAAGGACAAGGAGAACAGGATTGAAAGAATGGTTTACGTGCTGGTGAGAGAATGATCTATGTGCTGGTGAGAGAATGAAAGTAACGCCTTCGCTTTTGGGATTAAGCCTTGAGGTAGTGGCTTTGGCATTGCTTTTTGCGCTAATGCTTTTTGAAAAAGCAACGCAAACGATTTTCTACATTAGCGTAGCAGCGATAATAGTCTACCTGATTGCGGTGTACCATTTCAGGCTTGAAAACCCAAAGAAAAAGCACCAAGATTTAAAAGCTTGAAAATCCTAATCCTGCATTGTGGATTGAATGGGTTTTATCCAATACATCGCATGGTTTAGGGAACTGAACAGGGAAAGCATTCCAACAGCCGGAGGCAAAGGAGCAAACCTTGGAGAGATATTCAAGGCAAACTTTCCAGTGCCTCCGGGATTTGTTGTGACAGCACAGGCTTATTTTGACTTTATAGAAAGCACTGGAATAAAGCAGGAGATCGTGGAAAAAATTGACGCAATTGATGTTGAGAACACTTTGGAATTGCAGAATACGAGCCAGGAAATTAGGGAATTAATCACAAGCACTCCGATAAACCAGAGATTAAAGGATGAGATAAAAAAAAGCTACATGAGCCTTGGAGAAAGGCCGCTGCTTAATTTAACAACTGCAGAAGAAAGCTTTGTGGCTGTGAGAAGTTCGGCAACCGCAGAGGATTTGCCAACAGCAAGTTTTGCTGGAATGCAGGAAACATTCCTGAACGTTAGAGGCACACAGCAGGTTTGGGAGGCAGTGAAAAAATGCTGGGCTTCACTATTCAACCAGCGCGCAATATACTACAGGAAAAAGCAAGGCTTCGGGACAGAAAAAGTAGGAATTGCTGTAATAGTGCAGAAAATGGTAAACAGCGAGATTGCAGGAATTGTATTTACTGCAGAGCCGCAGACAGCAGATTCAGGAAAGATAGTCATAGAAGCAGCATTTGGATTAGGGGAAGCTGTTGTTTCAGGAAGCTTAACGCCAGACACCTACACCATAAGCAAGCTTGACTTTAAAATACTGGAAAAGAAAGTGGCAAAGCAGGAGTGGAAGCTTGAAAGAAGCATTCAAGGAAACCAAAAAATCACAGTTGCAGCAGCAAAGCAGGGGGAGCAAAAGCTAAGCGACGAGAAAATCATGGAATTGGCAAGGCTTGCAAGAATGGTGGAGCAGCATTACGCAAGCCCTCAAGACATAGAGTTTGCCATAGAGGAAGGAAAAATTTACCTGGTGCAGACAAGGGCGATAACAACGATGGGATTGAGGAAGAGAGTGGAGGAAGAGAAAGAGATTGAAAGCAAGGAAAAGCCAGTACTGAAAGGATTAGCTGCAAGCCCTGGAATTGCAACAGGAATAGTGAAAGTGATTCTGACAGCTGAAGGAATTGGAAGAGTGGGGAAAGGGGATATTATAGCAACAGTGATGACATCGCCTGACTGGGTGCCTGCAATGCAAAAAGCAATAGCAATCATTACTGACGAGGGAGGAACAACAAGCCATGCCGCAATAGTGAGCAGAGAGTTAGGGATTCCATGCGTTGTTGGAACAGAGCAGGGGACAAAATTACTGAAGGATGGAGAGACAATAACAGTGGACGGGTTTAGAGGGGTGGTATATGAAGGAAAGGTAAAGCTTGAGGAGGAAAAAAAGAAAAAGGTCTCAAAAAAAGAGATAGAGGAAGAACAGTCAAGGCTGCAGGAGTTTTTGGAAGCTGCTGAAGAGGAAAAGGAAGCGAAAGAATTCAGCCTTGAAACAGCGCCAAGCGAAGAGGTTGAGGCAATGGCAGCAAACGAGCTATTGCAAATACAGCAAGTGCTGAAAGAAGTCAAGGTAAAGGTGAAAGTGAACGTAGCGCTTCCAGAGGCTGCAGGAACAGCAGCAGAGACAGGGGCTGACGGAGTAGGCTTGCTCCGCGCGGAGCACTTGATAACTGAAAGCGGCATTCACCCAGCAGAGTTTTTAAGGCAGGGAAAAAAAGAAGAGCTGGTGCAGGCAGTGAAGAAAGGGATTAAGGCAGTTGCGGAAAAGTTTGAAGGAAAGCAGGTATGGTACAGGACTTTTGACGCAAGGACTGACGAGTACAGGAACTTGCAGGGAGGAGAGGAAGAGCCAAAAGAAGACAATCCAATGCTAGGATGGCATGGAATTAGAAGAGATTTAGACGAGCCAGAACTGTTGAAAGCGCAATTCCAGGCAGTAAAAGAGCTAAGGGATGAAGGAGTGAAAAACGTTGGAATAATGCTGCCTTTCGTAATAAATGCTGAAGAGCTGAAAAAAGCAAAAGAGATTGCAATAGAAACAGGATTGAAGCCTTTGGAAGAAATAGAGTTTGGGATAATGGTTGAAACTCCTGCAGCTGTCTTCATCATTGAAGAATTCATCCAGGAAGGGATTTCATTCATCAGTTTTGGAACAAACGACTTGACGCAGCTTACATTAGGAATTGACAGGAATAATGAAAGGATTCAAAAGCATTTTACAGAATTGCACTCCGCAGTTTTAAAGCAGTGCGCTTTCGCAATACAGAAATGCAAGAGAAAAGGGATTGAAACAAGCATTTGCGGGCAGGCAGGAAGCAATCCAGAAATGGTGAAATGGCTCGTAAGGCTTGGGATTTCCAGCGTGTCAGCAAACATTGACGCAGTTGAAGAAATCAGGAAAGTAGTATTGCAGGAGGAGAAAGAACTCTTGAAAAGAGCGCTGGAAAGAATGAAAAATTTGGAAGAGTGAAAAAATGGATACGGAAAATGCGGTAGTGGAAGTTGGGGAAGTTTACAACATTAAAGGGATTGGAATAGTGATTGGAGCCAAAATAATTAATGGAGTATTAAAGCCAAGCATGAAGGCAAGCATTAACGGAAAGAACGCGATAGTGAGAATAATTGAAGACCGTGGATTGAAACTGCTGCAAGCAACGACTGGCGAAAACGTTGCGGTAAACCTTTACGGAATCGAAAGGCAAGACATTCAAAAAGGCAGCCAAATCGAGTTTACATAAAGAAAGTTTAAAACCTTGATTTTGCACTAATTCTTTAATGGCTGAAAAGAA
>Ga0209541_10005208_pt1 | contig 22730 bp, 22 predicted proteins | sample RifCSPlowO2_01_FD_184027 | JGI IMG/M metagenome (GOLD analysis project Ga0209541, IMG submission 184027) | Groundwater microbial communities from Rifle, Colorado - Rifle CSP2_plank lowO2_0.1 (SPAdes) (version 2) | ecosystem: Environmental > Aquatic > Deep subsurface > Groundwater | place...
CAGCCAGCCGCTGTTGCGGACAAGCCGCCCGCTAACTCAGTCAAGCGATTTGGAAGTTGGCGGAAAACTTTTTGCTGGGGCGCAAGTAACGCGTGTTGCCCCGCTTTTCCGAGTCTATGTAGCCCGCTTCCTTCAATTCGGTAGTATACTCGTAAATCTCGCCCCTGAAGTATTTCTTCAATTCCGACTGGAGCATTCCGCCTTTCTTTGCCACGAGCGCAAGGATTCTTGTCGCCTTGCGGCTGACGTCGGGCTTTTTCGACAGTTCGGAAGCGTTTTGCAGGAATTCCGGCTTCGCCTGCAGCATCGCGCCCTCCCCGCCTATTACTACTTCGATAGCCCCTTCCTTCGAATCGTACTCTTCCTTCAGCTTTTCAACGAGCGTGCGGGCGGTTTGCTTGGAAATGCTCATTACCCTCGCGAGCTCTTCGAACGAAACCACGCGGTTGGCTATGAACAAGGCCGCTTCCGCACCGTGCACCATGCGCAAGTCGGGATTCTTTTTCTTCTGCTCTTGCCCGGGCTGCAATTCTTTTTGTTCTGGCGTAGAAGCATCTTCCTGCTTTTGGGCGTCTTCCTGTGCTTCCTCGAGCGTTTGCTCTTCAGCTTCGGCTGCGCCGTCGCCTTGCGGAATTTCATCAGCCAGCGATTCGTCTGCAGTCTCTATGTTCATTCCTGTCTTCATAACCAGCCTTTTGTCGTGCAAAACATTTAATAATTGCTGTACGCAATTTAGTTCGGCTTCAGCCGGACTATCGTTGCGGTTGGAAGACTAAAGCGCATTCTTACTTACGATTCTGAGAATCGTAATGAATGTTTTTTGAGGTTGGATTGGAATGGCAGTGCAAACCGTGGAATTTTTGGTTCCCCAGGAAAAGTTTCTCGAAGCCGGCGCGCACATCGGCACCCGCAACAAGAACGGCGGAATGAAGGAATTCATTTACAAAGTGCGCGACGACGGGTTGCATGTTCTCGACCTAAAGAAATTGAACGAGCGTTTGAAGGCGGCGGCGTCTTTGCTCGCCTCAATCGACAAGACCAGTGTTTTCATCGTCTCGAACAAGGATAATGCAGTCCAGCCAATCGAAAAACTGTGTTCTTTGGCAGGCTTCCAATCTTTGACCGGACGGTTTACTCCCGGGCGTTTTACTAACCCCTCGAGAGCGGATTTCGTGGAGCCCAAGCTTGTGCTTGTGGTAGACCCGAGCACCGACAAGCAGGCCATTCGCGAGGCGTTCAGCGTAAGCGTGCCGGTCATTGCGTTGTGCGATACTAACAACAACCCTTCCATGATTGACCTCGTGATTCCGACGAACAACAAGGGGAGAAAAGCAATAGGGCTCATCTTCTGGATTCTCGCGCGGGAAGTTTTGAAAATCCGCGGGGAAATCAAGGACAACGAGGAATTCACTGCGAAGCAGGAGGAGTTCGAGGCGGCTTTCGCCCCGATGGCCCAGCCGGCATACGAAAGTCAATAGCTTCTTTCTATCAAATAGTCGGCAAGCGCCTTGAGTTTGCGCTTGCCTTGGTTTTCTTTCAAAACTTTTCCAGCGCCAGCCCACGCGCTTTCAACCATTTTCCTGGCGTACGCTCTGGCGTAGTCCATTGCCCCGCATTCTTTCATGATGCCGATGGCTTCAAGAATGAGTTTCGAGTCTTTCGTGTGCATTTTCAATATCTGCTGCAAGCGGTATGCTTTCGGCGAGTGTTTCAAGGCGTAAATTACCATGAGCGTGATTTTCCCTTCGCTCACGTCCCCGCCTATTTCCTTTCCGTACTCCCCGCCCATTTCCTTTTTGTTCTCTTCCCCTGAAGTCAAGTTCAAAACGTCGTCCTGGATTTGGAATCCCACGCCGATGGTCTCGGCGAATTTGCTTAACGCTTGGAATTGCTTTGCGTTAGCCCCTCCCAAAACAGCCCCGATTTTCACGGCCATGCGCGTGAGGCAGCCGGTTTTGTAAGCGCACATTTGCAAATACTCTTTTTCGGAAATGTCTTGCTTCAAGCCCCTGTGCCAGTAAATGTCCATGCCCTGCCCCAGCGAAACGTTGACCATTTCCTGCGCGTACGCCTCGTACAAGGCGTTCTTGGTTTTTTCCGGCAAGCGCGTTTGCATTATGATTTTCAAGGGGAGGAAGTACATTGCGTTGCCTGCGTTTATTGCAATGTCGTTGCCGTAAGCCTTGTGAATGCAAGGCTTTCCCCTGCGAAAATCTGAATTGTCTTCGATGTCGTCGACCATGAGCGTATTGTGCACCGAAAGGCCGTTTGCAAAATAATTGTGAGTGCCTTCGATTTGAAGGTCGTAAGTGGGTTTTAACTCGGTCAAGCAAATGCTGGTTATTCTGTCAAACCCAAAGGCGTCTAAATCAAAATTGGCTGGGACTGACGGGATTTCTTCGGAAAACCTGAAAGAATGCCTTCTCGCCATCTTCATTGCCAGACGTCCCGCTGCAACCTCGTTTTCAGTACCGATCTCGGCTAAGACTCTTTCCCTTACCGCCAATGAAAACCCGTATAAGGTGGTGGTTTTTTTGGTTACTGGCCTGTTGAAATGGGTATTGTCAACCTGACGTTCGTGGACATTCGAGGTTACGAAACCCAGGCTATCTAGGAGAAACTTGAATTGCCTTACGAGTTTCTTGTTTGCCGCGTCAATGCCAACCGAGCCATTTTTGCCGACAGTACCATCGGCGTCAAGATATCCTTTGATGAGCGCTTTTTTATGTTCTGGAGGTAGTTTGAATACCCATTCTGGCAGGGTTTTTTCGATGCACTTTCCTTTCAATTCCAAACCTGCAATAATTGCAGAAACTGCCTTAGAACAAATGGTAATGTTGTTTGCATCGAGAGTTGGCTTTGCCTTGAAAATTTTTTCCACCAGATTTTCGTAAGCAATTCTGCCGTTGTTGCCGGCCGGGATGCATAATACAACTCTTCCGTCGTCAACGTATCCGTCTCCAACAAGAAAGCCGCACAATTGCGCCAAGTCTAGCGTGAATTTTTCGGGCAGGGAAAACCTGTCCTTGTAGCTCTGTTTCGTTAGGTTGAGGGTTGGCAGGCTAGTCAAGCCGCCATATACGTTCTTGCCCACCACCACAATGTCGTCTTTCCTGAGGTCTTTCGTTTTTTTCCATTTGAAGTTTATTGTTGCTTTTGAAAAATCGCATTGAACTGCCTCAAGATAAACGCCTTCGTGGTCGAGCCCGATTGATACTAGCACATTAACGGCATCAAAAATCGGGAGTAGACAACCTTTAACCCCGTAGAGCCAGTTTTTCAGGTGCCCCTTGGAGCCATCATATAACTCGCATTTATCTGCAAAGGAGGAAATGCTAATTCCCATTTTTTCGAGCTTGGCTTTCACTGTAGCAATTCCCGCTAGGTTCAGCCTAGCTTTCACAGGCTGGCGTTTTTCAGCAGTCAAAAAGGGATGCTCATCAGTAACTTCTATTTCGCGATGATTCGTTTTGATTTTATAAACGGGTTTGATGCCGTTGTCATGAATTGCAACAACGGTCTTGGCGTTTAAAGAAAAGTCTTTTCCAAGCGAGAGAACTTTATCCCCGGTTTTAATTTCGGGAACAGTCTTAGCCGTCCCATCGGCCATCCACACAAGGGCGTCTTTGCTGATGCACCCATTATGAACCACTTCGGGCAGCGTGGCGAAATTCAGAAATTTTTTTGGATTTTTCCCGAGCGCTTCGATTGTGATGAGCGTGAGCGCTGGTCGCAGGCGCTTTCCCCCGCGGTCGAGCAAATCCCAAATTGGCTCGGCAATCGATTTTGTTATTGAATGCTCGTCGTATGCGTAGGTGGGCTTTCCCGCTATGCGTTCCAGCGCCTTGCCCTTGAATTCGCGGGGAATGCTTTTTGCGATAGCCTTGTCGATCAAAGGCTTGTACTGCAAAAGTATTTTCTCGATTTCTTTCATTCCAACCAACTTACCGCAGTTCGTATAAAATTCCTTTCGCGATTACCGCGACTGCCTTTCCCTTGAGCGTAACGCCGTCCCACGGCGTGTTCTTGGACTTCGATTTGAATTTCGAAGCGTCGACAGTCCATTCCAATTCGGGGTCGATTATCGTGACATCCGCGTCGAATCCCGGCTTGAGCGAGCCTTTGGTTTCGCAGTTGATGAGCTTCGCGGGGTTGAGCGAAGTTTTTTCCGCAAGCTGCAGCCACGAAAGCGTTTTGGTTTCAACCAAATGGGTGATGCATAATGCGACGGCCGTTTCCAACCCCACGATCCCGTTGGGCGCTTTTTCCCACCCTCCTGCCTTTTCCTCGGCAGTGTGAGGCGCGTGGTCAGTTCCGATGACGTCGAAAACTCCGCTTTTCAGCCCTTCGCGCACTGCGCGCGCGTCTTTTTCGTCGCGCAAGGGCGGGTTCATTTTCGCATTTGCCGCTTTTTCAAGCAAATCCCCTTCAGTCAAGGCGAAGTGGTGCGGCGTTGCTTCCGCAGTAACCTGCAGCCCCTTGGCTTTCGCTTTTGCGATTGCATCAACGCTTTCCTTCAAGCTCATGTGCAGGAAATGCTCGCGAGCGCCGAGTTCTTCGACCATTTGCAAATCGCGTTCCACGCAGTTGAATTCGGCTTCGCGCGGAAAGCCTTTGAAGCCGAGTTTTGCAGCAGCGCCTTCGCCCATGCACGCGCATCCCCTAATTGCGTTCCTGTCCTCGCAATGCTGCGCCAAAAGCACTCCAGCCTTCTTTGCTTCCGCGAGGGCATTGCGCATTACCTTCGCATCCTGCACGGGATTCCCGTCGTCGGTGAAGTAAACCGCTCCTGCATTTTTCAGCGCCATGAAGTCCACCAGCTCTTCTCCCGTCTGGCCGAGCGTGATTGCGGCAGTGCAGAAAACGTTTGCCTCGAGGTTTTTCGATTTTTGAAGCACGAAGTCTACGACCGAAGGGTTGTCGACGACGGGTTTTGTGTTGGGCATGGCCACGATGGTGGCGTAGCCTCCTGCTATTGCCGCTTTGCTTGCGCTGTCCAAGTCTTCCTTGTGCGTGAAACCCGGATCGCGCGTGTGCGTGTGCAAGTCTATCCAGCCGGGCATCACTATCAGCCCTTCGGCGTCGAATTCCCTTGCGCCGTCCAGCGAGTCGCTGGTGATTTTCCCGTTCTTGATTTTGACGTTGCGGATTTCCTGGGTTTTCGAGACGGGTTCTACCACCAGCCCGTTTTTCACCATGATTGCATTTGTGCCGTTCATTTTTTTTCCAACTCATTCGAGCAATTCCACTTCATCCACTATGCCGTCGCCGTCTTCGTCGAACCCCTGCGCGATTTTCGCGAAAACGCTCGCGTCGAAGTCGTTGCCTTTCTCCAGCTCCCGTTTTTTCTTCAGCAAAGCCAGCACGCCGACCCGCGTGGCGTTGTGGTCGCTGCCCGCGATTGCGAACACCTTCTTATTTTCAGCGAAAGGGCTTTCAAAGCTTTCTATCACGCCCACGTTCTCGGGGTACGACCGCCCGGATATTTTCGAGACTATTCCGAAGTCCGGGTCGAAGCGGATGGGCATGTGCTTGTTCGCTTTCTCCAGGATGGTATTGACTTTCGGCCCGCCGAGGAGGAAAAGGTTTTGGTTCAGCGTGCTTTCCCTAACTTCGGTATCCAAATAATACATGGGGTATTCGAACGAGGCGTATTGCCCCAGCAGCGCACTCAGTTCCATCGAGCACAATTCGCTTCCCCTCGCCCGGTGGGGGCCGTGCGGGTCCGGGCTTCCCACGATTATTTTAGCGTCGAGAAACCCGTCTTTCACGAACGGCTCGAAGTAGTTCGGCGGTTTTTTCCTTTTTCCCGAAAAAGGCTTCCAGCGCTCGCGCACTATTATCGCCAGCGCATCCGCGTCGAAAACGAATTTTTTCGCCAGCGCCCCGCGTTTTTCTTCGGTCGCCCCGCGCGAGATTATGCCTGCCTTTTCCAGCAAATTGAAATGATAGTAAGCGGTCTGTAAGTGCATCTTGAGCTCTTTCGCCACTTGCGCTGGATACTTCGGCTTTTCTGCAAGCGACTCGAGGATGCGCAGCCTGTCGGGAGAAAATACTTTCAGGCCTTTTTCCGCGATTACCCTCGCGTCCAGCGCCTTTTCCTCGATGACCAGCTTCGCTTGCATTTCCAAACACCGGCGGGTTGCCCGTTGTTTTCAATTATTTTAATAATATTCGAATGAATTTCTTTAAAAAGATATTGTTTTTGACCGGGGTTTTACGATTTTAGGTTGAACGGTGAATAAAAGCGCCGGGCGCATAGAGCTATAATCGTAACCCCTCTGTGTAGATTAATTAGAACGGCGTTTTGCCGCTTTTGCCCTGAAAAGCGGATTGTCTTTCAAAAATTGTTTTAGAGGTTTTGTTTCATGTGTGGAATCATAGGGTATTTGGGCTTCAGGCCCGTCGGGAAAATTCTGCATTCGGGCCTCAAGGCTTTGGAGTATAGAGGGTACGATTCGGCAGGCGTTGCCGTCATAGAAGGCGGTGCGGCGGTGCGGATAGTCAAGGACACGGGCAAGGTTGACGAAATCAATTCCAGCCTGAAGTTCGATTCTTTGGAAGGGCATGCGGGAATAGCTCACACGCGTTGGGCAACGCATGGCGGTGTTACCCAGCCTAACGCGCATCCGCACGTTTCGTGCGGGGGCGCGGTTGCGGTAGTGCACAACGGGATCATCGAGAATTACAAGGAGCTGCGCGAGGATTTGCGGAGCAAGGGGCACGCTTTTGCTTCGCAGACCGATTCCGAAGTGATTCCGCATTTGATCGAGGAAGGGTTGAAGGCGGGGTTGCCTTTCGACAAGGCGGTTTTGGGCGCGTGCGCCCGGCTGAAAGGCTCGTTCGCGTTTTTGGCTTTGAGTTCTGCAAATCCGAGCGAGCTTATGGCGGCGCGCAACGAAAGCCCCTTGATAGTGGGCGTGGGCGACAACGAGTTTTTCGTGGCGAGCGATTGCATTCCATTTTTGGATTACACGAAAAAAGCCGTGTTTTTGAACGACGGCGAGGCGGTTTGGCTTAAGGCCGAGGGCGGCTTTGAAATGAAGTTTTTCGACTTCAAGAGCGGAAGGCAGATAATGAAGGAAATAAGCGAAATCAAGTGGAGCGCTTCGCAGGCGCAAAAGGGCGAGTTCGAGCATTTCATGCTCAAGGAAATAATGGAGGAGCCTTTCGTCTTCAAGCAATCTGCTTTCCAGGACGAGCTGGTTTTGAAGGATTTCGCCAAGGGTGTGCTGGACGCCAAAGACGCTTTCGTCGTCGCTTCCGGCACGTCGTTCCACGCTTCGTTAGTGGGGAGGGCGTGGTTCAAGAAACTGGCGGCCAAGGATTTGAAGGTGGTTTTGGCGTCTGAATTCGCTTTGGATTCGGAGAGCTTGTCGAAAGATTCGCTCGTGATCGCCGTCTCCCAGAGCGGGGAGACTGCCGACGTTTTGGACTGCATTCGCGCGGCGAAAGCCGCTGGCGCGAGGATTTTTTCCATAGTCAACGTGGTCGGTTCTACCGTGGATAGGCTGAGCGAAAAAACGCTTTATTTGAACTGCGGGCCGGAAGTGGGCGTGGCTGCAACAAAGAGTTTTCTCAACCAACTGGGGGTTTTCTGCCTGCTTGCTTTCGCGGCGAAAGGGGAGAAGGTCGATTTTGCCGAGCTGGGCGTTTTCATAGAGCAGGGCCTAGAATGGAACAGGGAAAAGCTGAAGGAGCTTGCGAAGGAATTCAAGTTCAGGGACAACGTTTATTTCTTGGGGCGCGGGGCGAGCTATCCCATCGCCTTGGAAGGGGCTTTGAAGCTCAAGGAAATTTCTTACATCCACGCGGAAGGCATGCCTGCGGGCGAACTGAAGCACGGGACTCTGGCTTTGATAGAAAAGGGCACGCCGGTCGTTCTTCTCAACCCCCCGGACGGCTCTTTCACGCACGCTTTGAACAACGGGATTGAGGCGAAAGCGCGGGGCGCGAAAATAATCGGCGTGGGCGTGGAGAACAACGAGAATTACGACTTGTGGCTGCAGCTCCCGAAAATCGAAAACCCGCTTTTCTACCCGATAATCGAAACCATTCCCCTACAGCTTTTGGCTTACTATTCCGCTGTGGAACGGGGAAGGGATCCCGACAAGCCGAGGAATTTGGCTAAAAGCGTGACCGTGCGGTGAGCTTGGAAATGGAAAAAACCGATTTCGTCATTCTTGCAGCCGGGCGTGGGGAAAGGCTTTGGCCCATCACCAACCACATCCCGAAAACAATGGTGAGGATTTTGAAGAAACCGTTGTTGGAGTGGATTGTCGAGGGGGTATATCCTTTCGCCAGAAAGATCGTTATCGTCGTGGGTTTCAAGAAAGAGACCGTGGAAAAGCATTTTTCCAAAACCCCGTATGCAGACAAGATTGTTTTCATGCACCAGAAAGAGCAGAAGGGGACTGCACACGCGTTGCTTGAAGCCGAGAAGGAAGTGCAGGGGAATTTCGTTGTCTTCAACGGCGACAATTTCTTCGACCCGCATTCTTTCCATTCGTTCCTCGATGAAATGAGGGAAGGGAACTGGTTTTTGGTGGGAAAGAAGGTGGAAGACAAGAGTTCTTACGGGGAAATAGTTTCGGAGAACGGGATGCTGAAGCGGATTGTGGAAAAGCAGGGGGCGCAGGAACCGGGCACAGCGAACACCAACCTCGCGTTTCTTCCCAAAAGCTTTTTCTCCATACTCAAAGGCCTGAAGCCTTCCGAACGCGGGGAATTGGAATTCACGGACGCGTTGAACGTTTTCGCTTCGGAAAACAAAGTGAAAATAATCGAGTATCCGGGCTATTGGAATGACGTGGGGTTCTTCTGGAATTACTTGGACGCGAGCGAATTCGCCTGCGCCAATTTGCTTGAAGACAAACGCGAAGGCGTAATAGAAAAAGGCGTTGTGGTCGAAGGCGTGCTGCATTTGGGCAAGGGCAGCGTCATCCGCGCGCCCGCGCGAATCGAAGGGCCCGTTTTCATCGGCAAGAACAGCGTCATCGGCCCCAACTGTTTTTTGAGGAAGGGAACCGTGGTCGAGGACGGCTGCCACGTGGGCTCGAGCGAGCTGAAGAACACGATTCTCATGAGCCGTTCGAACACCCCGCACTTTAACTACGTTGGCGATAGCGTGATTTGCGAGGATGTGAACATGGGTGCTGGCGCTATTACTGCGAACTTGCGTTTCGACAACAAGATTGTTTTCGCTTTCGTGAACGGAAAGATGGTTTCGTCGGGAAAACGGAAACTCGGCTGCGTCATCGGCAGCGGCACGAGGATAGGCATCAACGTTTCGATAACGTGCGGCATGATGGTGGGAAGCGGCTGCAAGATTTACCCGCGCGTTTTCGTAAAGGAAAATGTTCCCGACGGTTTGGTACTCAAGGAGTAGGCTGCAAGGAGGCGAGTTTGGTTTGTTCAGGACTTACGACATTCGCGGCGTGTTCGGAAAGGAAATCACAGCTGAAGGCTTTTTCGCTTTAGGCAAGGCGCTGGAAAAGTTTTCCAAAACCATTGTTGTGGGCATGGATTACCGGAGGAACAACGATTTGCTTGCGGCCGCGCTGCTCGACGGGTTCGGCGGCGAAGAGGCATTCCAGGGGTTTGCACCCACTCCTGCTACGGCATTCAACTCCCAAGCGCTTGGCGCTTCGCTTACCGCCTCGCACAACCCGCCCGAATACAACGGCCTCAAGCCCTTGAAGCTCAAACGCTGTTTTTACGGCGATGAGCTTTCTCAATTGAAGAAAGAGTTCGACAGGGTTTCGGAAAAACTTCCAAAAACGGCCAGGGCGAATGGCGTTTCCCCTTCCCGCAAGGCAGACCCTGCGCTTTTGGATTCGTACCTGGATTCCTTGCCGGAATTCGGCAGCGCGGTTTTCGACTTGGCGGGCGGGGCGGTATGCTCTATTGCGCGCGCGTTTCCCAAAACGATTTTTTCACAGCCCGACCCGATGTTCGTAAGGCATTCCCCTGAACCCACGCCCGGCGCGCTGAGCGTTTTGGCAAGCGAAACGCGCAAAACGCCTTCGCTGGGGTTCGCTTTCGACGGGGACGGCGACAGGTGCATAGCCGTCGATTCGGGGAAGATAGTTGATTCGGGGGCGGCAACAGCATTTTTCGCATCGAATTTTCTCAAGAAAGGCAGCAGGATAATCCTGACTCTCGACGTGCAGGATGAGGTTTTCGTTTTCCTGCGCGACAGCGGCTTTAGCGTCGAGTATTCGCCGGTCGGCGACATTTTCGTGCTGAAAAAGGCGGAGGAAACGAACGCGGATTTCGCCGCTGAAAAGGCCGGGCACTATTCCGTGTTCAAGCACATGCCTTACTCGGACGGCGTTTACTTTGCCGCGGCGCTTTCGCAGGCGAAGCCGGGCGAGCTGAATGAATTCGCGGCGCAGTTCAAAAACGTTTTTTTGAGCGAAAACATTCCCAACGCTGCGGTGGATTTCGCCCGCTTGGCTGAACTGGCCAAGAGCGGGAATGCTGAACGCGTGGAGACGATTGACGGGGTCAAGGCGGCTTTCGAGGATTATACTTTCTTAATCAGGTCTTCCAACACGCAGCCTTTAGTGCGAGTGAGCGTCGAGGCGAAGTCGCGCGAGCGCGGGCTGGAAGGGCTGGCCGCGGCGAAAAGGCTGCTGGCAGAGTGCAAGGCTTAAAAATGCGCCCTCCGAATTACATTATGGAACCTATTTCTCTTGTTTCAGGTGGGCACGATGGCGTTTAACCCTAACGAGTTTATCGAACAGTCTATCGAAGAGCTGAAAAAGCTCGACGGAACCGCGATTATTGCGGTTTCCGGGGGCGTTGACTCGACGGTTTGCGCGGTCCTGGCCAACAGTGCTTTGGGCCCGAAGCTCAAGCCCATTTTTGTCGACACCGGCTTCCTGCGCAAGGGCGAAGTCGAGCAGGTGAAGAAAGTTTTCAAGGAACTCGGCATAAGCATCGTGATCGTTGAAGCTTCGAAAGAGTTTTTCGCTTGCCTCAAGGGCGTAATCGATCCGGAAGAAAAAAGGAAGAAAATAGGCGGCATGTTCATCCGCGTTTTCGAGAAGGAAGCGAAGCACTTGAACGCGAAATACCTGATTCAGGGGACAATAGCGCCTGACTGGATTGAAAGCGGAAGCGGAATTCGCGATACGATAAAATCCCACCACAACGTCGGCGGGCTTCCCACGCAAATGAATTTGATTGTAGTTGAGCCCATCAGGGATTTGTACAAGGATGAAGTGAGGGCGATTGCGAAAGAGCTTGCGGTTCCCAAAGATCCCGCGTGGAAGCAGCCTTCCCCGGGACCGGGATTGGCGATTCGCGTTATTGGGGAAGTGACGCGGGAAAAAGTGGCTTTATGCAGGGAAGCGAACGCCATTGTCATGGATGAACTATTCAAGGCGTTCGAATTCGGGGAAATGGAGTTGCCCCAGCAGTATTTTGCGGTTCTGTTGGAAACGAAAACGACGGGCGTGCAGGGGGACGTGCGCGCGTACGGCCACACTATTGCCATACGCTCGGTTGAAACCAAGGATTTGATGACCGTGGAGTATTCCAAAATCCCCCACACGGTATTGCACAGGATTTCTTTGCGCATTACCAACGAGCTGAAGCAAATCAACCGCGTTCTTTACGACGTGACTCATAAACCTCCAGCAACGGTCGAGTTCGAGTGAGCTGAAAAAGCAAAAAAGTGTTTTTGCATGAAAGTTTTCGTAGTTGATTTGGGAAGCCAGTGGGGGCACCTAATCTACCGGCGTTTGCGGGACTTGGATGTAGAAACGAAAATGGTTCCAGCCGACTCGCCGTTGAGCGATGTTGAAACCGTGGACGGATTGGTGTTTTCCGGCGGCGCGCTGCGCGTGGGCAAAGGGGAAACGGAAATGGCGGGAAACTGCGGCTTATTCTTGGATTCGGCGGTTGAAAGGGGAACGCCCGTGCTTGGCGTGTGCGCAGGACAGCAGTTTATTGCGCTGCGCTTCGGCGGTGAAGTGCGTCCGGCGAAAGTGCCGGAATACGGCAACGTAGAGTTGGTTGTGGATTACGCAAACGATTTGTTTCAAGGCCTTCCGGAAAAGTTCACGGTTTTCGCTTCGCACAACGACGAAGTAGTCAAAGCGCCGGGTTTCAAGACTCTTGCTCACAGCAAGGATGTTGCGATTCACGCTTTCAAGCACGAAAGCAAGGCGATATACGGAACGCTTTTCCATCCCGAGGTTGCGCATACGCAATATGGAACCGAGGTTTACGAAAACTTTTTGCGCGTGTGCAAGCGCTAGAAAACGGGCCTTTTGCTCAAATGCGCGGCGAGCGAAAGGCGTTCGAACGGCTTTAGCTGCGTTTCTTTTTCTACCAGCGAAACCAGGTGCTGAAGCTTCATGTTTTCCTGTTTTCCTGTCGAGCGTATGCGCACCGAAAGCTCGCCGCTCTTCACTTCCTTGTCGCCGATGACGCAGACGAACGGAATCCATTCCTTCTCCGCGTTCCGGATTTTGCTTTGGAACGTTTCCCCGCGGTCGTCGAAATCAACGCGAACTTTATGCTTCCTCAGTTCTTCCAAAACCTTTTCGCAATACTCCTTGTGCGAATCGCTTATGGGAATCAGGCGTACTTGCGTGGGCGCAAGCCAAAGCGGAAACGACGGGGTTTTGCCTTGCTTTATGGCTGCAGCCTCGCGCTCGAGAATCGCGAACAAAACGCGGTCGATAGCGCCCGGAATCGAAGTGTGCAGGATTAAGGGGAATTGCTTCTGCCCCTTCTCGTCCGTGTAAGTAATGTCGAATCTTTCGCCATTTTCAACATCTATCTGCACCGTCGACATTCCCGCGGCTTTCATGTTGTTGTCGATGAAGTTGAACTCGAATTTCGTTATGAAGTAGGCGTAGCGCAAGTCGAAGAGTTCGACCATTATCGGCTTTCCGATTTTCTTGACCATGTGCACGTACCAGCCTTTGTTTTCGTTGAAGAATTCTTTCTGGACCCTGAACGTCGCCTCTATGGGGATCTGCAAATCGCGGTTCCAGTCCAGGCAAAGGCCGTACTGCCTCTCGAATTCTTTTTTCGCCTGTTCGAAGTTGGCGCACAGCGTGTGCATGTCGGGCATGGTGAACGCCCTCAGGCGCTTGAGCCCCGCCAGCTCTCCGCTCTGCTCGCGGCGGAAAGAGTAATGCGTTATTTCGTAAATCGGCATCGGAAGGTTCTTGTAGGAAATAGTCAAATCGTGGGCGAAGAGGAACTGGCCGAAACAAGCCGAGAACCTGAGAAAATAATCTTTCTCGTCGCTTTTCACCACGTATTGCCTCGCGGGAAACCTGTTCAAATAGCTTTTGAGCGCTGGATGCTGGTAGTCGTACATTATCGGCGTTTCCACCTGCAGCGCGCCGTAGTCGACGCAGATGTCCGTCACCGCCTTTTCGAGCATCCTCTTTATGAGAAGGCCTTTGGGCATCCAGCGCATGTTTCCCGAATCGCTTGCGGGCTCGTACGTCACGAGATGGTGTTCTTTCATCAATTTCACGTGCGGAGGCTCTTCCGCATACGCCCTGACTTTCTTGATTTCGTAGTCGGCGAGCGCCTGCAGCGTGGGATTGTTTTTGTAGTTGTACCTTTCGGCGGGAGTGACCGTTCCGTCGGTGTCGAGAATGACGAATTCGCTTTTGGTTTTTTCTTCCTGCTTGAGCGAGTCGCTTACTGGCTCTTCCTTCGCCTGCGTTCCTTCTACCATCGCCTGCCTGGCTCCGAGCTTTCCGACCGCTTTTTCGAGAGTCTCTGCGTTAATGGTCTTGCTTAATTCCGCTAGCGGGTGGCCTTTGCACTTCAATTCGAATTCCTTGTAATACCCGAAAGGCGCTTTCTGCGAGTCGGGAGCGTAAATCCGCACCATTTGCAAGAAGTCGTTCAATAGCTTTATTGCCTCGTCGGGTTTTGCAAGGTTGTTGGACAAGTGCGCGTACGGGTAGCACAGCACGGCGCTTGCCTTGACTTCCCTGTAATTCTTTTCGACTTCCCGCGCCGCCTGTTCTAAAACTGCGGCGTTATCGCCGACTTCGAAAGAGCTCATTACCAGCATGACGTTCTTCATTTCCACGCCTTTTTTTTCTTCTTCGCCCAACTCCCCAATGCTTTTCAAGGCTTTCGATACGGGCTTGAACCTCACGTAATCGCAATGCAACTCCAGAATTCGCATAGAGTAGTTTTTGGAGGCAAGCAATTTAAATGCGTTTTTTCAGAATGTTTACATGCCTTTGACAGCGTATAGGAAGAAAGACTGCCCGTAACTACTTTTCAGAATATAGCCTTAGGCTTTTGTTTATTCGCTATAGCGTTGCCGCTGTAGTTTTTGGTGGTTTCTAATGTTGTTAGGCTTGATTACGGCGTTTTGCACGGGATTCTTGTCCAAGCTGACGGATGTGCAAGTGGATGAAAAAAGGTTTTTCTTCAGGAACTTCAAGTTTGCGACGGGGTTGGCGTACGGCGTTCTCTATGCGCTAGCGCTTTCTTTGGGCGCAGAGTTTGCAAACTTGTTTTTGGGAATCGCAATCGCGGTGCTTCTTGCCGGAAAAATCGATTCGAAAGCCCACCAGTTCGCCATCGCCGGCTTTCTCGGCGCGCTGGTTTTCTTCGGCTTTCCGCAGGCAAACGCCTTGCTCGTGCTTGCGTTCGTCGTTTTCGCCTTGCTGGACGAGTTTCTCAACGATTATTTCGACGTCCACCCTTCGAAAGGCATTTTGGCCGCAGCGGCAAAGCAACGGCTTTCGTTGGAAGCTTTCGCGCTCGCGTTAAGCATTTACACGGGCAATTGGGTTTACTTTGCTGCGATTTTGTCGTTCGACTTGGGTTATCGGGGAGCGGAAAAGTTTTCCGCGCGCTTTGTTTCGCCCGTTGTGGGTGCGTTTGGAACGCACTTGGTTTTGGATTTGCAAGACTGCCCGGCGGCAAAACTCTCGAGCAGGAAGTTCGTTTTGGCCTTCCTGAATTCATTGCCGGAAGATTTGGGAATGCGGAAAATAAGCAAGCCGGTAGTGAAGGAAATAAAAACGGTTTTGGATGAAGGGCTTTCGGGATTCGTCATGATTGCCGAGTCGCACGTGAGCATCCACACTTTCCCCAAATTCCATTCGGCTCACGTGGACGTTTTCTCGTGCAAGCCTTTCGACGCGGGGAAAGCGAGGGGCGTAATTGAAAAGCGTTTTTCTGCGAAACGCTCGCGTTTTCGCGTGATGGAACGGATGGGTGAAGAAAATGGCTGAAACTGTGAAGGGAATCAAAATCACCAAGGGGCAGGCGGCTTCGGTTTTGGTGGCGCAAATGCGTTTTGCGGGGCTGCAGGCTAGCGAACTCGGAAAGGCGGTAGAAGTCATCCGGGAAATGAAGCGTGCGAAGGCAACCGTTTTCCTAACGTTCACGTCCAACATGGTTTCGTCGGGATTGCGCGAGCTGTTCGCGCAATTGTGCGAGGAAAAGTTTGTTGACGCGGTGATAACTAGCATCGGAAGCGTCGAGGAGGATTTGATCAAAACGCGCAAGCCGTTTTTGCTCGGCGATTTTGCTATGGATGACAAGCATTTGCACAAGCGGGGAATAAACCGCATCGGCAACATCCTCGTTCCGAACGACCGTTACGTGCTTTTGGAGAAAATGCTCAAGCCGTTTTTCGAGAAAGAGCTTTCGAAGCAAAAGAAAACGGGGCGAATGCTTTCGCCCAACGAAATGATTTTTGATTTGGGCTTGCAGTTCAAGGACGAAAATTCGTTCGTGCATCAGTGCGCCAAAAACGGCATTCCCGTCTTCTGCCCTGCACCGACGGACGGCGCTTTCGGGCTGCAGCTGTTTTTCTTCAAGCAAGACCACCCTGAATTCGGCATCGACGTTACGGGCGACATGAAGAAGCTTGCGGAAAAAGTTTTGCTTTCGCAAAAAACCGGAGGCATCATTTTGGGAGGCGGGTTCGCCAAGCACCATGCCATCGGCGTGAACATCCTGCGCGGGGGTTTTGATTACGCGGTTTACGTTTGCACCGCGAGCGAATACGACGGTTCGTTGAGCGGCGCGAAAACGCGCGAGGCGATATCCTGGGGCAAAATCCGGGAAAAGGCGCGTACGGCGCACGTGGAGGGCGACGCGAGCGTAGTTTTCCCGCTGATGGTTTCGGCTTTGGACGCTTGAAGAGTTAAACTATTGTTTTTAAACCGGCGTTGGTAATTGTTTAATTGGCGGGGTGAAGCTTGAATGTTTTACGAGGCTGGTCTGATGTTGGAACAATATCTCTTTATAGGCTTGTTTATAGGCGGGCTTTTCGGGCTCGTGCTTACGTTCACTCGCCGCAGGAAAAAGACTTTCGGCTTGGAGCTTGCGATTGCATTCGTCTTGTTTGCGGCTGGAGTTTTCGGCCCCACGCTTTTCAGCTTCCCCCCGACGCCTTACGTGCTCTTTCCTTCGCTCAGCTATGCGCCGGCACCGGCCGGAATATCTAGCGTTAAAACCGCTGCCCCTGCCGATACTGTTCCCGGCAGCCCTGCCGTCGATAGTTCGATTCCCGTTGTTTCACTTGCCCCAGTGCAAGTGGTGACTTCAACCGCTTCGGTTAAGGTTGAAGATTCCGGCAGCAACGTGCCGGTCACGGGAACGTTGATTACTGCGACGGACGACAAGACCGGCGTTTCCGTAAGCGTAAAGACGGATTCGCAGGGAATCGTGCCGGTTGAGACGATAGTTTCGGACTTGAACGAGAAAATAGCGAAAAAAGAGAGGGAAGAGAAAGGCGTCCAGCCCGAGCCTACCGCCGCCGCAACCGCGTCAGCCACTCCGTCTGTTGACGCAACCGCAGTTCCTTCGGTTTCGGTCGAACCGACCGATGTTCCTTCGGTGGAGCCTACGGCCGTGCCTAGCGCGGCTCCCGAAGCTGAGGTTGTTGAAGACATTACGCTCGTCACCAAAACTAAGGGCGAAGAAACTACTAAGAAAATAACGATTGACGACGGGGACCCGCGGGCTTCAGGGCAAGTGGACGTTAAAATAGACGTGTTGCCTCCGTTGTCAGAGTCTTTCATGCAGCAAGCCGGAGGCATAGATTCGGTTTCAGCCGACTCTCCATCCGCAGTTTCCGGTTCTCCGGTTTTGATTCAAATCGCGCCTTCTGAAGTGCTGGCTCCTCCCGGGCTTTTGGCCAGGCAAGTGGCCGGAAATCAGTTGGAATTCCAGCGCGGGATGAAGGCCGTGGACGTGATGGTCAACGGCAGGGAACAGCGCTTGAGCACTATAGAACTGCGCATTAAAAACAGCGGGAACATAAAGATAGAAAACATGGTTATCAACGAAGATTTCAAGGGCTTTTACAACCTAATCCGGGAGCGCAGGCGCCAGCAGGGCTTGAGCGCCACTGAAGTTGATGAAAAAATCACCTTGGTCGGCGTGAGTTCCGCTCCCGTCGAGCTGAAGAACGGGGAGTTCGCTAAATGGCTTTTCTCGAGCATAGAGCCCGGTGAGGAAGCGAGGGTTTCCTACACCGTGGATACTGCCGTTGACGAGAGTGTTGTGAGCAAGCTTGCAGCGCCTGTCGCGGTAGCAGTGTCCAACGAGCCTTTGAGGGTGGTGGTGAAGCAGCAGTCTTCGTTCGACACTACCGCGGTCATAGGCTTGATTCTTGCGTCCGCGATAGTGTGCGCGATTGCAGTGTTCTTCGTGCGAAGGCCGCAGTAATTCAAAGGAGCTTGAAGTAAATCCTCTTGTTTTTCGCGCCCTTGTTTTCGAGGCGCGTTATTTCTATTTTCCCGCACTCGCGGGTGTTGGCAACGTGCACTCCGCCGTCCGCTTGCGTATCAAGCCCGACGATTTCCACGATGCGCAGCACGGGGATGTTCGGGGGCAGCGCGTTCGCGAGCTTTACTATGCCCTGGATTTTGAATGCCTCTTCGCGGGGCAATTCGTATGTTTTCACTTCAGCCCCGCTTGCAAGCTTTACATTTGCGTTGGCAACAGTCTCGTCGAACTTGAGCCTGTCGAAGTTTTCGAAAGAAAAGTCGAAGCGGCTTTCGTCTGGTGCAATGGCATTTCCGGTAATCAACGCGCCTATCTCGTATGCAGTCGAGCCTAGGACGTGCGCTGCCGTATGCATTTTCATTAGTGCGTAACGCCTTTCCCAATCTATCTTGAGCGCGCACCCGTCGCCTGCGCCTAATCCTTCCTCGTCAACGTAATGGATTGCTTTTCCTTCCTTTTTCTTTACTTCAAGCACGCTGTATGCTTTGCCGTTGCATTCGATTGTTCCCTTGTCGCTTTCAAGCCCTCCGCCTTGCGGGTAGAACACTGTCTTGTCGAAAACGATTTCCTTTACGTTCGCTTCCACGATGCTCGCGCTGCATTCTTTCAAGTAAGCGTCTTTGAGGCAGAGGAGTTCGGTCATTTCAATCACTTTTTGCATATGTGCAATACTATTGCGTTTTTTTCTTGTGCTGCACCAAGGATTTCATAGAAATCGGGCTTATCGAAAGACGCAAGTGTTGGTGGTCGCTTCCAGCGGGCCACTGAAACAACGATGACTGCCTCCCCTCCAGGTTTTAAAACGTGCACCATATTTTCTATGCCTCTGAATGCCTGCCGATGGATTCCGTAGTGAGTGAATACGTAGTCAAAACTGTTAGCGTCATAATGTTCGTGCAGTTCTCCAGCATGGATTTGCTTGACATTTTTTAGCAGCGGGTCGTAATTTTCATTCAAACTCGTCCCATGGAATTCGATATTTCGGTTTCTTTTAAGTATTCTCAGCCAGCGAGTCCCACGCCCTATTCCGACATCCAGGATTTTGATTTGCCTTCCGTTTTCTTTTTGCATGAGGCTTTCAACGTTCACTACCGGTTCGCCGTATTTTCTTATGGGCGTATTCCAATAAGCATAATGGTCGCCTATATTCACTCTAAACCACTCAACAACTGGAACGAAAGGCGCCACGAGAAAACGTAAAATCGGTTTTTTATGCGGGCGTATAAACTGTAAACCTTTTTTGCTTTGTTTTTCTAGCGATGCTTCTTTAGTTTGTTTGGCTTTATCTCCGAAAATATAGCCGGGAATGAACTCCATCTTTTTCTCAACTCAAAACGTTGTTCACTAGCCACTCGCGCGCGAAGGGCTTTAGGTCGCCGTACTCCTGCCCGATGCCGATGAACAAAATCGGTATGCCCAGGTCGTGCGCGATGCTGAACGCAGTGCCGCCCTTCGCGTCGGCGTCGAGCTTAGTGAGTATGAGCCCGTTCAATCCCACTGCCTCGTGGAATTTCTTCGCCTGTTCGATAAGCGCGTGCCCTGCAACGCTTTCTCCCACGAAAATCTTGTAGTCCGGCTGGACAACGCGGTTGATTTTCTCCATTTCCTTCAAGAGATTGTAGTTGGTCTCCTGCCTTCCGGCAGTGTCGATCAGGACGAAATCGGCTTTTTCCGCCTTGGCGTGCGCGATAGCGTCGAACGCTACTGCCGCGGGGTCTGCGCCGTATTTTTGCTTTATCACGCGCACTCCCAGCTTTTCCCCGTGGATCGAGGCTTGCTCGATTGCCGCCGCGCGGAAAGTGTCGCTCGCGGCGATTACGCTCGTGAACCCTTTCTGCTTGAGGAGAAAAGCGATTTTGGCGATTGTAGTGGTCTTTCCGGCTCCGTTCGGCCCGAGGAAAAGGATTTTGACTGGCTTCGGCTTTCGTGCAGCCTGCGCCACGAAATCCTCGTCGTTCGCGAACAAGTCGGTCAGCGCAAGCTTGACTTCAGTTTTGACCGCGTCGTTGACGCTTCCGCGTGCGATTTGCTTTCCCACCAGGCGTTTGCGCAGGTCTTCGACCAGAAAGTCGGCAGTGTCGAGGGAAACGTCACTCTCAAGCAAAGCGATGCGCAGGTCTTCCAGCAGGGGCTGCGCTTCCCCCTCGCCGATGGTGACGCCTCCGGTGAATAGTCCCGTGATTTTTTTTACCAAGCCGATTTTAGGCAACAGCTCTTTTTTTTCCTGTTTGACTTCGAAAACAGGCTTTCTTTGCCCCGCTTTTTCCGGCGCTGGCGCAAGTTCGGCCGGTTTTTCTGCTTGCGGCTTCGCCTTTTCTACCTGTTCGTGTAGAACGGGCTGGGGTTGAAGCCTTTCCTTTTCCTCAACGCGCCTTTCGATTTTTTGCTCAATAGCTTTGTGTTCAATTTCTTTTTCTTCACGCAAAACCTCTTTTTCCGCTTGCTTTACTATTTCATCTTCAATTTTTTCTTCAGCCGTTTCTTTCGGCGTTTGCGCGCGAGGCTCTTCCTGCTTTTCGCGTTCCTGCGGGATTTCCGCTTCCTTCTTTTCCTCTTCCTTTCCCGTGAGCTTGCCGACGAATCCGGTGACTGCTTTCTTGAGGAAACCAAACATTTTACAACGCCCTTGTATTTACTCCTGCCGGGCTTTCTCGCTCAACGCCACCATCGCCGCGTTCAATCCCTCGAGCTCCTCCTGGATTTTGGACATTGCTTTCACAAGCTCTTCCTTCCGGGCGTCGAGGAATGCTTTCGCCTCTTCGACCGTTTTCTCGGCGATGACGCGCGCGCCGGTTTCAACCAAAACCTTTTGCGAAGAGGGCTTGGCGCGGACGAACACTCCTGCGCCGACTGCGAAAAAGCTTTCATTTTCTCCCAAGCTTTCCAGCGCTTTTTTGGCGGAATCGCTTTCCTGAACGAATGCGGCGAGCGAGCGCAATTGCGTCTGGAGTTCTTCCGCCCTCTGGCGGTAGTAATTCATTTCCATTGCCATTTTCTGCATTTCCTGTTCCGACGTCATCTTTGCACCTGTTGCCCGCATTTGCCTATTGGTTCAACGAACTTTGCCCAAATGGAATCGCCTTGCCACATCCACTTTGCGCCTAGGACCAATTCGTTTTCCGCGAGTATTGCGTTTCTCGCTTGCTTTACGTCTTCTTTGAGGCTTTGATCGCAATTCATGGAAGAGATTATTTCTTCAGGGCCTTGGTCGCGCACCATGTTCTTGAGTTCGCTTCCTTTCACCCACGCCATTCCTAAAGCAGCAATCAAGAGCAAGGCTATTACCGCAATGAAAATTTTTTTCATTTCATCCCCCCAACGCTTCGAAAATCCTTTGCATTTCGATTCCCGTGGTAGTTATCCCGGCAAGCGCGCCGTGATTGTTCGCAATGACTGAAAAGCCGTTGTAAGCCTGGCCGAAGTTGGTAGTCCCGACCAGCCCCCTGACCCCGAAAAACTTTTCCAAGTACTTCAACTCGATTTCGCTTGTTTCGTTGTGCGCAAGCAATCCTTTGTCCGTAACAACGTTAACTGCGCCCACGGTCTTAATTCCCGCCCTTTGCCTTACGATTTCTACTCCCAAGCAATCGCCAATCCTTTTGGCATCGGCCGCGGAGATTTCGGGATTCAAGAGGCACGTTTTGCTGTTGGCGAGAATGTTGATGCCTGGAGAAAAGTTTTTTAGGATGCACAAGTTGAGCCCTTCGCCCTTGAGCACGTTCTGCTCGTGCTTTTCCGACAGTTCTTGCAGCACGCACCCGTTATCGTTCAATGCCGCGAAGACACCCAGCAATGGCGATTGGTCTACGTAAATGCGCACCGGCCTGGTGTGCAGGACTTTTTCCACCTGCCTTTCCAGCTTTTCCGGCGCGTTCTTGGGCAAGAGCGTAATCTTGTTGTTAGTCCTGATGAAAAGCCCTGCGAACGGGTTGTTGTAAAAGCTTGTTTTTTCTATACGCACTAGGAATCACGCAGCCAATTCAATCAGCACTTTCCCTTCCTTGTCCTTGGAAATCTTGACTTTCAGCTTCGCAAGCATTTTGTTGCGCCCGCATTTGGACAGGGCGATGGAAACCTTGTTGTCCATCCGCACGTTTTCCTCGGCGGTTTTGAAATGCTTGGCTGCGAATGCCCGTACGGTCGGCCCGTGGCGCTTGTAGCGCTTCGATTGCGAGCGGTCGTGCAGGAAGCGCTTGAGTGGGATGGTGTAAAGCCTTTCCAAAACGATTTCCCGCTTTTTCTCTTCTTTCTTTCCTTCCTTTTTGCCTGCTTCGGCTTTCGCGGCCGGCTTTTCTTCCTTTGCCGGAGTTTCGCCCTTCTGCTCTTCCTGTTTCTTCTTGAGCTCTTCTGCAGCTTGCTTCAACACGAATTTTTCTTCCTGCTTGGATTCCATTCAAATCAACCCCAAAAAATCATCCTGCTTTCTTCAGTCTCTTTGCTACCTTGAGCTTGCGCATGCGCCAGTGCCGTTGCTTTACGTTGCGCATTACCCGCCTGGCGGTTTTTGCGATTACGAAGATGGGCACGCGCCTGTTTTGCTTCAAGGCTTTCGCCAAAATCATTTTCTTTTTCTCGCTCTTGTTCCTGCTCATCAGCCAAACACCCTTTTTTTTCTTTTCAAAAAGCTTTCCAGTTTTTTTTCTCACTTTCTTTTTATCGTGATGCTTCCCTGCCTTTCCCCGGCTTTAATGCGGTTCAAGAGCGAAAGCAATTCCGCCTCGCTCACGGGAGGGCGCAATTGCCCTTGCTGGTATGCGTAAACGAGCAGTTGCGCCAGTTGGAAGTAAAGCTCCCGGTTGGCGATGCGTATGTTCATCAGCCTTTCGAAAGCTTTCGGGTCGAGGATTTTGCGCAAGACGTCCCTCAATTGCGCTTCCCTCTGCATCTGCTCTATTTGCTTTTTCCTCAGCTCCTGCAGCTCGTTTTCATCCATTTGCCTTTTCACTTTGCGCCTTTGTCCAAAACGCTTTTTCCCTTCGCGG
>Ga0209541_10005209_pt1 | contig 22729 bp, 21 predicted proteins | sample RifCSPlowO2_01_FD_184027 | JGI IMG/M metagenome (GOLD analysis project Ga0209541, IMG submission 184027) | Groundwater microbial communities from Rifle, Colorado - Rifle CSP2_plank lowO2_0.1 (SPAdes) (version 2) | ecosystem: Environmental > Aquatic > Deep subsurface > Groundwater | place...
AACCATTGGTTGAGGTGAAAAGAGACAGATCCCGCAAACGATAACCGCTGCCGAACCAAACAGTAGCATCGCTCTCGGGATTCACGGTATTGCGCGCCTCCATGGTAAAAGTGTATTGCTGACCCGGAGACATTCTAGTCGGTAAAGAGTCGCCCGGCCCGCCCCAGGCGCCTTGCACGCTTCCCGATCGGTTACCTTCTCTAATCAAAGAGCCATCGGTGCAAGCCACGGGCAGGGACACCACAGTTACGGCGCAATTCTGGGTGCTGCCACCGCTGGAAACCGTGACATTCCGATTGCCGGTACTGGAATATTGCGTGCTGAAACTGGCCCCGCTCCCTGAACCGGGACTGCCTCCAGGAGCTGACCAGGAATAACTGCCGTTGCCGCCACGGGCCGTAAAGACAACCTGCGCGCCAACGCTGACCGACTGGCTGGCCGGACTGCAGACCAAACCCGAAGCGCCGCCGGAAAAATACGCGGTCGCGTTACGACTTTGATTCATAGTCAGGGTACAAACCGGACCACTGCCCGCGCAGCTCCCCTCCCAGCGATCAAAGCTTCCGCCGTCAGGAGAGGCGGATAAAGTTACCCGCGTGCCGTCCAGATAATTATCAGCGCAATCCGAACCGCAGAAGATCCCGGCCGGGCTGGAGGTGACGATGCCATAGCCGGTGCGATTGACAGTCAAAGAAAAATTGCCAGGTGGGATAATTTTGATGATGGGTTTAGGTTCAAGACACGACATGCTTGATCCTCCACCGGAACCCTGGCAGGTCCAGGTCCACTGTGAAGAATTTTCGGAGTTATTGATGCTGGTGCCGGGGGGATCGCACTGGTAGTGGGAAGGAGAACAGGAACCGTTTACGACGGGGATATTCTCAGTTGGTGGTATTCTACACTCTCCATCAATCAAAACAGTTCCTGCTGAACATTCATCCGCCACGGTATTGAGAGCCATATAAACTTCTATCCCTCCTCCGGCATAGCGCCAATCATCCGGATGCGTGCCAGCCATTCCTTGTATAATACCAACTTTCCAGTTAGAACCCGAGGGAGCGTTCAAAATACCGGAATCAGATCTGTTATCGCCATTAGTATAACAAAGAGCATTCCCGCCATCAACATCGCTCGCGCAAACAATAAAAGAACCACCCCCAAACTCCCCTACAAACATACCAACACTAAAATTAGCGCTGGTCGCATGTCTACCGGGATTCGCATAAACCAAACATTCTGCCATCTCTAAATTGCCGGCTGAACTTGAACAACTCTCCGCCGCGTAGGCCGTGGAAAAATAAAACAAACTCCCGGCAAAAATCAAAACCGAAGCCAGCAGGATTATGGAAAATTTAATTTTGGATTGTGAAATTTTTGCCTGATTCATAAAAATAAAAATTAATTACCGCTTTAAAAACCAAAACTCTCCGGCATATTGAAACTCGAATAATCCACCTTTACAGCCACGGCCTTGCCGACTACCACCAGATTTTCTCGGCTATGAATAGCCACCGTTCTGCCCACGGATAAATCAGAAATGCCTCCGCTTCCCCTTTTGAGATCCGGTGTGAAAGTGCCTCCCGCTTTAAGTTGCTCGGAGGTAATGGTAAGGACCGCGGAATTAAGCGCGGTGTCGCCCGTGATTTCAAACTCTACGGTTTTATTCTTCCGACCCACCAAGCCCTCAATCTTTACAAGATTATTCTTCACCTCCACTATTTCCCCGATCATCTCGTATACCGGCTCGGGCTTGTAGGAATTATAAAAAAAGAAAAACGCTATTCCGAGAACCAGAACTACGACAAAAGACAAAATCTCTTTCCTGTTTAAATTTTTCAGCCAATCCATTGCTATATATTATAAAACACTCCGCAAGATTTAGCACATAGAAATGTGGATAAGTGGCAAATTCTCTTGTTTTTCATAAAACTCTATAAGGCAATTAGTAAGATTATAAAAATAATAACACAAGCAATGTGTGGATAAAGTTATTAGGGGTTTTCTTTTTCGTTAACTAGGGCAAGTTTCAATAAAAATATTGTTTCATTTTTTAGTTTCGCGCGAGCCCAGTCTTTCTGAGACCTGGAAAGGAGTTCGCCCATACCGGACAAAATTTTTTGACCAGGGATTTTTTCAAGCTTTTTAATACATTTCAGGACAAACTTTCCAAATGCCATCTCCGCTCTTTTTTCCACCAATCCTTTATTTATCGGCCAGCTATTTTGCAGAAAAAACCAAACATCATAAATATCACGATTAGCTCTGTCCATCCTTTCATAAAAAGCGAGTATCTTGTTGGCAAACATATCTTCTTGCGTCATTACCAACATAGAGATGCCAAAGTAGTTCTTTACTTCGTATTTTGATATTGAATTACGACGACTAATTTCTACTTTAATATTATGCTCCGTTTCGGCGTACGAAAGCTCAAAAAATAAAGTAAAATATTTTTTCTTTTGCTCTTTGACTTTTCCATATCTGGCGACTATTTTGCCAACTTTTTCAAATACATAATCTTCTTTTGTTGTATCAAGTAGATCAAAATCCAAGTCAACAGAGAACCGACTAAGTCCATAAAATAACAAGGCGGCAGTCTCGCCTTTGAATCCTAAAAGTGGACCGAGAGTGTTATCGGTATAGATATCCTTCAAGATTCTTAAAAGTATTCCTCTATGTATTTCAGGATTTAGCATATATTTTAATTTAGTCCCTTTTGAGTAGCCTCGCGATATTTTTTTATCTTTATCTCCATTCGTTTGTTACCCCCATAAATGGGTAAAATTTCGTCAACTTTATCCCAATCAATACCCGATAAATTATCAAAATGATATTCTCGATTGAGATACACCACATCCAAAAATGCGCGCTCGAGAGAAGCAATAAAATAATTATCTTTAACTTCTATTCCAACTTGGTTTGTGAGAATAGAATCTTTTATTTTTTTAAAAACATAAATTTGATTGTCAATTATCAGCTCACGGGTCAAATAAGATGCTGAGAAAATTTGACTATAAAACTGAAATACGACACCAGCTCTGGCTAACACGGTTTCAAAACTAACATAAGACGGGGTAAAAATTTTGGTTGCTAGCTCATATTTTTTATAATTTTTATCTTTAGCGTAAACTCCTTTTCTTACAGAATACAATTTACCCGCTTTCATATAACGAAACAACTTTTTTCTTACAAAATCAACATTGGATTCTCCCCACATCAAAGATACATCTTTAGTTGTAAAGATAGTATTTTTAGACCTCATCAAGTCCATCAGATAATCTTTTACCATAACTTTGAACCAATAATACCCGTTTGTGAGTATTACTAGTTTAAAGTTTATACAATTATTAAAATAAACACAAGGAGCTATATGTGAATAATCTCCCACAATAGAAAAAGGCCGAAACGACGACGCTTCCGCGGGTCAAATTTCGACCCTAAAAAATCAAATAAAGAACCTCCTTGGGGGTCGGGCTGGATTTTACTCCGCCCGACCCCCATCCCTTTACCCAACTCACGGCGCCCAGAGGGCGCCAGAGGGGTAATTATACCTCTCGAGGAGCATTCGATGCTCCTCGGGGTTTGGCCCGGGATTGGGCCAAGCTGGAAGGGACATGAGTCCCGATGCGGGGGGTTCCAGCGTCCCCCCAACCCCGAGCGACCGAAAAATTTCGTGCATGACCAAATTGCGGTCATGCAATAAAATTTCCGGTCTGGAAAATTGAATAGTGGCCCCCCCGATGACACAGGGGCCACCGTCGAGGCGATTTCCATCCGCCTCGACTTGCGTGAGGCCCCCGTTCCAAGGGGCCCCACTTCTGGTAAGTCCGGGTGTTACCAACACCCGGACTACCACCCCGCCCGAAGGCGGGGTCGCTGAAACCACAAGGCTTTCCTTGTGGTTCAGCAAAAATTCTATCTCGGCCAAAACGGTCTCCAAGACCGTTTTGGCCCCCTCAACTTGAGGGGGCGGGAGATAGTAGACCGCCCCCTCTGGACGACACAGACCGTCGTCCAGAAACCCAACCCGCCAGACCGCTGGCGAGAGCCCCCGAGGGGTGGGGGCGTAAACCAAAACCGGGCCAACTGGGCCCGGCCCCAAACTCGGTGCGGTAGGGCTCGATGCCTCACCGCACCCAAAGAAAAAAGGCGCGCTCAGGATGAGTGCGCCCAAAAACCCTTTCGGGTTTTTGATTTTTTTGCCCACTTTCCCTCCAGCCCCTCACCAGTACCGCAGTACTGGTGAGGGGCAAAAAAAACATGTTATTTCATTATTACGACGAACAACTTGTCGGTATTATACCACAAAATACCCCTATTTGGCAATAGCAAAATTAACTTTGTGAATAACCGCTTTTTTGACTTTTTGGCTGAAAATATGAGGAATAAAAATTCGGCAAAATAAGCCTTGAAAATAACGCTCTCCCGCCACAAAATTCACTCTGTATCAAAATCACCCGGATAAAAGTTTTCCACACCTTGCATTTCCAAAACTTGACAGAATAAAAAAATCAGTCAAGCGAATACCCATCAAGAATCTTTTTGATTATCATTCTGGTTTCGGGCAACATAAACAAGGTATCAATTTCGGCGCGAGATATCCATTCATATTCGCTGTGTTCATCCGGATTTAAAACTATGTTGTTTTCTCCCGGCAAAACAGCAAAAATGTACCCCCGGCACTTTTTTTTATCAGAGACAGTCTTAAAATCAATACTTTCGGGATGAGAGATAAATTCTACTATAGCTAAGCCGGTTTCTTCATGCAGTTCTCTGCTGGCTCAAAAAAAAACATTTTCATTCTCTTCAAGTCCCCCCCCGGCAACTCATATAAACCGGAAAAGCGCTCAGTTTCGGCTCGTTTCAACATCAGTATGGCATCACCTTTTCTGACCACGACTTTCACTATTTTTCTTTCTATACCATCCTTATCCGCCTTGCTCAGTAATTTTTTACTTATGAGTGAATAATCTTTTTCTTGGATTGTCATTGAGATTTATCCCCCTTTCTTAATACTAAAAGAGCAGAATTGCCGAGAAGCAATTTTGGAAATTTTGAATTTATAAATATTTTTTGAATTGCCGCCAACCGCTCCGGCGGATACCTCATAGAATTAATTTTACTAAAGAATTTTTGGATTGTTTCTCTTTCTATTTTGTCTGATACAATCACAGATATGATATCGTTCAAAATTTTAAAAATTTTTTCAATATCCCCTTGCTTTAAAGCCTCAATTAGTGAATTTTCAAGATTACCAAGATGAATTTCAGAGTCTATTAACTCATCATACTTCGCCAAAGTATTTTTGGCATTTCTGTGCAGTGTGCTATCGAATGAATGCGTCCCGGCATCTGATAAATCTTTTTTTCCCGGTATAAATTTTTCATCAAGCCAGGCCAGGTAAGAAAAACCGGAAGCGATACCAATATAGTTTATACCTCTTTTCTCCATCTGAACTCGCAGTGATCCTTCCTTCTGTATACTTCCATGCACATTGCTGCCAAGATCCAATACACTATGAGTACCAAATCTTTTTGCTACCTCTGCCAACATTTTGCTCTTGTTTATGGTATAAGGAGCCTCTAATGTTTTTCCTACATACAATTCAGCATATTTGTCCTTATAGTATTCATTAAGACCTTTTTGTCCTGCTTCTTCCATCGGGTAATTCTATCACCACTAAAATCTTTGATCAAGAAAACTTGTGCTAGGCAAGACCTAGCACAAACAAATTTTTATTTCAGCGCTGATTGATAATTTTTAAGCAAAAAAAACCGCTTCTTTTCTCAAATGATTTTTAACCCAGGCTTTCTCCTTCTCGTTCGGCAAAAGTTCGGCCAGTCTTCGCAAAATGTAGATTCAATCTCAACGGGAGAAAAATCACTCAAAACTATAGTATTTGAAAAATTTTTCCGCCGCGCCGACGAGAGGCTTCCATTTTGGCCATTGTTTATTTATCATATCGCAAATCAATAAATTTGTCGCAAACTAAAAAACAGAACCCCGCCGAAAGGCGGGGTTCTGCGGCACTTATGCTGTTACGAATAGTGCGAGTCTTGCCTCACACTCACGATGACAGTATAGCATACCTGAAACAAAAACGCAAGCTGGTTTGGAAAAAATAGAAAAATCCTCTCGTGAGAGAGGATTTTTCATGTTTTTGCTCTGTGTCTATAAGCCGAATTCTGTTTCAGTATGCCAAAGCGTTTCCGCAAAGGCGACTAATGATGGCTATTTATCTAGGTCCGCGATTACTCGCGGACTCAAGCGATTCTCCCCGCCCTCTGGATCAACCAACCTTTACTTTACTGTTAGTTTTAGCTCATTAATCCAGAGGGCGGGGCACGATCTTGCGCGCGCGTAAGGATTTTGCCGTTTCACCCGAACTTAATCGGTTCGTCACTGTTCGCACCTCTATCCTTGCGGACGATGGGAATTACCCACTACGTTTAATTCCGGACAATGCCCGGAAATGCGTGTTCGGACTTTCCTCTCTTTAGCTTGCGCCAAAGAGCAACTATCCAACACAGGGCAGGTTATATTGTAGCACAGAAAAAATCAATAAGCGAATTCTACAGAGTCTCCTTCTTTCAATCCATATTTATCTGAAAATCCAAAAACAACTTCAAGCGCGTAAAGCGCGTCTTCATCCGGCGCGAAAATCTCCGGGTATGAATGCGGCTTCGCGTCTTTTTTAATGTAAACCACTTTTTTATCTTCACTAATCCAAATGATGTCAATCGGAAAATTCATGTCTTTCATCCAGAAACCATGCCGGCCGAGATTATCAAAAACGAAAAGCATTCCTTCGTTTTCTTTCAGGCTCTCTCTGCCGGAGAGCCCACGAGCCTGGACTTCGGGGGTTCTCGCCAGCTCAACTTTAATATTTTGCCCAGCTACGCCAACATAAGTCTCTGGTATAATTTTTACCTCGCCGTTTTTATTTAAAAAAAGTCCCACAGAAGACAAGACAACGACGGTGAGTCCGAAAATTAATTGAAAATTCAGCCACTTTTCCATTATCTATGATCCCCGTTCCAGCCAAAAAGTTTACCGATAGAATCAGCCGTCTCGCGCTTTCGAGCAATTTTTATAGTTCCATCTTGGGCAATCAACTTTGCTGGAGAAGAAAGTAAACAATGGTGCGACGCCAGAGCATCTTGATAGGCGCCCGAATCAAACACCGCAAAATATTGATTTTCGCCATCTTTTAATTTCGGCATCAAAATATAATTTCCTCCGGCAGTATATTTGTCATCCGAATCACAGGAACTTCCGGCGAGCCATACACTTTTTAATGCATTAGTGCTGGCGTTGTTTACGGGAACAATGTGCCATTTCTGATGAATAGCCCAAGTATCCAAAAGATCATTCATAAAGCTCCCGTCAATTACATACCACGACTTGGCATTTCCTTTCGGTATCGGTTTTTCCGCAATGATATTATAGATAGTTATTTGAGCCGGAGCGACAATGTATCTGCCCCATTCTACAACCAAATTCGGATGTCTGACTCCGGCCTCATCGCTTATTTTTTTTAGAAGTCGAATAATTTTTTCTGAGACTTCCTTTGCATTATAAAAAGGTTTCTTTTCGTAGGGTACTCCGAAGCCTCCGCCAATATCCAAAGTATCCAGATTCGGATGAGTTTTCACAAGCTTAATATACAAATCCATTGCTTCTCCTATCGGCTTGATCACGCTCCCGGAAGTCATAATCTGAGAACCGATATGATAATGCAGTAATTTAAGATTTTTCATTTTTGGCAATTCTAAAAGCTCTTTGGCGGTAAATCCAAAGCGATCTATTTTTTTATCCCAATGCGTATCTGCCTTGGTATCAAGATTCACTCTGATACCGACATCACCTTTATAAGTTTTATGGAGCTTATTTAATTCATGCTCATCTTCTATGACCGGGATTATGCTTAATCCTTTGTTTTTAAGTTCCTCGATTAATCCTATATATGCATCTGTTTTGGGTCCATTACAAAGAACTCGGAGTTTGGAATTGAATTTTTCTCCTTCCCAAAGCTTTTTCACTATCCATAATTCATTAACCGAACCAACTTCCATATGCGCCCCTTCGGAAATAAGAGGCATAATAAATTCTTTATTTTGATTTACCTTCATGGGATAGTGGTAATAAAATTTACCTTTATATCCCTGTATTTTCATAAAAGCTTGAAAATAATCTTGCAAATCTTCCAATCGTTCTTCCAATATAAAAGGAAATACGATCTCTGTGGGAGATCCATATTTTTTTACTATGTCATTTAAATTATACACATAATTCCCCTCTTGCACTATCAGCTCTCCTTCTTTGGTTACATCAAAATATTGGGTGTTGAATTCATCCACTCCGAGCTTCCAAAATTTCTTCCAGTTCTTTCGACGCTTATTTGATTTTTTCTTGACCATCTAAGTGAAAGTAAGTATACAAAAACTCTTTTTTAAAGTCAAAAAATTTATCGTCCAGTATGGATTGCCGGATTTTTTTGACCAAATTTACGATGAAATACAGATTGTGAATGGAAGCGAGGGTGGCCGCCAGCATCTCCCTGCCGCGAAAGAGATGACACAAGTATGCGCGAGTGTAGCGAGCCGAACCTGCATGCTTTTGCAAAGGAGTGGCTGAGCGTAGCGAGGAACCGAGCGACTGAGCAAAAGTATCGGGTGAAGGCGAGCACACATAACATCCGCAATTTTTTTCGATTGGACTAAAATCCTCCCGAAACTCGGTATTCTTTATATTTATTTTCCCTTCCTTTGTGTAAAGTGTGCCGTTGCGAGCGTTGCGTGTCGGCGCCACGCAGTCAAAAAGATCCACTCCGTTTTCTACACCCATAAATATATCTTCCGGCTCTCCGATACCCAAAAGATGCCTGGGCTTCTCTTCCGGGAGTATTTCATTCACCCATTTTACCGCGCTCGACATATCTTCCTTGGTAAAACTTCCTCCAATGCCAAAACCATCGAAATCGAGGCTTTTTATGAAATCCGCGGACTTTTTTCTTAATAACTCTTCCCTTCCGCCTTGGACTATTCCAAACAACATCACTTTATTTTCTTTATTCAGTTTCTTGTGCTCCTCTAAACTTCGCTTTGCCCAAGCGTGAGTCCGCTCAAGCGCTTCTTCTTGATAACGTAAATCCTCGGAAGGACTAGTGCATTCGTCAAAGGCAAAGATTATATCCGCGCCCAGATTGTGCTGAATCTGTATTGACTTCTCCGGAGTGATATAATGTACAGAGCCGTCGATGTGCGACTTGAAGGAAACCCCGTCAGCTCCTATCTTGGCAAGTCGTGGCGCGTCTGAATCATCAAAACGTTCGGGAATAAGGAGACTGGGATCGGAAATTTTTGTAATTTTTGAAACATCTTTTCCGTAAGCCGCCCCGAGCGAGAAAACTTGAAAGCCTCCGGAATCGGTGATAATCGGCCCCGGCCAATTCATAAACTGATGAAGTCCTCCGGCTTCTCGTACCAATTCATCGCCCGGTTGTAAATACAAGTGATATGTATTGGCAAGAACCACTTCTGCCCCCAAGCTCTGCACTTCTTCGAGAGTAAGCGCTTTGACCGAAGCCTTGGTGGCGACAGGTATAAAAGCGGGAGTGTGGATCACTCCGCGCGAAATTTTCAGTATCCCTGCCCGACCCAGACCGCCTTCAAGTTTTTTCTCAATCGTAAAGATCATCTACAATCCCAGAGACATCGCCCAAGGAGCTGGAATAGAGAGAAGCATGAGAAGCGCTCCGATCAGAGCGAGATTTTTGTAAAAATTTACATTTTCCGTCATTTTAGCCATCGGATCTTCTACGGTCCAATAAGCATGCATCTTGGCTATAGTGCCCAAAAGAAACAACACCAATAGAAGCACCGCAAATTCCACATAAACACCCAGAAGGATCCCGAGGCCCCCGAGAAGAAGCATAATCCCGGTCACCAGCACCGATAGCTTGGGCGCCGGCACCCCTTTTGATTCCGCATAGCCCGCCAAACCCTTGGAATTCTTCAAGTGATTGATTCCGTTCTTTAAAAAAAACCCTCCCAAGATAATCCTGCCCAAGATAAATAGGTATTCCATATTAAATAAAATGTATAAATAATAATGCTTGCATTATACCATAAATTATTTTTTGTATTCCACTATCTTCCCCGCTTCTATCTCCACTTTATCCGCCTTGCGAAGTTTTTTTATAAACTCTTTAGGCAACACTTGGTAATGTTTTATTTTATCCAGCTCTTGGTCTATGCCCCACAAGTCTCCTTTCATTGTCTCCCAGCTATTTTCGAATCGATTCAAATTAAGCAAAGCCGAATACTGGCGCATCGTCTTTGCGCCGTCATTTAGAAAGTATTCATGAAAATACGACATGGCAAGTTCGCGAATACTTTTGTAAACCGGCTCGCGGTAACGGAGTACTGCATGATTGGTTTTGGAAAGCGCACCCCACAACCCATTAATCTTAAACGGCGCGATGACATGATCAAAATCATTTTTTATCGTCTTTAAATGAAGCAAGTAAGGTGTAAATTTATGTAGTGATAAAATGTAAGCTCCGAGCAACGCGCCCTCGATGCAGTGCGCATTTTGCTTTCTTAAAGTAAAAAGCGGGGACTTCAGCGTCTGGCCATTTTTCTCAAAATTAAATTTTAAACTATTCAAAAAATCCTGCACTTTAGCCGGAGTGTTAAGTTTTCTCATCACAGATATTTCCTTTTTTGAAAAAATTGGCATTTCTATTCGAATTCCGTCGTGGCCGGGGGTTTAGAGGTCCAGTCAAAAAACACGCGCACGATTTTTGGATGTTTTACCAGAGTACTTATGATCTCCTCGCATATGGCAGGCGAAAGATAAAAGCCTTTCACGGTCATGAAGTCCACTGTCTCCACCGTCCGCACTACGAGCGAATAGCCGTATACTCTGCCATCCCCTTTTACACCAACCGAATTCACTCCCAAAAGAGCAACAATGCTCTGGGCTATCTTGTCATATACTCCGTGCTTTTTTAAAATTTCAGCCACCCGATGATCTGCTTCACGAACTATTTCAAGTAATTCTGCCGTAACGGGAACTCCCACAACTCTCAAATACAGTCCCGGTCCCGGAAAAGGCTGGCGGGCGGTTAAAATCTCATTGAGATTAAACAGGCGAGCCATCTCCCTGACTTCAAATTTGAAATAGTCCTGAAGTGGCATTATCTCTTTCAGGCCCAAATCAAGATCCACATTGTGATGAGTTTTGATCATGGCGGACGCCCCGGCGCTGCCACTTCCGGACTCTATCAAGTCGGTCGCAAGCGTACCTTGGATCATGTGGGTCGCCCCATACCCTTTCGCTACATCTTTAAATACTTCTCCGTATACTTTTCTGAAAGCGGCGCGCTTTTCTTCCGCATCTATAGTCTTGCCAATCTCCTGTATGAATTTTTCTTTATATTTATCTATGACTTCCAGATTTATTTCCGCTTTCTGTGTAATCTCTTTTACCCTCTCCACTTCGTCCTTGCGCATTCCACCGGTATCGATCATAAAAGCCTTGAGCTGGTCGCCGAGCGTCGGAGTAAGTATGGAAGCGAGTGTGGTAGAATCCACGCCTCCGGAAACACCGATGATAGCGGTGCCATCTCCGAGAGCTTTTCTGGTATTTTCTCTGATCTCTTCAATCACGTCTTTCTTGTCGTAATCTTGCTTACAACCGCATATATTTGAAACGAAATTATTTAAAATAATATTCTTATCCTCCGTCTGCTCCACCTCGGGGTGGAATTGCACCGCATAAAAATTCTTGGTGACATTTTCCATGGCTTCAAGCACTGCGCCTCCTTGAGAAGTAGCGGTAGCGGAAAAACCCGAGGGAGGATATTTTACGGAATCTCCGTGCGAAGACCAAGCTTTCAGTTTCTCTCCTAAGTTTCGAAAAAGTAAGGAAGTCTGACTTCCGTAAATTTTTATTTCCACCGGACCATAGGATTTGCTTTCCAGAATCTTCTGGATGGAATTTTTATCATGCACATATGCCAACCATTGCATACCGTAACATATACCCAAAATCGGCAAGCCAAGGGTCAGGATTTCTTCAGGTATTTTGGGCGCGTCCGCATCATACACGCTCGCGGATCCCCCGGAGAGAATAATGCACTTGGGCTTGTTTTCTTCTACCCACTTCAATATGGACGTTGGACGTTCGATTGTCGGACGTCCAACGTCCGAAATAATTACCGAGTGAAAACCCAAATAGCGCAGGCTCCGCCTGATAATCTGGGTATACTGCGATCCGAGATCGATTATCAGGATTTGAGCCGGCTTGTTTTGCATTTTTATTTTTTTATTTTATGGTGACGGTATTTATGACCACCGGGTTTAGCGGCCTGTCCGCTTCGCCCGTCGGAATGTTTTCGATGGCACTCACTGTTTCCATCCCCGATACTACCCTGCCGAAAACGGTATGTTTCCCGTCCAGAAAATTATTGGCCGCCGTGTTGATAAAAAACTGGCTTCCATTGGTATTCGGTCCGGCATTCGCCATGGAGATGGTGCCGATATCGTTTTTGTTCTCCGGAGTAATCTCGTCCGCAAAGCTGTATCCGGGGCCACCTGTTCCCCAGAGAGCCACCTTGGAATCATCCTTGGTAAGCGGATCTCCGCCCTGAATCATAAAGCCCGGGATCACCCGGTGAAACTTCACTCCATTATAAAATCCCTCCCCGGCAAGCTTGGTAAAATTAGCCACGGTATTGGGCGTCCTGTCCACGAAAAGTTCTATTTCTATGTCTCCCTTATTGGTATGTAAAGTGACAATTGACATGGTCTTATTATTGTTTAAATTATCTTTTTTTTCAAGTTTTTCTGCCGGCGCGGAATTTCCCGTTGATTTTACATAAAATAAAACCCCCGCTCCGACTACAAGTAAAAGCGCAAAAATGATGACAGTTGTGTTTTTCATAAAGTAAAATTAATCTTCTTTCTTATAAAAATGCGCCGCCAAAACGACAGCGGCAAGCGCTAAAAAAGATGTGAGAGAAAGCATGGGAATCGAGATATACCCGCCGAATTCCGACACCAGCTGTTGATAACAGGATACACCCGAAGCATCACAAGGAAGAGCGGATCCTTCGCCGAAATAATAAAAAAAATTCTGATAAATTGACACGATAAAGCCGACCGCGATCAAAGGCAGAGTATATTTTACTATCTTTCTATCTTTGTGCCAGATGGCCGCGCCGAAAATAAAAGGAAGTGAAAACATAAAAATTCTTTGATACCAACACAGGTAACATGGTAAAAAACCCACTATCTCCGAATACACCATGGAAAACAGAGAAGCGGAAAGAGATATGACAAAACCCAGAGTCAGATAATGCTTGTCTAAAAAATCCAAGTACGCATTTTTCTTGGGACCCAAAAAAAGAATAAATAGCGCAAACACCGAAAAGATCTGAAGCAGAATGGCTCCCGAACCGAGAAATATATTCAGATAATGAATATTGACGGGATTCATTATGATTTAAAGCGATTTTTCCGGAGGAAGAACACAGCCTGTTTTTTCCGCCAGTTGCGCCATGGGAATCTCGCCGGAGAGCCTTGAGCCGTCGGCAAATTCCCAGGTGGGATAAGTATTAATGCCCTTCTCCGTGCAGATCGGAAGTTGGGCGGAACCCGCGGGATTGGAACACTCTATATAAGGAAGAAACTTTTGGGAAGAACCGAACATTTTTTTCTGATTGGCGCAATGCGGACACCAAAAAGCTCCGTAAAACTTCGCTCCCTTATCCGATAAGCATTGGGCAAATTCATCGTATTCTCCGGGACCTTGAACCACAGCTATATTTCCCGCGCGCATAAGCACCGTACCTAAAACGCCAAGTACCAAAACCACTACTACCGCTATAAAGATTTTTATATTATTATTCATATTTTTATTTTATTTCGGCTTGCGACGAGATTTTAATTCTTAACACAAAAACATTATAGCATAATTTTTGAAAATACATCACTGGTACTGGATGTAGATGGGCCGGGGAGTTAATTGGAGCAGTTCTTCGGGGGTAAACAAAGTGGTACCGGGATCCCATAAATCATTTTTATAAAATAATTTAAAACCCGCAAACTGCACCGGCTCTTTATAAATAAATTGCTTGTAAGTTCCTATCTTTTTCGCCTTCGGGCCCCAGCCGTCCATATGCATCACCATCTGCACTTCAGGAGTGGGAATGATAGCGGAGTAATTGGTAACCATCTTTTGAGTATAACGATGCACCACTAAAACTTTCGGAGGAAGATTATTTTCCTTTACAATCCCGGAAAGAAGTTCGATTGCAAAATTTATATCCGCCGCGTCATAGGTGCCGACTACCTTCCCGGGCCTGATCGAGCCTTTCATGGAAAATTCCGGATCAATGCCCAGATGCACATTCGGCATTTTGAAATATTTTTTATACACCGGAAGTTCTGCCGCAAGAGTGCTGAAAGCCACCTGAAAATCCAAGAATACTATCGCGCCTATTTTCTCCGCCATACCAATGACCTTATTCACTTCGCTCTCCGGCATGCGAAGTCTGTATTTGCCGTCTTCTCCGGCGCTCCCTTGAGCCACTACCGCTATATAATGAAGAGCGGGTACCACCGGAGTACCCGGATCAGCCGTTTTCCACTTGGATACCTCTGCGTTCAATTTCGCGAACATTTCTTCCTCCGGATATTCCCCGAGCGCTCCCATTTTTTTAGAATATAAATTCCCGTAATAAGCGACGATGCGCTTAAAGGGCAAAATCGCGCCATCGCCCGGATAGACTGTCTTTACTGGCCAGAGATATATTGGAGCGGGTATGGGTGGCTCAGGAATTTCGTTGCCATTTTCATCTAACTTGGGGGCAACAACTTTGGGCGGAGGATTGTTCGCCAGAACTTCCATTCTCTTGTCATAGTCAGCGACATCAAGCGGGGGAAATTCAAGTTCAGGTTTGAGAGATAATAAACTTTTTTTATATTCTTCCATATTATAAGAAATCTGCCCGCTTAAAAATAATGGCGTAAAGAAAAATATAAAAAACAATACAAAGAAAAAGACAACGATCAGCCAGAAGGATGCGCTTTTAAACATAATTTTCAGTTTTGAGAAAAATTTTTGTTTCAATAAGTTGATTATAGCAAACCCACAAGCCGATTGTGTAGGCTAATTTATCAAGAACTATATGGTTTAAAAATGTTTATGGATATATTATACTATAAATTATAAACATGTAATCTCAACAAAAACAGCCCTCTTTCGAGGACTGTCTTTGTTTTAAACTATTGAGCTGGAGTCTCCGGCTTTGGGCATGTGCATGGATTATTGCCACAAGCATGACACTTTGTTGTATCGTCCATTTTATTTAATCATTATTGACAAAAAGTGACAACGGTCAAACCGACTAAATTGACTTCTTGGCCACTCTTCAAGTATACTTGATTTTTAAAAAAAGTAAAGTGTAAGCCTGATTTTATATTATTATATGGAGAACCATCGGGAGATCGTAATGGTGGAAATAAAAATAAATCTGCTTTCATTTTTATCTGGTTCTTTTTAAGAAATTGCTGTTATTTTCCGGGTAAAGCTGGGAGATCGTCTAATGGTAGGACACATCCCTCTGGAGGATGTTATCTTGGTTCGAATCCAAGTCTCCCAGCAACCTTGAGCAAGGTTCGGACTCCGAGGAGCGTCGAAATTGCTTAAGATACTATCCAGTCATAGCATACCTGCTGAGAGCAGTATTCAGAACAAAAAATCACCGATTGTCTCGGTGATTTTTTGTTCTGGTTTATAAAAATACTTTCCTTTTTCTAGAAACGCAAGCTTTCAAAAAAGCGGCAAAAAGAGGATGCGGAGAAAGCGGACGGGACTTGAATTCCGGATGAAATTGAGTGCCTAGGTAAAAAGGATGCTCGCGTTTCGGAAGTTCGGCAATCTCCATCAAAATCCCGTCCGGAGACCGGCCCGAAAACACCAAGCCGGATTTTTCCAAAGCGGAGATATATTCCGGATTAACCTCATAGCGGTGACGGTGGCGTTCCGAAATTTTAGACACGCCATAGGCGGACTCCGCCACGCTTCCCTTCTGTAAATGCGCCGGATAAGCGCCCAAGCGCATACTGGCGCCATAATTTTTATTTTTTATTTTTTCCACTTGGTCCGACATAGTGGCAATGACGGGATACGGGGTATCGGCATCAAGCTCTACAGAGTTCGCGTTCTTATGCCCCAAGACATTGCGAGCCCAGGAGATGGTCATAATCTGCATGCCCAGACAAAGTCCGAAATAAGGAATTTTTCTGCGTCTCGCATAATCAGCCGTCAAGATCATGCCTTCCGTGCCCCGCTTGCCGAAACCTCCCGGAACAACGATGCCGTCCAAATTATCCAGTTCTTTGAGTTTGCGCTTGTCTCCTTCGTATATTTCCGAATCCAACCATACAATATCAGGTTTATAACCGAGAGCCCAAGCGGCGTGATTGATGGACTCTATCACCGAAATATAGGTATCTTTGCATGATTTAAAATTGAAATATTTTCCCACGATACCGATATGGACATTCTTTTTTATTTTTTTGATTTTTTCGGCAAGCTTTGTCCAATCGGCCAAGTCTTTGCTCCGTGGCGGAAGGCCAAGAGTCGTAAGCAAGGTGGTGCCGAAATTCTCTTTCTCAAAATTGACCGGCACATCATATATGGAATACACGTCCGGCGCGGAAATTATCCTCTCTATCGGCAAACTGCAAACATTGCTGATGGTGCGCTTGATATCCGTCGTGGCCGGCTTGTCTGATCGGCAGATGACAAAATCCGGATTGAGTCCAACCGAATGAAGATCGGTAATGGCGCGTTGGGTCGGCTTGGACTTCTGTTCCCCCAAGAGCGACGGAGTGGGCAAATAGCTGATAAGAACAAGAAGCACATCCGAGGGATTGCTCGCCTTCATCATCCGAGTAGCTTCCAGAAAAGTGAGCAGTTGACCTTCTCCCACCGTGCCGCCGTATTCGATGATGGTAATTTCAGATTTATTCTTTTTCTGGCAGACTTCAATGCGCCGGATAATTTCTTTGGGAATATCCGGATATACTTCCACATCTTCTCCTCCGTATTCCAGGTTGCGTTCTCGCTTGATTACTTCGGCGTAAATCTGACCAGTGGTAATATAATCCTCCCGAACACTGACCTGATCCGTAAAGCGTTCATAATTGCCCAAATCCTGGTCAGCTTCGATGCCGTCTTCACCCACAAAAACTTCCCCGTGTTCGGCCGGGCGGATAGTACCCGCGTCAAGATTGACATACATATCCGCTTTCAAGTTTGCCACATGGTATCCCCGCGATTGCAAAATCTTGCCGATGGACGCGGCGGCGATGCCCTTGCCCACCGAGGACATCACTCCGCCCACTATGAAAATATATTTGTTGCTTTTTTTCGCCACTTTATTTATTCAAATATTTTCTGACCGCTATAAAGCTCGAGACCACCCCGAGCAACATGCCGGAGAAAAGAATCATAACCCCGAGCTGAAAGAAATTAGACAGATAGTATTCATAAATATTCATACCGAAAAATCCGGACATTCTCTCGCCCAGCCACATGGTCGCGGGATAAAAGATTGCCAAGGTAAAGAGAGTGGAAAGAGCGCCGTATATTACTCCTTCCACCATAAAAGGTCCCTGCACCCGGATTCTGGAAGCGCCCACCAACTGCATCACTCCTATTTCTTCTTTCGAAATAAAAATAGCAAGCCGAATGGTGTTGAAGACCACCACGATCGATATTATGACAAGAACAAGCGTAATAAGGAATCCGAGCCTCTGCGCTCCGCCGATAAGAGCGTTTAATCTGTCTATCACCAGCTTGTTCTGATGATAATCCACCTTGTCGATGATAGACTCCGCCCCCTTCGCGAGAACGCTGTCTCCGCCTAAAAAGTTGGCGATGTTTTCATACTGGGAAATTTCTTTCGCCCGGACATTCAAATATCCCCCCAGAGGATTTTCTCCTATCTCATCAAGCGCGGCCAAAGTGGCGTAATCGCTCGCATGTCTTTCTCTGAAAATCCGAAGAGCTTCTTCGGCTGAAGTATAAGACACGCTCGCCACTTCCGGCATCCGAGAAAGAAAATCTTGAAGAGAAAAAATGTCTTCTTCCGGCGCGCCTACATGGAAATAAATGGTGACATCCACTTTATTCTTGATTTGCTCAAGCGAGGAATAAAGCACCGCCTGAAGAAGAATAATCGAAGTGATCACCGAGAGAGTAATGGTCATGGTAAGCACAGCCGCGAAAGACACCATGCCACCCCGAGCGAAATTCAAGAATCCAGTTTTGGCTATTCTCTTTAATTCAATCATTTTTAGTTATCATAGCACATACTTCCCATCCTTGTCATCGCGGATAATTCTGCCTTTCTCGAGCGTAATCACCCTTTTTCCCACCGAGTCCACCACTCCTTTATTATGAGTAGCCAAGATTACCGTGGCGCCCAAGTTGTTTATCTTCTTTAGTATCTGCACGATTTCAAAAGTGTTGACCGGATCAAGGTTCCCCGTCGGCTCATCGGCGATGATAAGCTCCGGTTGGTTGATGATGGCCCGCGCTATGGCAAGTCTCTGCTGTTCGCCTCCGGACATCTGATGCGGAAAATGAGAAGCCTTGTACCCTAAATCCACCAGATCCAACACATGCGGCACATCGCTCGCTATTTCTTCTTCGGTCTTCCCGGCCGCTTCCATGGCAAAAGCGATATTTTCATAGGCTGTTTTGTTGGAAAGCAGTTTGAAATCTTGGAATATCACTCCCATCCGCCGGCGAAGCTCCGTCAAATCTTTGTTCTTGAGTTTGTGAATATTCAAAGACTCGAAAAAGACGCTCCCTCCGGAAGGACGCTCGTCGGCCAGAATCATCTTGACCAGAGTGGTCTTGCCCGCGCCGGAATGTCCCACGACAGAGACAAACTCTCCGGCGGAGATGGTAAGGGAGATATCGTCCAGAGCCCGAGAGCCTTTATCCTCTTCATCGTAAATTTTAGTGACATTGTTGAAATAAATCATCCCGTCCATTCTATCACAAATTAAGAGACTATCGAACTCGGGTATCTATAAAATCAAATTTTTTCCATTTCTTTCGATAAATAAATCCAAATTCCCATCCAAAACCCCTTCCGCGTCTGAAGTTTCCACTCCCGTGCGATGATCCTTTACCATTTTATATGGATGAAGCACATAGGAACGGATCTGACTACCCCATTCTATCTCAGTATTTTTGAGTTTCATGCTCTCTTCCACGCTTTTCTTCTCTTCCTGCGCCTTTTTGAAAATTTTAGCGCGTAAAATAGACAGGGCTTGCTCTCGATTTTGTTCTTGGCTCCGCTCTCCCGAAGCGTGAACAGAGAGACCGGTCGGGATATGCGCTATTCGCACCGCTGTCTCTCTCTTGTTTACATTTTGTCCGCCCGGACCGCCCGCGCGAGAGAATTCTATTCTCAAATCTTTTTCCGGAATTACGATGTCCCTTTCATCCAATTTTGAAAATTCCGGCAAAACCTCCACAAGAGAGAAAGAAGTGTGTCGCATCTTCTTGGCGTTGAAAGGAGATATCCGCACCAGGCGATGCACTCCGGATTCATTCTTTAGTAATCCGTAAGCATTCTTTCCGCCAACTTCAAGTGAAATATTTTTTATGCCATTGTGTTCATTCCAATGCTGATGAATAACTCTCGGTTGAAATCCTTGTTTTACAATATACTTGCCGTACATATCATAAAGCATTCTTGTAAAATCTTCCGCGTCATCTCCGCCGGCGCCGGAAATGATGGTAATGATGGCATTGCCTCTGTCGTATTTTCCCAAGCCTTCAAGCTCGATTTTGAATTTATTTATTTTTTTTATCGTGTCTTGCGCTTTCGTTTTATCACTCCAAAAATCTGGATTTTGCATTTCCGTTTCGAGCATATTTATTTTTTTTTGAATTTCTTCTCTATCCATGAGCCACCCCCGAGGATCGAACTCGGGACCCCCACTTTACGAAAATGGTGCTCTACCAACTGAGCTAGGGTGGCGCAAAAAAATTATTTTTTTGGAGCCGATAATCAGATTTGCACTGATGACCTTCGTCTTACCAAGACGATGCTCTACTACCTGAGCTATATCGGCATTTTTAAAAAATTCACTTTTCACCAATACTAATTTATTTCAATAAAAATAAGCATTGACATTCTAGAATATTTGTTTTCTATTGCTAATTAACCAGATGCTTCACAATGATCTTCTTAAACTCCCTCTTTGTACTCTTCCGAAGTCCCGCGCCGGCCTCTATTTCATGAATAACGGCCTCCAGGTCTTCTGGTTTATAAACTCTATAATTATTCATGGGGTGTCTATGCGCTTTTAGCTTCCCTTTTTTATCCCAATTACGAAGAGTAAGCGCGGACACGCCTAAAATTTCTGATGCTTGTTTTATTGTAAAATATAGGTTTTTCATAATTTTCTACATTAATAAACCTTAATAAAAATATATACATAATAATAATATATTATATAAAATATATTACAACACTCGTATGTGGAAAAACTTAAAATTCATATTTTAGCATCATCCTCTTTTCCCCTATTTTTATTTTTAGTCAAAGATCAATTTTTAGTAATTTTTGATTAAATTTTAGTTAAAAATTAGGGTAATTTATAATAAAAATTAATTTTTAAAAAAGCTTTAAAAATGACCTCTGGTTTAGCCGAGATTAGCCGAGATATTTTTTGTTTTCCACATATTTTGCTGTTTTTGAGAAATCATAAAAAGTATAATTATATCAATGGGACCGGGATTATTTTTCGATAAAAAAAAGTATATCTCAGCTAAAGAAGCTAGTACCCTTTCCGGTTATTCAAAGGATTACATCGGACAGCTCGCCAGAGAGAAAAAAATAGTTGCAAAGAGAATTGGACGAACATGGTATGTATCGGAAGATTCTTTGTTAAACTATAAAGATTTTTCTAATTCCTATAAAAAAATTCTGTCGGGAGCGCAGAAAATATTATTGCCTGCTTTTGGTGTCCTGGTCGTTTCGGGAATACTTTTTTTAAATAGCGTAAATATTCCCAATGTTTTAAAAAACATTTTTTCAATCCCCGCGAGCTTCCTTCCGGCCGATGTGACCAAGATTGATTCCGGATTCTCTGCCGACAAAAGTAGTGATTTCGCCATAGATGCTTATAAAAATTATCTTGGGCCAACTGGAGGAGGTAAACCTCCGCTAGTCAGCGTATCTGAAGCGTTATCGGCTTTCAGAAAATATATTACGGGAAAAATGGCGAAGTCTCCTGCCCCGAAGACACAGTCAAGTACCGTGGTCGTCAAAAACATTGTAAACAATTCCTCGCCGACACAAGCGAGTCTTCTCTCTGCTCTTCGCTCTCTCTTCAATTCCGGATTACCTGAAGATATAAAAAAAGAATTGCGAGGACCACAGGGGGAAAAAGGAGACACCGGTCCGGCTGGCGGCTCTGCTTTTACTCCTCTTGCTCCTCCTTCCTTCCCTTCCGCTACACAGTCTGCCACTGTGCCAAACTATAACAACACCCAAATAGTGGTGGGAAATTCTGCGGGCTTCGCGGCGCTTGGAGCGCAGGAACTTCATGCGAACAGTTTGCAAGTCACCGGCAATATTACTCAGACTGGAGGCAACACATCACTACAAGAAATCACAACGATCGGACTTACAGTAAACGGCAATACTTCCATCTCCGGCGATCTCTCTGTGGCCGGAATAACTTCTTTCTCCGGAGCCACCACCTACAATGACAACCTCACCATTACCAAACAAGATCCGACTCTCATTTTTAATGCCGGAGACACTTCGGATACCAAGTTCTGGACGGGAGTGACGGATGACAATGGCAACGATGATGACGACCTGTTCCAGATCGGGGATGGCACGACTCCGGGGACGAATGCTTTTTTGACTATCAACACCGCCGGCAACGTCGGGATTGGGACGACAAATCCACAAACCGCTTTTCATATTTTCGATACTGATGCTTTGATCATTCCAGTTGGAACCACAGCGGAGCGTCCCGCGGATATCCAAGGAGCTATCCGCTACAACACTACAACTTCCACCTTTGAGGGCTACAGCGGTGTTGTTTGGTCGGGTTTGGGCGGAGTGATTGATGTTGATCAAGACACTTATATCCTGGCAGAGTCCGCCCCTGGCGCAGATGAGGACGTCTTATTCTTTTATACAGCCGGATCAGAGCGGTTACGCATAACTAATGCCGGTTTAGTAGGCATCGGAACCACCGCTCCCCAAGGACTTCTGGATGTCCAGGGTGCAGCCGGATCCCCCGGGATTCTCTACCTCGCCACCAAAGAACTGACCGTGGTAGATGGCGATAAACTGGGCCAAATTAATTTCAACGCTCCTCTGGAATCCGATGGCACGGACGCTATCTTGGTCGGCGCTTCTATCTGGGCGGAAGCAAACGATACGTTCTCCGCATCCGTCAATGACACCGACTTGGTCTTTGCTACCGGACTTTCTGAAACAGCGACCGAGAAGATGCGCATTACCTCCGCCGGCAACGTCGGCATCGGCGACACCTCTCCCTCCTCCAAGCTGGAGATCGGAGATGGCACCGATTCTCTGCAAGTTTCATCAGTTGGCGATTTGACTTTCGTGGACGCGGACGGAGCGGCCAGCATCACCGGTCCGGCC
>Ga0209541_10005210_pt1 | contig 22729 bp, 25 predicted proteins | sample RifCSPlowO2_01_FD_184027 | JGI IMG/M metagenome (GOLD analysis project Ga0209541, IMG submission 184027) | Groundwater microbial communities from Rifle, Colorado - Rifle CSP2_plank lowO2_0.1 (SPAdes) (version 2) | ecosystem: Environmental > Aquatic > Deep subsurface > Groundwater | place...
GGCTACCATACTCCCTCCGCCCCCTCCGCCCGCCGCAAAAACAGTTGCCGGAAAAAGCGCGAGTACTAGTATTAATATTTTATATTTATTGTTTATTTGAAATTGCATAATCATTTTACCCATTAATATTATATCACATTTCAAAAATAAATTCAAAGTAATCTCGCAATATCAATATCATGGAACGATCGTTCCATGATATTGATATGTGTGGTATTATATTTGATATAGACAATAAGAAAATTAATAATATGAAGAAAAATAATTTTGAACCTACGTTTATAGATCAACTACTTTTATTTCTGGCAGATATTATAGATTTTAATTTGACTACTCGGAGCTTTAACAAGTCATTCCTTTATTTTGCTGGAGATCCAAGCTTAAGAAAACATCGCAAGTGGCTTGAAGATATAATGAGAAATAAAAGAAAAAAGCAGAAGTTTTTTTCCACGTTGTATTATTTAAAAAATAGAAAATTTATAAAATATATAAATAGAGGAAACGCCAGAGGAGTTACATTTTTGGAGCGAGGAGATCAGAGATTAATTCAAATTAACGCTAAAGAGGAAAGAATGAAAAGAAAAGAGAAATTGTCGAATGGAGAGTGGATAATGGTTTTTTTTGATATCCCCGAAAAATTGAAAAGTAAAAGAAATACACTCCGTAGAAGATTAAAAGAATTGGAATTTCAACAACTTCAAAAAAGTATTTGGATAACTCGGTATGATATAGTAGACTTTTTAAAAAAAGAATTAAAAGAATTGGAGGTGGGTAGTTTTGTAAAGTTTTTAGTAGTAAAAGAGATCAATGACGTCTGAGCAAAGAATAATATCAATATTTTGGAACGATCGTTCCAAAATATTGATATTAAATTTTTTTATGAAAATGTTTTTTTTAGAGATTATTCCAGAATTTTTTTATATTTTTCGGTCTCCGTAGAATAACGCTCTTTATTTTCTTCTTTGATGGGTTTTCCCGGCGGGAGCACTTCTTTGAGTGGATTGATTTTTACGCCGTTTTTTAGCATTTCGTAGTGCAGGTGCGGTCCCGTTGAAAATCCGGTTGAGCCCACATATCCGATAACTTGGCCCTGTGTCACTCTCTGGCCTTTTTTTACTATGATTTTTGACTGGTGCGCGTAATTCGTCTGATACGTTGAATTGTGGTGGACGCTCGTGAGGTATCCGTAGCCAACTTTGCTCCAGCCTGCGAAAACTACTGTGCCATCACCTACGGATCGTATAGGAGTTCCATGCGCCGCGGCATAGTCAATGGCGCGATGACCGGTGGAAACATTAAACTCTTTTACGTATCGGCGGCCAGTTGTAAATCCGGAGCTGATATATTTGAAGGCTACGGGCGCGCGTAAGAATAATTTTTGAATAGAGTTTCCTTTTTCATCAAAATATCCCTTATTATCCTCATTCTCCGCAAAGTAGTATGCTTCGTACGTTTTTCCCGCGTTTATAAATTTGCCTCCAAAGATTCTTCCGAGCATCACAAACTTGCCATCGCGATATCGTTCTTCTACCACAAATGAAAACGCATCGCCTACTCGTATATCGTAAGCATAATCAACGGCGTATTCAAATATATCTGCGAATTCAATGATGGTTCCCTCGGGGATTCCAAGCTTGAGTCCGTCAACATAGAGCGATTCCTCGATTTTTCCAGAATAGGTTTTGAGCTTGATCTCGTAGGGAATTTTTTTTCTTTCGGCAATCCATATATGAGGAGTGGTTGTTGCGACGTCTTTTGACACATACAGCTCTTCATCGTCGTTCACCGGATACATAAGGCGTATAAAATCGTTTGTTTTTTTGTCATAGGTAAAATAGAGTGTTTTTCCAGCTTTAATGGTTGAAAAATCATAAATATTTTTGGATGAGTCTATGATACTTTGCACAATATCGCCAGAGATTCCGGCATCTTTCATTATAATACTCAATGTTTTTCCCGCTTCGATTGGAATCGGAATACTATATTGCGTTTCTTCTTTTTTTTGAATCGGTTTTTTTTCATTTAGCTTCTTTTCTTTTTCTAGCGAAATATTGAAAATAAGAAAAACTGCGCCCACAATAAGCGCGAGTGAAAAAAATATCATTATTTTTGCTTTTTTCATATATGAGAAAGATAAGTACGATTAGTATAACATAAAGGCAGTGATGTGAAAATTTTTTTTTACATAAAGCTTATTTATAAAAACCCCCGAGACTATGGTTATGGGTAGCCATAGTTCGGGGGCACAAACGAGGAGAAAAAAAACTAAAGAGCTGATGGTATTATAGCCATTCTTAATATATTATGCAAATGGCCAATGGTATGATGCGCAAAACGAACTAGCGCCTCTCCGCCCCTACAAATCAAAGATCGCGGACAAGATATAATCCATTGTCAAAAAATTTTCTTTTTCTATAGTATTCGCGGGTTCCAATTGCAGATATTACTGCCAGTTTTTTAAATTTATTTTTTTTAGAAATATCGCACGCAAGCTCGGTGAGCCTTGTTCCAAGCCCGATATGCTGGGCGCGGCCCATATCTTTTTTTCCAATGCCAACTGTTTTTCCGTACACATGCACTTCGCGGATAATCGCGCAGTTTCGTAGCTCTTCCACAAAATTATTTTTTGATAATATTTTTTTTGGGAGAGAAAGGCGTAAAAAAGCGGCGATTTTATCCCCCTCAATATTTTTTACATTATTCTTTGTCTTGTAAGAGATGAAATATTCCGTGCTTACGGATGTATCGTATCGTATTGTTTCACGTTCGAGCTGATCAAAACCGACCTCAAGCAGTTTTAGTTCGCGTGAGCGTATGTCCTGGAGTTTTTTTCCTTTTGCCAAGATTTCTTTTTCTGCGATTTGCCTGAAATTTGTGAATTTATTTCCTTCAACAATATCGGTGGAAGGGAAGTCGCGGATGACCCGCGTAAGGCGGGCGTATCGTGGCGTTTGCGGAATAGTATTTTGTAGGACGCTCAAAAGCTCATCATAGGAATATGGGCGGTATTTTCCTTGTTTAAATAAGTCATAGAGCTCGGTATTGGCGATAATTGACGTTGGATATATTTTGAGCTCGTCCGGAGAATATTGCAACCCCCAGAGTTTTCTATAGTCGGAGATATCGCTTTTTGTGGTGGCGCCGTAGAGGTTTGGCATCCAATGGCCGTGTATTTTAAACCCCGCGAGCCGTAACAATTCAATGGCGCGCACGGTTTCTTTTTGTCCGTGGCCTCGTTTATTCATTTTCATAACCTTGTCATTAAGGCTTTGTATGCCTATTTGCGCCTTTGTCGCGCCAAGCCGCCGTATTTTTATCACTTCTTTTTTCGTGATAGAGTCGGGGCGCGTTTCAATGACAAGCCCTACGTTTCTGCATTGTGCGGTTTCATTTATTTTTTGTGCTTTTTTGAGCTCATGCCACGTTGCTTTTTCATGCTCTTGAAAAAAACCTTTTACCGAGCCGCCGGCTACATTTGTAATTATTTCATTATATGATTTTCTTTTTTGGGCCTTTCCTCCGGGATGTTTGAGCCCTTCAAAAATATTGTGCACCTTTACCTTTTTTCTTCTGTCATGGTGCGGGAAATCATTCATCGCGTCAAAGCAGCGTTTTATAAACCAGATCTGGTAATATTCAGGGTAGTATGACCACGTTCCGCCTAAAATCAAAAGCTCAACCTTTTCAACATTATGTCCTATGGCGTCAAATGCAAGCAGGCGATTGTACGTTTGAAGGTATGGATCAAACATATTTCTTTCGGCGCGTTGCGCTCCCGGTTCGTCTGAAAGGTAGCTTTTGGGCATGCGTACGTCATTGGGGCAGAAGATGCACTTGCCGGGACAGGGGAAGGGCTTAGTGAGGACTGTTACTGGCGCCACGCCCGATTGTGTGCGCATCGGTTTGAGCTGGATTGCGCTTATAATATTTGGATTTCCTTGAATTTTTTTGTGCTTTATGAGATACTTGTAGCCCGCTATGAGCTGGCTTCTTTTGAAAAGTTGTTTTTTATCATGGGGGTAGAGTATGAGAATTTTTCGCAGGGCGTCGTGATCGAAGAATTTTACGCCATTTTTCATTTCTTTTTTTAAATTTTTTAAAATACCAAGCATTTCTTTTTCATATGGCTTGGCGTTAAAAGTCCCCTCTGCTTTTTGTATTCTTATATTTTGCATACGCGCATATTTTTTATCTCTGTCCAATACAGTATACTTTAAAATTATTTATTTTTCAAGTTTTGCATTTTTGCAAATGTTTCAAGAGTATATGAATTTTCTTTTGTAAATTCTCCGACGCGCGTTCTTTCCAGGGAACTTAAATATCCACCACAGGAAAGGATATCGCCTATGTCGCGCGCAAGCGCGCGAATATAGACGCCCGATCCCGTTGTCACGTGAATAACAAGAAAGGGAAAGGAGTATTTAATGATTTTAATATTTTTTATTTCCACTTCGCGCGGCGCGAGCTCGATTTTTTTCCCTTGTCTCGCGGACGCGTATGCCGCCTTGCCTTTTACTTTTATCGCGCTGAATTGAGGGGGTATTTGCTTAATCTTTCCAATATGTTTTTTTAACGCATTTTCTATATCTTCTAGCGTTGGAATTTTTTTTATTTCGTATTTTATTTTTTCGCCTTCGTCATCGTCGGTTGTACTTTTTTCTCCTAAAAATATTTTTGCGATATATTCTTTTTCTTTTTGTACAATAGTGCTGAGTTTTTTTGTCGCGTCGCGACCTATGCCCACCACTAAAATCCCTTGAGCCAAGGGATCAAGGGTTCCGGCATGGCCGACTTTTTTTATTCCAGTGATTTTTCGTACATGATCCACGATATCGTGGGAGGTCGGGCCCTTGGGCTTATAGATTCCGATAATATTTTCCATAGCGCTATAAGCTCTGGTTTATAATTATTCGCGAAGCTTGTTTGAGAAAATGTTCCGTGAGCATTGCGCCGTCGTCAAGATCGCTGTGATAGACGGGAAGAAGTTTTTCAAAGCTTGAATGCAGGCCAAAGATTTTTTTTCCGAGAGTTCTAATATTTTTTATGGGAAACGCCTGGTATATGAACGCAGAATCATTGGAAAGAGACGAGAGACCCGCGCCAACGCAGTCAACCACGATAATTTTTTTTGCTTTTTTTAAAATATTCAAATGTTTTTTTTCAAATGCTCGGTAGCCGTACGCCCAATATATGGGTTTGTCGTATGATATTTCTTCGGCTCCGGCAAAGATAAAAAGATTATTTTTTATAATATTAGGGTGCGACACTATCGCGTCCATTGTGGCGGAAACCCCGCTCGCGTTGTCGTAGGCGCCCATGTTCACTGAATCATAATGGTTGAAAAAAATTGTTTTCGGGTTTTTGGTGTTTCCGACAAGAATATTAAAGCTTTGGTGGAACGTTTTTTTAATTTTCACCTCTCCGAGAACTTTCTTCGCGCGTATGATTTGAGCAATATTTTTGGGCGCAATGGCAAGGGCGGGGGAAAAATAGTGGGTAACGCATGAAATTTCCTCTGAATACGGGTTTATGTTGATATTCGGGGATTCTGTTTCATCTGAGTCATAATGAAACATGGAACTGATGATTTTTTCTTTCCCGCGTATTTTCCCGCCGACAAAGGAACATGCCTTGCAGTCAATATTTTTTCCGTCAGCCGCGAGCTTTGCCTTGAGAATTTTTGGCACCGGCACGGTGAAATACTCAAGAGTAAAGGGAATATTATTTTTTTTGAGAGCGGCGCAGATGAGCTTTCCCGCTCTCGTTTCTCCCTCAAGCTGGCGGGGGGAGCAGGCTATGAGTTTTTTGATAAATTGTTTTTGGTTGAATATTCGCATACTCTCTATGCTATTATTATATTGTGAAATAGTCAAATTTTTAAGATAAAAAGGTTAAGAATTTTTTTCTTGTGTCAAAATAGCTGTGGATAAGTGAGTCGCGTAGATCACTTTACGAATTTCGCATAATATAAAAAAGCCGAGATTTTTTTTCTCGGCTTTTCGTTCTATGCTGGAACTTTTTGTATATCCTCAATGATGGCTTGCGGATACCACGTCCAGGTTTTTTTTGATTCTGAATCCAATGGGACTGCGGGGATTATGATAGGGGAGAATCCAAATCTTTGTTTGAGCCCATTAATAGCGGGCCGCACCACATCTTGAACAAAGGGAACTTCTTGGCCTACGGTAAGGAAATTCTCAAAAAGCACGGCATGGGAGATAAACAGGGAGAGAAAGTATATATAAAATTCTTTCGCGTTTGTCCCATGGAGCATGAGCCATTCGGTGGAATCCCATATTATTGCCTGTGGAAGATGCTTTTGGAAGAGGCGGTTGTGCATCTCAACAAAATTTTCTCCATTTCGAGCAGTGATTGCGTTTATGGGTTTTCTTTCGTTTTTTTCCATATCAATAACGCGCATTTTTTGGCAGAGATCCTGCCGCGTTCCATCCGCGCTTGTTTGTTTGCCCTTATAAACTCGCAGTCTTCCCAGATCCGCTTTGTCGGGATTTTTTGTGCAGAATGTATCTCCGGAAAATTGCCAAACTACGGGAAGAAATCCCATTTCTTGCGCTGTTTGCACAAAATGAAAGGCTTCAAAATTGGGAGTTGCGACGTGGCGCGCCAAGATAGCAATGGGTTTTTCGTTTCCCTGTAAAAATGTGGGAACTTCTTTAATAAATGATTCAATATTACTCTTAAGTCCTATATTGTTTGATCTTTCCACAAGCTCATGCGATACGCCATTCATAAAGTATATCATACTACAACCTCCATTGTGTTTTCAGAATTGTTAAAGAGCCATATAGTCTTTTACCCGGGTTTTAGAAGACATCACACATCTCCTAAAGTAAGGGAAAAGGCTTCGTATTGGAGCATGCATCGCCGCAATATATTAAAAAAAACCTCTTTTTTGCAAGAGGTTGATTTTAGTATAATTTTTTATTCTGCCCTTCTACATCTTATTATAACTAAAACAAACCCCTTGTCTAAAGAGGGTAATACACAAAACTGTATACATTTTATTGGCTTTGGTCTGCGTTTGCATATAGTTGTAATAACCTTAGTCTCCAATATATATATAAAATAAAAAACTGTCAAATAATATGTGGATAAGTTTTTATAAAAAAAGAAACCGCGTATGGCGGTTTCTTTGGAAAGCAGTTTAATTATTAATATTATGATTCACATGTGCAGTTCATTTCTGCTTCATCGCAACCAAGGCATTTTGGCATGCAATGGTCAGATCCGCAGTCATGGCTTATATCATGTTCCATGGCTTCCGCGCCGCACATATCGCATTTATAGCCCTCTGAAGGGCCGCCGCATTTTGAACATTCCATAGTTTTTATTTTAATTTTAGTAAATTTATTAAAACTACGACCTTTTCCCCTTGGTCTATATTTTATTATTTATTACATAAGAATAGACGGAGGGGGTTGAGTTGTATAATATCATAATGGTTTTTTAAACGCAACAATTTTTTATTTTAATACCGCAGAAGTCTTCAGGGCAACTATACGCTCATTTCATAGAGCGGATTTATTGCACAGAAGTGGCGGTTTTTGTATTTTCAATACATGCAGTAAACTCTTGAGTTTGTGTCCAACCGCAACTTCCGTCTTCTTGTCGTTCGCACTTAGATAATTTAAAACACGCGTATTCTGCACGATATTCGCATGTGGTTGTCATTCCTTCAGAAGACTCGTCGCGACATAATTGTCCACTGCAACCGTCGATAATACATCCGGTTCTGGCAACAGCCTTAGAAAATTTTACTGGAATTTTAAGCGAATCGTCGTGTTCGGGAAGGCCGGAAGGATTATCTTTTTCCAAGATAAGCGCGCCATCTTGGGTGGTTGGGTTTGAAAATTCCAAAGAAACTTTAAATGGAACAAAATTTTCTGTCATCCATTCATCTTGGGCTTGGGCAATGGCCGTGCCGAGAATTGTGCCATTGGCATCAGCGATTTTAATAGGGAATGACGCTTCAAAATACCAAAACCCTCTTGCCTCGCCCTCTATTGTGAGCGGGCTTTGAACCGTATCGCCGGCCCTGGGAGTTGTTACTTTGATCGGCCGCTCGGGAATATCTTTTGGTGGTTGAATATTTTGATTAGCAACTTCTTTCTTTGTAAAATTAAAAAAAAGAAATATCGGAATCAAGAATATAACAATGAATAATGCAAAGATTATATAAGTGAGCAGTGTTTTTTTCATATTTTTAACGTATGCGTTATTTTATAAATTACTCCGGCGAAATCATCGGAGACAAAGATTGTACCGCCGGGCTGTATAATAATATCAACCGGCCTGCCTAGCGCCTTTCCATTTTTAAGCCATCCGGTTATGAAATCTTCAACTTGCAGATAATTTCCTTTTTCATCAAGTTTATACCTTACAATCTTGTAGCCGGCGGGTTCGTTTCTGTTCCATGATCCATGATAGGCAATAAGAAGATTATGCCAGTAATCCTTTGGCCATCCTTCTTCCGGAAAAAAGGCAAGTCCCAATGGCGCGGAATGTGCTGGAATATCTATATACGATGGCGTCTCAAACGGCTCCATGCAAGGATTTCGTTTATATATACTTTTGTCAAATTTCGTATCATGGATGTTTTTTCCAAAGCAAATAGGCCATCCGTAATTTTTATTTTCTTCAATAATATTGATTTCGTCCGGCGGAATGTCATCTCCCAACAAGTCGCGTCCCATCTCGGTAGCCCATATTTTTCCGGTTACGGGGTGTATTGCCATAAAGACCGAATTTCTTAAGCCTTTGGCGTATTCTTTGAGGTTGGAGCCGTCAAAATTTGATACAAGAATCTTCGCGCGGCGCGAGTCTGTTTCGTTGCATGCATTACAAGAAGATCCAATGGAAGTGAGCAGTCTATCGTGGTCGGGATATGGCATAAACATTATTGTCCTGGAAAAATGGTTTCCTCCGCCTGGCAAATCAATAATTTTCTTTTTATTTATAGCTTTGCCGGCAGTGGTATCGTAGTCGTACATCGCGACTTGGTCGGTTTCGGCAATATATATCGTATCAAGTTTATTTTCTTGCGAGCGCGAAGCAATGCCGTGGGGTTTATTGAGTCCAGAGATGAGATCCGCGTGCGTTTCCGCAAAGCCGTCGTTGTCTTTGTCTATAAGGCGAACAACCTTTCCTTGCGATGGAATGCTTACCAGTAATTTTCCATCCGAGCCAAAATGCATAACTCGCGGCTTTCCAAGATTTTTCGCGTAGAGCGATATGGAAAATAACGGCGGAAGCTTGAGGGGCATCTCGGTTGTATTTTTTGGAGTTTCTTCTTTATTTATATCGGGCGATTGAGAAGGAGATGGAGACGCCGCATTGGAATTATTTAAGGCATTGCCGATGTCTATGGAAGGCCTTGAAATAATCGGGCTTATTCCGCGCAAGTTTTTCCAGTAGAAATTTCCAATATAAAAAATTCCTCCAAGAAATAATATTCCTATGATTATAAATACTTCCTTTTTCACTGGGATTTTGTTATTTCGATTTGCTCAAACCCAGGCCTAATATCGCGAGCCCTGCCGATAAAGCGGCTCCAAGCCAACTTATTTCTAATGGGATTCTTATTCCTGCCAACACAACATCCCATCCAAAGAGTACGCGTAAAAGATGGAACATGGCAACAGCGAGAAATATAGCCCCGCAAATAAACGAGTATGATTTAAGATTCATACGATTATTATTTATTATTTTTTTAATTTTTTAAATAAATTTTCTATTTTTGCGGCAAGGATAAAATCATTTTCCGAAAGCCCATTGATACAATGCGTCAAGAGCTCTATTCTCACTTTATTGTATGATATGAAAATATCAGGATGATGGCCTTCAAGCTCCGCGACTTCGGCAATATCGTTTACAAATCGTATAGCTTCTTTAAAATTTTTTAACTTGAATTCGCAGGCTATTTTTCTTGAATCCACTGCTTTCCATGCAAGTGAAAGATATGAGAGATGTTTTTGAATTTCATCCTCTTTCATTGGAGGTATTTTTACCTCGCACGGCACGCATTTTTTATCGGCAAGTTTCATAGAGTAGTATGCATATATATAATAGCACATAATAATTTTTTTTCCATATTCATTAATTTTTAGAAAAGAAAAGAGGGCGAACATTATTTGTTCGCCCTTGTATTTGGTTATACCTTAGTTTTTTTCAGGCGCTTTTTCCAAGGTGTCCTTGGTTGAGGTGTTTTTGGTGGTTGATTTTCTTTCTTCAACCTTTTCACGTACTGCCTTTTGATCGGCAGCCACATTCAACTGAAGGTTGAGATTGTCAAACGCCATCATCGTGGCGACGTCTTCGTCCGTTTCAATATATTCAATCTTTACCTTGTCTCCTGCTTGCGTCAGCGGAAGCTTTGGCGAGAGCTCGCTTGACCCCGTAAACAGACGATTCTCGTTATTCACAAGAATAAAGTACATGGTGCCCTGCCCCTTTGTTTCAGAGGCAAAGCGGGCAACATCGCCCTCAAGAGTCTTCTGAGAGTGTTGGAGGTTGGGGGCAATTTGTTGCCCGCTCATGGAGATTTTTTGCTGGAATTCCCGAAGAGCGATGTATTGGTCTTTCCCGTATGCAACCTGCAAATTATCCAACTCCACGATGGCGACGCCATTGAATGTGTGGCTTTCGCCAAGAACCGGCACAATGGAAACCATCTTGCCATAGACGTTGTAGAGAATGGGACTTGTACCATGAAGGTGCATATACGCAACGCTATTATTGACGGCCGTGAGAACCGCTCTGTCGGTTCCTCCCGAAGCGTGGTATTTTATCGCTCTTCCGGTTCGCGAATTGATATACATAAGCCCGACAAGAGAGTCGTCTCCCTTGTTGGATGACGTGAGGTCAGAAACCCAGTACGGCTCGTTGTCGGAGCCGTAGACAATACTTGGCTCCAATGGATGGATGATATTGTTTTTTGCCCAGTACGAATTCCACCACCCTTGGGAGTATTCACCCCAGCAGGTGATGTAGTCTGTAACAAAATCGTCGGGTACAACGCGGTCAACCCAGTGCGGAATTTTTCCCATCTCGTGGAAATCGATTTTTCCATCCACGGGATTGATAATGGCTACCCCTAGTGCCTTTTTCCCCCACCATCCAATGGTCGGTTCAAATACTGTAACTACCCAGAATCCTTTTCCCTCTTCATCAACTTCAAATGAGTAGTCGGTGAGGCCCTTCCACATATATCCACTCGCCCACAAATGTCTTTCAAGATTTTCATCAAAAAATGCGCCCGGCATATAGATATATTTTTCATCGGTCTTCACGGTTACCGGATGAAGGGGGTCTTCGCCGTGGATCATGACATAGCCCGGAGCATTTTGCGCGGAAGTCCATACGCCAAACCCCCTGTAGTCAAGAGGCGCGACGTACCAAAGTTCTCCCTTGATCATCTGAAGCGTCATAAACTCTTTTGCCACTTCAAACTGCGAGCCGATAGCTCCTGTGACAGAGCCCAGCTGTTTGTCGGCGAGCCATGCCGCAAGCTCAAAGGGCACAAGACGAATGTGCTTTGGGTCTTTGGGTTGGACGTCCTGCGTCCATTCGCGCGTTTCAACTTCTCCTATCAGCTTTGCGTAAGAGCCAGAATGAAACAGAGTGCTTGAGGAGCACCTGCGGCCTGCGAATGCCAAAAGTCCCGCGAGGGGGACAATAAATAAAATACTGGGCTTACCCGTAAGAGAAGAATCAAATATCGCAGAAACAAACAACAAGATTACAACGCAGATGCCTATTGTGCCAAAAAATGGCCAGACAAAAGTTGGAAGACTCGCGTAGTAGACCCACCACAATATCAGGGTCGCGACAATGATAATTATGAGTCCTCCTCCATAGCGGATTTTCCCTGGTTTTTCATCAGCAGTATCGCTCTTTGTGTGCGAAAAGAAAATAAACATTAATCCTATAATGGATGTCATCAACGCGAGAAGAAAAGACATAGCTGAATTCCTCCAAAAAATTGTAGAGAACATCGCCACACACCCTGTGGCAAGGGAAGCTATATTATTTTATAGCAACAAGCTATTCTATCATAAATATTTATTTTTGTCAATTTTTGTAATTTTAGAAAAATTTTTATTTAATCCTCCTTCGTCCCCCGAAGGCTTTCGGGAGACTACGGAGGACAAGGAGTTCGGGTTTCCGCCCGAGGCGGATCAGCCCGCTTCGCTGAATCGAGGCGAGCTTTGGGCTGAAATTCCCCGCAGCGAGCTTTGGAAAAAGAGTCCATCCCGAAAGCTTTCGGGATGGGGTTTATACCCGTTTGATTAAACGATGATTGAATAAAAAAAATGGACACCAAATTTCAGTGTCCATTATTTTATTGATATTTTCGTAAATAAGAGTGCCTTAATCCGTTTCGAATGGATCAGATTCATGGAAAAAATTATCTGATCCACTCCACTTATTCGCAGTATCTGGAACAAATGTAATGTTTACAGTTTCTTTTTTTGCTGAATCAAAGTATTTAAGGAGCACAAGCCATCCACCTGCGATTTTTGCGCGAAATACATTCACGCCATTGAGATCACCGCGAGAATATATCTGTTCCCAGTGAAGGAAATTTTTTGGCCGCGTTTGGGCTTCCATTCCCGTATCCGTTTCTGGCGAATCAAAATATGTTACGGGATCTTCAATTTTTTCCGTTACTTGCCTGATAAATACACATGTGTCTTTACGCGAAGCACGGATTCGCTTTACGAGCGTAAACCTTTCTTTGTCATGGTCAATAATCTTGCCGTTGTGGATAGCAACAAACAGTCCCTTATGCGTTTTAAGAAGCTCGGGATGCATACTTTTGAATGCATCAATTTCCTTTGTAAGGGTTGTTACATTCTTATCTTCTTGGGTCATGGTCCTCCTATCGAATAATCCATTGTGAGGCTGGTTTTTCCATTTCTCGTATGCGTTGAACGCGTATTTCTTCGGCTTCTTGGATATCTTTTTGTATATCGGCAATTATTTGAGCATGTAATTTTTTTCGCATTTGAGGATCACGAATATCTTGCAGTGGGCGTGCCATTGCCTCTTTAAAATTAATCTTGAGCCTTTGCATAAAAGCACTCCATTAAAGAAGTTGTAAAGAGCATTTTCTAGACTTAGTATAGCAAATAAATTTCTTTGTGTCAATGAAAAAATTTGCTTTAACATTACCGCATAAGAGATGCACAACTTGCGTTTCTTTTTTATTAATTTATAATTCAAATGTTTCGCGATCTTTCGGTATGAAAAAATTAATATTGGCATCTTTGAGGATTTTTTGAGGTTGGGAGTGAAATGGGCCAAAAAATTTGAGCATTCCGTCATGCACGGGAAATGCGTGTTTGGGCTTGAGCGCAAGCGCGTAATCAATGGCTTCGGAGATTTTCATCCACGGCCCGGCAACAGGAAGGGCGAGAATCTCTACTGGCTTTGGCGGCTTATAAAACGAATCTCCGGGATAGAAAAAACGATTTGATATGAAATATCCGGTGTTTATCACCTGTGGGACAGTCTTGTAGATATACGCATGCTCTTTTCCAAAACCCCCTATAAGAATGTTGTGAAAGGTTTTTGAGCCTCCGTCTTCTAAAAGAGTATATGCTATTTTTTCTTTTTCTAAAATTTTTCCAACGTCATCGTTGGTGATAATTTTGGCTTGAGGATTATTTTTTAAGACAGTTTTGAGCGAGTCAATATGGAAGTGGTCTTGATGCTCGTGGGTGATGAGGATAATATTGATATTTTTTTCCTCATTTTGCGCGGTGGTCCATGCTCCCGGATCAGTTATGATTTTTATTCCGCCTTCTTCTATCACCAAACAGCAATGTCCAATCTTTGTGATTCTCATAAGGTTATTTTTTATCATTCTTCTTACCCCACTGCCAGTGAGGTTTTTCGCCTGTGCGGTAGCATATTATAATCAGGAGAATTGTTACAATTATAAAGCGCGGGATAAAATTAATCAATGTGTCGCTTGCGGAATGCGACTTTGAGTCAATGCGTAAAAAAGAAAATATAGCAATCGCGATATACGCCAACACTATCATCCATCCCTGCCACGCAGATGGATACTATCCCCAGCCGTATGTTTTTGCTTTGAACCAAAGTTTTTTCATGGGAGCGGAAGAGTAAAAGTTTTATCGGTTATATAGGCGACCGTATGAAGTTTTTTGTCGTAGCATGCGCGCAGTAAAACATCGTCGTGAAATATTGGATATTTTCCTTGAGTGTCTGAAATTATTTTTTTAATCGCGTCTTTGGGTTCTGTCACACCTAGTTTCATTAGGTTGGTAGCGCGGTTAAAACGGGCGTGCGAACGAACGCCATTGCGTAGTTCTTCATCTTGAAAAATACTTTTTGGTACTGGGTGGTTTGCGTGCACAAGAAACCCGTTTATTTTTTTCTGAATGAATATTTTTCCGTCTCGGCGGTACTCCACCAAAGAGATTGATTGTCTTTCCAAGAAGTTGATGTTGACACTTGATCCAAGAGGCATGGTCTTGAGAGAGCGCAGATACTGCGAGCTTGTCTTGGATTTATGAAGTGAAAATAGGGCGAAAGGAAGGGGGATTCCATACCCATCGTTTTTTAGATGCAATGTGTTTGACGCGTACACTAGGCCATAGGAATTAAATCCTGTGATGTATCCCGGCAATTCAAGCGGAAAAGTGAAGGCGCTAAAACTATATCGTGGCAGTTTTACTCGCAATAAAATATAATATGGCCGATAGCGCTTGTCCCATTCGTCGGTATACGCAAGCCATGATTGTATTTTGGATCGGAAGAGTATAGTAGTGCAATGCTTTGGCGACGCGCCTTGTTTCTTGTGATGCATATTATCTAAAAGATCATAGGCGTTTACCGCAAAAATTTCTATTAAAGGAGTTTTTGAGCCTTGAGAGATGCCATTCATATATTCCCACGCGTCGGGTGTACATTTTTTTATCTGGGGAAGCAGAGGAGAAATATATAGCAGGTATTTTTTCCAAGAGAGAAAAAATCTTTTTGGAATGGTTTTTTTGATAAAGCGTAAAAAGAACCTGCATTCCCCATGGAGTTTTTTTGCAACAGCCTCTCCCGCTTCGCGGTAATTTTTTGCTTGTATTGCTACTATTTTCATACTATTTTTCAAATTCTTTTACTGACTCTCGGTATAGGCAGTAGTCGCAGTCAGGATGAGATTTTGGCAATACATCCGATTCAAGACATTTTTTGATATCAAGAATTACGTTCTCAACCCATGAGTCATTCCCAATATAGGGGAGAAGTACAATGTCAAATTCAAGTTTCGCGTCAAAAGCCTTTTTATCCGTGTCACCGTTGCAGTAGACAAAATATCCGGTGTTAGAAACCTTGAAATCATTTTTTCTAAAAAGCCACTGGTACACTTCCATCTGGCGCTTATATCCGATCTGCCAGTCAGCATCAAGATTTACCTCGCTCTCTTTTGAAGTTGCCTTGTAATCAACGATAATAAGTTCGCCATTCGGAGCCGTCCAGACATCATCCACTCCGCCGGTAATTATGAGATTTGTAGGCTTGTGATAAAATTGGATACCTCTTCGAAGCGCGTCTCTCCACTCATTCATTTTTTCATGATCAAATGGAACCGCGTCTACTTTGTAAGCTTTCATAAGCGGATGGGAGGTTTTTTTCGCGCGGTGTATATCAAATTCTTTTTTGAGAAGCGTGTCAACCGCGGAGTTCAAGCTGAACGGATAGCCCGGAGGCTGGGCAACTCCGAGCCTTCGGTCAAGGTAAAAGCATCGGGCACAGTTGAGAAAGAGATCTATTTTTGAACGGCTTATCTTAAATGCTTCTTTGGGAGGCTTGCCACTATGGATTTTTGGATTGAATACATTTTTTGTTCGGTTTGGGTTGTAGTATTTTGACATAAAAGTATGTAAGTATATTTTTTCTATTATACCATTATTATTTATAAATATAAAAAAAGGATACCATATGTATCCTTTTATCTTCGATTTTTTTAAGGGTTTTTACTACTTATAATATCGACTAAAACTAATTGAGTTTAGTGTTGCTACAGTTGCACCGGATACTCGTTTTGTCTATTTATTCTCCAACGATAACATCATCATCTGCGTCATGTGGTTTGTATTTTTCGAGATCCGGGGGCTGTCCAGGGACGTAATCGGGGGCAAGTGCAGGATACTGTTTTTTTTCAAAAACTGTCTTTTTCACAGATTGTAAAAACACCACAAGTAAAATGATTACAAATATTATAATGATGGCTATAATGTATTTATTAAAACGCTTCAAGGAAAATAGCATAAGAGTAAAAATTATTTCATATATTATATATTTTAATACATATATATAATATTGTAAATAAGAAATATACTGGTATTTATTCAGCTGTCATTGCCGAGGAGTCCCGAACGCGTTCGGGACGACGTGGCGATCTTGTAGATTGCTTCGCAGGGCTCGCAATGACAATAGTATAGAATGCCTCTAAAATTACTATTTTATCCCTAGCTCTTGGCGCCTTGCTTCTGTCTTATCAAGAACTTTTTTTCGAATTCTCACGTTTTTTGGGGTTACTTCCACAAGTTCGTCATCGCCGATATATTCAAGCGCGTCTTCAAGCTCCATAATTTTTGGAGAATTGAAATGCTCCGCGGAGCCGTCGCCTTTTGAGCGCATGTTGGAGAGCTGTTTTGTCTTGCAGACGTTTACTGCTAGGTCTCCCGGTCGCGAGTGTTGCCCGACTACCTGTCCTCTATACACATGGATAGCAGGTCCGAAAAAAAGCAAGCCTCGGCTCTGGACATTAAGAAGACCGTAAAGATTCGTGAGGCCTGTTTCATGGGCAATAAGAGATCCTTGTTCGCGCTCGCGCCAGTTGCCCGGGTCAGGGCGGAATTCTAAGAAAAGAGAGTTCATAATGCCAAGTCCTTTCGTATCCGTGAGGAATTCATTCCTATAGCCGAAAAGCCCGCGAGTGGGGATGATAAACTCCATATGCGTGATATTTCCTTCCATTCTCATTTCTTGCATCTCGCCATTTCTTTTTCCTAATTTTTGGATAACCGCGCCGGAGTACGCCTCGGGTACCTCAACATAGAGTTTTTCAAAAGGCGTCATTTTTTTGCCGTTGATTTCCTTGATGATCGCTTGCGGGCGTGAAACCTGAAATTCAAATCCTTCGCGCCTCATGCGCTCAATAAGAATTGCCAAATGTAGCTCGCCTCTGCCATATACAATCAAATCACTGTTAACGCCGTCTTCAATGCGCAGGGCCATATCTGATTCAAGCTCTTTGTAGAGCCTCTCGCGTATTTGGCGCGAAGTGCTGTATTGGCTTTCTTTCCCCGCGAAGGGGGAGTTGTTAACGCTAAAAGTCATTTTTACCGTTGGTTCTTCAATATCAAGAAGGGGAAGGGCTTTCGGAACGTCAACATCGGCAATGGTTTCGCCAATGGTAATATCTTGAATTCCGGAGATTGCCGCTATGTCGCCAGCTCGAACTTCCTCTACATCACCTCTTTCAAGGCCGACAAAACTCATAAGCGAAACAAGCCGGTATTTTTTTTGTTTGCCTTCTCTATTTATATGGATGACATCTTGTCCGGTTCGCAGGATTCCATTATGCACTCTGCCGGTTGCGATTCTTCCCTTGAAGTTATCGCCGGAGATGGTGGTGATAAGCATTTGAAGAGGCTTGTTTTCATCACCTGACGGAGCCGGGATTTTTTTGAGTACGGTGTCAAATATAGGGGAGATATCGGTCATAGTAGCAAGATCTGGCTCGAGTCCCGCCTTTCCTTGTTTTGCCGAGGCATACACTATGGGGAAATCAAGCGTTTTGTCGTCCGCTCCAAGCTCAACGAATAAATCAAATGTTTTATTTACCACATAATCCATTCGCGCGTCGGGTTTGTCTATTTTATTAATAACAACAATTACGCGAAGCTTCATCGCAAGCGCCTTGCGGAGCACAAATCGAGTCTGTGGCATCGGCCCTTCTTTGGCATCAACCAAAAGAAGGCATCCATCTGCCATTTTTAACACGCGCTCAACTTCACCACCGAAGTCCGCGTGTCCGGGAGTATCAATAATATTAATTTTTGTGCCGTTCCAGTCAACTGACGCGTTTTTTGCAAAAATGGTGATTCCTCGTTCACGCTCAATGTCGTTTGAGTCCATGATAAATTCTCTGTCAACAACATCTTTTTTAAGCTTGGTTTTTGACTGGCGCAACATCGCATCCACCAAGGTTGTCTTTCCATGGTCAACGTGCGCAATAATTGCTATGTTTCTGATGTTTGCCATAATTTTTCTGAATCAAAATGGTATATACTATAAAATAAGCTCTAGACCTATTTTCTAGAGGTTTATTGGGGATTAACCAACGCCTCGTCCTCCGTAGTCCGCCAGCTGGCGGACGAAGGGGGAAGAAAAAAACCCGCTGGTTCACAGCCGAGTTTAGTCTTGCTGTATATGTTTTATTTGTTTAATATAGCAAAAATATTAAAAATAGTCAAATGTTGTTAAAATTTTGTCAACGGGAAGTTAAAATTAGGACTTACGTGTTTGGTGTCATTTCTGCCCGGAGCCGGAATCCACCCAATCTACGAGTATAATTCTGGATTCCCGCTTTCGCGGGAATGACAATAAGGCGCGTATAATTGTTCAAACGCATAGGTCTAAAAATATAATCTAAAAATATAAAAAGAAACCACCAGTATAAAGCTGGTGGTATTAGCGTGCAAATTATTTCGGCTTATGATGAAGCCAAATGCCATAGATATAGTCGCTTACGCCATGGGCGGTTTGCTGTTTTTCTATTTGAAATTCTGTAATGGAAAGCTCTGGATGAGAATTTTCAAAACTCTCCACAAGCTCAAGAATTTTTGTGGCAACCCCGTGGGGATTACCCTGGCGATTTATGGGTATATATGTATGGTTTCCCCGTGTTATGGCAACATCAAAATTGAAACTTTTTTCGGAAGCCGGCAGCTCAATGGGCTGAAATGCGCTCGGTGGCGGCTGAGGCGGTTCGGAATGAAATGAGATGTAAATTGCACAAACAAGAGAAAAAAAGATTGTAGTTATGCCTACACACTGAATAATTATAAGTGGTAAATTTTTTGCCATTATGCTCATGCGCTCCTTTCACGAAGCAGTGTTTATAGGGCATATATATGTAAAGAACTTTAATGTTTATAGCATGCTTTAGTAGTTTTATCAAATAATTGTGTTTAAATTTTTTAAACAAAAAACCCCATTTTTAAAAAAAGAGGCAAAGATAAAAGATTGAGAGGGGTAGGTGTGAGGAAGTTGGGAAGTAAGGGTGTGAGTATAAGATACTCGAATGGGTGTGAGAAGTGAGGGTGGGGTGGAAGAAGTTTTAGGTCTAGTCTTTATATCTAGGCTCAAAACTTCTTCCATCACTCTACAACTTCTTTACTTGTAAACTTCATCTACTCTCAATCTTTATATATTCATTCTATCACTTTAAATATATGCGTCAAGAGTCTGTTATATGGCTTATTTTCAATAAAAGATTAAAGTTATCCACAGGGGGTATTTTTTAAACTATTTTTTTATAAATAGCAATAACCCTTGATTTTTATCAAGGGTTACGATTTTTAGTAAAGCGAATACCTATGTTTGCAGGCTGTTTCTTAAATCAGTGCAATGTTTTTCTATAATTTCTATGGGAAGATTTTTTGCGCCGAAAAGATTGGCGCCATGCAATTTTGTATTATCAAATTTTGCTCCGGAGAAATCCGCCCTTCTAAGGCTTGCGCCATCAAAATTTACTTGAGTGAGATTTGCGCTTACGAAATTTGCATGATTAAAATTTGCACCTTGGCAGTTTGCACCAGTCAGATCGGCGCCAGTGAGGTCAACGCCCCAAAGATCGCTATCCACCAAATTTACTTCCTTTTCCACATCAATTTCATCTGTATCTTTTGACTTTGCCGCGGAAAGATTTAAACACTGAAAATTTTTTCCTAACAATCGCGCTTTTTTCAGATTTGGATTATAATGAGGATGCTCAGATCTAAATTCATTTGCTTCTTTTACTTTCCCTTCCTTGAGAAACTGAAAGAAAATTTTATCATACTCATTTTGGCCAGACTCACTCACGCCTTACCTCCTAAAAAGAGAGTTATTAAAGAGCTTTCTTTATGATACTTTATTTGAAAATTTTGATCAAATGGGTATAAATCCCGATGGCTCGCTCTGGACTCTTTTTTCCCGAAAGCTTTCGGGGGGCTCAAACTAACTTGTCCACCATAGTCCGCCAGCTGGCGGACGAAGGCGGATCAAAATATTATAAGTGCGTATCTATAAGGATAAATCTTGCATTTTCCCGCGACGATATATCGAGACTTTCTTTATTTGTTATTCTTGCTTGGTCGCCCGATTCAAGACATGTATCATTGATTTTTATAGAACCCTCAAAGACATAGATGAATGTTCCATGCGACGCGTTGAGCGAGCAGACGATTTCGCCGTCTTTTTCAATTTCTCCAAGATAGAGGGTGGCGTTTGAATTTATATGCAGGGAGTCGGTAATTTTTTTTCCAGACGCGATAGGAGTGAGACGGTTTTTAAGAAGGGTTAAAAAATTTTTTTGCCGGTATGTCGGCGCAAGGTTTTGAGTTTTTGGCTTTACCCATATCTGAAAAAAATGAGAGGAAGCTGTCGCATGATTATATTCAGAATGTGTAACGCCTCGTCCTGCCGACATAATCTGCACATCTCCTTTTGTAAGCGTTTGAGCATTTCCTATATTATCGGTGTGCGTAATCTCTCCGTCAAGAATAATTGAGATTATTTCCATATTGTCGTGATCGTGCATGGGGAATCCGGAATTTGGCACGATAACGTCATCATTGAAAACGCGTATTGATCCAAATTCAATATTATCAGGATCATAGTAGTCGGAAAACGAAAAAAGCCAGAAGGTTTTAAGCCAGCCAAAATCGGAGAAATGCCTTTTGTTCGCGGGTATTAATCGAATCATCGCAATATTTTATTTATTTTTTATCTTCATGGGAACCCATAATAAGGGCTCCTACTATAAGTATGGCGATTACGTTTACAATTATAATAATAAAAATAAAAGTCATAAAACGCTATAATTACATTAAGCTCGAATTCAAGCACATAATATAATGGCTTTGATTTTATTGCAAGTCAATCCCAGAAAAGAAAGCCTGCCGATAAAAAAAATCGGCAGGCAAAAATATTACGGCTTTGCGCAAACAATGACGAGTTTTTCCGTATACTTGCTATAGGCAACAGGGTAGTTTCCCTTGAGCCAAAGCACATGGATGAGATTTTTCAAGCCGGAGATATATGGCTCTTCGTCAACCGCGGTATATTCAATCGCGTTAAAGAGACAAGAGGCAAAACTGCCTACTGTGGCGTGTCCGCCGGCAATATGCTCTCGCAGGGCAAAATCCCTTAAACTCACATTCAAATCATGCCATGGAATATGTACAAGCATTTTATCAACCTGATCAATGGTGTGCGCCGAAAGGTTAAAAATTTTGCTTTTTGCTCCTTGCTGGTTATGGGGAAGCGTGGAGCCGATGCTTATCCAATTATTTTCATCCCAAGCAGTTTTTGGATCTGTGACGATTTCTGCGCCCTCGCAGTCAAGCCATGGTATGGAATTTTTTGCAATATTGTTTATATCAGGCTGGGGTTTTTGGAGCCGAAATGTGTGTCCGCGGCACGGTTGCAACAGCTCTCTTAACATAAAACTTGATTCAGGGAAAAGAGACAAAATAGGATTGAGGGGGTCAACTAAAAGTTTACACATACAAACCTCCACGAAAAAAACAATGGTGATACAACAAGTTGCGGGAGTTACTTTGCCGACAAAAATTAAAATCTGTGTCTAAGCCGTTTTATATTAGTTCTTTGTAAAGAACAATTTGGAAAACCACCCTCTTGTGAAGGGTGGCCGTAGTATCATCTGGCATTTATTTGTCCTTTTACACTTACACTTTCTTTCCCCCCCGTTGACTTTCCTGAAGTATCAAGAAGTTCAAATGTTACTGACGCGCTAAGCGATTGCGTAACATATTCGTTAAGCTGGCAAGTGAAATTAAAAGATGTGGAACCCGGGACTGATCCAGAAGTTTGCGCTTGAAGCCATGCGGGGAGCGATGATGTTATTTTCCATTTATTTGATCCCCCCGCGCCGGTTTTCGCGATTTGTACCGAGCCGATTGGCGTTGGACACTCTGTTGTGCCGATATTATGCACAAATGAAAGACTTTGTGGAGTTATAGAAATATTTTCTTCGGGCTGTGTTGTCTCTTCTTTTGGCGTCTCTTTCGGAGTTTCCTTGAGAGCTTCACTTGGAGTTGGAGTTATTACTGTGGCAGAAGTATCGGTTTTTGGAGGGATACATAAATTTTTTCCAAGAACACCGTCATTGCCTGGAGGAACGCCTTTACCACCCTTGCCACCAACGCCCGGACCGCATCCATCTCCTCCATTGCCGCCATTGCCTCCAGCCTTGGGATCATTTTTTCCCTGCATGGCATCTCCCGATGTTCCTACTCCACCTCTACCGGAAGCGGTTGATGCGTCTCCTCCTTTGCCTCCGTTTCCGCCCGGACCCGTTGCGTCGCATGAGCCTCCCTGGCCTCCCATACCCGGCTCGGACTTAGCATTGCCTCCATTGCCGCCCGTTGATGATCCGTTGCTTGAGCCG
>Ga0209541_10005211_pt1 | contig 22729 bp, 19 predicted proteins | sample RifCSPlowO2_01_FD_184027 | JGI IMG/M metagenome (GOLD analysis project Ga0209541, IMG submission 184027) | Groundwater microbial communities from Rifle, Colorado - Rifle CSP2_plank lowO2_0.1 (SPAdes) (version 2) | ecosystem: Environmental > Aquatic > Deep subsurface > Groundwater | place...
AAAAGAACAGGATGGAGAATTGCCCAGAAAAAAGACGAAAGAATCGAAACAGCGTATGGGCTTACAAGTCTCTGGCATAACCTCTTTTGGTTAGGAGCCTAACTTCACTGTCCCACATCCCACTTGCTGTCAAATGTTATATCCATCTCTGATTTCAGGAATGCTTGTTTGTCTTGAGTCTGTTTGTTGCGATTGTGAACTTTGCCCGCCATAATTCTTGCCAGTATATTTCACATATCTTCCGGTTACACTGTCTAAAACTTCAACATTGCTTCTACTGAAAAAACCATGTTGTTCAACAAACCTATCTATAGGATCTTTTGGTTTTGATTTTTCTTTTTTCCCTTCTGAATCTTCTGAATCCTGTCCGTTATACTCGCCAAAAGGGTCCCATATTTTTTTTGTGGGATTAAATAAGTCCTCTGGTTTTATTTCCATGCTTTAATTAACAGATTTCACATATTTTAATCATGTGACAGATGTATTGCCATAATTATTTTTAAGACACATTTTAACACAATTTGACACATTTTTGTGAGTAAACGCATTTTAAAAAGTTAAATTTTTAAAGGATTGAAGCTTTTGTAAAACTACCATGTCTAAAAAGACAAACATTAACCAAAGCATTTGGAAAATGTTGCAGCTTGATTTAGCTATACAAAAGGATATAAGCCGCCAGATAATTAACACAAGAGCTCTCGCAAAATATTTAATAAAAAAATACGGCATCGCTCAAGCAGGGCTTGATGCAGTTATTTCTTCTATAAGAAGATTTGAAAGCGAGGAAAAGTTTGAAGAAGAAGAAAAAACTCTGCAGTTTATTTTCAAGGAAGCTGTTGTGTCAACAAGAAATAATGTTGCTTGCATTACTTTATCCTTGACAATGAATGATTTAGTTAAAAGATGGGCTAACGCAGGCAAGCTTCCGCCTGCAAGATTGACTGCTGGAAGACGCACTATTAAAATCATGATGGACCAGCCTGATATATCTATGTTCAAAGCAATGTTTGCTTCTGATGAAGTAATAAAAATTGAGGAAAATTTGAGCGAGATTTGCGTAGTTGTCGGAGATAGGTCTGTGCTGACAAAAGGAGTCATGGCAAGAATCTCAAACGAGCTTGCCCTTGCAAATATAAATATTCATGAACTTATTGTCTGCCCCCCAGAATTCTTGATTTATGTAAAGCAGTCAGACATAGTCCGAGCTCACGAATCTGTTTTAAAGCTTGGGCAATAAATTTTTCTCCGAAAGAATTAAATATTATAAACACAGTTTTTATGCAAAAAGAGGCGCAATGTGGTTCGTGTAGCAATTAATGGTTTTGGAAGGATTGGGAGGCAGGTTTTACAGGTTGGAATTAATGACCCTGCAATTGAGTGGGTTGCCATAAACGATTTGACTGACACTAAAACTCTTGCTCATTTACTAAAGTATGATTCTGTTTATGGTGTTTTTCCAGGCACTATTGATTTTAAGAGCGACAAGTTAATTGTTAACGGAAAAGAAATTCTTGTGCTTGCTGAAAAAGAGCCTGACAAACTTCCATGGACAAAATTAAAGATTGCTGTGGTTGTTGAAAGCACTGGTTTTTTTACAGAGCGTGATGGGGCTGCTAAACATTTGAGAGCTGGCGCTAAAAAAGTTTTGATAAGCTCGCCTGCTAAAGATCCTGACATTACTATTGTCAAAGGCGTTAATGAGCATTTGTATGACAAAAAGAAGCATAATATTATCAGCAATGCTTCTTGCACTACAAATTGTCTTGCGCCAATTGTTAAAGTTTTGAATGATAATTTTGGTGTCAAGAGGGGATTTATGCTTACTGCGCATGCTTACACTGCGGACCAACGGCTTGTTGACTCGCCTCACAGAGATTTACGGAGAGCAAGGCATGCTGCTGTTAGTGTTATTCCTACAAGCACTGGCGCTGCTAAAACTGTTGCTGAAGTAATTCCTGAAATGAAGGGGAAGCTTGATGGCATTGCTTGGCGTGTTCCAATTCCTTGGGGCAGCATTGTTAATTTTGTTGTTGAACTTAAGCGTGATGCGACTGTTGAAAAGATTAATTGGTTGTTTAGTGAAGTTTCAAAGTATCATCTTAAAGGCATTTTGCAATACACAGAAGACCCTATTGTTAGTCATGATATTGTGAAAAATCCTCATAGCTGCATTTTTGATGCTTTGCTAACGAACATTGTTGAAAAAAATCTTGTAAGTGTGTCAGGCTGGTATGATAATGAATGGGGTTATGCTTGCAGAATGATTGATTTGATTAAATTATTATAATCCCTGTTAAATAATCATATAACATGATAATTACAAAAAAAAGTTTTAAATTTACAGCGCTGATTATGTTAATTATTCTCATTGGTGTTATCAACAGTAAATTTAGTGTTTCATCACTCACAGTAACTGCTTGCGGAGTTATTAATGAAAGCGTTGCTTTAGCTCAGAATATTGCTTCTGCAAGTGCGACAGATGGCTGTTTTGATCTTAATGAATCCAACATTTTGTTTAATTGTGCAGGCTTTAGCATAACAGGAAATCCTCCTGGGCTTGTGGGGTTTAACATAACTGGCAAAACTCAAACGCTGAACAACATAACTATTTTAAATTGCAATCTTTTCAATTTTACTGTTGGAATTAATGCAACAAATGTGCATAGAATTAACATAACTAATCTTAATTTTACTAATGGAACTGATGGCATTAGTTTTAATAATGTAAGTCACAGCGTGATAAACAATGCCAGCATAGGATTGAATAATACAGGGCGTTTTGGCAGCGCTATCTTGCTGATTAATGTTACAAATACAACAATCAGTTTTGTTGCTGTTCCGCAGTATGGAAACAGTATTTTCGCGAATGATTTTGCCATTTTCAATCTTTTGGACAGCAATAAAAATTATTTGAGCAACAATTCAGTTCCATCAAGCGGTTCAAATGCTCTTTCTATGACGCAAAGCTCTAACAATACTCTTGTTGGCAATGTTTTCATTGCAACTGTCACTTCTGGTTCTGGAAAAGACGGAGCAATCATACAGGCTAGTTCACAAAATAACACTTTTAAGTATAATAATTTTAGTGCAGCAAGGGCTAATGCATTTAATTTAGCTGCTACTTCTGACAATACCACACTCATAGGCAATATTGGCTCGACAACAAACCTTGCTAGTGGCAGTATATTTGGCATATTATCTGCTTTTAATCTATTAGAGAATAATTCTGCTTTAGGAATCGCAGGAGAGTTAATAGCTATTGAAAATGAGAACAACACGTTAATTAATAATACTGCAAACATGTCTGGTAGCGGAAGCACTTCAGCGATGCGAATTACTGCAGGGCGTAACTTGTTAATAAATAACAGGGCTTATTCTATCGAAGGAAATGGAATTGATATAAATGGCGGAAAGAATAACCAGTTTATTAATAACACATGCAGCAGCACTTCGAATGCGGGAGCTGAAATAACAGGCACTAGTACAAGTAATAATAGCTTTACTGGAAATTTTTGCCAAAGCAGCGCTAATTATGGCTTCAGTCTATTGTCTGCAGAAAATTATACTTTTATCAATAATACTTTTAGTGGCCTTATCGGATTTTTACTTTGGAGCACTAACCCAACTAATACCCCTGGAGTAAGGAATACTAATTTTATTAACACAACAGTTATTGGTGATACTGGTTTTGAAATCAATGAGTCAACAAACAATACAATAACTAACACGAGTTTCCAAAATACAAACTGGAGCATTAAGACTAACTGGAACTCAAACATAACGCTCACAGACAATCAAAGAATTACTAATTATAGCTTTAACAACAGCATAATAACTATTTCAATGACAGGACTATCCAAAATACAATTCTTCCCGTTCATTATAGCTAATGGAACAAATCTTTCAATGGACATTAATTTAACAAATAATAAAGTGCATGTTAACACAACAAGAACTGCTGGGCTCAACGTGAGCGCAAACATAACTTTATTTGGGCAAAGCAAAACAACAATTCAAGTTGCATATGATGACATTAATTTTGTTTCATGCCCTGCAACAGTGTGCGAATCGCCGGTTTTGTCTGGAGCCGACACAATTTTTAATGTCAGCCATTTCACAACTTTTCAAGGATTAATAAGTGGTGATGCAATAATTTCTTTAACAAAAGCAGACAATCCAGACCCAATTACTGCGCCATCAAACGTAAATTATGCTATAACTGTAAATAATAGCGGCAACTTAAGCGCGTTTAACGTAACATTAACAGAAGCATATCCTGCTGGAACAACATTTGTCAGTGCAGCGCCTTCACCAACAACTGGAAATACAGTATGGAATTTAGGAACTATAACTGCAGGAAGCCAAACAATTATTAATGTTACAATAAGCGTGCCAGCATCAATTTCAGGGAACATCACTAATCAGATTAATTTAAGCTTCAATAACGGGACTGGTTCATTTTTTGTAGTGAATTCAACTCAAAACACAATAGTTAATCCTTCACCGCCTCCAGCGCCATCTGGCGCAAGCTCAGGTGGTGGCAGCAGAATAAATTTTAAGCCTTCACAAAATCAAATATTTAGCGAGAGAGTGGAGTTATCAAAAAAAAGTATTTCATTGCGCCTTGTAAGAAACCAGCCGACAAGCGAGATATTGCAGGTTACTAACAAAGGAAAAGGAATTGAAAGAATCAAGCTCACAATCCCAAAAAGCATAGTTAAGATTGACAGTTTATTAATTACTCTCTTGCCTGGTGAATCAAAAAGTTTGAAATTATTGATTACTGCGCAGGAAAATAATGATGATATAAACGAGCAAATCAAAGTGACTAGTGTTGACACAAATGAAGAGCAAACAATCAGTTTATCAATAAAAATAATTAAGAATCAAACACTCAAAGAGGAAACAAAAATAACACCTCAAAAAGCACAGTTATCCAAAGAAAAAATAATTACAGAACCTTTCAAAGAAGAGCCTGCAAAAAAAGAAGAGCCTTTAAAAGTTTCAGGCACAAGCAAGAAAAGAAACGGAATAAGCGCAATGGCAATAATTTTCAAAGAAAAAAAAATAACCACAATAACCGCAATTTTAACAATGCTATTAATTGGGTTTATTGCCGCAAAATCATTAGTGCTTCGAAGCATGCCTAAGCAAAACATTTTTGCAACAATAAAGAATTTTCAAACAATTATAAAAAAACAAAAGATAAAATTCCTTCCAGAGAATAGTTCAATTGCATCAAACCAAAAAAAGAATAAAACCAAAAAATAGTGAAAGACAGCAACACTTAAATATTAGAAAAAAGTTCTTTTTAGTAATGAAAAAGAGTTTTTGGGGGCTTAATGATTTATCAATTAGTGGACGTACTGTTCTAGTGAGAGTTGACTTTAATGTTCCTCTTGATGAACAGGGAAATATATACGACGATGATAAAATCCGCGCGGCAATTCCCACAATAAGATTCTTGATTCAAAACAATGCGCGCATAATCCTAATGTCGCATCTTGGTAGGCCAAAAGGAATCGAAGAAAAATTAAAGATGGATGTTATTGGTGAGCGTTTGCAGAAATTGCTTAAAAGCAGGGTCATAAAAGTCAATAATTGTGTTGGTGAAGACGTAAAAGTAATCGTGCAAAACATGCATGAAAAAGATATTGTTCTTTTGGAGAATTTGCGTTTTTATCCTGAAGAGGAGTCTAATTCAAGAGATTTCGCGCAAGCTTTGGCTGATTTGGCAGATATTTATGTTAATGATGCTTTTGGCACAATGCATCGCGCGCATGCATCTGTTGATGCAATAACTCGTTTTATTCCTTCATGCGCTGGTTTTCTTGTTGAGAAAGAATTGCAAATGCTAAAACAGGTTACAGAAAAGCCAAAAAGCCCTTTTGTTGCGATTATAGGCGGAGCAAAGATTTCTGACAAGATTAAATTCATGGAAGCTCTTGTTGACAAAGTTGATTTTTTGCTTGTTGGCGGCGCAATGATGTTCACTTTTTTTAAAGGTCAACATAAAAATGTCGGCAAAAGTCTTGTTGAGCCTGAGTTAACGAATTTTGCAAGAAAGCTTTTTGTGAATCACAAAAACATTGTTTTGCCTGTTGATGTTGTTGGCGACACAAAAACTGATGAAAATGCAAAGCCAAAACTTGCGCTTGCTGACAGCATTCCTGATGATTTTATAGGCATGGATATCGGCCCTGAAACAATAAATTTGTTTGAGAAAAAAATCAGGATTGCTAGAACAATTTTTTGGAATGGTCCTCTTGGAAAGTGTGAGCTTAAGCAATTTTCTAAAGGAACAAAAGCAATTGCTAAGGCTATTGTTTCACGCAGGTGTTTGAAAATTGCAGGCGGTGGGGACAGTCTGGCAATTATTGAAAAACTTCATCTTTCTAGAAAATTCACGCATATTTCAACTGGCGGAGGCGCAACTCTTGATTTTATTGCAAATGGAACTCTGCCAGGAATTATTGCCCTTGAATTGAGCTGTCAAAATTTTGCCAAATACAAGCAGGATGGTATTATCTAAAAATGAAAAAAATATCAAAAAAAGAGGCATTAGAAAAAGTTCTTCATCTTTTTGATTCTGCTGAAGATGTTGCTGGCGCAAATATTGTTATGGCAAACAGGTTTATTTCAAAAGCAAAACAAATTTCCATGAAAGTCAAGCTTAGGCTTCCGCCTGTTCTGAAAAGAAAATTTTGCAAGCATTGCGGCAATTATTTTATTCCTGGAAAAAATTATCGTGTTAGAATGAAGAACAAAAAAGTTATTTACAGTTGTTTGAATTGCAGGCATTTCATGCGTTTTCCAACAGCAAAAACCAACAGTTAAATAGGTTAACACAGAAATATTTATAAACTATTATTGTTAACCTGTTTAACAGTGTGAAAAAAGAGCAGTCTGAAAACTCAAATTTAGTAAAAGGCATAATTTTCTGTTACTCCACAGAGCATTTGTTGAAAAAAGACAAAATAAGATTTTATTACGCTTTGAAAGGCAGAGATGGAAAATCAGGAATTGTTAAACATTCCAAAATTGAGCAGCTTGGAAGAGCTGTTCTTCTCGCGCCTGAAGAAACATCAACAGATGTTGAAAGTTTTCTGAACTTCTGGAAATGCAGTTTTACAAAAAAAGAGGTGTTCTACCATGCGTGAACACCTCAAAAAAATTGAAGCGATTATTATTGTTTTATCAATAATCTTTTTGCTATCTTTAACAGTATTCGACAACAAAATAACTGGGCTCATCACACTCGAAACTAATCCTCAAAGCTCGCAAACAATTAACATAAACCAAAGTTTCAACGCAACTGACACCATTCAAGTGAACATAACTTCTGTTAATTCATTGCGTCTCAGCGGTTCATTCTACACCAATGCAAATGGAACTGCAAGAATTTATAATCAGGATAGTAATGGAACTCAATTATTAATTTTTGATTCTGAAAGCTTAATCAGCCAAAACAATTTATTTAATGATATTTGCGTAGACACATGTAATGCGCAAATTAGTGACAGCACATTGCTTATTATCATAAGGGGCGAAAATACAAGCCTAACAGTATACAACATAACGTACTCAACAAGTGTTCAGCCTGGCATAATTAATGCACTACAAATTCCAGACGTTAATTTAACTAATTCAACAATTCTTAACTTATCTCAATACTTTACAGAAACAAACAATGCGCCATTGACATTCACTCCCCAAATTCCAGATGGTGTACGTTCTGTTTTGCTAGATGACGCGCTTTTCTTGTCCGCAAGGAATTATGGAGAATTCAATGCCACAATAATTGCTTCAAACACTGTATCAAATGTATCAAATTCTTTCAAAATATTTGTGGAACAAAATGATTTAGTAAGCAACACAACGCCATTTGCAACTGCAGATTTCTCTACACAACCTTTGAATGAAAACGGGTTTAGCATAAGCACTTTGTCTCAAGCATGCGGTATTTTGAATGAGAGCCTTACTTTGACTCAAAATGTTGGTGCAGGCTTGCTTTCTGTATGTTTCGACTTCAATACTTCTGGCATAACTCTTGATTGTGCAGGCTTTAACATTACTGGCAATGGCACAGGAATTGCCATAAACATTTCAAATAGCCCTTTCTTTTTGAGTTTAGGCAATATTACTGTAAAGGATTGTAATATTCAAAATTTTAGTATTGGAATTAATGTTTCATCCGCAGTGAACATTAGTCTGTTTAACAACAATATTACTAATGTTACTGCAGGAATTTGGTTGAATAATACTGCAAGAAGTGTTTTAGAGAATAATACTGTTAACAATTCAATTAATGATGGTGCGGGGATTGGTTTGATTAATTCAAGTAACAATGTTTTACGCAGAAATACTGGGCACAACACAGGAGGAGGCTCAAGTCTTGCAATAATTTATGTTGAATCAAGCCAGAGTAATGTACTTGATAAAAATTCTGCGTTTGGAGTTGATAATAGTGGCAAAATAGGCATTTACATAAATACAGGTTCAAACACTAATTTAACAAATAATTATGGGTATAATGTTTTCAGTTTTCAGGGCATTAGTCTTGGTAGTTTTAGCAACAGTATCATGATTAACAATACTGGACAAAGTGGTGGTAGCGGACGAGGGCTTGAATCGAATGGGAATAATAATAAGTTTATTAATAATACTGGGATAAGTAATTCAGGCAATGGATTAGCCAGTTCATCTGTCGCGGATAGTAATGAATGGACTAGTAATTTTGGCACAAGTGATAGCGGTTTGGGAATGAATGCGTTTTTCGCGTCTAATACAAATTTTACTAATAATGTATTTGCCAGCAACACAAGTTATGGAATATCTCTTAATACTTTCACAAACATTAATCAGTTTAGCAACAATACATTTTATGGCAGAATAGGCGGTTATGTTAATGGTGTTAACAACAACAACTTTACAAATAATACTTTAATTGGCGACACAGGATTTGAAATTAATGGCTCTAAGAATATTTTGATTGCTAACTCTTCTTTCCAAGGCACTAATTGGAGCATTAAAACAAATTTGGGCAGTAATGTTTCTTTGATTGATAATGAAAGAATGACTAATTATTCCATCAATAACTCGCCAAGCTTTACAATCACAAAAACAGGAATTGCATCAATAAACTTTTTCAACATCATAAACGCAAACGGCACAAATCTTTCAATGGACGTCAACCTAACAACAAATAAAGTGCATGTTAATAGTTCAAGAAGCCAAGGGCTAAACGTCACAGGAAATATTACTATTTACAATAGCTCTGCTCAAAGAATTGTTGTTTCATATGACCCAACTTCTGAAGAATGCCCTTCCAGTTTATGCAGTCAGCCTATACTTGTTGGAAGAGATCTTTATTTTAACGTTAGCCATTTCACAACTTTTTTCGGACTTGGAATTATAACTTCTTGCCAAATACTTAACGAGTCTGGAAATATTGCAAATAACATAATTGCAAGTGGAGGAAACTGTTTTGATTTTAATCAATCCAACATACTTATTGATTGTTTAGGCAGCAACATTACTAGCAATCCTCAAGGAAGTCAGGCATTCAACATTTCAATAGTTAATAGCGCAAAATTATCAAACATAACACTCAAGAATTGTAATATTCAGAATTTTAGTATTGGCATAAATATTTCCTCAGCTGCCAATATTAGTTTGTTCAATAATAATATTACTAATGTTACTGATGGCATTTGGTTGAATAATACTGCAATGAGTGTTTTGGAAAATAATTCTATTAATGTATCTTCTGGCGCAGGCATATTTTTGATTAATTCCAGTAATAACACTCTTTATTTCAATAATGCTTCTGATAGTTTTGGCACAAGTGGTTATTATCAAGGTATTGTAATTATTAATAGTAGTAATAACAATTTGAACAATAATACTGGCACTAGTTTAAAAAATATTGGCGTAGAATTGATAGAATCAAGAAATAACATTCTTAAAAATAATAAAGGAATAACCAATGACCTCAGTGGGTTGGTATTAACGATTTCTTCAAATAACACTTTAATAAATAATACTGGAACAAGCAATGTTGGTCACGGCATTGTTATTGGTATTTCAAGCGATAATAATACTTTAATTAACAATACAGGGATTGCTTGCCAAAGTAACAGTTGTGCAGGTACTTATGGACTATCTATATCTGGGTCATACAATAACATCACAAGTAATACTGGAATACATCGCAAGGAAAGTGGTTATGGAATTGGTACTAGCAATGGCAATCACAACATTTTTACAAATAATGTTGCTGGAAACAGCAGTTCTAATGGTTTTGATATTACCCTTAACGAAAACAATACTTTATTAAGAAATGTTTTGAACGGAATTATAGGGCTTCGCATTTTTGGCAGTGAGAATAACACTGTTAGAAATAACACGATTATCGGAACTTCAGTAGCAGTTTTGATTGATAGAAATATTGTCTCACCACCATTCTTTAACAGGCACAACATTTTAACGAATAATACTTTAATCGGAGACACAGGTTTTGAAATTAATGGTTCAAGTAACATATCAATTATTAACACGAGTTTTCAGAATGTTAATTGGAGCATTAGAACAGGTTTAGGGAGTAATGTTTCTTTGATTGATAATGAAAGAATGACTAATTATTCCATCAATAACTCGCCAAGCTTCACAATCACAAAAACAGGAATTGCATCAATAAACTTTTTCAACATCATAAACGCCAACGGCACAAATCTTTCAATGGACGTTAATTTAACAACGAATAAAGTGCATGTTAACAGTTCAAGAAGTTCAGGGCTGAACGTCACAGGAAACATCACTTTATTCAATTCAAATTTTGCAAAAATTCAGGTTGCATTTGATGACTCGAATTTTGTAAATTGCACTTCAGATATTTGCAGCCCAATAACTTATAGTGGCGCAAACATGCAGTTTAACGTGAGTCATTTCACAACATTTCAAGGAGGCGGAGCAGAGGTTCCAATAAGTAGTTGCAGGTTAATTAATGAATCAGTCGTATTAGTTAGCAATGTCAGCACTGCTTCAAGCGTATGCTTTGATTTCAATCAATCAAATATTTTGTTTGATTGTGCAGGAAACAACATCACTAGCACAACAGGAACAGGCACTGCAATAAACATCTCAAGGGTTAATAATGCTAAACTATCCGGAATAACAATTCAGAATTGTAACATTTTGAATTTCAGCATTGGCATAAATATTTCAAATGCAGAAAACATTAGTTTATTCAGCAACAATATTTCAAATTCATCACAAGGCATTTTATTGCGAAACACATCAAACACAATAATAAATAATAGCATAATTCATTCAAGTCTTTGGCAAGGAATATTTTTGATTAACTCAAGCAATAATACAATAACAAATAATTTGGTTACAAGTAATCGAACTCAAGCAATTTATTTGACGTCAATATTGTATAATAATCTTATCAAAAATAATATTGCCATAAGTGTTGAATCAAATGGGTTAGAATTAGATAGCAGGGGAGAATCCAACAGCGGTTATAACAACACGTTTATCAATAACACAGGTATGAGCACAGATAATGCAGGCATAAGTTTAGAACAAAACATCAACAATAGTTTTATCAATAATACTGGAATAAGCGTTAACTCGCAGGGGATTTATTTGTTTTCTAGCATTAACAACACATTCCTGAACAATACTGGAACAAGCACAACAGATGCAGGATTATATTTAGAAACTGTTTCAAATAATTTATTAATTTCAAATGCGGGAAACAGCTCAAGCAATTATGGAATCATTTTTGATGCGCAAAGCGAGAATAACAGCGTTATTAATAGCACAGGAACAAGCGTCACTTCGATAGGCATTTATATCTTATCAAGTTCAAATAACAATTTAACTGGCACGGTAGGTTCATCAACTGCTTCAACAGGTTTATATTTCTCAGGAGGTTCAAACAAAAACATATTTATAAACAACACGTTTAAAGGCAATATTCCTGTATTTATAGATGCTAATAACAATAATAACAATTTTACTAATACTACTGTTATTGGTGATACTGGTTTTGAAATTAATGGTTCAAGTAACATATCCATTATTAACACGAGCTTTCAGAATGTTAATTGGAGCATTAAAACAAATTTGGGCAGTAATGTTTCTTTGATTGATAATGAAAGAATGACTAATTATTCCATCAATAACTCGCCAAGTTTTACAATTACTAAAACCGGAATTGGTTCAATAAACTTTTTCAACATCATAAACGCAAACGGCACAAATCTTTCAATGGACGTCAACCTAACAACAAATAAAGTGCATGTTAATAGTTCAAGAAGTTCTGGTTTTAATGTTTCTGCTAATATTACTTTGTTTGGTTTGGCTGATAGTGTTAGAAGTCAGCAAGTGATGGTTGATTATTTTGACGCTGGTGTTTTTGAGGCATGTCCTTCAATAAAATGCACGGTTTTCGGCCATCTTTCTGGAGGGACTTTAATTTTTAATGTTAGCAGTTTTACTAGTTATCAAGTTGTGAATGGCTGTGGGGTGATTAATGAAAGCACTACTTTGGCGCAAAACATTCTTGGTTCAGGAGGTGGGTGTTTTGATTTTAATCAATCAAATTTAGTATTTGATTGTGCAGGATATAACGTGACAAGTAATCCTGCTGGTGTTATGGCGTTTAACTTGACTGATACTGCAAGTTGGTCTTTGCACAACATAACAATAAAGAATTGTAACATTCAAAATTTTAGTATGGGCATAAATATTAGTTCAGCTGCAAACATTAGTTTATTCAATAATAATGTTACTAATGTTACTGATGGAGTTTGGCTGAATAATAGTGTTGGAAACATTTTGGATAACAACAGCATTAGCGCGGGTAGTTTTAGCATTTATGCATCAAACTCCACAAACAATACTTTCACAAGAAACGTTTTCAACAGCACTTTAATCGCTGCATTTATTCAATCATCAAGAATAAACAATTTCACTAATAATACAGTTATTGGCAACACAGGATTTGAAATTAACAACTCTAAAAATGTTTTGATTACTAACTCTTCTTTCCAAAGCACTACATGGAGCATTAGAACAGGTTTGGGCAGTAATGTTTCTTTGATTGATAATGAAAGAATGACTAATTATTCCATCAATAACTCGCCAAGTTTTACAATCACAAAAACAGGAATTGCATCAATAAAATTTTTCAACATTATAAACGCAAACGGCACAAATCTTTCAATGGACGTTAATTTAACAACAAACAAAACTTTTGTAAATACAACAAAAAGTTCTGGCCTCAATGTCACTGCTAACATCACAATTTATAACGTATTGCTGACAAATCCAGTTATTCTTGCAGATTTCAACGATAATGGAACATTCACGGCGTGTCCATTAACAACATGCAATAATATATCTTACGCTGGAAACACTTTCCTTTTCAACACATCACACTTCACAACATTTGCATTAAATGAAAATTTAACTGAAGATGTCAACATAACTGTTAACCAAACAATTGCTGAAATAACAACCGGAAACGTGGCCACTTATTTAGTGACCATCGGCAATAATGGAACGCGAACAAGTACTTATAACCTGAGCATTAATAATTTGAACAGTGCGCAAACTGCAACTATCAATCAAACAATCATAACCTTAAACAAAGATGCAACTGGAACTATTATTTTAAGTGTTGGAGATAATAGAGCCGGAACTTACAATGTAACAATCATAGTAATTTCTGCAATTAATCAAAATGTTAATTCCACTACTTCATTTATAACCACAAGCGTAATCCCACCTTCACCTCAAACAGGAAACAGCGCAAGCTTTGGTGGCGGAGTTAGAATTATTCCAAAGCCAAAGATAATCAACACAACTGCGCCAGTTGCAGACCTGCCTGCACAGATAATTCCTGCATTCAAGCCAGTTAAAAAAGAAAACTCGACTAAAAATGTGATTGTTCCAACACAGATTATTGAAAATAAAGATATCATAAGAAAGCCAATTGAAAAAATTGATGTTTTGCAAGAAAAACAAGTTAATTTGTGTGAGTTAGCGCCAATACTCTTATACGGTTTGCTCGGAATTTTATTGATTAATTCATTTATGTATTTAATCTTGCAAAACATCAAACACAGAGACTATAAAAAATTAAAAATTACTAATTTAGCTTTATTTTTGACAGCAGGATTCACAACAAATTTGAGTAATTTGTTATGCAACACCACTCGCGCGTTGCCATACTTTATACTGCTAGGAATAGTATCTGTCTTCGCAGTTAATTACGTTATATCTTTGCTAATTAAGCGTGAACTGCCTATTTTCTCAAGCTTATCTGAAGCCAAGAATACTGGCTCTTCTACTTCAAGATATGGAAAATTATTCGAAAGAATAAGCAGGATAAAGACTGAACTTAATGACTTTAGTGATGACTTTAAAGTTAAAGAGAATGAATTTCAAAACAAAACGCCAGTAAAATTCAGTACACAAATGCCAGATTTCACTAGTATAACTCAATCAAAAACGAAAAGAAATAAGCAAGATACTGGATTGCAAAACATTATGCGCGGGATGAAGTCCAGCATTGAAAAGATAGATTCAAGCATTAATTCTGTGGATGCTGTTAAATCTGCAACCAAAAAGTTTGACTGTCAATTAAGCTCAAATGAGATAGTTTACACCAAACCAAAGCCAAAGAGAAAAGATAAACTTGATGAAGCTTTTAAGCGCATTAAAAGTTTGAAGAAAGAAATTGACAATATTAAATTTTAGAAATTTCTTTTTGTTTTAATATTGTGTAAATAAACAGCACTATAATTCCTAATTCAAAAAAGCCATTTATGTGTATTGGAATGTTTAATATTTGAACTGAGCGCAGTATTGTTAATAATTCTTCTAGCACATAAATCAAGAATGCAACATAAATTATTTTCCAAGGAAATGCTTGTTTTGTTGATGGTGTTGTATTTAGAAGTTTGTAGAATAAATAAATGCAAATAACAACTAAAACTAAATTATAGTATGGCGCAACAATTCCTAATGCGTATGTGAGTTCACTCACTTTAAGCACCCTTTGTTTATGTTAATTTGTGTCACTAGCGCCGCAATTAAAAAAGCGAGAATAAATGTAGGCACAACGTGTGTTAAATATGTTGTTACAAAGACTCCAAATGTTGCCAATGTTCCTAATATTTCTTCTATTGCAAATAAGACTAATGCCACTGCCATGAATCTCCAAGGCGCAAGATTTTTTCTTTTTGAAGAAAGTATGAAAAAGTGCGCCGCGATTAATCCTACAATAACCGACAATATCGCTGCAGAAAGTTGCGCAATGCCATACAGCCAATCATATGTTGTTAAAATCACACTCACCTCTTTTTATAATACGTTGCATTTTGCGTATATAAAGTTTTCTGCCAGAGTGATGTATGAAACGGTAGTTTTTTAATAAAGAGAGTTTTAAAATGAATATGCCGAAAGTGAAAAATCCCAACCACAGCAAGCTGCGTGACATTAATGGATTTTTTACTCTCAAAAATAGGCATATATCATCGCAGCAAGCTGCTGGGTATTGTACCCATTTTTTTGGAACAAAAGTAGGCATTGCTAGCTGTATTTCTTTCACAAGAATAATTCTATCTCCATTTATTTACTACTTTTTATCAACAAATAATAACTTGCTTTTGATTTATTCAATAATTCTTGGGGGGCTAACAGATATGATGGATGGTTTTATTGCAAGAAAGTTGAATGAATCATCTGATTTTGGTGCTAAAATTGACAGCTTTGCAGACTTTGTTTTTTATAGTTCGTTTATTACTTGGTTTTTTAAGATGTATTACACTTTGTATCCGTCTTATTTTTACAGCACTATTTTGCCAATTTCGCTCACATTTTTAGCGTATTTAACCACGTTTATTCGTTTTAAAAAATTCGCGTCATTTCATCTTTATTCTATGAAATCAACTGCATTACTTGCATATTTTACTGTTGTATATTCTGCAGTTTTTGGAATAAATTTTTTGTTGTTGAATTTTTGCATTATTATATGGTCTATTGCTTCGCTTGAAACTTTTGTTGCAAGCGTAAGAATTAAAAAGTTTGAATGTAATGTAAAAAGCGTACTGTTGATAAAATGAACACACTAACTTGGATTTTACAACTTGCATATTTCATGTTGCCTGCATATTTTGCGAATATGGCGCCAATTTTGAGCAGAAGTTTTAAGCGCAATGTTCCTCTTGATTTTGGCCTTAAATTTAATGGTGTACGTTTGCTTGGGGATAATAAAACATTGATAGGCAGTATTTTTGGCATAATCGCATCTGTTATAACTGCATTTGTTCAATTTTTGGTTTTTCAAAAGTATGGTTTTGGTTTCGTTGATTATAATTACTGGTTTACAATCGGAATGCTTTTTGGAATTGGAGTAATTTTTGGTGATGCTTCAAAAAGTTTTTTTAAACGCCAGATGAACATTCGCCCAGGCAGATCTTGGTTTCCTTTTGACCAGATTGATTTCATTATAGGCTCTTTAATTTTTATATCTTTTTTTTATTTTCCTGGCTGGGTGGAATGTATTGCAATAATTATCATAAGCGCAATAGGGCACATCTGTGTTAATCATTGCGCTTTTTATCTTGGGATAAGAACAGAGAAATGGTGATTATAAATTAGTTAATGTTCTAACAATTACTGAGACAATAATAAACATGACTCCTGCTTTCAACAATTCTTTGTCTTTTTTTTCTGTTGCTAACAAGTACGCAACAATAATCGAATAAATGAATATTATTGATGTTGTTAAAAAAAAGTATTTAGTAAACGAAGCAATTGCAAAAAATAGTGCGAGTAAAGAATATATTTTGTACTGTGAAACATTAAACACTATTTTTTCCAAAAATTGTTTAAAGTGCTTGTGTTCTTCTTTTGTAAGTGCAGATATTATTTTACCTGCAAGAAAACCTGACATTGTTATTATTGAAACCATAGAATATTGTATTACTTCCATTCTGAGTGTCCCCATTGAATCAACAAATCAACACCTAAATTTGCAACTTGTGTTGGCACATCGCAAGCGCCATAGCAGCTTCCAAGCCAGATTAATATTGTCGCGTCTGTTTTTTTCTGTAAATATTGGCTAATTTCTTCAGCTTTTGGCTTTAATCCATCTGGTAATTGCACGCAGACTGTTTTAGCTTGTTCTTTCTTTATTTTTTCAACTGCTTTGTCTAATTCTAAGTTATATTGCATGATACATGTTAATTTTAGAAGTATAAAAATATGCTGTACGCCCCCGGCCAGATTCGAACTGGCGACCTTGCGGTTTCTTTCAAAATGATAACAGCCGCACGCTCCACCGCTAAGCTACGGGGGCACAATGAAGCACTTCTGTTTAATTTGATTTAAAAATGTTTCTCATTCATCACACCAGAAAGCCATTTTTCAAACTCTATTGTCGCTGTTCCTTCAATTTGAATTATTGCAGGCAGTCGATAAGAATGCAATTGCTTTATTTTAGTCACTACTAAATTTGACTTGTCTTTTATTGTTTTAATCAATAATATTGATTCATTTTCATTCTTTAACTCGCCTTGCCAGAAATATAATGATTTGCTTTGAATAATGTTTGCGCAAGCAATTAATTTTTCTTTTAGCAAAATTTCAGAAATTTTTTTTGCTTCAAATTCATCTTTGCAAGTCGTATAAATAAGCATCATTTTTTGAATTCAAATGGATTAAAAAAAATGGGCCCGCGAAGATTTGAACTCCGGACCTCACGATTTCTTCCAGTTAAGGTATCAGTCGTGCGCTCCACCAGGCTAAGCTACGGGCCCATGTTTTTATTTTGTGCTTGGGCTATCAGGTTTTCCTGATAGACCTTTTTCTATCAAATCTTTTCTAAAAGATTTGAGGCCCTAAGCTACGGGCCCAATATTAGCCGTACAAAACATTGTTTTGCTTAAAAAGATTTGCAAAATTAAGTGAATGTTTATAAAATATGCAAAATACGCTGTGGAATGGATGCACGCTATGAAAATAAAGGTTCTATTGAAGAAGTAATTTCTCCGGATAGATTTACTGCGCAACATGCGTTTATAAGCAATTATAGAGATTTATACAGCGAAGACCTTGATTTAGCTGCTAGAGTGCTTCGATTTAACAGGGCGTGCCAACGCAGCATTAGCAATGTTTTTAGTAATGTTGCAAAAGAACTTTCTTCAGAACTTGGACGCAATGTAAAAATAAGAGTGAAAATTGGTGATGAAGACCAAATTTACACATCCATAATTGTAGATACTAATTATTCTCTGCCTATTCTTATGATTCCTGACAAGGACAGTTCTAAAAAACCATCCTTAAACCGTGTAGATATGCTTACTGACATAGCTGCTGAAGAGCTTAATGATGAACAAATTAAGTTTCTTAGTGCAGCATGGCGCGATCTTGGGGATATTCTTGGTAATGCATTGCAGTATCAACTGGCGTTGAGAGAAAGCAAAACAGACCCATTAACAGGCTTGCTCAATAGGCGTGGATTTGAGCCTTTGATTGATCTTCAAATTGCAAGTCTTAAACGAGAATTGCATTGCTTAGAAGAAAAGACAAATGAATATGCTGGTTTTTCAGTTTTTGCCGTAGACATTGATTATTTTAAACGTGTTAATGATCAACATGGTCATGATAAAGGAGATGACGTGCTGAAGATTATTTCAAAATATCTCAAAAGTGCTACAAAACGTGAAAGTGATTCTGTTGCATGTGTCGGTGGAGAAGAATTTATCATATTGCTTAATGATTGCAAGTACAATGACTCAAAGAGAATTGCTGAAAAATTAAGAAGTGACATTTACAATCAAAGGCTTGCAAAAACATATGGGCGATTACCTGCAATAACTCCTGCAAAAAATGATGCTAAAGACTTCACCGGAAAAGTTTCTGTTTCTATTGGTTCTATTGGGTTAGTGCACACTTCTGAATTTGAGCAATTAGATGGTCTTAAAGAAATAATGCTAAATCTTGCAGACTTGCGCTTGTATGATGCTAAACGCACAGGCCGAAATAAGGTTGTTACAAAATTAACAAAATAATAAGCTATTGCACAGCTCAAACAATTTAATACTTATTTCTAACAGAAATCAAGAACTCTTGAACTTCTTTTTGTTTGTAATCCTCAAATGTCTTGTCTACTGGTATCCATTGATTTCTTGAATAAATCAGCACAATTTGTCCATAAACTCCGTTTGCAAGGTACATTCTGTGAGGGTGTTCTTTTGCGCTTGCAAGAACTACTTGATGTTCTGTGACGTATCCTGGATCAATGTTCACCATTCGTTTGCTTTCTTTGCTGAGCTGTTGCTCGACTGCGTTTGTGAACTGTTTTATTTCAGGAAGAAATTGTTGATTAATTTTTTGCACAAAGGCGAAATATGACTTCTTTAAGTTTTGTCCCATTTCCTCTTGGTAATAATCAGTAAAAGTGAATGGTATTAATGGACCATTTATTTCAATTGGCCCGAATTTTTGAATGAGGCGAAAGAGAGTTTGTGCAAGAATGTGGTCTTCAGAGTACATGATTCCAATAATTAGCTTTGCTTTGCTTGGCTCTTTTGTTTGTGCCATTAATTATTTTCTCCTGCTTGTTTTTTTATGTCTTCTGCAACTTTTTTTCCAACAATTAACGCTAATTGTTCAAGTGTAACAGTTCTTATATCACCTAAATCTTTTATTTTGTTGTTGAACATTTTTCTTGCTCTAACTCGTCCAACACCTTCAAGTCTTAATAGCGCCAATAACTCTTCTTTAACACCATATTTTAATCTGGTTCTTGTTTTTGCAATTTCTTTTATTACATGGTGTTGTTGCAAAAGAATTGCTAGTTCAGATAGTGCATACATTAGCCAGTCTGCTGTTTTTAATTTGGCTCTCGTTTCACCTGGTCGAATATCATAAGTTTCAAGCAGTGCTTCTTCATCTTTTTCTTCTATCCATTCTTGTAGCATTGTTGCTGTTTTGAATCCATTTATGTAATCTTCATATTCTGGGTCGAATGCATCTGGCTCTTTCTGTAATAAATAAGAGTTTTGCGTTATTAATTGTGTTTGTATTTGTTCATATTCTTTTGCTCTGACTTTTAGTAGCGGCCTCATTTCAAGTGTGTTTGAAACTAATTGGAGCCATGACATCGAGTTTATTGTTGTCATATTTGTTCTTTTCAGTGCTTGCACAAAATTGTACGCAGTTAATGGGTCAACGTATAATTGCGCAACTCTTCTTCCTAATAATGTTGCAGTATATTTTGTTTCTGAAGCTTGCAAGAATTCCCAGTTTATCAATTGCATTAATACTTTGTCAAGAATGTCATTTAATTTTTGCACGTTTTTGTACTGGTGCGCCCAGAATGTTTTTTCAAAAAATGTTTCAATTTGCATTTTTGTTTGCACAACTTCTGATGATATCAGTGATAATAAATAAGTTCTGAGCACCGGCTCTACTGCTAGTTTTGAATAAATTTCTTCAGGCTCTCCTGAAATGTACTTTTCAAGTATTGCTTCTGCTTCTCTCTCTGTTATTGTTATTGCTATTGCTTCTCCAAAAGTGTCAAATTTAGGCCTGCCTGCGCGTCCTGCCATTTGCAAATATTCAAGAACTGGAATGTACGTTAGTCCTCTATATTCAGCGTATCTTTTCAAGTCTTTGATTATCACTCGAAATGCTGGCAAATCAAGTCCTGCTGCTAGGGTTGGTGTGCAACATATTATTCTTACAATTCCTTGCCTGAATGCATCTTCAATTAAATCTTTTTGTTCAGAATGCAGTCCTGCATGATGAAAGACAACTCCTTTTCTTGCACATTTTGCCACTCTTTCGCATTGTTTTGTTGGCTTTGGAAGAACGTTTAGAATCTTTTCAGCGAGCTTCAAATGTTCTTCTTTTTCAAGTTTTATCTTTTTTGAGATTTCTTCTGCGCACTTTTCTGCTGAGCGTTTAGTGTTTACAAATACTAGCGCTTGCTTGTTTTTTTCTATTGTGTCAAGAACTATGTCTATGAATGGCTCTTCAGTTTTTTGTTCAACTTGTACTTCTCGCATTTTGTTTATCAATTGATTTTTTCATTGTTTCAATGTACTCTATTAACTTTTGCTTTATTTTTTGTTTCAAAATATCATCAAAAGGCAATAAATCTATTTCTTCATCAATATCTATTTGTGGCAGTTTTGTCAGGGTTCCTTTAAATTTTCTGCCTGATTTTTTTGCTTGCTCTTCTAATTCTTTTGCATTATTTGTTCCAAATTGTGATATTGCCGGAAATTTTGTTATTGTGTTTGATCCTGCTTTCATCAATAAAATTAATCTGTCTGCTCTATCGCTCCAGACTCCGCATTGTATTTTTATTTTAGGGAATTCTATTCTAGTGCGTGCAATCCATTCTGCTTGATATTCTGCTGATGGGGGTTGTGCATTTTCAAACATTGTTCCTTTGTGAGGCAACAATCCATAAAAAGTTATTTTTGATATTTTGTATTTTTTGACAAATTTTTTTAATAGCTCTAAATCGTATATGGATTCACCCATTCCAAGTACGAATGTCATTGCGTTTTGCAATCCTAAATCCAGTGCATTTTCAAACATTTTTTCGTAAGGAAGCATTGGTTTTGATGGACAGATTTTTTTGTGTAGTTCTTGGTTTATTGTTTCAATTGACCCGACTACACCTTCAAGATAAGGCGAATATTCTTTAAGTTTTTCAGGCGGAATTGGCCCTGCATTGAGCCAGATTTTTTTACTATATGTTTGAACTATTTTTTCTATCAAATATTTTAGTTCGGAATATTTAAATGCACTTATGCCCCCTGACAAAAAGCCTATTTCCCACCCTAATTTTTTGCATAGTATTACTTCAGCCAGCATTGATTCTGTTGAGCGCCTTGCAATTTTTGGCGATGTTTTTCTTTTTGTATGCGCGCTCATGTAGCAGAATCCGCAGTCTTTTATGCTGCAGTCCCAACTGAAGAATATTGCTCTTTCAAAACAGGTTTCTGCTGGGAAGTTTTCAAGATAAGTTTTTTCTGCTTGTTCGATTAATTTATCAAAATTTTCCATCTGAGTGTCTAACGCTCAAGCGTATTTAAACTTGATTCATATCTTTTCTGTGACAAACAAGTGTTGCACTGTATCATTTAAATTCTTGTTTTCATACATTTGCTCAACAGAATCAAATAATTTGCCTGTTGAATCTAAGAACAAATCATCATGGCAAAAATTGAATGCCTGCCATCCATCTACAACTCTTGATTTTTGGGTGTGAGAAATTATTTTTCCGCCTGCTTTTAAAATAAGCTCCTCAACTTGCGCACGTTCATAATACTTTGGTTTTCCAATTAAAGGCACCACAATTTTTTGTCTTGTTTTTTCATAAATTTTATCTGCTATTTCTATTTCAAAATCTTGCCATGTAACTCCATCAATTGTTTTTCTCCAGTCTTCTATTGTAAAAACATATCTGCCTCCTTTTGGCAAGTATGCGTAGACTTTATCAAGAAATTGTTGAGGGTCATTTACAACAATAAGAACTCCATGAGAGATTATTTTGTTTGCTTTGAAATTTTTGTTTGCCAGCTCGTCTATGCTCCCAATAACTTGATTAACTTTCTCATCTTTGATTTTTCTTGAGAATACTTCTAGCATTGCTTTTGAAGGTTCAACCGCATAAACTAATTTGGGG
>Ga0209541_10005213_pt1 | contig 22724 bp, 23 predicted proteins | sample RifCSPlowO2_01_FD_184027 | JGI IMG/M metagenome (GOLD analysis project Ga0209541, IMG submission 184027) | Groundwater microbial communities from Rifle, Colorado - Rifle CSP2_plank lowO2_0.1 (SPAdes) (version 2) | ecosystem: Environmental > Aquatic > Deep subsurface > Groundwater | place...
AACAATGCCGAGACTGATCGACATGGGTGTCAAGCCTCAAATAATCGCACCGGCAGTCAGCCTGGCCATGGCTCAGAGATTGGTCAGAAAATTATGCCCGGAATGCAAAAAGAAAGTTAAAGCGACGTCCGAAGAAACGGAAAAAATAAAAGAAGCCTTGAAAAATTTAGAGGGCGGCAGAATTCCGAAAATGGACGGGGAAATCCAGATTTTCAAAGCGGGCGGATGTAAAAAATGCAATCTAAGCGGATACAGAGGCAGGATTGGAATTTTCGAGGCATTTTTGATTGACGAAGAACTTGAAAAATTGATTCTTAAATCCCCGGCAATAAGCGAAGTCAGGGATCTGTTGAAGAAAAGGGGAATGGTTACCATGCTTCAAGACGCCTATCTGAAAATTTTGGAAGGAATAACCGATTTAGAGGAAATGGAAAGAATTCTTGGAGAATAAAAACCCCTGACAGGACGCAGGCAAAATCCTCGATCTTGGGAAATGCGAGGTTAGAATAGCCTCCAGAAATAGCCCAGAAAAGAGAAAAACTCCTCCAAGCCACCCATAGATAAATTATTCCGGTAATTGGCCCATGGTTTTAAATCAAAGACCAATTGCCTGCGTCCTGTCAGGGGTTAAAGTGCTTTGAATGGCACTTTAACGGGCATTTTAGGCGAGAATGTACCGATTCGCCGTAAAAATGCCCTGGGTTCGCCAAGAAAGCGAACTTGGAAACGAAATTAAAATACCCGTATTTGGGATTATAAATACATTATATATTGATAAATTAGAAATGTCAAGTCAAGAGAATTAATTATGGATTAGCCCTGTAAAGGCTGTTAGTTATCTGTTGATAATTGCTGGATAATCTAAAATGGCGGAAAAACACAATAAAAAAAATTTAGCGGAGGTTCAGCCGGAAGATCAGCTCCTTGATCAAACCCTGAGGCCTGCAGCTTTTAAAGAATTCGTCGGCCAGGAAAAGATAAAAGAAAATTTAAAAGTGATGATCGGAGCGGCCAAGGAAAGAAAAGAACCCTTGGAGCATATTCTGCTTTACGGACCTTCGGGGCTGGGTAAAACGACTCTGGCCCATATAATTGCCAGAGAATGCGGATCCGGCATCAAAGTCACCTCTGGCGCTGTCCTTGAAAAGGCCGGCGATATTGCCGCAATTCTAACCAATCTTCAGGATGGCGACACATTCTTCATCGACGAGGTCCACCGCCTAAACAAACTCATTGAAGAAATCCTTTATCCGGCAATGGAGAATTTTAAATTAGACATCATCATTGGCAAAGGCGCCTCGGCAAAAACAATCCAGATAAATCTTCCTCGTTTCACTTTGATTGCCGCCACTACAAGAATCGCCCTGCTCTCTTCCCCCTTCAGATCAAGATTCGGAGTCAATTACCGGCTCGATTTTTACAACCAAGGGGATATTGAACAAATCATCGAAAGGTCGGCAAAAATCCTGAATGTCAGACTGGAAAATGAAGCAAAAAATATCTTAGCCAAAGCAAGCCGCTACACTCCGAGAATCGCCAATAAACTTTTAAAAAGATCAAGGGACTTTGCTCAAGTCAAAGGAAACAAGACAATCAATCCTGAAATTGTAAAAGAGACCCTGAAAATGCTCGACATTGATGAGTTAGGTCTCGAATCAACCGACCGGAAAATTCTCCAGCTAATCATCGGCAACTTTAATGGCGGGCCGGTAGGGATAAAGACTATCGCTGCTTCATTGGCCGAAGAAGAAGAAACAATTGAAGATGTCTTTGAACCGTATCTCATGCAAATCGGATTTTTAACCAGAACGCCCAAAGGCAGGATCGCTACGAGGCTGGCCTTCGAACATCTGAAAATAAAGACATTTCTCATATGATATGAACGAATTTTTAACTAATCTGCCTCTATTGATTTTTATAATAATACTCATAAATTATATGGCCGGCGCTTTTTTTATCGTCTATCATCTTGTAAAATTCGGCCTTGATTTAAAAACAAGAATAATAACAGCAATATTCCTGGCCGGTTTAGCCGTAATCCTATCCTCAAATTTTTATTTATTCTTTAAAATTGACTGGCCCAAATTTTTCAATGATTACTTTATCTTTCCTAAAATCATATGAAAAGGTAAATCTTTTTCTGAGAAGGCACTGGCTGATTTTGTTTTTTATTTATCTGATTTTCGGATTTTTAATTTCAATCGGTTTTCTGGCTTTTTACCTGGCCGATAGGTTTTTGATTCTGGAAGGGAACCTTTTGGACCTGGCTCTGTTTCTTTTGAGCCTCTATATTCTTTTAGTCTGGCAGTTTCTTTTTAAAGAACTGGCTGATTTTTATCTGGACACCTGGATAGTAACCGACCACCGGATCTTAGAAATCCACCAGCTCGGCCTCTTTAAACGGGACATTTCCGAGTTGCGTCTTTCAAAAATCCAAGATGTAAATGTCAAAATTGAAGGGATGCTGCCGACCTTTTTTAATTACGGGGATGTGCTGGTCCAGACCGCCGGCGTCATTCCGGAATTTAAATTTGAACAAGTTCCCAACCCTCAAGCGGTGAAAGATAAAATCCTTGAACTTTACGACCAGTACAAAAAACAACACCCAAAGGATCTCGAAACACATGAATTTGATGTATGAGCGGACATAGCCGATGGCAGCAAATCAGACACAAAAAAGGATTGACCGATCAGAAGCGCGGCCAGATTTTCAGCAAATTAACCAAACTGGTCACTGTCGCCGCCAAAGACGGGGCTGATCCTGAAACCAATCCAAAACTCAAAACAGCGATTGGAAAAGCCAAAGAATTCAACTTGCCCAATGAAAACATTGAGAGAGCAATCAAGCGAGCCAGCGGAAAAGACAAAATCGGATTGGAGGTCCTGCTTATTGAAGCAATCGGCCCCCTTAACATTTCCGTCTTAGTAGAGGCCATCACTGACAATAAGAACAGGAGTATCGCCGAAATAAAACACGTCTTCTCGGAAAATAATTTCAAGATGGTCCCGTCAGGAAGTCTTCTTTGGCAATTCGAGCGAAAGGGCAGGGAATTCATTCCAAAAATGCCGATTCAAATCGACAGCGAAACAAAAACAAAATTAAAGGCATTCTTTGAAAAACTTGATGAACATGACGATGTTGAAGAAATCTATTCAAACGCGGCTCTATAAAATCAATGGTTATTTTGGGAATTGACCCTGGCTCTTCTCTAATTGGCTATGGAGTGGTTGAAGATAATAATGGGAAATTGGCTTGTCTTGGTTATGGAGCAATCAGAATTAAAGCCTCAAAAAGCCAATTACAGCTTCTCGAAGCCAGAAAATCAATAAAAAAATTATTGGCCGACTTCAAACCCGACCTTGTTGTTTTGGAAAAACTTTTTTTCTTTAAAAACAAAAAGACGGCAATCAAGGTTTCGGAAACAAGAGGAGTGATAATTTTAACGCTGACTGAAAACAATACACCTATAATCGAAATAGCTCCCCTCGAACTAAAAAGGGCCCTGACCGGTTACGGCCGGGCGGCCAAAGGAAATATCCAAAAAATAGTTAAATTGATACTGAATCTGAAAGAAGAGCCGAAGCCCGATGACGCAGCTGACGCTCTGGCTCTTGCAATTTTAGGAAACAGGGGCTTGACAGACTTTCTCGCATAAATAAAATAAGTGGAGGTCATCTAAAGGTCGAAAGAACAAAAGTAGTCAAAAGTCTATTTTTTTAAAACAGTCTAACCAATAAAATGGAAAAAGATTTATTAAATTATCTTCTGCAGGACGAAGACGCGGAAGAGGGGAAAAAAGAGGGGGAAAAAAAGGAGAAGGAAGAAGAAGAAGAAGAAACGGTGTAATTCAGCAAAATCCCGCAATTTGCGGGATTTTGTTTATATTTATTCCACCGCTTTAAAAAATCTTCTCGGCCCGATTTTAATGATAACCCCGCCTTTAATTTCGACCATAGTGTCCCAGCCAGAAATCTTCTGGTTATTCACCTCAACCGCACCCTGAGAAACCAATCTTTTTGCCTCAGAAACAGAAGAAATAAGACCCGACTTCATTAAAATTTCGATAATACCAGCTTCATTCTTATTGAATTTAATTTCTTTGATTTCTTGAGGGGCGTTTTTCTCCCGGAAAACTCTATTGAATTCTTCGGCGGCGAATTCTGCTTCTTTAGACCCATGGTATATAAAAGTAACCTCATGAGATAATCTGTGTTTGGCGTTTTTTCTCTCCACGGAGCCAACCGATTTTCTCAGTTCTTCAATAGTGCCTGACGGGATATCGGTTAAAAGATCCATATACCGCCAAATCAGGGTATCTGGAATAGACATGATTTTAGCATACATTTGGCTTGGTGATTCATTCAAGGCAATGAAATTGCCGTAGCTTTTACTCATTTTTCTTTCGCCGTCTATCCCTTCTAAAAGAGACAGGGTCATAATATCTTGTCCAGGTAAATTAAATTTTTTCTGGACTTTTCTGCCCATTAAAAGGTTGAATTTCTGATCGGTGCCGCCGATTTCTATATCTGCCTTTAAGGCCACGGAATCATATCCCTGAAGTAATGGATATGTCATTTCTTCTAAAGTTATATCAATACCCTTTTTAATTCTTTGCTTAAATTCTTCTCTGGCTTTAAGCTGACCATAAGTAAACATGGATAAAAATTTCATCATGAAATCTGCTTTCTCTTTAACAAACCATTCGCTATTATAACGGATTTCAATCTTTTTTATATCCAGAATTTTTGCCGCTAATTTAACATAATTTTTCATATTTTCGCGGATTTCTTTATCGGTCAGCGACGGCCTTGAGGCTGATCTTCCAGAAGGATCGCCAATTTTAGCGGTAAAATCACCGATCAAAAAAATTACCTGATGCCCCAGATTCTGAAATTGTTTTAATTTTCTCAGGGGAATTGAGTGGCCTAAATGCAAAATATTGGCTGTCGGATCAATACCAAATTTTATCCTTAACCTGTCTCCTCTATATAGTCTATTCTTCAGATGCTCTAAATCAATGACTTCTTCGACTGTTTTTGTAAGAAGCTCATGAATTTTTGCTTCATCAATAATAATCTCTGCCATTGGTTTTATAATAAATCTTTATTGTGGCAATTTCCACCCCGCAATTTAGTTAGACAAAGACTGAAATTTATGCTAAAATATCCCATAATGAAAGGAAGAAAAAGGAACCGGCCCGGCTACGCGGTCAAACCGATAATAATCATTCTGCTCTGGTTGATTGTTCTGGGAGTTATCGTTTTTCTGTCGGCTTTTGCTTATTTTGCGCCTCAAATTCCTGATCCGCAAAGCATTATCACAAGACGAATCAATGAAGCCACTAAAATTTTCGACCGTGAAGGCAGGACGGCTCTTTTTAGCGTTCATGGCGAGGAAAAAAGGACGATTGTTCAATTTGAAGAAATATCGGAGCATATGAAAAAAGCCGTGATCGCCGCCGAAGACGATAATTTTTATAACCACCGAGGGCTGGATATTAAGGGGGTGATTAGAGCGATTTTTATTAATTTAAAAGAAAGAGCATTTTCTCAGGGCGGTTCCACCATAACCCAGCAATTGGTAAAAAATTCCCTGCTTGGCCGGGAAAAAACCTTCTCAAGAAAATTCAAAGAGGTAATTTTGTCCCTGCAAATCGAACAAAAATTTGAAAAAGACCAGATACTTTGGATGTATTTAAATCAAGTGTCTTTCGGCTCTAATATTTTTGGGGTGGAAGAGGCCGGTTATGGCTATTTCGGGAAATCGGCGCGAGAACTTACCCTGAATGAATCAGTTATTTTGGCCAGCATGCTGAAAGCGCCAAGCTACTATTCCCCATATGGCTCCCATAAAGACGAACTAATAGAAAGAAAAAATACTCTTTTGGAAAAAATGTTTAAATCCGGCCTGATAAGCAGGGAAGATATGACCAGCGCCAAAAATGAAGAAATGAAATTGGCCTCACCGGCAAGCGGGGGTTTTCTGGCCCCTCATTTCGTGATGATGGTAAAAGAATATCTGGTTGAAAAATATGGCGAAGACCTGATCCAAAATGGAGGGCTCAGGGTCTACACAACTCTAAATTGGGAATTACAGCAAAAGGCTGAAGAAATTATCGATAAATACGCCGACAGAAATGAAAAACTGTTCAAGGCCGGAAACGCGGCCTTGGTTGCTCTTGACCCTAAAAACGGAGAAATATTAGCCTTGGTTGGCTCGAGAGATTATTTCAATATTGAGAAGGAGGGCAATTTTAACGTCATCACTGCCTTCAGACAGCCGGGATCAGCCTTTAAACCAATAGTCTATTCAGTCGCCTTAGACAAGGGTTTGACCGATAAAACAATCTTATTCGACGTCAAAACTGAATTCAACCCGTATTGCCCTCCCGAAGGCAATCAAGAAAAAGACCAATACGGCCTCGAATGCTACCACCCCCAAAACTCTGACGAAAAATTCAGGGGGACGGTAACTTTGAGACAAGGTTTAGGCAGCTCTCTAAACATTCCCTCGGTCAAAGTTTTGTACCTGTCCGGCATTAAAGATTCGATTAAGAGAGCCGAAGATCTCGGTATAAAATTCCTGGGCGATACGGAAGATTTCGGCCTGTCTTTGGTCTTGGGCGGAGGCGATGTCCGGCCCCTCGATTTAACTTCGGCTTACGGAGTTTTTGCCAATGATGGCGTTTATAACCAGCCTTCTTTTATAATCAGAGTTGAAGATCCCAGCGGCAACATACTCGAAGAATCAAACCCCGAACCTCAAAGAAAAATCTCCGAGCAAACAGCCCGGATGATGAATGATATGCTTTCAGACAATTCAGCCCGGGCCCTGCTTTTTGGATTAAACAGTCCTCTTTATATTCCCGGCCGATCAATTGCAGCTAAAACCGGAACTACCCAAAAATTCAGGGATGCCTGGACAATCGGTTATTCGCCGTCTTTGGTTGTCGGGGTTTGGGTGGGGAATAACGACAATGCTGAAATGACCCGGGAAGGCGGGGGAGTCTCGGCCGGAGGCCCGATATGGAAAGAATTCTTAACCGAGGCACTGAAAGAAAGTCCGCCTGAAGAATTCCAAAAACCGGAACCGGTTTTTGTTGATAAAATAATGCTTAACGGAAACTATATTGACTCTAACAGCGAGACTCATTCAATTCTCTATTACATTGATAAGAATGACCCCCGAGGCCAAATCCCTTCTAATCCAACTGATTCCCAATACAATAACTGGGAATGGGCTGTCAGGACCTACCTCCAGCCATATATTTCCGAACCGAAAAAAGTACAATCTGAAGAATCCGATTAGCTGCTCGTCGCCCTATATCCCGGGGTCATCGTTTTGTCCACCAATTTAAACAGGGGATAAAGTTTTGAAATCGGCAGATCAAAAGCTCCGGCATAATTAAAACGGTCGCCGTCAAAAGCGGTTTTAAAAAGAGTGAATCCGCGCCAAGGGTGCTTTTTGTCTTCCTCTGGCCCGAGACCCCAAAAATCAAAAACTTTTATCCCTGATTTTTTTAAGTCCTTGAGCATACCCCAGATATAGCCGTAGTTAAAAAATCTGCTGTAGTCCTTGTGCCTTCCGGTCCCGCCCCAGATATAAAAAGCCTTTTCTCCATATGATAAAACAATCCCATAAGCCAAGACTGCGCCTTTGATTTTTGCGATATACAGCCTCACTGTCCCGGGACCGACCATTTCTTTCGTCAAAATTGAAAATTGTTCGTATGGTCTTAGAGGAAATGAAAATCTTTTTCCGGTCAGCCGGTAAAGATTGTAAAATCCCTTTAAATAATCGCTGGTAATTTGATTACCGACCAAAACATCAATTGTCATTCCTTCTTTTTCAGAACGATGAATCAGGTTTCTGGCCGTTCTTCTGAATTTTTTAATCAGCTCTTCTTCGGGTATGGCAAGTTCTATCAATAAGGTTGATGGCGGCTGAACGGTTTTAAAATACTCACTAAAACCGATCTCTTTGAAAATGGCGGTGAGATTTTCATTTTTTTCGGCTGGCGGTTCCAATCTCAAAAAAAGAATTTTTTTGTTTTTTATTTTTTCTTCAAATTTTTTTTTAAGGGCGGAGATTATTTCCCGGCTTAATTCGTAATTTTGCCAATCAGTCACCGGTCCCCTTGGCACATAGAACAAGGAAAAATTAAAAGGCAACTTGCGCTCCAAAACTTGGGCCGTTCCAAGTAATTGTCCGTTGTTAAAAAAACCGAGCCTTTCGGCTTTCCAGTTGAATTTCGATTTTATTTCGCCCCACTCCCAAGATTGAAGAATATCTTTATATTTCGAGTTGAGCAGAAAATCACTGTACCGGCTTCTGTCTCCACCATTAAAAACAACGGTTTCCATCTTTAAGTTTTAAGCGGCATTATCAGGTAGGTAAAATTCAATTCTGAATCTTTTGGTTTTAAAATAATCGGTGCACCTTCTCCGGTGTATTCAAATAAAATATCGTCAGAAGGTATATTTTTCAGGCCGTCGGCTAAATAATTATAATTTAATAAAACCTCGAACGGCTCTTCTATCTGGACGGTGGGACTGTTTTTAACCCTTGAATTAAATTCCCCCCGATCTGAATTTTTTGAAAACACCACTGCTTCTTTTTTGTCAATCCTCAGGCCTATGTCGTTTATATTGCTTGAAAACAGGCCGGCCAATCTTATGTTATTTTGCAAGTCGTCTTTTTTGAATAAAATCTGTGAAACCGATTTTAACGGAATAACCTTTTGATAGTCAGGATAACGGCCTTCGATCAGCCTTGAAATAATTTCAAAATTATCCGAAGAAAATTGAATTTGGTTTTCTTCTATGTTTATGGAAATATTTTCTTCATAATCAGACAAAATTCTTATTAATTCGGCCGCTGTATTTCTTGGAATTATGGCCGAAATCTGTTTTTTAGATTCGGCTCTGATTATTTTTTCGGTTAGTCTAAAGCTGTCTGTAGAAGCGAAATAAATTTTATCTTTATTTAAATTAATAAAAACCCCTCCTAACTCTGGCCTCGTTTGAGACAAAGAAATTGAATCAAAAACAGAACTTAAGGCGTTTTTTAATATCTTCCCGGGCAAAACAATCAAAGAGTCTTTTTTAAATTTTGGTATTAACGGAAAATCTTTTGAATCAAAACATATTATTTTTGTTTTGAAGTTGACACTTTGGATGTTTAAAATATTATCTTTTGAAAAAACTTCAATTTTTTCATCTTTAATATTGAAAATAAAATCAGTAATTATCCTTGAGTTAACTGCCACCCTTCCTTCATTTTCTACCGGCGTATTTAAATAATAGTTAATACCTAATTCAAGATTTGTTGTTGAAAGATTGAGTTGATTATTCTTGGCGGTTATTAAAATCGTATTCAAAATAGGCAGGTTTAAGTTTTTGCCGGTAATATTTTTGACAATATCTAGTCCCCGCTGAAATTTTTTGGTTATTACTGTAAATTTCATTATTCTCTTTTTATAGTATTTAATAAAATAATAAATTTAATAATAATAAGAAGATCTGTGGAAAACATTATCTTCTACGGAATTTTTCATATTGAATCTGCAAAATATTAAAATAAATCTTATTGATAACCTATTCATAATCCGGTCAGTTAAATTAATAAAATAAATTTTATCTTTTGACTTTCTATTTTTAATCATCAGATATTAAACATTAATCAACAAATAAAATCACAGATTATCAACCGGACTTCATACCTTGTTATAGATTCTTTCTCTGATTAAATTTATTTCCTGTTTCATTCCTTCATTATTATCCACTTCTTCTATGATTTTACGGTAAGCATGAATAACGGTTGAATGGTCTTTTCCTCCCAGACGGCTACCAATATCCGGGAAAGAAGCTTTGGTGTCTTCTCTTAAAAGATACATTGCGATTTGACGCGGTTTGACTAAAAAAGTTTTTCTGCTTTTTTTAAGAAGCTCGTTCAAAGAAATTCCATAAAAATCACACACGGTTTTAATTATGGTTTGGGCGCTTGTTTTCCGGTAACTTGCCTGGACATAAGCTTTCAGCAGTTTCTCGGCGTCTTTTAAATTAGGTTCTCTTCCGGTCAAATCAATCACGGCGATAATTCTGTTTAAGGCGCCTTCAAGTTCTCTTATATTTTTTTGGATATTCGTGGCGATATACTGGAGGATTTCATCCGGCAAAGAGATTGGCTTGCTCTTCATCTTCATTTTTAAAATAGCCAACCTTGTTTCGTAATTCGGGATTCCTATGTCGGCTATCATTCCGCCTTCAAATCTCGATTTGAGTCTTTCTTCGATAGCCGAAAGAGCCCGGGGCGGCCGGTCGGAGGACAGGATTATCTGTTTATTCCGGTTGTAGAGATTATTAAAGGTGGCGAAAAATATATCCTGAGTGGATTCCTTGGCTGCCAAAAATTGGACATCATCCACTATCAAAACGTCTTTTTGGGCATACCTCATTTTTATATCTTCTATGGTTTTATTCTTTATCCCTTCAATGAGTTCACTGACCATCTTTTCCGTCGGTATATAAAGAATTTTTTTATCGGGGCTTTCTTTTAATATTTTATTGGCGATACCCTGAAGAAGATGGGTCTTGCCCAATCCCACACCCCCGTAAACAAAAAGCGGGTTATAGACCCTTCCAATATCCTTGACTACGGCGAGACCAGCCGCATGGGCCAACTCATTATTTGAACCGACAACGAAATTATCGAGAGTGTATTTTTTATTCAGGTTTGTTTTCGGGTCAAGGTCGCCATCCGAAACGGTTTCCTGGATTTGTTCGAGGGGTATTTCCCTGGCCAGGATTTTTGAATCCGGGGCTTTAATAAAAGGATTTCCTACGACATAGTTTATCTCCCTGATCTGGTCGTCTACCTGCTTAAGGCATTGAAAGATTTGCTTATTGAATTTATTTTGGACCCATTCTTTAACAAAACCATTAGGGACACTGATGACCACTTGGCCGTTTTCCTTGGATATAATTTTGGTGTTTTTAAACCAGGTAACAAAACTGGCCTTGCTTAATGCCATTTCCATTTCGCTGAGAACGGCCCTCCAGATTTCTTCGTTGGTTAAATTAGTCATTGTTGCCCCAATTAATCATTCTATTTTAGTTTAGTGTTGTTCCTTATAACAATTTGATTAAGTTGAAAATTTGTTGACAGCGGGTTGATTATTAAACCAATTGTATTTTTAATTGTCAAACTAAACAATTGACCGATTTAACTAAACAGGATAATTTATAAGAACATGAAAATCACAACTTTCCATCCTTCGAACAAAAAAAGAAGAAGAAAGCACGGCTTTCGAAAAAGGAAGATGACTAAAGCCGGGAGAAGTGTGTTAAAAAGAAGGATGAAGAAAGGCAGAAGAAAATTAACCGTCGAGTATTATTAATTAAACCCCCATGGCTCTGCCTTCGAAATCCCGGTTATCAAACAGTTCTGGAGTAAAAAAGGTTTTCAAAAGAGGCAAAAACATCAGCTCCGAATTGTTTCAGATAAAATTTATTCCGGCTGAAGCCGGAGTCAGTAAATTTGCTTTTATCGTTGGGCTGAAAGTTTCTAAAAAAGCAGTCGCAAGGAACAGGCTCAGGAGAAAACTAAGTGAAATCATAAGACTGAATATCTCAAAAATCAGACAGGGATTTTTTATCGTGATAATGGCCAAACCCAAGACAGTTGGCAGGGAATACCGGTATTTAGAGAAAGATTTAATGGATGCTTTAAGTAGAATTAATCAATGAAGGCATTAGTAATCAAATTCATAAAATTTTATCAAAAAACTCTTTCACCCAATCATGGCCTCAACTTTTTTGGTTATTTAAGCGGCTGCCGGTTTTATCCGTCATGTTCAGAGTACTCGATAATGGCCATTGATAAATTCGGTTTTTGGAAAGGGGCGTCAAAGTCCTTTTTGAGAATTTTGAAATGCGGACCCTGGATGCGAGGCGGGGTTGATCTTCCATGAAGGAACTCTTCAGTGCGGTTTTATACACTCCATTTTTAAATTTACTTGTTTTTTTATATAACACCGTCGCCTTTAATGATTTTGGGGCGGCCATTATTTTATTGACTTTGATTATCAGATTTGTTTTAAGCCCCCTTTCGGTAAAAACAATCAGATCTCAGAAGGCCTTGTCTGAACTTCAGCCGAAAATAAAGGAAATCCAGGGTAAATTTAAAGATGATTCCAAAAAACAGACCCAAGAAGTTATGGAGCTTTACCGTAAATACAATGTCAATCCTTTTTCGGGGTGCCTCCCTCTTTTAATCCAGTTGCCTGTTTTAATCGCTCTCTATCAGGTTTCTATCGCCGGATTTGAGGAAAATTCGCTCTCGGCCCTGTATAGCTTTGTTGAAAATCCGAATTTTCTGAACTCAAAATCTTTCGGGTTCATCGATCTGACTAAAAGGAGTATTTTATTGTCGCTGATCGCCGGCATCGCCCAATTTTTACAAACTAAACTAAGCCTCTCTTTTCAAAAAAGTCAGGCTTTCCAAAGGGACCAAAAGGGCGGCCCTTTTGGAGCCATGAATCAGCAGATGTTGTATTTTTTTCCTTTAATCACTATAATAATTTCGATGAGTTTCCCGGCCGGCCTGCCTCTTTATTGGGTAGCCACAACAGTTTTTTCAATTTTTGAGCAGGCCTACATAAATAAAATTTATGGAGAATCAAAAGGGTCAAATAGAAAATTTAATTTACCGGACCGTTGAAGATCTTTTTAAAAGGATGGGTTTCAGTTTCGAGAATTTGAATTTGGAAAAACGCAGAAGTTCAGAAGGGCAGGAGACGTTTATAGTCAGAATAAAATCAGATGATGACTGCTCTCTGCTATTAGACGACAAAGGCAGAAGCTTGGGGGCGCTTGAATACATTGCCAGACTCATCGCCCTAAAGGGATCAGGACAGAAAGTGGGTTTGGTTTTGGACTTGAATGAATTTTTGGAGAAAAGAAACGATCAGATATCGGAGTTGGCCAGATTAGTAGGAGAAAAGGTTCAGGCCACCCAGAAGTCTTTTGTTTTGAGACCGATGTCGGCTTACGAAAGAAGGCTGGTTCATTTAGAACTGGCCGATTGGCCGGAAATAAAAACCGAAAGTGTCGGTGAAGAACCGAAACGAAGGGTGGTGGTAAGGCCCAATCAACCTTGAACTTAGACAGGATTTATCAAAATTTTTTAATCGCTTCTCTTTCCCGGGCCGTCACTGCGATTATTGGCGTAGTCATAATCAGTTTTTTGACCAGGCATCTGGGGCAAGCCGGATACGGCGCTTATGAAACCGTTCTTTCGTATCTTTTTATCTTTACGGTTTTGGCCGATTTCGGGCTCCATGTAATTCATGTTCGGGAGATCTCCCGTTATCCGGAGAAAGAAGAATATATCTCCGGCAACATCTTCACTCTTAGACTCATTTCCCTTGTTTTGGTTATGGCCCTGGCTCTGATTATCGGCGTTTTCCTGTCTTATCCGGAGGAAATAAAAAGCGGGATTCTGATTGCTTCGATCTTTGTTCTTTTTTCTTCTTTAAGCCAGATATTGGCCGGAATTTTCCAAAAATACCATACTTTTTATTTAGTTTCTTTTTCGGATGTTTTGACCAGGCTGGTTCAATTGGGTCTGGTTTTTTATGCCGTAAAAGCCGGATCCGGCCTGCTGGTTTTCATCTGGATTCTTTCTTTGACTGCCGGAGCCCAATTCGTAATTATATTTTTTCTTTCACGCCGGTTTATCAGATTCAATTTGGTTTTCGATCTGTCTTACGCCCGGGGGATATTAAAGTCTTCCTTGCCGGTGGTCCTCTCGATTTTATTTACCGCGATTTATATCAGAACCGACGCCCTGATGCTTTCTTTAGTGAAGCCGGTCTCTGATGTGGGCGTTTACCGGTTGGCCGCCAAAATTTTGGAAACAATCGTATTTTTCCCGGCCTTGCTGATAGAACTGATCATGCCTTCATTTTCCAACCTCGCTTTTGAATCAGACCTGCTTTTTAAAAAGATTTTCAGAAAGACATTCAATATTCTTTTTTTATCAGCCATTCCGGTTGTAATTTCCCTGATTGTTTTTGCCGAACCGATTGTCTCGATTCTCGGCGGAAAAGAGTTTGCCGCCTCGGCCCTGCCGTTAAAAATACTGGCCTTGGTTGTCGGGATGGTTTTTTTGAATAATTTGGGCGGCAAAGCTTTGATTGTTCTGGAACTTCAAAAGACCGGAATGTGGATCTATCTTTCGGGCGCAGTCTTGAATATTGCAGCCAATCTTATAGTCATCCCGAAATACTCTTATCTCGGCGCATCTGCTACCACTTTAATGACCGAGATTGTTGTTACTGTTATGATGTTCTCCGTTCTCTACAAAAAAACCGGCTTTAGCCCGGGTATAAAAGACGCGCTGAGGGATCTTAAAAATATACTAAAGCTTTAAAGAATACAGTTTTCCGTCTGCGGCGTCTATGAATATCAGATAATCTTTCAAAGGGCTCAGTTTTGAATCTACTGTTTCTATCCCGAGTTCCCGAAGAATACTTATTTCTTCGGAATCATTTTTGTGATAACGGTTAAATTCTTCTTCAGATACTTTTTGGAAATCTTTTCCATTTGCAGTCATTGAAAAAATAGTTGAGCGCCTGTCCGCCTCCGAATATAGAAAAATTAGGTCCGGCTTAACCCATAATAGCCTTAACTGATTGATTCTTGTCTTAAATATATTCATTGCTTTAGAGCCGTCGGGTCCGGCCGTAAAAATACCAGCTTCGTCAGTTTCTTTATCGCGGAAATAGTAGACTATTTGTTCGCCATCAGGGGAAAAAACTATATTTTCCGCGTTTTTCGGCATTTCCTTCCTTTTATTATCTTCCAAATCGAAATAGTAGTTTTTTAAAACGCCTTTTTCCGATATCGCGGCTATGAGTCCGTTTCCGCTTGGACTGAAAACGATTTTTAAGGCACCCGGGATTCTGACTAATTCCCTTTTATCTCTTCCGTCAGGGCCGGACTCATAAACAATCGAGTCATTCTCTTCATAAAAGACAATTCTGCCAGAAACGTTCTTCAATTCAAAAAATTTCATCTTCCCTCTGCTTATTTTTTTGGGAAGATTCGCTGCGGTTTCTTTTCCTGGGTTGAGAATTCGGGCCTCTTGTTTTCTCCATGAGGCATTAAGGTTGAGGAATAAAAGAACAACAAAGATTGAGCTCAAAAGAAAAATTATGATAATCAGATTTTTTCTCAGGTTGAACATTTATAGGCCCGTTTCCTTCAGCCATTCTTTCTTGGCTTCTCTGATTTCCAATATCTGCCGGGGGTCGGAAGTGATAATCTGGTCTTCGGTATAGGAGGCCACAACCCGCAAAGCGGCGTGATTCGCTCCGGCGAAAAACAAGCCGTGTCCCACTCTGGCTCCAAGAAGAGCGATTTTTTCCGCTTCGGTCAGATTGAATGTTTCCTTGGCTGTTTCAATTGCCGCCGGGCTTTGTTTCATCAGGATCTGCAAAGCGGAATTGGTGACAATCGGTTTGCCAAAAGGTGAGTTAATAAAGTCGGGCACATCTTGAGAGATCGTGGTCAGGCCTAAAAAATATTTCCTGGCTCTCTTGGCCGTATTCAATAAAAAGTTTGCTCCGGCATCGTTCCGCAAAAGCCACCAAGCTTCGTCAATCACTAAAATCCTTTTTTTGAGTTCTTTTCTTATTTTTGTCCAGATAAAATTCAGGACCAGATACATTGCCACGGGTTTGAGTTCATCTTCCATGTCGCGGATTGAGAAAACAACCAATTGATTATCCAGGGCAACGTTGGTCGGCTGGTTTAGGAATCCGGCAAAAGTCCCTTCGGTGTATTTTTTTATTCTTATGACCAGCGATTGGGCGCCGGCCATGTTCTCCAAAACATTTTGGAAATCGCTCATCAGGGGCGGTTCTTTATTGGAAAAATCCTGGTCCGGATAGATGTCTTTAAGGGCATAGGTTTGGATCAGGGCTTCGTCCAGAATTGATTCTTCTTCCGGCGACATCTGGCCGAGCATGACTTTCATCAGGCCGGTCAGATCAAGGATATGGCTTCTGAAAACGTCTTCTGGCTGTTCGTCTTCGCGGGGACCGGGCAGATCAAAAGGATTGATGCTGTTTTCCGAGGCAATCGATATTTTTATAAAAGAGCCGCCGAGCGTCTCGGCTACGTGCTTGTATTCATGTTCCGGGTCGATTACGAAAATTTGAGTTCCGAAAAGGATGGAGCGCAAAATTTCCAGTTTGACGGCATAGCTCTTTCCGACTCCGGAAGTTCCAAAAACAACCTCATTGGCGTTTTCCAAAGTGAACCGGTCAAATAGAACCAGCGAATTATTATGCATATTGACTCCATAAAGTATTCCTTGATCCTGAGTCAGGTCATAGGAAACAAAAGGAAAGGCTGACGAAATGGGTTCTGTGTTCAAGGGAGAAGTAATGCCAAGCTCGTCTTTGCCAAGCGGCAGGGCTGCGGTGAAGCCTTCTTTCATTCTGAAAGTCGACGGTTTCAGCACAATCAACTGCGATTCCAGACTGTTTCTGATTTTTTTTTCAATTTCATCCAGTTCTTTCAGATCTTTGCCTAAAATGGTCAGGTAAAGTCCGAATCTGAAAAATCGGTCGGTCCCAAGCTGAAGTTTGTCTCTCAGGATCTCGATGTCTCCGATGGCCGTTTCCAGAACCGGATCGCGGACTTTCCCTTTTTCTTGTTCTTCAATTGCCTGAGCCTGAAGCCGGGCCAATTTGTCCCTTAGTTTTCTCAGAATGTTGGCTGTGTCTTCCGGATGGATGTAGAAAGCGATATTCAATTCTTGGTCAAGATTAATTACCGGCGAGAGCCAGTTTGAATTGAGATAGCGGGGGTAAGAAGAAATGAACATGGTTCTGGCCAATTTTCCCCCGACTTGAATATGATTGGGAGAGACGCTGACGGCTGAGGGCGCCAAAATTTCGTCTATCGTTTGTTGTTTTTCTTTATCCGGCGCCTCTCCCTTCTTGATTTTATTGAAAAAAGCCGTCATGTTCTGGTTATTCCTTCAATCACCTCAGGATTATAAAAACGGTAGTAGAGATTAGTCAGTTCTTCCTGCCCCAAGACTTTCGCTCCGAGGCCGAGGCCGGCCAGATTTTCGTAAATCAAATCAACTCTTTGATTCAGTTGCGACTTGTACGAATTGAATTCTTCCGGAGTCAGCTGTCCCACGATCCGGGCCGGCTTAAAAATGTTTTTGAAAGTTTCCCTGATTCCTCCTTTGGTTGTTGGTCCGATGTAAAACGGGATAATTACAAAAAAGTCTTTGGACATGATATTGGCCAACTGGGTCAGTTCTTTTATAAATTTGGAGTATTCAACGGCTTGGATCCGCATCAGTTCATTTTGCTGGGCTTCGGCCATTTGGTTCAGGAATTCCAAATATTTGTTGATGTTCAATTTTCTTGACATGACCATGATTTCAAGAGAAAAATCCAGAGCGTTCAGAAGATTCCGAAAACCCTGCAAAACCGCCAGTTGTTCGTCCTGCGATTTCAATTCAAAGTTGGTCGAGCCGACTTTAATCAGCTGGCGCAGGGAGCCGTCTTTCAAAATCAGGACATCCTCCCTAACTTCCTGAATTTCTACGAATTGTTTTGTCGATGTTTCAGCCATGCTCGTCGAAGGTTCCGTTGGATCGCTTTAGCGATTCGTTGCGGAATCGCCGTTTTTTTTGAAAAGATATTTTTTCGGGCCCAGGGCAAAACCCAGCGCCTTCATCAGGTATTCTATCAGACTGACTCCTTCTATTCTAAGAAAGGCCAGAGATCCGAAAACGGCGATGACGATCATTGAAGTAAAAATCAAAAAAAACCCGCTTAAAAGTCTGAAAAATATCAAAAGCAGGCCGACGCCGAGGGCCACCCAGACGAATTGTTTCAGGGTCAAAGGTCCGATTATCTTGGTTTCTGTCTCAATGAATTGGGGGACTTGAAATCTCATAGGCTGTTTTTCAGGTCTATAATTCTATCGTCTCCGACAGCCGGTGGATTATTTTGTATCTGCGGCGGCGGTAAATTTTTGGCGAATTTCTCAATATGCATTTTTTTCAAATCATCAAGAATCGGGGTGAAGAGCTCGGCGACAACCAGTACGGCAATGGTTTTGGCCTTCTGGTCATCAACACCTAAGCGATTTTGAACCTCACCGACAATATTGCCCAAGTACAAATTACTGAGAATCAAGTCCATAACTATTTTTGCGGTTTCTTTGGATTGGTTTTGATTCAGCCCCAGAGGCATAGAAACCCGGTCTTTTATGAAATCGGCAGGCACGGTGTCAAAAATAAAATCCTGAAATTTTTCCGACAGCCCTTTTATTTTATCGTTAAATTGATTGTATCTGAATCGATTGTCGCCCATGTCGTTTAAATAGGCGTCGTAAGGGTTATAAGTTTTCAGTTCGTATATAGTTGCCGGCATTTAGCTATTCTGGTTCTGTTAAGATAACTTCGCGATCCTCTATTTTCACATTGATAACTTTTAGCACTTTATTTAATACTCCCAATTGACTGTCTTTCCCTTCGCGTCGCAGCTTCCTTCTTAATTCGGAAACAAACTGCGTTGCTGTGCCTCTTTTATCTTTTTCTTCCAGTATCGCTGCAAGCGCGTCTTCAAAACTTTTACCTCCAGTCCATTCTTTGAAAGCATAATCAGCAAAGTTCTTAACGCTTGCTTTTTCCATCTGAGCTTTAATCGCGTCTTGGAGCGTTTCAATTTTTTCTTGGTACTCTGAATCCTCTTCTTCTTTATGATCGAATCTATATTTTGCCACATAGGTCGGGCTAAAGTCTCCCCAGAACTTGAAGTAATCTCTCCCAGCCCTACTATTTCTTCCCAAAAGCTGAGCACCTGTACCAAAGTCTTCTTGTTTCATATTTCTCGCTATTGCCATGCCGTCGTCAGAAGCCGCAAAACTGTACATTATTCTCCGGGAATCAAGGTTCAATTTATTGTCCTTATCCCTCATTATTTCGAGGAATTGCTCAGTAGATATTCCGCCGAATTTGCCTTCTTTCCATTCAGAGAACACTTTGCTTAAAACAAGAGGCATATCTTTAAAGTTTTCCACGGCTTTGTCGAATAAATCTTTATCCAACTGCCCTCTTTTAGCCAAGGCGTTAATCGCGGCAATAGTTTCAGGGTTTTTGGTTCCTTTTCTGGCTCCTTCTTCCGCGGCTGTTTTAAGTTTGTCTATAAGTTCCTTTTCTTCAAGAGGCGTTCTGGCCTGTTTGAGTCTGTTTTCAATGTCTTTTTCGGTTTTGCCGGCCTGTTCTATTGTGTCTGTTTGGGCTTTAGATCTCGGTTCTAAACCGGCCCAGCCGGCAAAACGGTCTTCCAGCCGCGCTTCCCGTATTTTTCTTTCGGCTCCGCTGAACCATTTTAGTCTGCCAATCCCTTCTTCCGCAATTCTTTCTCTCAATCCTTCGGCCGCACCCGGAATACCTGTTGCTTTATACAGTCCTTGGCCGCCCCTAGCCGCTTTGCCGGCAGTCCAGCCGCTCGCGCCCCAGAACCATCCCCGGACCCGGCCAAAGGTCGCGTTGGCTAAATTGTAGCCTGCCAGACAGGCAGTTTTTGACAGAAAATTATTGACCCACCACAGCCCGCCGATTAACAGAGTGGCGGTGACGAATAAAATTATGAATTGGTCTAAACTTATTCCTATTAACTTAAGAGGAACCGAAGAGATTTGAATAGTCTCCAGACTCTGATTAATTAAAAGAGAAAAATAAATCACCCCGAAAAGAAAGGTCGGAATCAGGCTCCAGTATAAAAGCTTGCACCACCAGTCGTCCCAAAAACTCTGCATTTTTGGAAAACTGTAAGCCAGCCAGGTAATCGGAGAAACCACGGCTAACCCGATTAACATCGGCAGTCTGATTAATAAAATCAGCCCGACCCAGATTAGAACAATGTCTGCAACTATGCCGGCCAATATATAAATTAATCCTCCTGTTGCAAGATACTGCGGCAGGCTAACGGATAAAGATTGAAGGGACAGGTTTCTAAAAGTGAGAAAATCGTGAAGCCTCAAAGCATCTGCTATTTTCCCCGTAAAATTAGCGCCGCCGAGCCCGTTTATGAATATTGGCGCCGGAGTGTAAAGAAATTCTATCACCGTTTGGGTGATGACCAGACTGAAATTAACCAAAAGAGCGGCGATTATCAATTTAGGCAGGAGTTCGCTGGCCCGGTAGCCCTGAGGCCTGTTAAAAATCGTGGCAAAAGCGATGATTATGAGTATCAGAATAAAAAAAAGATTCACAAAATCCCTCGCCAATGTCCAAATCGAAGTAATTATCTGTAAATCAAGAATAAAATTTGGAAAAGCGGCCAGGCTATCTATAATTTCCCCGAAAAAAACAGATATTTTGCCAATGAAATATACCGCCCCCCCTAAAAATGCCAAATAGATTACGCCTTTAACAACGGTGCCAATGCCCCAAAGAGCCGCTCCGGAGAGGATATATGGTAATAGCCGGGTAAGAAGTGCCCCCATAATTTATAATTAATTTAAATGGATTCCATTATTTTTTAAAATTATTCCTCCAAAGGTCGTCCGAAAATTCTTTCTATTAATTCCACTAAATTTACCGCGGCGGGGTTTTCTCCGGCTTCGTCGGTGGTTACGAACCAGGCGAGGTTCTGGTTTATTAACGCGCCCAGAGTTTCAACTGCCATATCTGCCGGAATATTAACATTGCTCCAGATTACGCATTGTCCCGAAGGGTTGAAAGAGAGGCATTGTCTGCGGCCAAGGTATCCGGAACCAGAATTAACCTCCTGAAGGTCTGCCTGCTCTTCAATTTTCTTTTGTTTTTCCAATTCGCCAAAACTCATTGCCATCACGCCGAATATGTTGTTTTGCGGCTGAAGCAGTCTTTCAAACATCTCCCAGCCGCCGCCGGCATAAAAATCTCCCATAAAAGTATTAAAGTTTTCATTGACAGAAGAGTCGCAATTTATCGCAACCAGATAATCATCAAGAGAGCTGACACTCCTTTTTAATCCGCTTTCTAAGATGCTGGTGCCTGTAACTTTAGTCGGCAAGAGGCTCCTGAAGGCTTCGCTTGAACGGATATAGCCGCAAAGCAGGGGAGGAATGTCTAAATCCGGTTCTCCGTCCGCCGCAATACTTAAAAGCCCTCTCCATAAATTTTCTCCGCGGTATTGCCCTTCAAGAGCAAAATTTCTCCAATTATTTACGAAGACATTCAAAGTGCCGGCGTCGTTTATGTCGTCTTTCCTTCCCATTGCTTCAAGTACGTTTATTATATAATTACTCATATTATTTAAATTAATGCCGGCCATTTCTCTTACTGCCGGATCGTCTTCAATCTCCTTGTCCCTCAACGCGTGTAAAAGTCCGACCGCCCGGGCATCGTCAACCGGCACTGTATCAAATATGTTTGACGGCGGCAGAACATGGCCCTCGGTCCGGTTGTAAAACCCGAAGGGCCATATAAAAGACAGAGAGATTAAAAACGACAAAATTTTAAAATTCCCCATTCTCTTCATAGATTAAAAATCCCTGTTTTAAGATTTTCGTTTTTTACTTTTCCTGAAATTTCTTTGATTAAATTCTCGTAATCGTCAAGCAGCCTGTCCGTATTTTTTAAAGTCAGCAGCGCCTTGAGAGGGTCCCCTTTTTGATTATCAAGGTTTGAAAAGTAGGTTTTCAGTTCAAAGAAAAATTTCAGCGATTTTTCGTGCAATTCTGACCAGCTTTGGGTCGGTTTAAGATTGGCCAGTTCCTCATAAGTGGTTTTTGCATCTTCCAGATAGGGAGAATAGTCAAAGCCGGCAAAATCCGTCTCGCCAAGATTCGGTTCGGATTGTTTCAGGAAGTGGTTTTTTAAAATATTTTCAAAGCTGTTTAAGTATTCTTGAGATGATTTTTTCGAGTTATCTTCGTTTGTTTCTATTTTCAATTCCGCCTCATCAATCGATAAAAGCGTTCTTTGGATATTTAGAGCTTCGTTTTGAAGGTTAGTTATGTATTCATTGAATTTTGGATTTGTTTCGTTTAGATCATTCGACAAAACCCCGCCGAGTATGAGCGAGGAGAAATAGTCAGTAAGGTTTATATTTGCCTGTCCTGAATCCAATTTGAGATCGCAATCTTTCGGCGAGGCTGAAATGGGGCTGCAGCCGGCCGCCGCTTCTTCTCCGTCAAGAAATCCGTCGCCGTCAGTGTCGGATTTGAGCGGGTCAGTGCCGTATACGGCTTCTTCGTCGTCGGGCAATCCATCCTTGTCAATATCGCTTTTAGCCGGAACGTTTCCGGCTGAATTATTGTTTTCTGTTTGGGGATTTGGAGAATTAGCCTGATTTAGTATCTGGTTTATATTCGCCCCAAGCCCGTTTATTTTCTGGATGCCGAAAAATAAGGAAAAAACAATTAAGCCCGTTCCGGCAATCATCGTAAAAAGCAAAATTTTTATTTTCGTCGACATATATGCTAAAATTACTACTTTTGGTAGTTTCTAAGCCATTTTTATTATAATTACAAACAAAGGGGAAGTGAATAACAGTTATTAACTTTTAGGGCTTTTTAATTTTTAGCTTGTGCCGATTATTTTAATAACCGGGCCGCCGCCGGCTGGTTCGCAGAAAGGCGGCAAACCCACCATGCAGACTTTAAAATCTTCAGCCAATCCGAGAACCCAATTA